>Ga0307374_10008251_pt1 | contig 15618 bp, 10 predicted proteins | sample OX3MG_FD_202532 | JGI IMG/M metagenome (GOLD analysis project Ga0307374, IMG submission 202532) | Soil microbial communities from Risofladan, Vaasa, Finland - OX-3 | ecosystem: Environmental > Terrestrial > Soil > Coastal area > Acid sulfate soil | place: Finland: Risofladan, Vaasa | collected... | reverse complement strand
TTCGACCGCCTCGGCCTTCCGGAATTCTTCTTTCTGGGCGAAGTCTTTCTGCTGTTGTTCTTGGGTCTTAAAATGTTCCTTCAGTTCGCGTTCCTGTTTATCAAACGCCTGTTGGTGAGGATCAAGAACCATCAGACACTCCCCATCCTCGCCTTGAGTCCGTCATCGGCATAGGCAAAATATTTTCTCAATCTTGCCGCCCGCGCGTTGGCGGCCATGACGATGACAAAGTCCTTGTAGTCCGGGCCTGCTACCACATTGGGTTCGACGATCTTGACGCGGCTGCCGTCAATGACGCTCTCCTGGAATCCGATATCGTCGGAAATCTTCTGCGCGGTTTCGTCGTGAAGACTCGGATTCATGAACATCCGGATGGCGCAGCCGCCGATCATTCCCTCCGCATTGGGATAGGCGTTGCCGAGCTGGCCGAGGCTCTGGGCGAACAACCAGAGTCTGATGCCGTATTGGCGGCCGAATTCCAGCGCCTCTTCGACGGGAGGCATGTGTTTCAGGCGCGGAAGTTCATCCAGAATGAAAAGGATGGGGTGAACCCCGTGCGAGGGTACGGTCGTCGAGGTCAGCGCGCGAATGTGCTGCGCGATGAAGACGCGCAGAAGGGAGATATAGCTGTCGACCTCGTTCGATTTCAGGCAGATATAAATGGTCGGATTCTTGCCCCCGCGAAGATCGAGCGGGTTCCAATCCGATTTCCGCGTGGCGCGCGCGATGCGCTCGCCTTCCCAGGCGCTCATGCTGGACAGCGCCGATTGCAACACGCCATCCTGCGTCTTCGGTTCCATGTTCGCGAGGGAGTGTCCCGTGCGCGACATTGACGGAAAATCGACGCGCGCTTCCAGATAGGCAACGAATTTGTCCCAGCCGACGCCGTGAAGAATGTCCAGAATATCCGCCATGGATCGTTTGGCAACGTCTTCCTCAAGGCAGACGCGGGCAATCGCGGCTGTCAGCACATCGCGGGCGCGGCTCTCCCAAAACGGGTCCTTCGCGCCGCTCGGAACGACCATCATGTCGGCGAGAAAGCGGGCGTCTTCCCAGAGATAATCGGGGTCGGCGCGCACCAGTGTCAGCGGATTGTAACCGTGGCTGGTCGCAGGGTCTAAAGGGCTGAACTTGTACACGGGTCCTACGTTTTCCCGACGCCACTTGCTCGTCTGCTCGTAGATTTCGCCCTTCACGTCGAGGACGACGGCTGCGCCTTTCCACATGAGCAAATTCGGAAACACCTGGCTTTGGGTCTTGCCGGAGCCCGGAGGCGCAACGGTGATGAGGGAACCCTCGCCGTCGTAATACCAGCATGTGCCGGGGGACATCTCGTCGAGGCCGAGAATAAGACCTCCTTCAACCGGCGTGTCTTTTGCGCCCGGTTTCAGCGGCGCACCCGGCACGAGGTCGCCGCCGTCGCCATGGAGACGCGAAGACAGCTTGTTCAGAATCGGATCGGCGTTATTTCTGTTTGTATCTTTTGGAAGCCAGCTCAAGGTGAGATTGATCATAGCTTCGAGACCGTTGCTCCCCTGGTATTGTTTAAGGGCGTCGGAAATCGATCTAATATTGGTTTTAGGATCGTTTGTTGTTGGATAGCTGTTGTTTCCGGTCAGGACTGCTTTGCCCTCCGCATAAATCAGGCCGAACCGCACCCAGTAGAAGTTTGGTTCCTTTCCAAAAAGTCCCAAATTGTATAAATGATAGGCTGTTCTAAGCACCTCTCTTTCGCGCGCATCCATCGCCGACAATGACCTGAAGAAATGGCATTTTATCCCTCTGTCTTTAAGATCGAATTCCACATTCGCCGCTCTTTTGTCAAAGGCGCTCTCGATGTTTTTGCTTCTCTCGCCCTGCGTGGCGCCGAATTTACTGATCGCATTTTGATTGCTGCGACGCTTCCGTCGGGCGTCTGCGCCCAACCACCACCATATTCCCAGAACCAGTAGGACAATCCATATTCCCCATTTCCCAATCGTGCCGAAAATGGACGGAGAATTACTTTGGCTCTCCTCCGCCGCCTCAATATGTTTGCGCAGCGCCCCAATATTTTGGCGTGTTTGTTGCAAATGCCCGAGATATTGTTCTTTTAAATCCGGCGTCAGGTAGCGCTGCAATAGCGCGCTGATGAAGGCCTGGTCGTTGTAGTACCGCTCTCGCGAGCGGTTCCATTGATTACGCCTGGAGTTTTCGTCGGATTGCTGTTTGTTTTCCGGATCAATCGTCCGATAAACGGAAGTGTACAGGGAAGAAGAAGCTCTCGCGTAACGACCGTTAAGAGCTAACTCCTCGGGCGTCAGCCGTGGCCCTCCCGGAGCGTCGGCTGTTCCGGAGAGAGTGATCACGACATCAACGAGGCGATTCAAAGCCGCCACCTGGCGTGCGGCGGTGTCGAGGTCATCCGCGCCGTGCATGTCGGCAATAACGCGGTCCGGTTCCGGCATTTGGCTGAGAAACGCAGCCGCATTGTCGGGTTGCGGGGGTGAAGCGGGTTCGGCCTGCAGAATGAGCGCGGTGCACAGGCACAGAGCAAGAGCAAGCGGTACACACCGCCACAGCCTCCCGGCATCCATGTGTCGCGTGCGCATTTTGGTGAGCGCTCAGACGCTCCGATCAGCGCCCACTATAGTCCTTTTGTGACATTACTCGACATATTATTTCCAGTTTCAATCCCAGTGCTTTTTTTTCCTGCGAAGCACGCGTGAGACTCCCTGAAACAGCCACTGCGTAAAGATCTATCCAGCCGGGCTGCTGAGTTGCGCAGTTCAAGTGCAGTAACTCGAGTCATTCGTTTTCTTCCTTCTGCTAATTCCCCTCTCACGGGCCTTTTGAAGATTCCGGTGTCGCACGTCCTGGCGTGTGCAGCCGCAAGCGCAAGGCTCCTTCTCTTCGTTGCGGTCCTCCATTTTGCACATGCAAAGCATGTCGGATGCGGCTCACGCCGAAGGACGCGCCCTCCCGTCAAGCATGAAAGGCCTCGATGTCGGGGCCTCGAAGCAGAGGAGAAAAAACATGATATTACTTACCCGCACAGAACTGGCACATCGCAGCAAATACGACCTGGACGCAATACTCGCCGTGGTGTTGCAGGAAATAGCCCATGCGAAGCAAGGGTCGCCGGAATGGCACAACGCGATGATCTCGCTGGAAAACATTCGTCACGAACAAGCGGCACGGAACGTAGTCCCCCGCAGTCGGGGTCCGGGGTTCTAGAGCCCCGCGTTCCGTCGCAGTCGATCCGGCTGCGATGGCGGCACGCGTTAGAAGGGGCAGCCGATGTCTCCGTTTCGCGTTCATTATGGCTGCTGTGCGTTCGCCCTTCCTGAGTTTTTTGGCGATGGGGACGATTATCAGCAGTTTATTTTTCATATGTTATTTCAACGGGATAGGGCGCTAAATACCGTCTTTGAAAGTTTACGTAAGTCTTTTGTTATTGTATAGTTACGGAGAATCATGTAAGGTTATGAAAAACAGCGGTCGTGGATGTCCCGATCAGGATAACGGCCGCTTCAACGGAGGTGTTTATAGAAGGAAACGAACCATGACCGAAGCAACACTTGAAATCGGCACTGTGATGAAAGATGGCACTATTTTCGCCGGCTTGACGGCAGACGGCAAGCAACAGATTTACGCGATGCCGAAGGATCTGAATAGAACGGTGACCTTTAACGATGCCGAAAAAGCCGTCGAAGAGCTGAATGCAGACAAGGTTCTCGGCCACGATGATTGGCAAATCCCCGATCTGGACAGTCTGCACGTCCTGCGAAAGAACCAGAACGAAGGAAAATTGAAAGACACTTTTAAAACAGTAGCGAGCCGCGGTGTCGATTCTCCCGACTGGTACTGGTCGTCTATGCAGGATCATGACGACCCGTCCGTCGCGGATACGGCCCGCTTCTCCGACGGCCTCGAGAATTGGCACGGCAAGAACACCAGCCGGGTGAGCTGCCGCCCTGTGCGCTTGGTGGCATGCAAGGCTCCTTAAACCGCGTTACATCCTTCGCTTGGTTGAGGTCTTCGACCGTAAGGTCGTTAGTCATTCGATAATTTTCTTTTTTGTCCCCGCGAAGCGGGGCGACCCGGGCTGCGACGGCTTGCGTTTTCAGGCGGCAGCGTCTTCGGCTGCGAGCATCACGTCGATGTAGTTCACCGGGCCGCCAGCGGCGGCCACGGTGGAAGCGAGAACCGTGCTGCTGAAGAAGCCTTTTTCTGAAGGTATTTGCCAAATGAACCGTTTTTTAACGCACTAAAAAATGGCACGGTGTCGACAAATATTTAATGAGCGCGTTAGCTTGTTCAGCAGTACATTCATAACATATTAACCATATTATAGTAGAATGTAACTATGTAATAAGGCGGTCTGAGAGAATCAAATAACAAGAGGAAAATCAAATGACTATAAAAGAAATCGAGGAAGGTATTGTTGAAGGCAAAACTGAGTTAAAGTCACAAGAAGCTGCAGAGGCGGAAGCTCGGAGAATAAGAGAACAAAACAGGCTGAGCCCTCTTTTCAATACCGCCGTGCAGAATATGATTAAGGGGTTGGAATCTCTGCAGAACATGCCTGGTTCAACGTTCAAGTATTCAGTTAACCAACAATGGAATGAAATGTTCAAGGATATATTCACCATAGATACCAACATTCCGGTGGTTTTAGCTGCAACGCTGACAATTTCTGTTCATTCTAATGGCATGATTAATGCCAGTGGTGCTGAGGAGTTTGCTGTCAAGGGGATCACCACAGAAAAAGGCAACGTTTCTCCAATCATCAAGTTTGTTGCCAAAAAGGCCGCTCTTAATGGCCTTATCAGGTAAGGCCGAGAAGGAGAAGAAACAATGACTAAATCATTAGGGTCTGTACTTCATTTAAGCTGATGTGATTCAATCCCTGTCACGATGACCTTTAACGATGCCGCGAAGCGGGTTCAGGAAATGAATGCGTACAAACCTTTCGGTCACAACGATTGGCGAATTCCAGATATTAATCAATTGAGAATAATGCAGAAAAATCAGGATAAGGGCACACTGAAAGACACTTTCACTAAAGAAGAAGGAAAATATCCCCCTCGTCTGGCCAGAGTTCTACTGGTCATCCACGGAGGGTCATGTCGTCGGTAAGTCCCCCGATGGCCGTAACTATCCGACCTTCATAGAGATTGTCCAAATCTCGGATGGCAGCGAGGCTTGGGGATATAAGGACAACGGTCGTGCTCAGCTGAGCGTCCGCCCTGTGCGGTTGGTGGCAGTGGCGTCTCTCTCGCGCGGTTGAAGTCTTCGACCCTTTGCCATGCGGCGGCACGCGCTCAGAAGAGCGCCAATTGCCGCGTGGATTGCTCGCGTTTCCGCCATGCTAGGGAATCGCTTTCGACGGTGAGCCACACATCGACATACGCGACAGGGCCACCGCCAGCGGCGATCGCGGACGCCGCGATGAAGTGCGAGCGGTAGCCGGTCTCGGTGATTGGAAGCGGCGCATCTGTCGGGTAAATGCTGCGCACCTTCAGGTGCGCTACGTCCTCGCCGAGGATGGCGGGCGGCAACCAGTGTGGCTCGTAGGTGACCTCGAGCAGGATGCCGTTCCAGTCGAAGCGGTGGAGTTCGGTGCGCGGCCTCACAGCGCACCTCCCGCAGCATCCAGCTGTCCGGAAATGCCAATTCCGGTTATCTGCCGGACGCGGAATTCGTCGCGGTCGTGAGGGGCCATCTGGCCTGCCGCGACTTCTTCTTCGAGGTCTGCAAAGAACTCGTCGAGAGCTGCCTGTGCTTCGGCAGCGGTGGCGAAAGTTTCCGGCTGCATGACGCCATCGGCCTCGGCGTAACACCAGGTGTTGACCCAGCCGTAAAACAATGTGTAGTGCTGTACTTCATAGGACATGATGACCTCCTGTTGAAGGAGGAAGAGCGCTCACGCGCTCTTCCCCGGTTCGGGTTGCACGGCGGCTTTCTGCTTCGGCGGAAACGCCGCATAGCGTTTGCCGTTGATGAGGAAGCTGTAACCGGTGCCCTTCTTGTGGGCGAAGGCGGCGCCGACGCGCTTGTTCTCCTTCTTGCCCCCGCTCTCGACGGTGTCGAAGATGTAGAAGGCCGGTATCTGTTTTTCTTTGGTTGTTTCGGTTTGTGTTGTCATGGTCTTTCTCCTTTTTTCGTGTTTGAACAAATCCCCGAAGGGATGAGTCCCCGTCGCTATGCGCCAGGGCGCGGCGTCAACAGGAAAATTGGGGGAGGCCATGCGGTGACGCATGGCCTGCTCGGCGAGGGAGCCAATTTTCCTGTTTACGCTGGGAGCGCCCGCGCATTGCAGGGATGAGACGATGCCATAGGGGTTTTTAAACACGGCTTCAGGAGAAAGGCTGACAACGCCGGAAAACGACGAGAAAATAAAGATTGGGACGACAAGCTGACGCGGGCGAAGGCTGGAAGAGGCGTGGTTCGCGACCCGGAATCATAACCGGGTTCTCAGCATTCCATCAGCCTACTTTGTCGCGCGCCAGGCGGTGCCGTCGCAGAACTGGGGAACGTGCGAAGTCGCGTTGTACATGAGCTGTCCTTCAACCCCGCCGCTGATGCCGTTGTACAAGTCGCGGACCTCGGATGCCGACAGCGTGCGGTTGTAGACGCGCACGTCGTCGACGGTGCCGTTGAAGTACCAGGTGTTGGTGTATTCGTTAGCTATCTCAAGAGCACCGCCGGTGTTCGACGTGGGAAGAGCGCCCGGCACGTTGGCGGCGGTGGGAACGCCGTTCACATACATGGTCAGCGTTGTGCCGTCCCACGTCCCGACCAGATGATACCAGGCGCCAGTGGTAATCGTTGTGAGATAGCAGACAGGGTGAATTGTGCCGCCCGCGTCATCAAAACTGACCAACCAGGCTGCGCTGGAACAGATATCGCCGTTATCAAGGGAAAGAGCGTAACTGGAATTGCCGGCGCCATCATCTCTGGTCAGGATTTTAGCAACAGCGCCGCTTGCCGGCAGAGCCGATACCTTGACCCACGCTGATGCCGTCCATGCGCTGGAAAGCCGCAGCGAGGCCACATCGGGAACGCTCACATACTGACTGGTGCCGTTAAACGTCAGCGCATCGTTGATCTTGCCGCCGGTCGTCCAGGTGGGAGCGGCAACGAGCGTGCCGGTGTTGCCGCCGCCGGAGGAATCCGCCGTCGTCGTGCCGGTGCCTTCATCCATCTTCCACCAGCCGACCAGGCCGGTAGGGGCGCAGCCGGCGGGGGGGATGATGGTGGTGCCGGAGTATTGGTACAGGCCGGCAATATCGACTGCCGACAGTGCACGGTTGTAGATGCGCACGTCGTCGATGGTGCCATTGAAATAGAACCAGCTGTTGTTTGTATTGGGCCACGCGCCGCCCGCGTATCCGGTGCCCAGATAGACGTATGCGTAAGGACCCTCGGGAGCGCCCGAGAAAGTGCCGATGAGAGCGCCGTCCACGTAAAGGGTCTGGAAGCTGTTGACGACCAAAGCGGCGTTGTGCCAGTTGCCGTCGTTTACGGCGGCTGACGTTACGAGACTCGGTGTGGTGCCAGCGAATATGCCCCCATGCAGAACGCCGGTGGTTTCCACGTAGAGAAATGGATCAAAGTGCGTGGGAGTGCCGCCGACGGCGGCATCCTGCTCGCTCATCAACACGCCGCTCGCCGTCGTCTTAAACCATAGAGATGCGGTAAAGGTGTTGTCGGATGGCAAAGCCGCGGCGGGGACGCTTACATACTGACTGGTTCCATTGAACGTCAGCGCGTTGCCGATCTTGCCGGTGGTCCAGGTCGGGCCGTTGGTCAGGGTGCCGGTATAGCCGTTGCCGGAGGAGTCCGCCGCCGTCGTCGGTGTGGTGCCGGAGGAGCCGTCATCCAGCTTCCACCAGCCGACCAGGCCGGTGGTGTAGTCCTGGCCGGCAGTCGCGTCGTACAGGGCCTGGACCTCGGATGCCGAGAGCGCGCGGTTCCAGATGCGCACGTCGTCGATGGTGCAGTTGCAGTACTCGGCGCCGGGGTCAGCGCCGATCCCGACGGGGGTGGCATCGTAGGCTGTCGTGGCGGGGAAAGTGGTGGATTGAGCGACTTGCGAACCATCTATGTAAAGAGTGACTGTGCTACCCGATACGACGGCGGCGTAATAATGCCAGGTGCCGATCGCAGGAGTGATCCAGCTGTTGAGGTACCCGGTAGTGGACCCGTTATCGTTGAAGAAGCCGAAGGAGGGGTTAAAGAAAATATGAAAGGATTGATGTGTTGTGGCGTATGGCTTTTCTAAAATCGTATTGGTGCTGCTGCCAGAGAGGCTTGCCGCGTTGACCCATGCCGCGATGGTGTAATTGTTGCCCGGCTCCAACGACGCTGAATCGGGTATGCTGACATCCTGGCTGGTGCCATTGAAAAACAGCGCATCATTGATCTTGCCGCTGGTCGTCCAGGTGGGAGCGTTGACGAGCGTGCCGGTGTTGCCGTTGCCGGACGAATCCGCCGCTGTGGTGGGCGTCGTTCCGGAGCTTCCGTCATCGAACTTCCACCAGCCGACGATGCCGGTGTTGTAACTGACCGGCGATGATGTCGCCGGACGCCAGTTGGTGCCGTCGCAATATTGCAGTATGTGGTAGCTTTCGTTGTACATCAACTGCCCTTCGACTCCCGACGGGCCGGAGCAGCCCGCGCCGCCGCTTCCCGGATTCTGGCCCATCGCGTTCCAGACATTGAGGTTGTCGCAGTACTGCAGGACATGGTATGAGCCGTTGTACACGATCTGCCCCTCAACCCCCGCCGGGCTGGCGCAGGCGGCGTGGGCGGGATGCGGGGCGCAAAGGAGAAACGCAAGAACGACGAGGGGAAGGAATCTTCTGCGTCCTGCCGCGTTAATGGCGGCATCCGCCGAGTTTGCGTTGGGCTGCTGTTTTGTTTTTGGTGTGAGGCGAAGGAACAGTCGATCTGTCAAAGCGCCGCATATGAATTCGCTAATCGCATACATGCCGCATGTGTTCCCCACTGGTGATCGGGGAGTAGAAAAGCCATCCACGAGAGAGGCCGCATAAGTCTTTAGCCCCGTTTAAAGGGCCTGAACATGCACCTATGCCTCCCGACCATAAGTCGAGGAGTGTTGTTGCGGTAACACAAGACCGCTCGTGGATGAGGTTTTCTAAGCCCCAGATTGCAAGTTACAATCCAAGATTCACCCTATAGAGAGAATCAGGGACTGACAAGATTTCTCAATGTTTGTGTTTTTCATATTGCTATCGCAACTGCTACGGCGCGGTGCCGAGCAAACGCCGGTCTCGCGCGGTAAGCGTTTGTTAACTTTTGACGGGCATACTAGACGTAGGAACGGTGTGTCAGATGTCGCTCAGAGGCAGCTTTCCCCGAGGGGGGAAGAAATACGAACTCATGCCGGATCGGAAGATCATCGGGGCGAGTATGACGCTGTACCGCATTCGGGCGCTCAAGGATTTCGGCAATGTGAAGGCGGGCACCTACGGCGGCTTTGTCGCGTCGGAACGCAACCTGAGCCAGGACGGCGATTGCTGGGTCGCAGACGACGCACAAGTCTACGATGACGCGGTGGTATCACACGACGCGCAAATCTTCGGCCGGGGGCGCGTCTACGGCCACGCGCGGGTCAGCGACAGGGGGCAGGTTCTCGGCAACGGGCAAGTCTTCGAGAACGGCTGGGTTTTCAAAAACGGGCTGGTCTTCGACAATGCCATGGTCTTCGGCGCGGCACAGGTTCGCGACAACGGGATGGTCTATGCCGACGCGCAGATTTTCGAGAACGTGCGCGTCGTAGATGAGGGGCAGGTTTGCGGACACGCACGCCTCTGCGGCAGGACCGTGGTCCGCGGCCATGAGAAAGTCGGTGACGTTGTGGCACACGTGCCGCAGCGGAGACCGACGCGTGGGCGCGGCTGCCCCCGCCCTCGTGCTCCCGGTGGCCGACACCGCTGAGGGTCCGCCGGCGTTAACGGAATTTTCAGCGTTGAGGGGATAAAATTAAGAGTGTACAACTTCCGTTGCGAAACAAGGTATACGTGCGGCCACAGTGAAAGGAGTCGGGAATAAGATCGCGTCACGCCATCGCGCCGGAGATGTTCGCGGAAAGGAAGGCGGGCGATGGCGCGGAAGTTTCAGAAGGGCGGCCCGCCCGGACGGTTATCCATACGCGTGCATTTCAACCAACTTGCGCTGTTCACGGATGGACTCGCGGGATCAGCAGCGGAAAAGACAGCGGAGGTTTCCAGTGAAGGAACGAACAGCCCTCGGAGAAGCGATCCTGAAACACTGGCGGGAGCATTGCCCGCAGATGGTGCTGGAGTTGGAGAAGAACAACCGCCTGGACCAAGCGGTGTTCGAGGCGCAGGAGATGACGGGCGACCTGCTGTTCGAGCTGGTTTCGGTGAAGAAAATGGACTATCAGGCCGCGTGGGAGATAGCCACGCAGGAGTGGGCGTTTCTGCCGGGCGAAGCCCTCCCTCCGAAGGTTCGACCGCCCTCCGGGAAATCGAGCCGGAAGCGGGACCGCCGCCCCCGTCGCGCGACTTCCGGATAGAGGATGCTCACCGCATCGGCCAGGGCGGGCCGAAGGAAAAGGCCCGCGACAACATCGCCGCGATCCGCGCTCTCAAGCTGATCGAATCCGGGAACCGCGAAGCGACAGAAGCAGAGAAATCTCTCCTTGTCCGGTACGCCGGATGGGGAGCCCTGCCGAATGTTTTTCACCCTTATCCTCCGTCTGAGTGGCGCGACATTGCCGCTGAAGTCCGCAATCTCCTGACGGACGAGGAATACGATTCGGCGCGTGGCTCGACGCCGAATGCCCATTACACGTCGCCAGTGGTGATCACAGCGATGTGGCGGGCTTTGCAGCGCCTCGGGCTTGAGCCGGGTGCGCAGGTTCTTGAGCCCTCAATGGGAGCCGGTCATTTCTTCGGGTTGATGCCGGAGGCGTTGCTGCCGGGCTCCCGGCGCACGGGCGTCGAGCTGGACAGTCTCACCGCCCGCATCGCCAAGCAGCTTTATCCCGACGCTGCCATCTTCGCAAAGGGGTTCGAGGAAACGGCTCTTCCCGATAATTTCTTCGACGCGGTGGTCGGCAACATACCCTTCGGCAATTATCCCGTGCATGATCCAGCCTACCGGCGCTCCCCGGTCACGCGGACGATTCACGACTACTTCCTGGCAAAATCCCTCGACAAGTTGCGGGCGGGCGGCGTGATGGCTCTCATCACCAGCCGCTACACCATGGACAAGCAGGATGCAACCATCCGGCGATATCTCGCGGAACGCGCCGACCTGGTCGCCGCCATCCGGCTGCCCGATACGGCGTTCAAGGAAAACGCAGGCACGGAAGTCACGACCGATATCCTCATCCTCCAAAAGCGCGCCCCCGGAAACACCCCGCGCGGCGAACCATGGCAAGACCTGGCGTCCGTCGCGACGCCGGACGGCGATATACCGGTCAACGAATACTTCGCCCGTCACCCGGAGATGATGCTGGGCGAGATGCGTCTCGAAGGCTCGATGTACCGCGACAAGGAGCCGACGCTCGCGGGCGAACTGTCGCCAGCTCTGCTTGATCGGGCAGTGTCGTCGCTGCCGCAAGGAATTCTCTCCGGCATGGAAAGGGACCGCGCCCCTCCGCCGCAGAACACCGCCCCGGAAGGCGGGGACGGAAGTGAGGTGAAGGACGGTGCCTATGCGGTGCGAAACGGCCTGCTCGTGGTTCGCCGGGGTTCGGAATTCGATCCCGCGAAGGTGCCGGGCGCGCTGGCATGGCGCATCCGCGCCATGCTGCCCTTGCGCGATGCCGTCCGCACCGTGTTCCAAACGCAGCTCGACGACGCGCCGGAGGAACGCATTGTCGAAGCGCGGCTCCGGCTGAACGAACTCTACGATTCCTTCGTCCGCCGCTACGGGGCGTTGTCGTCGCGCGAAAACGTGAAGGCTTTCGCGGGCGACGCGGATCAGCCCCTTCTGCTCTCCCTCGAAACCTACGATCCAGAAACCATGCGTGCCACGAAGACGGCCATCTTCGAGCGGCGGACGCTGGAGCGCTACCGCCCGGTCGCGCATGTCGAGACGGCGGCGGAAGCCCTCGCGGTTTCCCTGAACGAAACCGGGAACATCGGGTGGCCGCGCATGGAGCAGGTGACGGGGAGCAGCGCCCGCCAGTTGCAACGGGAGCTGGGGAGCCTTGTCTATTGCAATCCGGAGGGCGGAGCCTGGGAAACGGCGGACCTGTACCTGAGCGGCGACGTGCGCCGCAAACTGAAGGTGTCCGAAGCAGCGGCGGCGCTCGACCCGTCTTACGAGCGCAATGCCGAAGCACTGAGGGCGGTGCAGCCCCCCGATCTGGAGCCGGGCGATATCGAAGCGCGATTGGGGTCCTCGTGGATTCCGGCGAGCGACATCCAGGACTTCGTCTCCGCGCTTCTGGATGTTGCCCCGCGCAACGTGCGCATCGGACACGCGCAGGCGATTGCGACATGGACCGTCGAGATCGACATCTTCGAGCGCGCAAGCGTCGGCAACACGACGACGCACGGAACGGCGCGGTTTCGCGCGTCGGACCTGATCGAGCAGGCGCTCAACGGGCGCGTGCCGACCGCCTACGACGAACTGCCGGACAAGAGCCACGTCATTAACCAGCAGGAAACCATCGTCGCTCGCGAAAAGCAGCAGCAGTTGAAAGACCGTTTCCGGGCATGGGTCTGGGAGGACAGCGCGCGGTCCGCGCGGCTGGCGCGCGACTATAACGACCGATTCAACAATCTTCGCCTGCGTTACTTTGACGGCTCCCATCTGAATCTCCCCGGCATGAACCGCGTCTATTTGCGCGGTGGAGACCTTGCCCGTCACCAGAAGGACGCCGTATGGCGGATGGTGCAAAGCGGGAGCACGCTGCTGGCGCATGTCGTGGGGGCCGGAAAGACCTGGACGATGGCCGCCGCCGCGATGGAAATGCGGCGGCTGGGCCTCGCGAAAAAGCCCATATTCGTGGTGCCCAATCATCTCGTCGAGCAATGGGGCGCGGAGTTTCTCAAGCTCTACCCGCAGGCGCGCCTGTTTATCGCGGGCAAGGAGCATTTTTCAACGGGCAACCGCCAGCGCGCGATGGCGCGGATTGCGAGCGGCACCTGGGATGCCGTGATCGTATCGCACCGCTCCTTCGAGTTTTTGCCCGTGTCGGACGCGCTGTTCAAGCGGTTTATTGACGAACAGGTGGAAGAACTGGAGGCAGAGATTCTGGAAGCGCGCGCGGCGAAGGGCGATAACCGCCGGGTGGTGAAGGAGCTGGAGAAAGCCAAAAAACGGCTCGTCGTCAAGCTCAAGGAGCGTGCCGACCGGGAGGGAAAAGACAATACGCTGACCTTCGAGCAGCTGGGCGTCGATCAGATTTTCGTCGATGAGGCCGATCTGTACAAGAACCTGTCCTACACCACGAAAATGAACCGCATCGCGGGGCTGCCGAATTCCGAGAGCAACCGCGCCATGGACATGTTCATCAAGACCCGCTACGTCCGCGAGCTCACCGGCGGGCGCGGCGTGGTGTTCGCGACCGGCACGCCGATCTCGAACACGATGGGCGAGATGTACACGATGCTCCGCTACCTGTCGCCCGATCTTCTGAAGGAGCGCGGCGTCGCGCACTTCGACGCATGGGCTGCGAATTTCGGGGAAGCCGTCACTTCCCTCGAACTGGCTCCGGACGGCTCCGGCTACCGGATGCACACGCGGTTTGCGAAGTTCATCAATCTGCCCGAGCTGCTGTCCATGTTCCGCACCTTCGCCGACGTGCAGACGGCGGACATGCTGAACCTGCCGCGCCCCGGCATGGCGGGCGGCAGGCCGCACATCGTGGCGGCGTCCGCCTCCGGGCCGCTCAAGGAATTCATCAAGACCCTGACCGCACGCGCCGAGCGGCTGCGGACGGCGCGCGTCGATCCCTCCGTGGACAACATGCTGAAGATTACCGGCGAGGGCCGCAAGGCGGCGCTCGACATGCGCCTCGTCGATGCCTTTGCCGGCGCGCAAGGCGACACGAAGCTGAGCATGGCGGTTGATCGCATCCAGACAGTCTGGGAGAAGACCCGCAACGCCCGGTCAACGCAACTCGTCTTCTGCGATCTGTCGACGCCGTCCCCCAACCGTTTCAACGTCTACGATGAACTCAAAACAAAACTGATCGAAGCGGGCGTGCCGAAGGCGGAGATCGCCTTCATTCACGATGCGGAAAGCGACGCGGAAAAGCGGCTGCTGTTCGATGCCGTGAATGCCGGACGGCTGCGTATCCTGATCGGCTCGACGGAAAAGATGGGCGCCGGAACGAACGTGCAGCGGCGGCTGGCTGCCCTGCATCATCTCGACGCGCCCTGGCGGCCCCGCGACATCGAACAGCGCGAGGGGCGCATTTTGCGACAGGGGAATATGAATCAGGAGGTGGGAATTTACCGCTATGTGACCGAAGGGTCATTCGATGCCTATATGTGGCAGACGCTGGAGACCAAGGCCCGCTTCATTCAGCAGGTGATGAACGGGCAGACCTCGGTGCGCCAGGCGGAGGATCTGGACGGCGGCGCTCTCACCTATGCGGAAATCAAGGCGATTGCCTCGGGCAATCCGGCGGTCATGGAGAAGGTGAAGGTAGACACGGAAGTCCGCAAAATGGACCAGTTGCGCGCGGCACACCTCAACCAGCAGCACGGCATCCGTCAACAGGTCCGTAACCTGCCATCCGACATCAAAGAAAGGCGCGAGAGGATCGAGCGGCTCTCCGCCGATATCGAAAGACGCGAATCTCAGGCGGGAGAAGAATTCTGCATGAGCGTGGGCAATCGTGCGTTTTCCGGCAAAGGCGCCCGCGAGTTGGCAGCGGAGGCTTTGACGAAAGTGGCGCTGTCGTGGCGCGATGATGCGACTTTGCAGGCGCGGGGCATGTTTCGCGGATTCGAGATTCTGAGCCGGGGGCCTAAGACAACAAGCCTGCTATCGGGGGAAGAAGAACATCTGCCGGAACTTCTCGTCCGGGGAGCGGGAATATACAAGGCGCAAATGAATGCCGAGAATCCGCTCGGAACGATGCAGAGCATCGAGTACGCGTTGCGCGGTCTGGACAAGGCGGTCATGGAGGAACGCGATCGTTTGGCCCGCGATGAAAAAATGCTGGCGGATTTTCAGGAGCAGGCGGGAAGACCGTTCGAGTACGAGGCGCGGCTGAAGGATTTGCTGACGCGCCAGGCCGCACTGAATGCGGCGCTTGATCTTGACAAGGGCGAGCGTCAAGCTGCGCCGCCGGACGGAGCCGAGAGTGTTGAGGATGGCGGTAGCGGAGGAGACGGAGGGACCTCCCCTGTGCGGGCGCGAGACGAAAAGGCCGCAGGCTGGCGGCGCAGCCGGACAGCGCAACGCGACAGGCACGACGCCGATGAGGATGATGACGTGACGGTGAAACAGCGGCCAGCGCCAGAGCCGAAATTCTGAAAGCGGGAACGGAAGAGCCGAGAGCATGCGGCAATGAATTCCTTGCGGCGGCGGGTTTATCGAGGCGGACGTGATTCGCTGGAAAGAAGGGGCATGGCAGAGGCCTGAACGCGGGGGAGGCCGCTCTGTGAGTGTCGG
>Ga0307374_10008250_pt1 | contig 15620 bp, 16 predicted proteins | sample OX3MG_FD_202532 | JGI IMG/M metagenome (GOLD analysis project Ga0307374, IMG submission 202532) | Soil microbial communities from Risofladan, Vaasa, Finland - OX-3 | ecosystem: Environmental > Terrestrial > Soil > Coastal area > Acid sulfate soil | place: Finland: Risofladan, Vaasa | collected... | reverse complement strand
CCACCGCCGGGAGGAGTCGGGTCACCCGGAGGCGGCTGCTGCGGCGCAGTGGTCACGTGGGCCGGCTGGAGGGGTTGCCGGTGCCGCAACTGCCGAATGCCCGAGACGTCGACGGTGAACCGCACGATGCGCATGCCGGAAACCCTAGAGACTTTTCGCTCACAGAGCGCTTACATTTTTTCCGCCACACGTCCGGGATGACCGAGCCGTCACATGCGGGCGGGGTCGCTCCGCGGCTTTGGTACCCGAGCCGGACTCACCACGAGGCGACCCTGCCACCGGCATCGCACCCCGATCGTTGCAACGACGGATGCCCCCCCGCGGCGGGGAAGCAACAGTCCGGAGCGGCCGTCAGCTATGCGCTTACACTTTCGCCACCGTGCGCTCTGGCCCTCCATCCCTCATGATCCCGGGGTGACGCAGCGAGCCGACGTCCTGGTGCTCGAGGACAACCCGACCGAGCTCGAGGAGATCGTGACGGTCACCGAGGCGTGCGGCCTCGACACGCTGGCAACCCGCTCCCCGCAGCAGGCGATCCGCCTGCTCCGCGCCAACGACCCGGTCCTGGCCATCCTCGACTGGAACATGCGGCTCTCGCCGGACGCGGAGCGAACCGCGGAGAACGTGCTCCGCACCCTGGCCCGGGATCATCCCGAGACCTTCACCATCGTCTTCGCCCTGCGCGCCGGCAGCGACCTCGATCTGCAGAATCAGATCGCCGTGGCCCACCCCGGGGCAATCCCACACGACAAGCTCCAGGGGCTGACCAGCCTGCTGCTGCGCGTTCGCCAACTCCTGCAGCGCAAGGTCGGCGATCTCCGGGTCGATCGCGGCACCGTGGTCCACGTTCCGAGCGGAACCCGCTATCAGAACAAATGGGGAGTGCGGCTGCTCTGTGGCTACCCGGAGGCGACCATGGCGAAGCGGCACTCGACCCCATACATGGCCATGTATCGGTTCGGGGTCTGGCTCCGTGATGTCGACTCCACGGTCTCGCTGGAATCCGAGGGCGCCGGCTTCTATCACCTCGAGGTCACCGGGACGCGGTCCGGTCGTGCGGCTCAGCGCCGCTGACATCGCCGCGCTGCCGCTTCCGGTGGCGCTCTTCGACCGTGACGGGGCGTTGCTCGCAAGCTCCGCGGAATGGGCCGGGGGTGGTCCCGGGACCGTCGTCTACCGCCTGCCCACCGCGTCACTCGCGGTCGGATGCGACGAGCAGGATGCCGATATCGCTGGGCTATTGACGGAGCTGGTGACCGCGATGCGCGAGGGTGCTCAGGCATGCGAGGGCGCACAACAACTCCGCCTCGGGGCGCTGGCCAGCAGCGTTGCGCTGGTGGCCGGAATCCCCGACCTGCACGGGGGCAGCACCGGCGATGTCCTCGAGAACCTCGCGGCGCTACTGTCGACGGTCAGCGCCCACGGCGTCACGATCGGCGAGCACACCCCCGGGGCCGTTTCGGATGCGCCGGTGCTCGCGCTGGCTTTGCTCCAACTCGTGATCAACGCCCGCCGCCATGACGACGCGACCGAGGTCACCATCGACATCGATCCCGGACCGGCGTTTCGCGTCCGCTGGCACGGCGAGCTTCCGCCGCAGGGCGTCAGCACCGCGCGCCATCAGGCCGACCGCGACCGCTGGGGACTCGGCTTCGTCAGGCTGGCTATGGACGCGCTCGGCGGCGTCTACCTCTCCCCCGCCTCCCAGGGAGTCGGCCAAGTGACCGCCGTCTTGGCGGTCGACCGATCACCGCGACTGCAACTTCCCCTGGCGGCGATTCGCAATGGCGTCGTCGATGCGGCATCGCCAACATGGGACGAGGAGACTCAGTTGCCCCCGGGGTCGCGGCTCCCAGAGCGCTGGAGCCGGCTGGTGGATGCGGCGTCGAGTTCCCCGGGGATCATTCAGCGCGCCCGAACTGCGCGCGCCCGTGCGGCTGAGGGCACCGTGTGGATCGCCATCCCCCCGGAGGGCACCGCCGACAGGGCGCGCGACGTCATCCGTGGCTTGGAGCACGAGCGCGATCTCCTCGATGCACCGCAGCCGTTCGCGACCCTCATCGAGGGTCTCGCGGGTGTGATCGCGCTGCTGCTCGGCGACCACGCACACCGCGTGACCCCCGCGGCGTTTGACGAGGGATACCCGAGCGCCGCCGATGCTGTCGCTGCACCACCATTCCCCGGCCGCTTCACGGGGGCTGCCGCGCCCAGCCCCGCAATTATCGCTGTGCTCGCATCGCGGCTCGCTGCGGACCTCTTCATGCGCGACGGACGGATCGCCATCCACGTCGCCGACAGCCACCGCGACGACGCCGTCACTCGGCGACTCGGCGACAAAAGCGGAATCATCCTGCTGCCCTGGGCGCAACGGAGCAACTCAAGACTTCCGCCGGCGAGCTACTCGTCGCCTTGACCTTCCGGCATCAGTGCGGTGAGCACACCGCACTCAGGTCGATCGTAGGCCCGCCCGCGTGACGCTGCCTGATGCTTACGAACCACGATGTCATCGACTAGACGGCGCGGGCTCCTTGACCTCGGCGCCGTCGAGCGGGTCCGAGGCTCACCTTACTCGAGCATTTGAAGCCCAGGCAGCGTAAGGAATTCGACGAAGTCTGGGGACAACGTCAACTGCTCCACAAGCTCCAGTGCATCTACCCAGCGGCCTTGAGAGTAGTTCACGCCCACCGCCGAACGAATACGGTCGAATTCCTCCGCCGTGAGCCGCGAGACCAGCTCTCGTGTGACCACCGCGCCGCTTTCGATGTGGACACCGTGTCTGATCCACTGCCAGATCTGGGATCGGGCGATCTCAGCCGTTGCGGCATCCTCCATAAGACTATTGATAGTCACTGCGCCGTTCCCTCGCAGCCAGGATTCCAGGTACTGGAGAGTTACGCTGAGATTCGCACGCAAGCCGTTCTCGGTAACGGAGCCCCGGGGAACCCTGAGATCGAGCATTCGCTCAGGCTTAACCGGACCGTCCTCGCGATGCCGATGCAGCTGGTTGGGACGACTCCCGAGGACCTCGTCGAACACTTTGGTCGCGACCGGCACAAGATCGGGGTGCGCGACCCAGGTGCCGTCGAAGCCGTCGGTGGACTCGCGCTCCTTGTCTTCTCGGACCCGGACAAGAGCGCTCTCGTTGAGCTCGCGATCCCTCCGGTTGGGGACATATGCAGACATTCCGCCAATCGCGTGCGCACCGCGGTGATGACAGGTCCGAATCAGCCGGTCCGTGTAGGCGCGCATGAACGGCACGGTCATCGTGATCTCAGCACGGTCGGGGAGAACACACTCGGGACTATTCCGGAACTTCTTGATGATGCTGAAGATGTAATCCCAACGACCGGCATTGAGCCCGGCGGCGCGAGTGCGGAGTTCGAAGAGAATCTCGTCCATCTCAAAGGCAGCGAAGATGGTCTCGATGAGCACCGTGGCCTTTACGCAACCGCCAGGCAGCCCTAACCTCCCTTCGGCGTAACTGAAGACATCGTTCCAGAGTCGCGCCTCGAGGTGGCCCTCGAGTTTGGCCAAGTAGAGGTAGGGACCGCTGCCAGAGTCCTGGAGTTGCCGGGCGTTATGGAAGAGGAAGAGCCCGGCGTCGAACAAGCTCGCCGACATCGGCTTGCCGCCGATGACGATGTGCGACTCCTGGAGGTGCCAGCCACGGGGACGCACCATCAGGGTCGCGGTGCGTTCGGCGAGACGGTAGACCTTGGCGTCCGGCGACGAAAACTCGATCGTCCGAGCTACGGCGTCGATAAGGTTTACGTGTCCCTGGACCACGTTCTCCCATGTCGGCGAGAGGGAGTCTTCAAGATCGGCCATGAAGACTCGAGCGCCCGAGTTGAGAGCGTTGATCATCATCTTGCGCTCGACCGGACCGGTGATCTCGCAGCGCCGGTCCTGGAGGTCAGGTGGGGTCGGCGCGATCCGCCAGTCCCCCTCACGAATTTCTCGGGTGCCGACCAGAAATGCGGGTTGCTCGCCGGCGGTGATTCTGACCTGGCGCTCGTCTCGAACCCGCAGAAGTTGCTCGCGTTCGCCTTCGAAGAGGTTGTGCAGGCCCGAGAGAAAGCTGAGCGCCTCTGGCGTCAGCACCTCGTCGGCTCGGGCGACGCTGTTTTCGAGAATGTGGATATCAGCGTCGACTTCCATCGCTGGCGCTCCTCGTCCTGCGTTGGTGACCCCACGGAACCAGGGCCCGGATCTTCAGTGGCAACGCTACGGAGAAGCGGATCACACAGCCGCTACGGTCATCAGCGTTGTCGTGACCTAATCACGACTGGTTTGGCGCAGATACTCTCGCCAGCCGCCGAAGTGGGTGATGTCGCGGACGCCCGGAGCTCCCAAACACTCCGGTCGCAACCGCATCGACAGTGCCCCACCCCCGTCCTCCAGCTCGATGACACTGAGCTCGAGTTCGGCAGGCTCGCCTGGCAGAAGGCTGTCGCGAAGAAGCTCATAGCTCAGCTCATAGACCTCCCCCGCGATCGCACCGCCGTCCGCAGCGGGATAGAGGCCAGGGAATTCATCACGAACGCTATAAAAGTGGTATTTCGCGGCCGTATGTGTCGCGGCCACAAGCTCACTTCCGTTGAGGAGGTGATGCATAGAGCCGCCGCCCATGGCCGTTCCGTTCAAGAACATCCTTGGCACAGCGATCAGAGCCTCCCCGCCAGCGCCCAGTAGGCGGCTGGCGCGACAACCAGGTCGTCCTCACTCCGACTTCGGAGATCATCAAACACGCTGGTCTTGAGGGTTTGCATGAGCCCCTTGTGCGGTCCTCTCCGCCGCTCACCCGATAACCGTTTCATCTGTCCTTGATCTCCACCATCCGGAAGTGCTCTTTTGTCGTTCGGAGGAAGCCGAGGTTCATTTGAAGTTGACTTCGCTGCCACCGGGACCCATTATGGCGCCTGGATGGATCCAGATGCGATCGGGGCCGGCGATGGCCCCCCGCCGTTCACGACCTCATTACCGTCTGCACGTGAAGGTTCCTTGCGCAGAGAATTCTGCAGTAACGGTCCCCTCGAATCATGTTGCCACCTGGTGGCCTCGTAGAAGTTGGCGCGCCTTGTAATCCGCGGTGGCACGGTCATCACCGCCTCCTCGAATCAGTTGGCAGACGTGCTCGTCGAGGACCGCGTGGTGGCCGCGGTTACAGCTACCGGGTCGGACCTGAGCCGAAACTTTTCCGAGGCGGCCGACAGAGTCCTCGACGCGACCGGCAGGTACGTGATTCCCGGCGGCGTCGACGTGCATACACACATGGAAATGCCGCTGGGTGAGACGTTCACGTCCGACACGTTCGAAACCGGCACGCGAGCCGCCATCTGGGGGGGGACCACGACGGTCGTCGATTTTGCCATCCAGTCCCACGGGGCCTCCCTACAAGATGGCTTGGAGACCTGGTCGCGGAAGGCAGCCGGAAACTGCGCTACTGACTACGGTTTCCACATGGTCCTCACCGACGTCAACGAATCAACACTGCGCGAGATGGATCAGCTGGTCGAGCAGGGAGTGACCAGCTTCAAGTTGTTCATGGCGTATCCCGGCGTCTTCTACTCGACCGACGGGCAGATCCTTGCCGCGATGCAGCGTGCGGCCAGCAATGGCGCCCTCATCCAAATGCACGCGGAGAATGGCATCGCCATCGATCGTCTTGTCATCGAGGCACTCGCGCGCGGCGACATTGCTCCTCGATTCCACGGGTCGACGCGACCCGCAGCCCTCGAAGGGGAGGCGACACATCGGGCAATTCAGCTCGCTCGTGTGTCGGGGTCGCCGCTTTACATCGTTCACCTCTCCGCAGAGGAGGCGCTCGCGGAGGTACTCGACGCCCGCGATCGCGGGCAGTCCGTTTTCGCAGAAACGTGCCCGCACTACCTCTTTCTCACCCAGCATGAAATGGCACGAGAAGGATTCGACGGCGCCAAATTCGTCTGCTCACCCCCGCTTCGATCCCACGATGACCAGAACGCCCTCTGGCGCGGTCTTGCCACCGATGACCTGAGCGTCGTCGCAACGGATCACTGCCCCTTCTGCTTCAAAGAGCAGAAGGAACTCGGTCGCGGCGACTTCTCAAAGATCCCCAACGGCGTCCCCGGGGTTGAGCACCGGATGGACCTGCTATATCAGGGCGTGCTGCAGGGAAAACTCACCCTATCGCGATGGGTCGAGGTCACCGCAACCGCACCCGCTCGGATGTTCGGACTCTATCCGCAGAAGGGGAGTCTGCAGCCGGGGGCCGACGCTGACATCGTGATCTATGACCCAACGACCCAGGCGACCATCTCTGCCGAGACGCACCACATGTCGATCGACTACTCGTGCTACGAAGGCATGACAGTGATGGGTCAAGTGGAGACGGTCCTGCTGCGCGGCTCCGTCGTGCTCGACAAGCGCCAGTACGTCGGCACGCCCTCCGGACGATTCATTGCTCGGGGGCTTTGCCAGTACGCTCGCTGAAATCAGGCGCGGGTTCGAACGCGGGCATGGTGCGCGCCCGTAGGCCTCGGCGAGCACCTGCAGCAAGTGGTCCGATGGTCGAATGCCGTGCATCGCACGGGACATGAGTCATGGACACTTGGGTGATTTGACGACCGAGCCTTTCGGGACTCATAATGGCGCCTAGATGGATCCCGGAGGTTTTCAGAGGACGCCGACTGCCGTACGACGAATTGAAGCGGAGCTTAGGTCAGATATCTTGGCTGGGAATTTAGCTCCCGGCACGGTCCTGCATCAAGAGGCGCTGGCTTCGCGTTATCACACCGGCAGAACGCCCGTTCGTCAAGCACTCGTCGCTCTCGAAGGTGAAGGCTTGGTTTCATTGCCGACTGGACGGACCGCGATCGTGAGCGAAGTGACCGCAAAGATGCTGGTCGAGCTCGTGGAGATGCGCTTGCTTCTCGAGCCGTTCATGGCCGGCAGAGCCGCAACCAACATGCCGACGTCTGTAATCGTCGAACTCCAGGAGCGCGTTCAGGAAGCACGGGGCGCAGCCAACGGGCCTGACGTTGTGAATACCGTGGATCAGTTGGTGCACGCAACGTTCTCCGCGTGGTGTGGGAACGCTCGCATGGCGCGAACCGTGAATGATCTCCACGCGATGCTCGCGCTCGCGCGGGTTCAGGACCTCGCGTCGCGGCATGCCGATGTCCTCTCAAGTCTCGAATCGATACTCCGGGCGGCGGCCGCCCGTGACGCGGATGCGACAGAGGTTGAGATGAGGGAACATATCCGACCCTTCACGACATACTTTGCGTCTCCGTCGCATGGGCCGATGGACCGCTGAGGGAGGCATGTGTTCGTGCTCGTCGGCAGATTGCGGGTACGTGCATCTGCACATACACCACATTCGCCGCCCTGTCAGCGCAGTCATCGTATTCGACGCATTAGTGCCGCTGTCAGCGATGCCACGCCTTAACGAATCAGATGTGACGTGGCCCCGGATCGGAGTCAGTGAATGAGCAGGCCATCGGCGCTGGCTCAGCATCCCGGCTCGGAATCCCATGGGAGCGAGGTCGGTCAGGACAATCTCGGATCCGCGGCGGCGTTCAAATGGAATGGCAATCCGAAGCAAGGATTTTCTCAACAGGTGGTCGCAGCGGCTCTCATTGCGGCTGGCGAGGTCGACTTCGGACGGCCGATACGCACAGGCGGCTCGCGTAGTCTCTATTGCGGTATGGGCGTTTGTTGGGAATGCTGCGTGCTGACTCCATCCGGTGAGATCGTTCGAACGTGTCTAGCGCGCGTCGAGGACTATCCGGTGATGAATGCGGCGCCGTCTGCTTGAGCATCGATGGAGCAGTTTGAAACCGACGTCTTGATCATCGGCGGCGGCCCCGCTGGCATGGCGGCCGCTGTCGAGGCTTCTGCCATCGGCGTGTCTGTTTTGCTCATCGACGACCGTGAAAACCTGGGCGGTCAAGCGTATCGGCATCTCGCGCCGCGAGTACGACAGGACACTCCTGGCCACGATTCCGCGAGCCAGCGGCGCGGGATGTCGCTGCTTGGCGAGGTACGCGTTGCGCCGATCTCGCAATGGCTGCAATCGACGGTGGTGGATCTACGCGCCGGCGAGGCGATCGCCTCCCGTGCACGCACCGGTCTGGCCCGTGTGCGGTTCCGTACGTGTGTCGTCGCGACGGGTGCTTACGATTCGCCATACCCGGTACCGGGTTGGACCACACCGGGAGTTATGGGTGCGGGCGGGGCGAGCGCGCTGGTGCGGAACTTGCACTCCGGGGCAGGCATGCGGGCGATCATCGCTGGCACTGGACCGATGCTCGTAACGTTCGCTGCTGAGATCATGAGAGCTGGCGTCCACCTCGAAGGCGTCTTCGAGAGCGCTCCGAGACCCGGACCAAGCCATGCGAATGCTGCGCTGAAGGCACCATTCGCCGATCGCGCTGGAACGTTCGAACTCGCCAGCAATTTGCTCTTCCTTCGACGGCGCGGCGTGCGCGTCCAATGGGGCATGCGCGTGCAGGAAGTTGGCAATAGTGACCAGGGCCGATGGGTGACGGTGTGCTCGACAGCCACGAAGTCGTCAGAGACGTTGGCTAGTACGCGGATTGACCGCCTAGACCTCGTGTGTCTTGGTTACGGGTTGACCCCGTCGGTTGAGTTACTTCGGCTCAGCGGCGCCGATGTACAGTGGCTTCAACCCGACGCCTTTCCGTCGGCCGCTCACGGATCCAACCTGAGGACCACCGTACCGAGCATCTTCGCCGCTGGGGACTGTGCATCCATCATGGGCGCCTTCGGGGCAGAGGCGGGGGGACGACTCGCAGGTCTCACTGCTGGCGCCGAAGCGGGACAGATTACGCCAACGCGGTCACTGGCGAGCCACCAAAAGGTGCTTCGCCGCACCCTCGGCCGAGCCGTACGGCTCAAGCGGACCGTTGAGCGGATCTATGGAGTTCCGAGTTGGCCGCAGGCGGCGTTGCGGGACGACACCCTCGTGTGTCGCTGCGAAGGCATCTCGCTGAACACCCTTCGTCAATCTGCCGAGGAGTGGTCTTCCGACGCGGAAACAGTCAGGGCAATGACACGTCTGGGGATGGGTTGGTGCCAGGGCCGCAACTGCCTCGCCAGAACACTTCGAATCGTTGCTGGAAGCGACGAGGCACGCTACGAATGGTGGCCCACTGCGAGACCGCCGGCGCGGCCTGTTGCGATCGCGGACGTCGTCGGCGCGCCGTGAGTTCACCGGGTTCACACGAAAAAGGAGCAACGTAATGGCGAATCGCGACCTCGTGTCGTGGCGTGGTTACTGGCCCGCATCGACGACGCCGTTCGACGCTGAGGGACGCCTGGACCTCGCGATGCTGAGCGCCCTCATGGATTTGTACGTATCGCAGGGTATGCACGGAATTGTGGTCAATGGGTCATCCGGAGAGTGGTTCAGCCAGACGACGGACGAACGGCGAGCCGTGGCCGACGCCGCCGTCTCGGCAGTGGGCGGACGTGTGCCCGTGCTCGTCGGCTGCAGCTCGTTGCGTTTTGCTGACACGTTGGACTTGCTTGCGCACGCAGCATCGACCGGGGCGGCAGGCGCCCTCGTGAGCCTGCCGCCATACATGGTTCCGGATGAACGGGAAGCAGTTGCGTACTTCGGCGCAGTAGCCGCCGCATCGTCGGTGCCGATCATGGTGTACAACTGGCCGCCAGGCACGAACGTCGATATGTCGGCCTCCCTGCTTAAGCGTATCGCGGCCATCAGCAACGTCGTCGCGGTGAAGGAGAGCACCACCGATGGTGCCAAGGCCATCGAGACCGCGCGCCTTCTTTCTCCCGAGGTACGGGTGTTCGTCGATTTGATGAGCTCATCCGGAGTCGACGTTCTCACGCAAGTCGGCGGAGATGGGTATATCGGGGGCGGAGCCCTTCTCGGCCGCGCTCTTCCTCGATTCTATGAGGCAATCTGGAGCGGGGATCTGGCCGAGGCCCGCGCGCTCGGCGACACAGTCTCCGCATTCAACGCGGCACTAACGAACAGAGACTGGAGCGGCGTGTTCGGGCCGGCACAAAGCCAACTCAAGGCGGCGATGAACATACTTGGGCAGCCGGGTGGCTTCCCTCGGTTCCCGCGGCGCAGTTTGAACGATGACGAGACCTTGGAACGCCTGGCGACGGCACTGAGCCCAGCCCACGCGTGGCAGTGACCTCGTCACCCTCGGCTGCTGAAACGACTCAGTACGACCTCGCGATCGTCGGCGGAGGGCTGGTCGGATGTGCCATTGCTTTCTTTGCCGCGCGCTCAGGGCTTCGCGTCGTGGTTCTAGAAGCCGCGACCCTCAATCGAGGCTCCTCTGGAAGCAGCGCGGGCAACCTTCACGGGCAGTTACTCAGTCCCGTCGCGCGTCGGTACGTGGGGTCCGCGCGGGCGGAGCGACTGACGATGATTGCACGAGTGCATCTCAAGGCCGTCGAGATGTGGAAGGCCTTGCCTGACGCGATACAGAGTGATGCGTCGGTCGCCCACACGGGCGGATTCATGGTTGCCGAAACCATGGCCGGAGCTCAGATACTCGAAGCCAAGGTCAGCTACGAGAAGGCAGCGGGTTTGCCTTCGAACCTTCTCTCGCAGGCTGAGGTTCGACGCCTCCTTCCGATGCTCGGCGAGACTGTGGTGGCTGCGGAGCACTGCGCGGCCGAAGGGTTTGCCAACGCCCTCACAGCGGGACCTGCACTTGCACGAGCGGCGCGGCGGCTCGGAGCGTCCATTGAGGTGCATTCGCCGATTCGCTGCGTCGAGCGCACGGGGAATGCAACGACCCTTATAGGCGATAGGATGAGCTGGTCAGCGACGAAGGTAGTGATTGCCGCAGGCTGGCAATCACCATCCATCGATGTTTCTGGTGCTGCCGACTTTACGGTGGACAAAGAGGCGCTGCAAATGCACGTCACCGGTGCCATAGGTTTCGAGCCGACCGCTGTCGTGCAGCATATCGAGGACCGCCTCACGGTAAAGAGGACACAGTTCGGCACGTGGTTGATTGGGGGCGGCTGGCCAAGTACGGTTGCGCCCGATGGAAGCCTGGAAGTGAACTGGGATTCGGTCGTGGGCAATTGTGGCCTTGCTGCCCGCATTGTGCCGACACTCCGCTCGACCCCACTACTACGTACCTGGCCGGCCTTGAGCGCAAGCGTCGGCGAGCGAGGGGTGGTGATTGGCTGGCTCGATGATGCGCGCAGCTGCGCCCTGGCTGTTCCGGGCGAGACGGGCTTCACGTTGGCGCCGCTTCTCGGCTGTTATGTCGCTGAGAGCATGGTGAGACCAGAGATTCTCGGTGCCGTCGCGGACGATGGGATGACGATGCTCGACAGGTGGAATCCCGCGGAGTCACGCGCCCCGGATGGCACGTGACGTGTCGTCTTCTAGTCTTGAAGGTCCTGATGATGGGGGTCCCTGAATGACACGGAGTTCGCACGCGCACGCCACGCGCTTCTATCGTCGCCTCCTGAGTCCGGGCCTCCACCACCTGTCAGACGCCGTGGAACTGGACGTATCTCCAGACGGTAAGAAAGTCGCCTTTACGGGCACCATCCTCCGGAATCTAGCAGGCAAGGAAAATAAGTGGATACATGTTCTTGATCTCGCCTCAGGGGAGGTTGTTCGGCCCTGGGGTGGGTCGGGACGCGAGGGAATGGCGCGATGGAGTCCTCGTGGCAAGAGCATCGCTTTCCTCTCCGACCGCGGGAGCCCCGGTAGGCCGCAACCATACGTGTGGAGAGGCGTTCATGACCCGGAGGTTGAGTTGCTGCGGCTGCCAGGAGGTCTGAGCGCCGAGTACCTCGAGTGGTGCAGGGATGGGGTGACTTTGCTGGTACTCGCGGCCGAACCCGGGGCAGACAAAGGTGTCATGAGTGGTTCGGGCGGAACCCCGAGCCAGCGGCGAGCACCGTCCGTCGCCGAGTGGGCGCCTGAGGTCAGATATGGAGGAACGCGCCTCCATGGCTGGAGGCGGCTCTATCTCGTGAACGCTAATCGGGGAGATGTGACGTGCTGCACTCCGGAAGGGACGAATGTGTGGGAGGCTCGTGTCGCTGGCGACAGCCTACTCACCATCGCGTCATCCTCTCCTGATGAGGGACATTGGATACGCTCTCGCCTCGAGTTGTGCTCGTTCAACGGAATAGCTCGGACCGTTTACGAACCCCAAGGGCAGATCGCCTGGCCCGCGGCGAACCGCGACGGAACGAGGTTCGCCGTGGTCGAAGGACTCTCCAGTGATCGAGGGCTCGTCGCAGGAAATGTCCTTGTGTTTGACTCGGTGCAATCCAAACCACAGCAAATCGATACCTGCAACGTCGACGCGACGTGGCTCACCTTCCGTGACCCGGACACCTTGTGTGTCTGTGGCGTCAGGGGGATAGAGACGGTCTTACTCGACGCCGATCTCGCACGTGACTCACGTCGGGTCCATTTCGAGGGTCTCGCGACCACTCCCAATGACTACCCTATTGCGGCGCCGACACCTGCCGGCGGATTCATCTTCGTCCGCGAAGGCTGGCGACTACCGCCGGCATTCGCACGAGCTGATGACGGGGCTTTGACTCTTCTGCACTCGCTGTCCAACGCTGGATCCGAGTGGCTCACCGAGCACGTTGGGCCAATCGTCTCCACATCGTGGACGGCGCCGGACGGCTTACCCATCTCCGGGATGGTGATCGAGCCGCTTGCCGGCTCGCGTCCGCATCCAACCGTCGTGTTGATACATGGCGGACCAGCCTACCTCTGGCAGCCCGGATGGCCCGGGCGGTCCGGATACCTGCGAATCGCTGCGTATCTCCAGTCCTTGGGATTCGCAGTATTCCTTCCAAATCCACGAGGGAGTAGCGGACGCGGACAGCAGTTCCTGTCGTTGGAACTCGGGGACTATGGTGGAGACGAAGTGAGTGACATCCTGTCTGGCGTTGACCGCCTGGTGGAGACAGGTATCGCGGACGCCGACGCGTTGGCCGTGATGGGAGGCAGCCATGGCGGATACATGACATGTGTGCTCACCACAAGGACCACCCGGTTTCGCGTGGCCGTCGCGATCTCACCCGTCACCGACTGGTACAGCCAACACTTTGGAAGCAACATCCCTGAAATCGACGTGATGTACCTGTGCACTGATCCGCGCGAGCCCGGTGGTAAGCACTACGAGCGGAGCCCTGTCTTTTTCGCGCACAAGTCGCGCACACCAACGCTACTGACGGCAGGTGCCCAGGACAAATGCACTCCACCAGGCCAAGCCGTGGAATACCACCAGGCACTGGCGGCGAATCACGTGGAGACGCAACTCGCCCTCTACCCACTGGAGGGTCACGGGGTTCGATTTCTCCCCGCGGAGATCGACCTCGCTGCACGGAGCGCTGACTTCATCACGCGCCACATATCAGTCGGAAGCGTCGGCTAACGTGACTTTTCGACTCGCGAGTGCATGGGAGGGGGTGACGCTGCAGAGCGAGGGCCAGGAACTCTGCAGCGTCAGGATCGTTATGCAGGAGTTGGCGCTACCCCAAGCTTGACGTCCTCCACTTCGTGGATTCGTCTCTCCTCAGAGAAGTCGACGCTGCGCGAGAACACAAAGTACAGAATGCCGGAGACGATGATTCCGACCGGAATCGAGAAGTCCGCGCCTCCGGCCGCCTTTGCGACGGGTCCCTCGAATATGGCGGTGTTCATGAAGGGAATCATGGCGACGAACCCTGCCGCGTAGGCAACGAGTCCACGCCATTGCCAATGGCGGTATATGCCATTGGGCTTGAAGATCTCGATGATCGCGTAATCCCCATGTCGAATGAAGTAGAAGTCGACAAGATTCACTGTCGTCCACGGAATCAGGAAGTAGGTAAGCAGAGTCAGGAAGTTGCTGTAGTCCGCGAGGAAATTCTGAGGAAGGGTCAGCGCGAACGCCGTCGCCACGATTCCGATGAACAGCAAGCCGCCTGTCCGCGACACCCGGCCGGGCTTGACGCGCTTCACCGTGTCCGCAACTGTCAGCGTCGCAAGGGAGCCGCTGTACATGTTGTTCGCAATGACCGGTATCAGCATCAGGAACCCAAGGACCAACGTTATCGTCCCAAAGCCGCTGAAAATACCGTCGCCTGCTTGCTTGATGACACTGATCGGAGAAGCCGTCGGATTACCAGCCAGAAGGAAGGACCCCAGCGCGATCATCCAGAGCCCGCCGAGGCCGGCCCCCAGATAGGTCCAGAAAAAGCAACTACGCGCAGATGTCTCGGGTCTCAGGTACCGGGACAGGTCGGATACATAGGGGGCCGAACCTAGGTTATAGCCCGCACTGATGATGAACACCACGAGGAATGGAGTCAGCGCGAAGTGGCCGGCCCCCGAGGCGGATGTGGGGAGATGGACGGTGAAGATTGCTCCGATTGAGAAGACGCTGAAGCAGATTAGGAAGAGCCAGGTGCCCCAGCGCATCACGAAGTGGATCCAGTCGTAACCGCCATACGCGATCACGTAGCCAAGGACGGCGCAAATGATGAGTGCAACAGAAATTCCCATTGAAGGGAAGAGCGCCTGGAGAGCTTGCGCAGCGATCAACGTGTTGAAGACGTTGAACCCCAGATAGAGCAGGATCGTCACGGCCTGAGGCAGCAGAGCGCCGTAGAAGCCGAACTGTGGCCGCGACTGAATCATCTGAGGAATCCCCAGTCGGGCGCCCTGCACAGAGTGAAACGCCATGAAGAGCGTCCCGAATGCCAGACCAAGCGCCACCGCGACGAGATCCCACAGCAGGCTCAGACCTAGAGTGATACCGACAAGCCCAACCGCTAGCGTACTCAGCTCGGCATTTGCCGCAAACCAGAGCGTGCCTTGATTCCACGCTTTTCCATGGCGTTCAGCTCTGGGGATGAAGTCGATCGAATGGAACTCGCCGAAGCCCGGTTCGGCGGCTACAACGACCGGGGCCGCGTCCTGGGAACCGTGATCGATAGACAATCCACACCTCATTTCTTCGCTTGCGCGACTAACCAGTCCGATGGAAGATCGTCGTCGCGGTCTCCCGACCCCGTGCTGGATGTCGGCTCCTGCACACCAGCTCTCCGCGACGCGACGACTCATAGATCGGCAGTCCCGATCATCCCCGACTAAAGCTTGCCTCAAGGACGTAGACCGCTCGGCGCAGTCAGTTCAGGACCCTCGCGACAAGCCCAGTTTCGTAGTTCTCCGGCACCCCCTATCTGGTGAACGGATCCATTGGGGCGCCATTATGGGTCCGGGCCTAAAGGGATGTCAATCGCCAGTCCAGCGGATAACGATGAAGGCGGTCAAGCCTTGGGTCGCCAGCGCGCTGACGGTAGGAGTGCCGTCGCGAGTCGGTCCTTGCCGCGCCGGGGTTTCACCTTTCCTTCATAAGCGGGCGGTGCATCGGCCTGCGGTGAGGATCCGCCACCTCTCACCCTGGCAACGCCGTTCGCTCGGTCGCGGCAAGGCTGCCTGACGCTCGCCTGCGGCTCGGCCTTGCCGCGCGCTCGCGGCGCGCCTGTCGAGTGGGCGTCGGATCAACCCCACCGGAGGAGACGCCATGAGCGCGTCGCACGTCCAGATCGCCGAGCTGATCGAGGTGTCGCTCGACGACATCAACATCCCGCCC
>Ga0307374_10008249_pt1 | contig 15621 bp, 13 predicted proteins | sample OX3MG_FD_202532 | JGI IMG/M metagenome (GOLD analysis project Ga0307374, IMG submission 202532) | Soil microbial communities from Risofladan, Vaasa, Finland - OX-3 | ecosystem: Environmental > Terrestrial > Soil > Coastal area > Acid sulfate soil | place: Finland: Risofladan, Vaasa | collected... | reverse complement strand
AAGGACTTCGCGAAGGCAGACCGTATCCGGCAGGAGCTCGTGGACATGGGCATCACCATCGAGGACCGTCCGCAAGGCACCATCTGGTATCGCCAGTAGCGGCGCATGATCGCCGGCATCCTCACCAAGTGGGCCTTCGATCCCACTGTCATCATTGGGGTACTGGGGCTGGTTGCCGCGTATTGGCTCTACACGCGAGGCCCTCGCTCCAACCGCGGCGCTGAGCCGCGGAGCACCGATGCCCGGTTTGCCGCGGCTATCGTCCTCGCGATCCTGGCGTTGGAATCGCCGCTGGACTTCCTCGCCGACCGCTATCTCTTCTCCGCGCACATGGTCCAGCACCTGGTGCTCCTGCTCGGCGTGGCGCCGCTGCTGGCTCGCTCGATTCCGGCCGCGCTCTTCCATCAAGGCCGGCGCCTGCCTCGCTGGCTGAAGCGGCTTCTCACCCAACCGGCGCTGGTGTTCGTCGCCTTCGTGGCCGACCTCTGGGCCTGGCACGCGCCGCCGCTGTATGAGGCCACGCTTCGCTCCGAGTCAGTGCATGTGCTGGAGCACCTCAGCTTCGTCGCCACCGCGACCGTCTTTTGGTGGATCGCTTTCGACGACGGGCGGATGCCGGTGCTGGCGCGCATGGGTTACGTCTTCGTTGCCGGCATTCCCAACACCCTGCTCGGCGCGCTGATCACGTTCGCGCCCAGCGTTTTGTATCCCAGCTACCAGCTCGCGTTGGAGCAGCCTGGCCTCGGCCGGTTGCTCCAAGCCAAGTACGGCGTGACCGCGCTGGGCGACCAGGAGTTGGGCGGCCTGCTGATGTGGGTGCCGGGTGGCTTCGTGTACTTGCTGGCGATCGTTGGCATCTTCATCTCCTGGTTTGCCAACCACCAGGCGGTTGAAAGCGGCGTGAGGGTGGAATACTGAATCGTGGCTGCACATCAATGGGACGCGCACGCCTACGACCGGATTGCGGATCCGCAGACACGCTGGGGCGTTGCAGTGCTGGAACGTCTGCAATTGCGCGGCGACGAACGCGTGCTGGACGCTGCTTGCGGCACGGGCCGCGTTAGTGAGCAACTGCTGGAGCTCATTCCGGGCGGCAAGCTGGTGGCCCTCGACGGCGACGCCGCCATGATCGCCGAAGCTCGCGGGCGGCTGGCTCGCTTTGGGGACCGGGTGGAATTCGTGGTGGCCAATCTGCTCGAGCCTTTGCCACTCGATGCACCGGTCGACGCCGTCTTTTCCACGGCGGCGTTTCACTGGATCAAGGACCACGAGCGGCTGTTCGCCAACCTGGCGGCTGTACTCCGGCCGGGTGGCCAGCTCGTGGCCCAATTCGGCGGCGAGGGTAACATCGAGACGGTGCTTCGCGCCATTCGCGCAGCTGGTGACGACTGGGAGGGCCCCTGGTGTTACCCAACAGTCGAGCAGACCCGCGCGCGATTGGCGGCGGCCGGCTTTCCGGAGCCGCAAGTCTGGCTGAACCTGGAGCCGACGCCGTTCGAGACAAGCGAGGCTTTCTCGACGTTCCTGGAGAAGGTCATCCTAGGCGCGCACCTCATGCGCAAGCCCGAAGCTGACCGCGCCGCCTTCGTCCGAGCAGTCGTCCACAACATGGCCAAACCGGAGATCGACTACGTCCGCATGAACATCGTGGCCCGCAAGGCCGGCTAATCTCTACAACCTCAATTGATGGCAGCCCATAATTAGGCGTGCCCCAGAACGTGTTCGACACCTTGCGCGAGCGTGGCTTCGTGTACCAGGTGTCGGACGAGGCCGGGCTGCGGAAGGCGCTGGAGCAGCCGATCACGATGTACTGCGGCTTCGATCCGACAGCGCCAAGCTATCACGTCGGCAACCTCATGGGTTTCATGGTTCTGGCGCATTTCCAGCACGCTGGCCACCGGCCGGTCGCGCTGATGGGCGGCGGCACGGCCCTCATCGGCGATCCGGGGGGCAAAACCACCACCCGCCCTGTCCTGTCGGAGGAAGAAATTTCGGCTAACCTGCCGCGCCTTCAGGGGCAAGTCGCCCGCTACCTGGATTTTGACGCCGGCAATGCGCTCATGCTGAATAACGCCGACTGGCTTACCAGGCTCAACTACATCGAGTTTCTGCGGGACACCGGCCGGCATTTCACGGTCGCCCGCATGCTGTCGGCCGAGGTCTATAAGACGCGGGTCGAGTCGGGCCTCAACTTCGTCGAGTTCAACTACATGCTCCTGCAGGCCTACGATTTCCTGCATCTCTATCGGGAATACGGCTGCATCCTGCAGACTGGCGGCAGCGACCAGTGGAGCAACATCCTGGCCGGCACCGATCTCATCCGGCGGGAGGAGCGCGGCGAAGCGTTCGTCCTCGTTACCGAGCTGCTCAGCACAGCGTCCGGCCAGAAGATGGGCAAGACGGAGAAAGGCGCTGTCTGGCTCGATCCGTCGCTGACCTCGCCGTACGAGTACTACCAGTACTGGATCAACACTGAAGACGCCGACGTCGAGAAGTTTCTGGCGCTGTTCACCTTCTTGCCTATGGACCGCGTGCGCGAGCTCGGTCGCCTCCAGGGGGCAGACTTGCGCCAGGCCAAAGAAGTGCTTGCCTTCGAGGCGACGAAGATCACGCATGGCTTCGAGGATGCGGAGAAGGTCCGAGAATCCTCGCGCGAGCGGTTTGCTGGGCGAACCGTGCATGCCTCGGGCGCCGCGCAAGGAGCCGGCGAAAACTTCGCAGAGGCGACCGTGATTCCGTCATACGAGGTTGCCCGGGCAAGCCTCGAGGCGGGGATTGCCGTTCATGAGCTGTTTGCCGACGCTTTCGGCAAATCTCGGCGCGAGGCGAGAGAGATCATCGGTGCTGGCGGATGTTACTTCCAGGATGAACCGGTTAAGCCTCGGCAAACTATCAACAGCGAAGGTTTCTTGCGCTGGGGCAAGAAGGACTATCGTCGCTTGGTCGCCAGTTAGTTGCGGAACCTCCTAGAAGCTGCGACGGCGCTTGACTATGAGACGCCGTTCATCCTGCTGGACCTCGATGGTGTGCGCGAGAAGTACCGCGCTATCCGCGGCAGCGTTGACGGCGTGCAGGTGTTCTACGCTATCAAGGCCAACGACCATCCGGCTATCCTGCGTACCCTAGCCTCGGAGGGTTCCTGCTTCGAGGTTTCCTCGGTCTACGAGCTGCGCGCCTTGCAGCAGGCTGGCGTGCCGGCGGATTGCATCGCCTCCTTCAATCCCATCAAGAGCCCGCAATTCGTCGCCGCCATGGGCGCCTATGGTTCGACGCTCATGGCCGTCGATTCGATGGACGAGCTGGCCAAGCTGGCCGAGCACGCGCCCAAGGCCGAAGTGGCCATTCGGCTCAACGTGGAGAACGACGGCAGTGATTGGCCGCTGGACGACAAGTTCGGCGTCGAGCCTAACGAGGCCGTGCCCCTCCTGCGCCGGGCCCGCGACCTTGGCCTGAAGACGGCCGGCTTGACCTTCCATGTCGGCTCTCAATGCCGCAACGCCCTGAGCTGGAAGGAGGCCATCGATCGCTGCGCCGCCGTCTGGCGCGAAGCCCGGGCCGAGGGTATCGAGCTTACCGTCCTGAGCCTCGGCGGCGGCATCCCGGCCCGGCACGGCAAGCCCACACCGACCATCGACGAGATCGGACAAGTCATCCGTGAATCGCTGAAAGCTGCCGGCTTAGCGGCGAGCGATGGCGTGCGCCTGATCATCGAGCCCGGGCGCGGCGTCGTCGCCGAAGCGGCGATTATGGCCACCTCGGTCATCGCCAAAGCCCGCCGCGGCGGCACTGATTGGGTGTACATCGACGCCGGCGTTTTCAACGCCCTCATGGAAACAATCTGCGGCTTCACCTACGAAATCACCGCCAGCAGCCGTCGCGTGGCTCGAAGGGTCACCCTCGCCGGCCCGTCATGCGACAGCGTAGACGTCATGTTCCGCGGCATCGACCTCCCTGAGCTACAAGTCGGGGACCGTCTTTACGTCCACAATGCCGGCGCCTACACCACCGTCTACGCCTCCTCCTTCAACGGCTTTCCCCCACCGCGTGTGTACGTCCTCAACGAATGAGCAATGTCTACACCCTCAATGCCTCCGCGCGACTGGCAACGTCATTGGGCTAGGCATGTGTTCCATGCCATACTCGCGACATTGTGAGCGTTGATTGCCGGGCGCGGTCTCAACAGCACGCTGGCGGTAACCGTCGCCGCGGCTGAGAAGGACAGCTCAGCAGGAGAATCCTTAGCTCGGGTACTCGTCGTAGATGACGAGGACGCCGTGTTGGTGACATTGCAGGCCGTCCTGCAGCGTCAGGGGTATGAGGTCGATGCTGTCGGCACCAGCCAGGCCGCGCTGGAGGCGCTCGAGCGGAACACTTTCGACCTGGTGGTTACCGATCTTCGCTTGGACGGCGAGGAGGCTGGGCTGGAGATATTGCGTGCAGCTCATGAGCGAGACATGGACACGGCGACGATTCTGCTGACCGGCTATGTGTCTACCGAATCTGCCATTCAGGCGATTAAGCTGGGAGCCATCAATTACCTGACAAAGCCATGCAATATCGAAGAGCTGAAGGTTACGGTGGCCAGAGGCTTGCAGAACCGCCTGGTGATGCTGGCATTGAAGCGGCGCGCGGAGCAGGCCGAGCGTGCCAACGCCGAGGCCGAGGCCGCTCGTTTGGAGCTTCAACAGACGAAGCTGTTTCGCCAAGTAGAGCGCGACCACTTGCACGACCTGTTCCAACAGGCGCCGGCGCTCATTGCGATGACGCGCGGGCCCGACCACATCATCGAGCTTGCCAATCCGCTTTTCGTCGCGTTGCTGGGCCAGAGTGACGTTATCGGCAAGCCTGTTCGCCTCGCCTTTCCGGATCTGGCCAGGCAAGAGTTCGTAAAGCGCTTCGACGAGGTGTTCGTGTCAGGTGAAACCTTCGTGGGCGTCGAGATGCCGCTGGAGCAAGGCGACCGCGGCGCCGGTGCTGCGAATGAAATACGCCACCTGACCCTGGTGTATCAGCCAATCAACGGAGCCGAAGAAGCAGTCGATTCAATCTTCTTGCTCGCTGTGGACGTAACCGAGCAAGTGACAGCGCGCACTCTCCTCGAGAAGCTGGGGCCGGCCGTATCTGGGCGAGGCCTGCCGACGAACGAACCTAGTCGCTGGGCGCTGACGTAGAGCGAGGTTTCCCGAAATACTCCCGTGCCGCTTGTACGTCGCGGCCGATCTGCTCTCGGATTTCTTCGATGCCGGAGAACTTCTGCTCGCCGCGCAGGCGGTGCAGGAACTCGACGGCGATGTCTTCGCCGTAGATGTCGCCGGAGAAGTCAAGGATGTGGCTCTCAATGGTGCGCTGCTTGGCGTCGAAAGTGGGCCGCATGCCGATATTGACGGCCGACTGTCGCTTTTCCGCCTGCAGGTGTGTGTAGGCTACGTAGACGCCGTCGGCTGGGATGGCCCAGCGTTGTTGCAGGCCCAGGTTAGCCGTCGGAAACCCAATGAGCCGGCCGCGCTTGTCGCCCTCCACAACGGGCCCGCGGATGCACGGAAAGCGGCCCAGGAGCCGCGCCGCGCCGGTAACGTCCCCGTCAGTCAGCAGCCGCCGGATGCGCGTGGCGCTCACGCCCTGCCCGTCCAGCTTGAGCTCCTCGGCCACGGCGAAGGCGAAGCGATGCTGCTCCGCGTACTGTTCCAGCACCGTCCGCGTACCGTGGCGGTCGTGGCCCATGGCAAAGTCGTGTCCCACAACCAGCTCGACCACCACCGCCGCGGCCACGATGGGGTCCATGAACTCCTGAGCCGATAGATTTTTGATGCGCTCATCGAAGTGAACGATGCACAACTCGTCGATGCCCTGCGCCTCTATCAGCTCAATCTTCTGGTCCAAGTCCGACAAATAAGGTGGCGGGTTGGGAGACACGACCTCGGAAGGGTCTGGGTCAAAGGTGATGGCCAGCGTGCCGGCCTCGTGCTGTCGGGCCTGCTCTTGGAGCTTGCGAAACAGCGACTGATGGCCCAGATGGACGCCATCGAATGCGCCGATGGTTACTGCGAAGCGGCGGCCTGGCGTAACGTCAGCAATACGACGGACGACCCGCACTAGGGGGCTCCGGGGAAGTTCTGGAACACGATTCGGGGCTGCCCGTCGCGCAGGATGGCCACCGCCTGCCCGGCCGGGTCGAGCGCGAGGGCTTCGCCCTCGACCGGCAGACGCAGACCATTCCGCAGGCGGCCGGCCTCGGCGGCGTTGACGGCAAGCTTGGTGAGCCGCGGCAGCGCCGAGGCGATGGGCATCAAGTAATTCTCCCACGCTCCAAATTGCTCTGGATCGACACTGTCCTCGATGCGGAAGTCGCCGACAGCCTCCCGAACCAGGCTCACCAGGTGCCCGCCGAGATCGTTCGCAAGCGAGCGGATGTAGGTGCCCTTGCCGCAAGCTACCCGCAGCGAGGCAAGCGGCGGCTGCCAGGAAACCAGGTCGATGCGCTCGATGTGCACCTGCCGTGGCTGCACGTCTACCGCTTCGCCCTTGCGGGCGTAGTCGTACAGCGGCCGGCCCTCGCGTTTGAGCGCGGAGTACAGCGGGGGCGTTTGCCAGATGTCGCCGAGAAAGCGCTGCAGCTCCAGATGCGCCGGCACTGGCAGTTCCTCCACCACGCGACCTTCCGCATCGTACGTATCCGTCCGCTGGCCAAGCCGAACGCCGGCCAGGTACAGCTTGGGCGCATCCTGCAGGTAGGAGATGATGCGCGTGGCCTGGCCCAGGCACACCAGAAGCACTCCGGTGGCGAGCGGGTCCAACGTGCCGGCATGTCCCACGCGCTTGAGGTTCGCGGCCTTGCGGACGCGGGCGACTACGTCGAAGGAAGTGAGCCCGGCCGGCTTGTTGACGTTGAGAACGCCCGAAGTGTTCAGTCGGCTGCCGGCGGTGGAAGGTTCTTCAGGAGCCGGCTGACCTCGTCTGCATACGCCATCGAATGGTCGAGGTGCATCTCCAACCCAGGGGCATACCGCAGTCCCAGGCGCTGGCCCAGCTCGCGCCGCAGGAAGGGCGTGGCCGAGGCAAGGGCTTTCATGGCGTGCGCCTCATTCTCGGCAGGTCCATAGACGCTGATGAAAATGCGCGCATGGCGGAGGTCCGGCGTAAGCTCAACGGCCGTGATCGATACCAACCCCTCAATGCGAGGGTCCTTAATCTCCTGCTGGAGAATCAACCCCAACTCGTGGCGAATCAGCGACTGGACCCGCTCTGTACGTCGTGACATGCCGCACTATCCAGCCTCTAATTTCCAGCTGCCGGACTACTAGATTTGGACCATGGAGAAGGTTTCGACGACATCGCCCACCTGGATGTCGCCGGCGTTCTCCATGCCGATGCCGCACTCGTACCCGGACGCCACCTCACGCACGTCGTCCTTGAACCGACGCAGCGACGTGATCTTGCCGTTGAACACGAGGTTCGTGCCGCGCCGAACGCGGACGGAGGCGTTGCGCACGACCTGGCCGTCCGTGACGTAGCAGCCGGCGATGACATCGTTCTTGTTGACCTTGAACACCTGCCGAACTTCGGCGTGGCTCTCGATGCGCTCCTCGAACTTGGGCTCCAGCATGCCGCCGAGCTTCTTTTCGATGTCCTCTTTGAGGTGGTAGATGATGCTGTAGAAGCGCATGTCGATGCCTTCGTCGGCGGCCAAGCGCTGCGCAGCCGGGTCGGCCTTGACATTGAAGCCCACGATGAGGGCCTTCGACGCGATGGCCAAGTTCAGGTCGGACTCGGTCACGTTGCCGGTCGCGTCGTGGATGACTTTGACGCGCGTCTCTTCGCTCGAAAGTCCCTCCAGGGTAGCCCGAACAGCTTCAGCAGAGCCGCGCACGTCGGCCTTGAGAATGATGTTGAGCTCCTTGACGGCGCTCTTGCCGAGTCCGGCCAAGAGATCGTCGACACTAGGCACCCGACCCGCTTGGGCTTGAGCCTTGGCTGCAAAAGCGCGCTTCTCCGCCGTTTGCCGGGCGACCTTCTCGTCGTCCACTGCCTGCAGATGGTCGCCGGCGGCCGGCACTTCCACCAAGCCCAGAATGGCGGCCGGAAAGGCCGGGCCCGCTTCTCGGATGCGATGGCCGCGGTCGTCGAACATGGCCCGGACCCTACCCCAGGTGTTGGACACCACCACGTTGTCGCCAACGTGCAGCGTGCCGTTGGCTACCAGCACCGTGGCGAGCACACCTTTGTTGCGGTCCAACTCGGCTTCGATAATCGTGCCAACGGCGGGCCGGTTAGGATTGGCCTTCAGCTCCTGCACCTCAGAAACCACCACGATGGTCTCCAGCAAGTCGTCCAGGCCCAGCTTCTCCCGCGCCGAAACCTCGACGAATTCGATGTCGCCGCCGAACTCGGTGAGGACCAGCCCGGTCTGCATCAGCTGCTGCTTGGTGCGCGGCACGTCGGCCTGCTCGCGGTCGATCTTGTTGATGGCTACGATGATCGGCACCCCGGCGGCCTTGGCATGGTTGATGGCCTCGACCGTCTGCGGCATCACCCCATCGTCCGCCGCTACCACGATGATGGCGATGTCCGTCACCATGGCGCCGCGCGCGCGCATGGCGGTGAAGGCCTCATGGCCGGGTGTGTCGATGAACGTAATCTGCTGATCCTTGTAGTCGACCTGGTATGCGCCGATGTGCTGCGTGATACCGCCGGCTTCACCCGCCGCTACGCGCGTTTGACGGATTGCGTCCAGGAGTGACGTCTTGCCATGGTCGACGTGGCCCATGATCGTGACCACTGGCGGCCGCCCCTGCAAGTTGGCCTCGTCTTCGCCCTCGAGGAAGTTACGGCGGCGGATGGCGGCCGAGGTGACGCCCTCGCCGCTGCCGTCGTCTTCTTCCTGCAGTTTGGCCGGCTGGGTTTCGTAGCCGAGATCGCCTGCCACTATGGCCGCCGTCTCGTAGTCGAGCTGGTTGTTGATGGTGGCCATCATGCCGTTCTTCATGAGGGCTTTGATGATGTCCACGGCGGAAACGCCCATCAGCTCGGACATCTCTTTAACGGTAATTACCGGCGGCAGCTCAACCGGGCCGTGCTGGCCATTGTGCTTCGGCTCCGGCAGAGCCGTCGAGCGGGCCGCGATAGCGTCCTGCGCCCGTTGAAATGCCATGGCCCGCGCGCCAGGCTTTTGCGGCCGCATTGGAAACGGCCGGCGTGTTTTCTTTGCCATTCTTCCTTTATTCGACTCCCATGGTAAACGCCCGCGACAATTCCTGTCGTGCCGCGGCGGGCACTTTGATTCTCAGCGTTCGATCGAGCCCGCGTTTGGTGATGCCGGCTGCCAGGCAGCGCTGTTCGCGACATACGTATGCCCCGCGCCCCGGCATTCGCTGGCCCTCGTCAAGCTGCACCGCCAGCGAATCCGCCGCCCAAACGATGCGCACCAGCTCACGCTTTGGGCGCTTCGTCCGGCAGCCCACGCAGGTCCGCTCTGGAGTACGGCTCATGCCAGGCTGGGTGCTTCCTCGCTGACGTCCTCGCGTTGGTCCTCTCCCGCTTCTTGCTTTTCTACTCTCGATGTTGCCTTGATGTCGATCCGCCAGCCGGTCAGCCGTGCCGCCAGGCGGGCGTTCTGGCCTTCCTTGCCAATGGCCAAGGACAGCTGTCGATCGGGTACGACGACTTGCGCCGTTTTGTCGCCGTCTTCCATGTGCACCGATATCACTTGCGCCGGGCTCAGCGCGTTCTCGACGAATTTCGCGGGGTCGGGGTCCCACGCTACGACGTCAATCTTCTCGCCGTTGACCTCGTTGACCACGCTCATGACCCGCTGACCGCGCTGGCCGATGCACGAGCCCTGCGCATCCACACCCGGCTGCAGGGCATAGACCGCGACTTTCGTCCGCTGCCCAGGCTCGCGGGCAATCGCCCGAATTTCCACGGCGCCGTTCTTCAGTTCCGGCACCTCCAGTTCGAACAGCCGCCGCAGGAAGCCACGATTGGCACGGCTGCAGATGATCTGCACCGGCCCACGCGGCAGCTTCTGGACCTCCAGCACCAGCACCCGAACCCGCTGGCCCGGCCGAAAGTGCTCGGTGGGGATCTGCTCCGAAGGCGGCATCACGGCCTGGACATCGACGCGGCCCAGGTCCAAGTAGATCGCCCGGCTGGGCTCGATGCGCTGAACAGTGCCAAGCAGGATGTCGCCCTGCTGCGTGACGTACTCCTGGTACAGCTTGTCGCGCTCCGCATCACGCATGCGCTGCTGGATCACCTGCTTGGCCGTTTGTGCAGCGATCCGCCCGAAGTTGGTGGGCGTCACGTCCTCGACGAGCTGCGCGCCGGTTTCGATCCCGGGCCGCAGCGCGCTGGCTTGCTCCAGCCCGATCTGCCTCGCGTCCTCCGCCTCGCCGTCGACCACGGTCCTCGCCCGGAACACCTGAATGGCGGCCGTTTCGTTGTCCAGCTCGACGCGGATGTCCTGCTCCTCGGCTTCGTAGCTGCGTTGGTAGGCAGCCGCGAGTGCCGATTTCAGCGACTCCAGGACCACCTCCGTGGACACGCCCTTCTCAGAGCTGACCTGGGCGATGGCCGCAAAGAACTCTTTGTTCATCGACTGCACTCCTGAATCCCCCGGGCGGGCCTGAGAATGAAAGAAGTGGGCCGGGGACCCACTTCTTTCGGCTCCGTTTGCGGTTTGCACCGAGTATAGCTCGGGGCCTCCGAGCGCCTCAGTGCATCGCTGGCTTGGTGGCCGGCCGGATTCGCACCAGACGTACGTTTTGACGACCCGCGAAGTATCGCCGGGGAGCGCTTGCCGTGCCCGCTGTCGCCATGCCGGGACAATGGAAAGATGAAAGCAATCGTCGTTGGCGCGGGCCTGGCCGGGCTCGTTACTGCCCGCACGCTGCACCGCGCTGGCTGGGAAGTCGTAATCCTGGAGGCCAGCGATGGCATTGGCGGGCGCGTCCGGACCGACGTGGTGGACGGTTTCCGGCTGGACCGGGGCTTCCAGGTGCTGTTCACAGCGTATCCAGCGGCCAAGCGGCAGCTCGACCTCAAGGCGCTCAAGCTGCGACCGTTCGATTCCGGCGCCATCATCGTGGAGGGCCAGCGTTGGAACGAGATCGGCGATCCGCTGCAGGATCCGAAGGCGCTCTTTCCCACGATGCTGTCCACAGTCGGGCTCCTGTCCGACAAGCTCAAGGTGCTGCGGCTTCGACGCGAGCTGAAGGGCCAGTCCATCGGCCGCATGGAGGATGTCAGCAGCATCGAGTTCCTGCGGGCCTACGGCTTCTCCGAGCGCTTCATCGAGCTGTTTCTGCGCGGCTTCTTCGGGAGCATCTTCCTGGATCGCACGTTGAGTACCAGCTCGCGTTGCCTGCTGTTTGACTTCAAGATGCTCGTCGAAGGCCGCGCCGCCGTCCCGTGCGACGGCATGCAGGCCATCCCGGACCAAATCGCCGTCGAATTGCCCGCGGAGGCAATTCGACTCAGCACGCCCGCGCTTCGCCTGGAATTCGCTGAACCCTCGTCCGCGGTTGGTCGGGTGGTCGGGGTGCAAACGAGCGAGCAGAGCATCGAGGCCGACATCGTCGTGCTCGCCGCGCACTCACCCGAGGTCGAGCGGTTGAGCGGTCTCGACATGCCCAAGGACGCCAACTCCACCACCTGCCTCTACTTTCACCTGCCACACCCGCTCTACGGGAACAAGAAGATCGTCCTTAACGCGTACCCGGACGCTTTCGTGAGCCACGCCGTCCAGATCACAAATGTGGCGCCGAGCTACGCGCCTGCACCGGAGCACCTGTTGTCCGCGACCATCCTGGGGGCGCCGGATCTCGGCCTGGAGCAGCTGGCACAACGAGCCCTGGCGGATATGCAACGTTGGTTCCCCTGGCGAGGCATCGGCGGCCTCAGGCCGCTGGCGGCCTACCAGGCCCCATTCGCCCAACTCGCGCAGCCGCCGGGCTTTCGCGCCGCGCGGCCCCACAATCGCACCGCCATCAAGGGTTTGTACCTTGCCGGCGAATACACCGAAGCCAGCTCCATTAACGGCGCGATGGTCAGCGGCGAGAAAGCGGCGAGGGCGATCCTGGAAGGGGCCTAGCCCAGCGCCATGCCCGCGGCGACCTCGTCCCGCGCGGGAGCGTGGCCGTTGCGCGGGAGCCAGACGGTGAAGGTGCTGCCGGCGCCCAACCGTGATTGCGCCTCGATCCGGCCGCCGTGCTCCTCGGCAATCCATTTGGCGATGGCCAGCCCTAGGCCGGTTCCCCCGCCGGTGCGCGACTTATCGGCCTGGTAAAAGCGCTCGAAGATGTGGGGCAGCGCGTCGGGCGGGATGCCCTTGCCGGTGTCACTCACCGTCAGCCGGACGAAGCCGTTCTCGATCAAGTCGGCCAAGCGCACCTCCCCTCCCGATGGCGTGTTCTTGATGGCGTTTTCCATGAGAATGACCAGCAGCTGCTTCAAATAGTCCGGACTGCCCTCCACTTCGGCCGATTGGGGATCGTCCAGCCGCAGCGCCACGCCGTTGCTGAGCACGCGTGACTGGCGGTACACCTCTTGCATGATGTCCTCCACGTGCACCGGCTGCTTCGCGATGTGCAGTCCGGCATCGGCTCTTGCGAGCACCAGCAGGTTCGACACCAGGCGGCTCATGCGCTCGGCCTCGCTGGACATGTCCTCCAGCGCCTCGCGGCGGTCCTGGGTGCTCACGCTCGGCGCTCTCGCCAGCAGGCCGATGTTGCCGCGGATTGTCGTCAGCGGTGTGCGCAGTTCGTGCGATGCATCGGCCACAAAGCGCCGCTGCGCCTGCAAAGCATTCTCAATCTGCTGATACGCGTCCTGGATGTGGCCCAACATGACGTTGAAGGTGCTGCACAATTGCCCCAGTTCGTCGTTGGGTCCGCTGTAGTCCACGCGTCGAGCGAAGTCGCGCGAGTCGCCGATATCCTGGGCGGTTTGGGCCACCCTCCCGATGGGCCGCAAAGCCTGACGGGCCACTATCCAGCCGGCTCCGAAGGCCACGATGACGCCGCTGAAGCCGGCCAGGATCAGCACTTCCCGCAGGCCGACCAGCGAGGCTTGTTGCTGGGTGATGTCGCGGCCCAGTTGCAGCACTCCGAACGGCTGCCCGTCGGTCGTGTTGAGCGGGAAGTCGTCCACCCGCAGCACCACGTCGCCCAGCCGGACTGTCTGCGAAATGGTGTGGCCGGTGCGCAGCGCCCGGTCGATGATGCCCTTGTCCACCGGCAGCCCGCTCGACAGGTTAGGCGTGCGTGTGAAAGGTGTCCCATCAGGAGTGACGAACTGCGCGTAGGTGTCGGGATTGAAGTTTGACAGCTGCTCGCGGATGAAGCCGTTGCCGCGGCCCGGGGCGCCGGCAAGGATGAGCGCCCGCGCGTACTGCTGCGCGCGAGCGTTGAGGAATTGGTTCGCCTGCTGGTTCAACGTGAAGGACAGCGTGAAGTACACCGCCATGGACACCAGCAGCAGCGCCGCCGCCAGGATGCCCGTGTACCACAGCGTCAGCCTGAGCCGCAGCGACATAGGGCTACTCTTTCAGTACGTAGCCGGCGCCACGGACGGTGTGGATCAGACGCACTTCGCCACCGGCCTCGAGTTTCTGCCGAAGATAGCCGACGTACACCTCGATCACGTTCGACTCGCCGTAGAAGTCGTAGCCCCAGGCCTGTTCCAGTATCTGCTCGCGGGTGAGAACGCGCCGCGGATTGCGCATGAACAGCGACAGCAGGTCGAATTCTTTGGCCGACAATTCGATCGCGCGCTCACCGCGCCGGGCCTCGCGGCTGGCCGTGTCCAGCACCAGGTCGGAGAAGCGCAGCTCGTTGCGTGTCTCGGGCTCCCTGCGGCGCAGCAAAGCGCGCACCCGAGCCATCAATTCTTCCAGCGCAAAGGGCTTGACCAGGTAATCGTCGGCGCCGCTGTCCAGGCCTTGGACCCGATCCGAAACTTCGTCGCGCGCGGTGAGCATTAAGATCGGCTCACCGCCGCCCTCGCGCAAACGCCGGCAGACTTCGAGGCCGTCCATGCCGGGCAGCTGAATGTCCAGGATCACCAGATCGGGGTGATGCTCGAGGGCCAGAGACAACGCTTTATGGCCGTCGTTGGCGATGTCGGTAACATAGCCTTCGTAAGACAAGGCTCGGCGGAGCAGGTTTGTGATCTTCTCGTCGTCGTCGACAACGAGAATGCGCTCCTTCATAGTGGCTGAAAATATAGCGATGGGCGCCAGACCGAACGCTCGCTGGCGCATATTCTCTCCCTGCTCTCAGAGATTTCTTAGGTTTCCTTCATCTTATCTTTACAGCGCCAACGTCCACTGTATTGAAACTTTGCCCGCAATGGTCCCGCAATGCGGTGGTAAAAAGTCCCGATATTCGTTCCTGGAGGTCCGTTTGATTCGTCGCCGACGCTTGACTGCGCTTGCCTCCGCAAGCCTCGTGACTACGTTGCTGCTGGCTGCTTGTGGCGCCCCGTCCGGCGGCGCGGCATCAGGCGCGCCCGGCGCGCAGGCAAAGCCTGGCGGACCACCACCGGCGCCCGTGAGCACTACCAAGATCACGCAGGGCCCGATCAGCGCGGGCATTTCGTTCACCGGCGACGTGACTGCGTCCCAGCAGGTGAACCTCGCGCCCAAGGTTGCTGGCCTGGTGGTGAAGCTCATGGCCGACGTAGGGACGCATGTGACGGCCGGCCAGCAGGTGGCCGAATTGGATCATGTGACGCAGGATGCCGCGGTGGCTCAGGCCCAGGCGCAGCTTGAGATCGCTCAGGCCAACCTGGCCAAGGTTCAGGCGCAAGGCCGGCCCGAGTCGGTGGCCGCGGCTCAGGCGACGCTGGCGCAGCAGCAGGCCAAGCTGGACCTGCTGCAAAAGCAGGGCCGGCCGGAGTCCGTCGCCGAGGCTCAGGCCAAGCTCAGCCAGGACGGGCACCAGGTCGAAAACGACAAAGCGGTGCTCGCCAGCGCTCAGGCCAAGCTGGCCGTGTTCCAGAGCGCGCCGCAGGTCGACGCCTTCAAAGAGGCGGTGCTGGTGGCTCAAAACACGCTGTACTCGAGCCAGATCTCGCGAGACGCCTCGTGCGCCGGGATCGGCAGCGGCGGCGGCGGCGCCACCAGCAAAGGCACAACCTGCGCCTCCGCCCAGGCAGCGGTCAATGCCGCCCAAACAGCCCTGGATCAGGCCAATGACAACCTGGCCATCAATGTGGACCCCAATACGCTGGCGCAAAACCAGAACGCCGTGACCGGAGCGCAAGCGACAATCGCCAAGGACACCGCCCTGGTGCAGGCGGATGCGGCCGCGGTGGCTTTGGCCAAGAGCCCGAACACGCCCCAGGACATTGCCGGCCAGCAGGCGGTGGTCAACCAGGCCGCGCAGCTGGTGAAAATCGCGGCTCAGCCGAATTTGCCGACCGATATCCAGGCCGCCCAAGCCAACGTCGACGCCGCTCGGTCGAACCTTGACGCCGCAAAGGTCAACGTGCAGTTGACGCAGGTGAACGCGCCTTTTGACGGCGTTGTCAGCGCGAAGTTGCTGGCTGAAGGCGCCCTGGCGAGCACCAGCGTGCCGATTTTCACGATCATCTCAGACACGGTCGAGGTCGATCTTCCGGTTG
>Ga0307374_10008248_pt1 | contig 15621 bp, 13 predicted proteins | sample OX3MG_FD_202532 | JGI IMG/M metagenome (GOLD analysis project Ga0307374, IMG submission 202532) | Soil microbial communities from Risofladan, Vaasa, Finland - OX-3 | ecosystem: Environmental > Terrestrial > Soil > Coastal area > Acid sulfate soil | place: Finland: Risofladan, Vaasa | collected... | reverse complement strand
CCCTCTCAACGGTTGTCACCGACTCGTCCAAGCAGATGGGCGTCGATATCTCCTTCGCCAGCCTCGAGTGGTCCGGGAGGTCGTCGTACCCGAGCGGCTGCTCTAGGTATTGGAGCTCGAACCTGTCTATGCGCCTCAGCGCAGCTAAGTCCCTCGGGAGCTCGAAGCACGCGTTCGCGTCGGCACTGAGGGGAATCTCCGGGAACGCGTTTCTTATCGCCGTGAGCGTCTTGAAGGCGCCATCCCTGTCGATCTTGACCTTGATCCGCTTGTACCCCTGCTCCAGGGCTGCCTCCACGCGCGCCCTGACCTCGCCCTCCTGCCCCAGCCCGATGGCGATCCCGGCGTCCGCGTATCCCCTCGACCCTCCCAAGGCCTCGTCAAGGGGGACGCCGTCGACCTTGGCGCGATAGTCCCAGAGGAGCATCTCCACCGCGGCCCTGGCCATCTGGTGCTCGCCGACGCCCTCGACGGCGTCGAGGAATTCCCCGGGCGAGGGAGGAGGGTCCGCTCGAAGCCCGAGAGCGAATTCCCTGATGTCGCGCAGCGCGGTCTCGTTGTCCTCGCGCGTGCAGGATGGCGTCTCATCCGTGACGCACTCGGAAAAGGCCTCTGTGCCTCCGCGCGCCAGTTGGAGGATGAGGGCGTTCCTCGCGAGCATCGCCCCGCCGCTGTTCAAGAATGGCGCAAGGAGGGGCATCCTCACGAGGCTGACCCGGAAGCTCAACCGGCGAAGTCGACCCTGCTCTCGCTTTAACGTTTGGGCGGCGAGGTCGCAAGGTCGCAAACGCTTAATACCACTGAGCCGTGGTAATTGAGCGAACGGGAACGAGCATGCGTCCTTATAGAAGCGCCCCCTCCCTGTCTTTCGCCGAACCTCTCCAGCGGCAGCCGATCCAAGCGTGGATCGACCGCTCCATCTCGGAGGGGCTCTCGGATGCCAGGAGCAAGGGCGCAAGAGTGCTCCACGTCAGCACGAGGAGGCTCGATTGGGAGCTCCCCCTCGGCACATTCGACTCGTCGGTCGAGGACGTCCACTTCTTCGGCACCCTAGACCGGTTGGTCCTCGGGATAGGCGTCGCGAAGGTCATCGAGCCGGGCTCCCGCAAGGGGCGGAGCCTCCTTGGGAAGGAGAACCTGTCGACGGCGGACGCCTCCAAGGTGATGGTAATGGGGGGATGGGGGTTCCCGGATGCCGGTGCACAGAAGGGGATCTGGAGAGACTTTCCATCTTCGCGCTGGGTGATCCCCGCGCTTACCCTCGCGTCGGAGAGCGGAGAGACTCGAATCACGCTCGTCGTCGAAGTGGGGCGCTCTTCGAAGGCCGCGCCGCTGCGCGCCCTCTACCGCAAGCTTGCCAGGTCGCTGGAGCTCTCAGCGACGAACAGGCCAGAGTGGCCTGAGGCGGGGGCAGCGGCCATTCCGGGGCTGAAGAGAGCGAGGAGCACGCCTTCTCGAGGGAGATGGGAATCGCTCGCCCAAAGTGCAATCGATTCCATTTCCGCTGGCGAGATGAAAAAGGTGGTGCTCGCGCGTGGCGTCGCCCTCGACTTCCGCGCCAAGGTTCCGCCGTCGGTCGTCTTGAGGAGGCTCATCGCCCTCAATCCAGACTCGACGGTCTTCGGGATCAAGAGGAGAGGCTCGGTATTCTTGGGGGCGACCCCCGAGCGCTTGGTCTCGGTCAGAGGGGCAGAGGTCGTGGTCGATTGCCTCGCCGCATCTTCGCCAAGGGACAGGGACAGGTCGACAGACGAAGCCTTCGGAGCGCGCCTCCTCGAGGACGCAAAGTCCAGCAGGGAGCATCAGTTGGTGGTCCAGGCCGCGGTCACTGCTCTGTCTCCGATCAGCTCGAGGGTCGAGGTCCCCGCCGACCCCGTCCTGAAGAAGCTGACCACGATACAGCACCTCTACACGCCGGTGAAGGCGACGCTGCGCGACGGCCAGGACGTCTGGACGGCCGCGCTAGCGCTCTGGCCTAACCCCGCAATCGGGGGCGAACCGAAGGAGAAGGCGGTCCGCTGGATCCGGAAGTTCGAGAAGGTGAACAGAGGATGGTACTCAGGGGTCGTCGGGCTCCTGAACGCCAGCCAAGACGAGGCGGACCTGGTCGTTGGAATCAGGTCGGGGATAATCAAGGGGAGGCAGGCAGCCGTCTACGCCGGAGCTGGGCTTGTGGCCGGCTCGGAACCCCGGACCGAGTTCGAGGAGACAGGCTGGAAGCTCAGGACCATGAGCAGGGCTCTGGGCGTCGACGCCGCGGGCGGAGGGTGACCTAGGACGGAGGACTACGAGGCGTACGCCCAATCGTTCGTCGACGGGCTGGTAGACGGGGACGTCAAGAACGTGGTGATCTGCCCCGGGTCGAGGTCGACGCCGATCGCCATCGCGTTCGCAAGGAGGGCGGGCGAGATCCGGTCGTGGATCCTCTACGACGAGAGATCGGCCGCGTTCTTCGCCCTCGGGATGGCGAAGAGCTCCTCGGCGCCCGTGGCGCTCGTCTGCACCTCCGGGACGGCAGCCGCGAACCTCCTGCCGGCGGTCGCAGAGGCAAAGCTCGGTCGCGTCCCGCTCATCGCTGTGACAGCCGACAGGCCTCCCGAGGCCCGCGACTTCGGCGGGGCCCAGACCATCGACCAGATCGGGCTCTTCAGCTCTCACGTGAAGTGGTTCCAAGACATGCCCGTGGCGTCAGGCTCGGATTCCCTCGTCCGCTACTCCCGCCTCGTCGGCGCGCGGGCCTCCTACGCGGCGGCGTCCTCCCCCCAGGGCCCTGTCCAGGTCAACTTCTCCTTCAGGGAGCCTCTGATCTCTGACTCGCCGTCGGTCGAGAGCTGGGATGGGCGAAGCGGCGGGAGCATCACCGTCGTCGGGACAAAGGCATATGCGGACGAGGGGGAGGTCCGGCGGGTCGCGGCCGACCTGAGCACCCTCACGAGGGGACTCATAGTGGTTGGGCCGGGGGACTACGGGGTCGGTCTGCGCGACGGCCTTTCGGAGCTCTCGGAGCGGATGGGCTGGCCTATCCTTGCGGACGTCCTCTCCAACCTGAGGCAGGAGGGGGCATTGCGCTCGGGGCTCGTGAGGTGCTACGAGCTCCTCGTGCGCGGCGAGGGCTTTGGCTCGAACAGGCCCGACTGCGTCATCCGCCTGGGCGAGGTCCCGACCTCGAAGGAGCTGAACTCCTTCTGCCAGGGGGCTCGGACCGTGCTTCTTGACGACGGGGACGGATGGAGGGACCCGGACTTTGGGGCATCGGCGATGGTCTTCGGCGACCTCGAGCATTCCGTCTCGTGCCTGAACAAGGCGCTCGAGGGGGCCCCGACGTCCGACGGCGCGTGGCTGGGCACGTGGCTGCGGGCGGACGCCGCTGCGGAGGTGAAGACGGAGTCGCTGATGGACCAGATGGACGAGCCGTTCGAGGGCAAGCTCTCCCACCTCCTCTCCAAGAACCTGAGCCCCGCGTCGCCGCTCACGGTCGTCGTCGGGAGCAGCATGCCGGTCCGGGACCTCGACTACTTCTTCCTCCGCGGCAGCAAGAACGTCCGATTCGTCGCAAACCGCGGTGCAAACGGGATTGACGGAGTCGTTTCCACGGCGATGGGCGTCTCAGCCTCGGAGGGCGACGTCCTGCTGGTGCTGGGGGACGTCTCATTCTACCACGACATGAACGGGCTGCTGGCCGCGAAGCTCCACCAGCTCAACGCGACCATAATCGTGGTCAACAACAGGGGTGGGGGGATCTTCTCCTTCCTTGCCCAGCACGCCCTCCCTAAGGAGGTCTTCGAGCAGCTCTTCGGCGAGGCGCACGACCTCGACTTTTCCGGGGTGAGGCTCATCTACGGGGGCGAGTTCACCCGCGTCTCCGACTGGGCCTCCTTCAACCTCGCGCTGGAGTCCTCCGTCAACAGGAAGGGACTCAGGGTGATCGAGCTGATGGCCCCCGACAGGGAGCGGAACCTGGAGCTGCACAAGGAGGCGTTCAAGGCGCTCTCTTCGCCCTCGACCAAGACTGGAAAGGCGACGCGGTGAGATGCCCGAGCTCAAGTCGAGCGACGGGAGGCCAAGCCTCTGGTTCGAGATGAGGGGGGACAGGTCGGGCGACCCCGTCGTCCTCCTGCACGGCTTCACCGGGACGCACCGCACCTGGGACGAGTTGGGGGAGAGGCTATCCGAGAAGCACTTTCTGATCTTGCCTGACCTCCCGGGGCACGGCAGGTCCGGCGTCTCGCGCTCGAGGGCCAAGATGGGTATCGGGCCGACCTCCGACCGGGTCGCCGAGGTCATGGGGCTGGCGATGGGAGTGAAGGGCAGGAGGAAGGCGGCGCTCCTGGGCTACTCGCTGGGCGGCAGGGTCGCCCTCGAGCTCGCATGCAGGCACCAAGAGCGCTTGAGCTGCCTCATCCTCGAAGGGGCCTCGCCGGGGATCCAGGGTGAAGTCGAGAGGGAGGAGAGGAGGGCCAGGGACGGCTCGCTCGCGGACGCGATCGAGAGGCGAGGCGTAGAGTGGTTCGTCGACCAGTGGCAGGAGACCCCGCTCTTCGCGACGCAAAAGGAGCTTCCGCCCCAGTCCTTCGACGCGGTCAGGCGAGATCGGCTCTCGAACTCCGCGCGCGGCCTCGCGATGAGCCTCCGCGGCGCGGGCACCGGAGAGATGCTCCCGCTCTGGAACAAGATCGAGGACCTCAGGATACCCGTCCTCTTGGTGGTCGGGAAGAGAGACCCGAAGTACTCTGAGGCCGGTGAGGCCATGCATCGGTTGGTCCCCGGAAGCGTCGTCGCAGAGGTCGACGGGGCGGGACACTGCGTCCACGTGGAGAAGCCTGAGGAGTTCGCGGACATCGTGGAGCGGTTCCTCGCCGACCACTCTGAGATGTTACGGGCTGCAGAGGAGTGAGTCATGGACATGGCCTCCTCGCCCATTGCGATGAATAACACCCGCACGGAGAAGAAGCAAAAGACGAGCGGCTGGGAGACAGTCAAGGAGTACGAAGACATACTCTTCCAGCGGAGAGGCGGCATCGCGAAGCTCACGATCAATCGGCCCCATGTGAGGAACGCGTTCAGGCCCGAGACCCTCTTCGAGCTCTCCGAGGCATTCGCGATGGTCCGAAACGACCCCACCATCGGGGTCGCCATCCTCACGGGAGCGGGAGACAAGGCGTTCTGCTCGGGAGGGGACCAGAAGGTGAGGGGGCACGCGGGCTACGTCGACAAGCAGGGCGTCCCGCGCCTCAACGTCCTCGACCTCCAGAGGCAGATCAGGAGCCTCCCGAAGCCTGTCATCGCGATGGTCGCGGGATACGCCATCGGCGGAGGGCACGTCCTCCACCTGGTCTGCGACCTCACCATCGCGGCCGACAACGCGGTCTTCGGCCAGACCGGCCCGAAGGTGGGCAGCTTCGACGCCGGGTTCGGGGCGGGGCTCCTCGCGCGCATGGTAGGGCCGAAGAAGGCGAAGGAGATCTGGTATCTCTGCAGGCGATACGACGCGAAGGAGGCCCTCGGCATGGGCCTCGTCAACACCGTCGTCCCCCTCGCCCGCCTCGAGGAGGAGACCCTGAGGTGGGGGGAGGAGATCCTCCAGATGAGCCCCACAGCGATCAGGCTCATGAAGGCTGCCTTCAACGCCGACACGGACGGCCTGGCGGGGCTTCAGGAGCTGGCAGGAGACGCCACGATGCTATACTACATGACCGAGGAGGCGAAGGAAGGCAGGGACGCCTTCCTCCAGAAGAGGAAGCCGAACTTCAAGAAGTATCCGTGGCTGCCTTGAGAGGGGGCCAGGAGAGGCGAGGGCAGAGGCTCCCCGACTGGCTCCGCTGGCGCTCGGACGTCTCCCCGGACGCGCTGGCCCTGAAGGCCGGCACGCTCGAGTGGTCCTACCGCGAGCTCCAGGAGAAGGTGAGCGTCCTCTCGGCCGTCCTCCTCTCGCGCGGAGTCGAGAGGGGGAGCAGGGTGGCCCTCCTGATGCCTCCCTCTGAGCGGAGCATCGCGCTGGTCCACGCCATAGCGAGGGTGGGGGCGGTCGCCGTGCCCCTAAACCTCAGGCAGTCGACGCCGGAGCTGCTCTCGCAGCTTCGAGACTCCAGCCCCTCCCTCGTGATCCACGATGACGCGTTCGGCGCCAAGTTCGACGAGCTCGAGGGGCGGAACGCTGCGCGCCGATGGGACCGGGCCTCAGAGCTCATGGCAGAGTCGGCCTCAGGCCGAGGGGAGCCCGTCCTCGGCGACCGCCTCGACGCGTCGTCGCCGCACGCCATCATCTATACGTCGGGCTCGAGCGGAGCCCCAAAGGGCGTCGAGCTCACCCTCTCGAACCTGATGTGGAACGCCATCTCCATCGGGTGGAGGACTGGCACCTCCTCCAAAGACAGATGGCTGCTCTGCATGCCGCTCTTCCACGTCGGGGGATACACCATCATCTTCCGCAGCGTCCTTCACGGGAGCGGGATCGTGCTGCACCCGAGGTTCGAACCGAAGCTCGTCTCGCTGTCCCTCGACAACGACGGCGTCACCCTCGCCTCCTTCGTCCCCACGATGCTCACCGACGTCCTCGAGGCCCGGAGCGGGAGGCCGCTCGACCCCAGGGTCAGGCTCATCTTCCTCGGCGGAGGTCAGCCACCGGCGCAACTCGTCGCCGCGATCAGGAAGAGGAGGCTTCCCGTGCTCCTGACCTACGGGATGACCGAGACCTGCTCCCAGGTCGCCCTCTCGAACGTCTTGGAGTCCTCGACGGGGCCCTCCTACCAGGCTCTCCTCCCCAGCGACGTCGCAGTCACAAAGCCGGGGAAGGGGGACCGGGTCGAGCTCGCAGGCCCGGGAGAGGTAGGCGTAGTGGCCGTGAGAGGGCCGACCCTCTTCAAGGGATACTGGCGCAGGCCCGCTCTCACCCGCGCCCAGTTCAAGGGGGAGTGGTTCTTGACCGGCGACCTGGGGGTCTTCCAGCCGGGCGGCTCGAAACGGGGGCGGACGGCCGGCGGGATCGTGATACTTGGGAGGAGGGAGGAGACGATTGTAACCGGAGGTGAGAAGGTCGTCCCCGCAGAGGTAGAGGCCGCGCTGCGCGAGCACCCCTCGGTGAAGGACGCCGTCGTGGTAGGCGTCGACGATCCGAAGTGGGGCCAGAGGGTGGTGGCGGTCGTCGAGACCAAGGGGCCATCCGGAGTTCGGCCGCTGGCGTCCGAGCTGAGCGCGTTCCTGAGGGGGAGAGTCGGACGCTACAAGGTCCCGAAGGAGTATCGCTTCTGGGACGCGCTGCCTAGGACTTCTACGGGAAAGACGAGGAGGGCGGAGGTCCGCTTGCTCGTCGAACGGGGCGAGGATCCGAGTTGAAGCCTGGGCAGTTCTTCAGGCTCATCCGCATACCCACCCTCGCGGCCACGGCCGTCCCGATGATGGTGGGCGGGGCCCTTGCGCTCAACGGCGGGCGCTTCGGCCTCCTGAGCTGGCTGGACATCCTTCTCGTGGGGCTGCTGATGCAGATTGCGACGAACGCGCTAAACGAATACGGGGACTATCGGCACGCGGTCGACACAGTCCCCTCCGCGGGCTTCGCGGGGATCATCGTCTCGGGAGAGGTCAGGGCGAGCGAGGTCCTCTACACTGCCGCGACCTGCTATGCGCTCGCCTTCGTCCTCGGCATCGCGCTGGTCTTCGAGAGGGGGTTTGGGCTACTCGTCCTCGGCGTCCTCGCGATCCTCGCGGGCGTCTTGTACTCAGAGGGGCCGCTCCCCATCTCCTCCACCCCCTTCGGCGAGGCGCTCGTCGGCCTCGTCATGGGGCCGATGGAGGTCGTCTCGGCTGATCTCGCGGCCTCAGGCTCGACCTCGGCATTGGCACTGGCGTACTCCGTCCCGGTCGGCCTCCTGGTTACCTCTATCCTGTTGGCCAACAACCTTCGCGACGTGGAAAAGGATCGAGAGCACGGGCGACGGACGATAGCGGTCGTGGTCGGAAGGAGGCGCGGCTCCTTCGTGATGCTTTGTCTGATCGGGGCGGCATTCCTCTGGTCGGTGCCTGCCTTTTTCATTTCCTCCGCGCCGATATGGGTCTTCCTGGTCTGGCTCGCCTTTCCGGTCGCCGTAAAGGGGTGCTCGGAGCTCATGAAGGGACAGGCGTGGGAGAAATCGGTGACCGTGGTCGCGAGGGTCCACGTGCTCGTGGGTTTGCTGCTCGCTATCTCGCTACTGCTGGCCCTGTGAGACGGTCTGGCCCGACAGGGCACATTCAGAGGGTAGAGGACTCGCTATTACATCGCGTCGAGGGCCTTCGCGTCTTCTTCCGCGACCTTCTCGAAGGACGACTTGGCCGGCCCCTTTATGAAAAGGCCCATGGCCCCGAACTCCATCTCCGCCCAGTAGTGCATCTCGGTCCCCGTCGGAATCTCCTTCAAGACTATTGTTATCTTGCTACCCTTCCCGTCGCCCTCGAGGGTATTGACCTCGAACTTGTGCTCGGCGGTATTCCGCGTCATCTTGTTGACCGCCTTTAGCTTCCTCCCCATCATCTCCATCTGCTGTTCGAGCTTGATAGTGTCGCCCTCCGTGCTGATTATCTTGACGTCCTTCACAAAGTTCGGGTGAAACTTCGGGAGGTTCTCGGGGTGGAAGTAGTAGTCCATGGCCTTGCTCAACGGGGCCTTCGTCTGCTTGACGACGTCGTACTTTGTGGGCATGAGGCTTACTTCCAGGCGCGATATATAACGAGTTGGCCGAATCCACGGCCTTCATTCAATCAGCCCCTACGCGTCGTCGCGACCCCGAGTGCGACTCGGTCATGCCGCGGTTCTCGATATCCCAGCATGCGAGTTGGCACGCATGAGTATTGGGTGCCCAATAAATATATATCGGATGACCAATACCTGATGCCCGATAGTCGTGATGTTTGTCAATGCAGTACGAGCCGGAGAGGCCTGAGTTGTCGAACCTTTCGAAGGCGACCGAAGGCAGCTTCGTCGCGGTGGCCGGGGACGATGAAGTTCACGAAGGGTCCATGTTTGGCGTCGCGGTCGCCGGCAATGCGATCCTGTTGTCAAAGATCGGCGGGAAGATCTACGCGATGGACGCCGTCTGCTCCCACTTCAATGGGTATCTGCCCAGAGGAGAACTGAACATTGGATATCTGCCCAACGGCGAGGTGAAGGACCATGCGATAGTCTGCCCGGTGCACAAAGCCCAGTTTGAGGCAACCACGGGGAAGGTGATGAAGAACGTCCCTGCCCTGCTCAAACTTGCGACGCACAGGGAGGCGACCGACCTGCGCACCTACGAGGTTGAGGTCGTCGACAACACCATCCGTGTGAAGATCTAGTCCGGACTGAAGCGGCGGCCAAAACCTGCCGAGCGCTCACTCCTGCTTGTGCAACTGGTATAGCAGGGGCAGACAGGAAAGCGCTATCTCCCTGCCTCTCGTGGTCAACGAATAGCTGACCCTCACGGGTGCGCTGCTCGTGACGCTCCTCGTCAAGATTCCGCTCCTCTCGAGCATCCTCAGCTTGTCCGTCAGCGTCCTGGACAGGACGAAGAAGGTCCTGGACCTGATCTATCAGGCGCCGACCGTGTAGAACTTAGGCCCTAGATGGATGGTTATATCACGTTCATGAGTATTCTCATGACGTCGATTGAAGAGAGCCGGCGCGTTGAGGACGATCATCCGGCCTTAGTGGCAGGTGCAGATGACGAAGCTACCCCGATCACGAATGACGAGTCAACATGGACTAGTGCCACTCCGGCTACCGCGACGGACCAGGCTTGTTTCGACCGCTACGTAGGAGCAATGGGTGTCGATTTTGTGCGTTCTGCCGTTGAAGGACAAGAGGAAGTCAGCCTCCAAACCAACTCTTACCCGATTCGCGCAGACATTCTTTCAAACGGTGACACTGCAATTGAGGTCAAGGTCGGCTATGTTCACGGTGGAGGTAGCTTTTACCCGGGTCAAGTCTCAAATTACGTTGATGCGAGAGATTCTGGCGCCATTACAAATTTCTATACAGTGTTCTTGAAGAGTCCGACCAGTGGGTTGACAGGCCCTCACAATCCGTGGCGGACGGGTTGAGAGCTAATGGCGTTAACGGCGTCACGTTTCCCTTGGACTGGTGGGATTCATACTATTGAGGAAAGACCGGAAGCCGTACGCCGCCGAGGCACTCTCATGGCTCAGGGATAATCGTAACAAAAGCGCTCTGGGCGCCAATTATTTCGAGTCCACAAACAATGCAATATCTGCTGTAAAGAGACTTTATGCCGCAGGAGCACTCCGCGTCGAGGTCTGAGTCAGCTACGTGGAGGCGTGGAGGACCAAGAAAGAAGGGGAGACTAAGCCGACACGCTCTTTGTATATGGTCGTCCGGGCGACCCTGAAAAGCGCAGAGGGCTTACGAAGGTTGTCAGGTCCCTTTGGATTCCAGCAGAAGAGAGAACTGAGGCGGATGTATGCGATGGCCCCGAATATGAGCTATGGTGGGATTGAGCGCCGAGATCGAGAAGGCGGGCCTGAAATGCCCCTCGCGCTGTTGGCGGCCTGACCCAGAAGTACCGGCGTCAAGCCATTCCTCTACTTCGGCAGCGTCCTGGGGGCGGTCGGGTTCTATTTCATCTATAACTTAGGTGATTAAATAACGGACTACCACGACCAGTGGGATTGCCAGTCAAGGTCGGAGACGTCGCGCCGGACTTCAAGCTCCTATCTGGCGGCAAAGGAGAGGTGTCTCTGTCGGAGTTCAAGGGCAGCAAGAGCGTGGTCCTCTACTTCTATCCGAAGGACGAGACGCAGGGGTGCACAAAGGAGGCGTGCGCCTTCCGGGACAGCTACGAGGCGTTCAAGGAGCAAGGAGCCGAGGTGCTGGGGGTGAGTTCTGATACGGTGGACTCGCACACGAAGTTCGCAGAGCACCACAACATCGCGTTCCCTCTCTTGAGCGACCCACATGGGAACGTGAGGAAGGCCTACGGGGTGCCCTCCACGCTTGGCTTGATACCAGGAAGAGTCACCTACGTCATCGACAAGCAGGGAGTTGTCAGATACATCTTCAACTCCCAGACGCGTCCTGAACGGCACGTCAGGGAAGCCCTGAATGCGCTGTAGAAACGAGGGAGCTGTTCGAGAGCGATGAAGCAGTCCGCGACAGCTTTTCCAGAGCGAGTCACTGAGGGCAAAGGGGGGAGTCGGCAATGAAGGCTCTAAGATGGGCGTTGATCATCGTCGGGCTCCTGCTCGTGCTCTTCGGAGCGGTCTTTGGGCTGCAGGGCGCCGACGTCATCAAGGGAAGCGCCCTCATGAGCGGAAACTCCACTTACATCTACATCGGGGGCGTGGTTGCCGTCATTGGGCTCGTCCTCACAATACGGGGATCGACGTCTAAATGAGGCCATCTCCGCCTCGACTCGTGCAGGCACCATCGCGGCAGCAACCGCCCGCACATCAATCGAGGAGCGCTCGCCCCTGAGTTCGGAAAAACCTGCCTTCGATCAGTCGTACGCAAACAGGGTGCTCGTGCTCTTTGCGCTGCTCGCCGCATTCGTCCTATACGTCGACATAATGCTCACGCCGTCGCTTCCGAGGATAGCATCCGACTACAACGTGACCATCGCAGAGGTGAGCCTCGTCATCTCGCTCTACACTGTGTTCGGGACTGCCGTCAACCCGGTGATAGGCAAGCTCGGGGACATCTTAGGGAAAAAGCGGATTCTGATCTACGTCTTGATAATCTACTGCCTCATGGTTGCGGTGACCTCCTTCGCCTCGAACTTCACGGTGCTCTTGATCTCAAGGACCGTGCAGGGCATCGGGCTCGGGATATTCCCTCTCGCGTTCAGCCTGGTGAGAGAGGAGTTTCCCCGCGAGCTGGTCCCGCGCGCCCAGGGGATACTCAGCGCGATGTTCGGTGCCGGGGCAGCCTTCGGCCTTCCTCTAGGCGCCTTGGTCGCAAACTCATATGGCTGGCAGGCTAACTACCATATCGCCCTTCCTTTCATCGTCGTCCTGACAGTCCTGATTTTCTATACCGTCAAGGAGTCTAAGGTCACAGACCCCAACGCGAAGCTCGACTACGTGGGGGCAGTTTGGCTTGGCGGGACGCTGGGAGCAATCGTGCTCGGCCTCTCCGAAGGATCGACATGGGGGTGGACTTCGCTCCCGGTGCTGGGGATGATCTTCGGCGGTGCGGCCCTCCTGATCCCTCTTGTATTCTACGAGAGGAGGGTTCTTGAACCGATTCTCAATCTGAAGCTTCTTGCAATCAGAAACGTCATCGTTTCAAACGTGGTCGGAATCGCCTCCGGGGCTGCGCTCTTCATCGCCTTCCAGGCGATAAGCTTCCAGCTGGAGCTGGCGCCGCCGAGCGGATACGGCTTCGATATCCTGACCACTGGAATATACCTGCTACCTCTGGCAGTTGCCATACTCATCGTGGCCATTCCCGTGGGCCGCCTGACTCCAAGGTACGGCGTCAAACCGTTTCTGTACTTCGGCTGTGTTCTGGGCGCATTCGGGTTCTACCTCATCTCCGCCGCCACGACTGCAGCCCAGATCGCGGAATACCTGATTGTGGCGTCAGCCGGCCTGGGGATGTTGTTGGTCGCGACTCAGAACCTGCTCGTCCTCTCTGTCAGGAAGAGGGAGATGGGGCTCGCTACTTCGCTGAACACCGTCTTCCGGAACATCGGCTCAAGCCTGGGAGCCCCCATCGCAGGGTCGCTCATGACCACCTTCGTCACGGCCTACGTGATCGGTGGTCAGACGATTTCCCTTCCGACCCATACCGCTTTCCATTACGCATACTACATAGCGGTCGCAGGATTCGCAGTTTCATTCGTGGTCGCGTTATTCGCGCAAGAAGTGATGGGCAAGAACCCACACAAGGTCGCGCTCGAGAGATCAGGTGATGCACCTCCAGCCCCGACCTCTCCAGACCAACCGATGACCGACTAGGCTGAATCCAGTCTGGCGAGCGCTTGTCAGAACCATTTTCCATCTAACATAATAATCTCTCATCGGGACGCTCGCCCGCTCAGCACAACTTGGTCGACGAGAAAAAATTCATCCCCAAGACGATGACGACTCAGCACCCTGACAACGCGAACACGCCGCCTTGGGCGTCGTCCACCAACGGAGTGATCGAGGGAGAGACAGAGCTCGACGAGGCGTACATCGCGTACAGCAAGCTCGCCTGCAGCGAGGTCATGTGGGACTCCGAGGGGAAGGACGTCGACACGAACGTCGTCAGGAAGCTCCTGAGCAAGTATTCCGATTATTTCATGGACAACGTGTTCGGGCGCGACATCTTCCTCACCTACCGCATCCCGAACCCACTGGTCGAGAAGGCCGAGCGGAAGATCGTGACCCAGACGCTCCAGTCCATCCCCCTCCAGGCAGACGTCGCGAGCGCGTTCTACGAGAGGGACACCGTCCCGGTCTCCGCGGTAATCCTGCCGTTCACGACCAAGGGGGCAGAGCTCCTCTGGCTGGACAGGTGCTACGGCAAGGCCATCGCCGGGATCGAAGACATCAGCCTCGGCGGCTCGATGAAGGTGAAGGACTGGGTGGGCGCGTTCATGCCGAAGAAGATCGACGCCATCCCCTTGGTCGAGGACGCAGCGAGCCTGATGTCCATGGACAAGATAGTGCTCGAGTACGTGAAGGCCGTGAAGCCGGATGTCATGCGGGTCTTCATCGCAAGATCCGACCCCGCGCTCAACTACGGCCTGATCACGGCCGTGCTGCTCTCGAAGGTCGCCCTCGGCAAGCTGTCGCAGGTGCAGGAGAAGACCGGAGTGAGGATGAACCCGATCCTGGGCGTCGGGACGATGCCCTTCAGGGGCCACCTCAACCCCGAGAACATTGACAACTTCCTCACGGAGTACAAAGGCCTCTCGACGGTGACCATCCAGTCCGCGTTCCGCTACGACTACCCGAGCGACGTCGTCGAGAGGGGGATCGCTGCCCTGAACCAGCGGCTCCCCAACGGGGAGCTGTCGGAGATCGACGAGGAGCAGGTCTTGCTCCTCGAGAGCGCGATGAAGAAGCTGATACCCGTCTTCCAGTCCAGGGTCGAGATTCTCGCCCCTCTCATCAACTACGTGGCGTCCTTCATCCCGACCAGGAGGGCCCGCAAGCTGCACATCGGTCTCTTCGGCTATAGCAGGAGGGTAAAGGGAGTCACCATGCCTCGGGCCATCCCGTTCGCGGCGGCCTTCTACTCGCTGGGCATCCCGCCCGAGTTCATCGGCGCCCAGGCGCTACGCTCGCTCACCGACAAGGAGTTCGACGCGGTGAAGCGCTCCTACAAGGGCATCCAGTTCGACTACCGTGTCGCCGGCTCGCTGGTCTCGTGGGAGACGGTCCACCTGCTCGTCGACAAGTATGACCTGATGGCGAAGTTCACAGAGATGAACAAGGAGAAGTTGAAGACCGCCCTCAGGTACGTGATGGCGGACCTCTCCACCATCGAGGAGACACTCTCGCTTCCGCTCGGCCCCTCCGACAACAGGTCAAAGAAGCACGAGAACTTCGTGAACACCTTCATGATGTGCGCGATGGACGGCGAAAGGTCCAGCGCCTCAAACGCTTTCATAGAAGCGGCCAAGCTCAGAAGATGTCTGGGCTAAAAAAATGAGCAAGGGGAGCAAACGCGGGCAGAGCAGCGGTGATGGCGCTCACCGGAACGTGACGCTTGGCCTCGTCCAGATGGCGATGGAGGACGACCACGAAGCCAACGTCTCGAAGGCCCTGGCCATGGTCGGGGAGGCGTCGCAGGGTGGCGCCTCCGTAGTCTGCCTTCCAGAGCTCTTCGCCTATCGCTACTTCCCACAGGAGAAGGGGGCGAGGGTCCGCCCCGAGCCCGTCCCTGGGCCTACCACGAGGCGCCTCTCAGAGGCCGCCCGCGAGCACAAGGTCGCGCTGATCGGCGGGTCGCTCTACGAGAAGGCACCAGGAGGCCGCCTCTACAACGCCTCGGTTGTCTTCGACGAGAGAGGCCAGATGCTCGGCAAGTACAGGAAGGTCCAGGTCCCCCAGGACGAGTCCTTCTACGAGAAAGACTACTTCTCGAGCGGGAGCGCCTACAGGGTCTTCAAGGCGGCCTCGGCGAAGATAGGCGTCCTGATCTGCTTCGACCAGTGGTACCCCGAGCCCGCGAGGGTGAACAAGCTCATGGGGGCGGAGGTCCTCTTCTATCCGACGGCGATAGGAAGGGTTGATGGGATAGAGGAGGCGGAGGGAGACTGGCACGAGGCCTGGGAGGTGGTCCAGCGCGGGCACGCCGTTGCAAACAGCATGGTCGTCGTCGCCGTCAACCGCGTAGGGAGAGAAGGGCGGATGAGCTTCTGGGGCGGCTCCTTCGTCTGCGACCAGTTCGGGAAGGTCCTCGCGCGGGCCGACGACAGGGAGCAAGTCCTACTGGCCTCGTGCGACCTCGAGCTGGGGAAGCAGATCGAGGAGGGATGGGGCTTCCTAAGAAACAGGAAGCCGGCCACCTACCGCAAGCTGGCAAGCTAGGGAACTCGCATGTCGAAGGCGAAGAGCGGAACGGCGGGAGCGAGGAGGGAGGTCCCGTTCGAACTCGGTCTCTCGATGCCCGCCGAGTGGGCGAAGCACGAGTCCACGTGGCTCTCCTGGCCGAAGAAC
>Ga0307374_10008247_pt1 | contig 15621 bp, 14 predicted proteins | sample OX3MG_FD_202532 | JGI IMG/M metagenome (GOLD analysis project Ga0307374, IMG submission 202532) | Soil microbial communities from Risofladan, Vaasa, Finland - OX-3 | ecosystem: Environmental > Terrestrial > Soil > Coastal area > Acid sulfate soil | place: Finland: Risofladan, Vaasa | collected... | reverse complement strand
CCCTGTCTACACTTCAGACCCCGCGTTGCCACGACGCCCGCAAGACTCGGTCCCGGCCTGCCCGCTACGGCTTTGGCCAGATGAGACTTTCACTCATAGCATTCATCAGCTTGCATGACGTACTCCCACCGATGTTGAAAATGGATTCGCGCCGGCTGAACGCAACGCCGCGCCGAAAACCCGGTCACCGTTCCGCGAACCGCCGACGCGCGCTCGGACGGACTCCCATGGCGGGAAAGATACCACCACCAGACTCGTATTGCGCGAACCGACAATGACCGCGTCCAACACCGCCGCGCAACGCCCTCCCAACTTCTAAAATCGGGACCACCGCAGTCGACGCCGTCGCTCAGCCACCAAAATCGGGCCGCGTTTGAGAAATCCAGGCTAGCCGGTTACCGTGACAATGCCGGCCGCGCGCCCTACTGGCCGACCTGGGGTCTGCTCTTGTGGTGGAAGCCGTTCGCGATCGCGCTCATGATGCCCGCCGTGCTGCTCGTGGTGATGGGACTGACGATGCCCAATCCAACGTCGCTCGGCCAGGAAGCGCGGGTCGCGGCGCCGCCCAGCGGCATCGTGGGCGTCACCTGGCATCCGTTCCTGGTCGGCGTCGCGCTCTGGGCGATCGTGCATATCATCGGCAATGGCGACGTGACGTCGCTCGTCTTCTTCGCGACCTGGAGCATCGTCGCTGCGGTGGGCACGGTCTCGATCGACGCCAAGCGCCGGCGCCGTTTCGGCGCCGCGTGGGACGAGTTCGCCGCGCGCACCGCGATCATTCCTTTTGCCGCTGCGGGCCGCATCGACGTGAAAGCCATCGCACGCGAAATCGGCGCCTGCGCTGGCTCGCGGGGCTCGCCATGTATGTCGTTCTGCTGGTCGCGCACGGGCCGGTCATCGGTATTTCGCCGTTTCCGGACTGAAGCCGCGCGCCGTTCCTCACCCGTCCCGGCCGGCAATGAAACGGGCGGCGAACCCGTCCGGCGCGTCCTTGATCACAACGACGTGCGGTGCGCCGAAATGGGTGGGGAAGAGCCAGGCTTGACGCTCGGCGCAATGCTCGAGGACGCGCCGACGCGTGAGCGCGGCCTCAGCCGGCTGCTCGTCGGCGGCGTGGTTCCAGTGCGGCGCATAGACCTGCAGCGGGTGGTGGATGGCATCGCCGCAGAAGACGCCGTGCGCGCCGGCGGCCGCGATCTTCAGCATGACATGGCCCGGCGTGTGCCCGGGCGCGGGCTCGATGGTGATGCCGTCGTCGAGCGCGTGGGCGCCGTCCACCAGTTCGGCCTGGCCGCGCGCGACCACCGGCAGCACGCTGTCGTCATAGGCTTCGCGGCGCGGATCGCTGCGCATCGCGGGATTCTGCGTGGCGTCCCAATAGAGGCTTTCGGTGCGGGAAAAGAGGTAGCGCGCCCTGGGAAAGGTCGGAACCCAGGCGCCGTCCTTGAGCACAGTGTTCCAGCCGACGTGATCGGCGTGGAGATGAGTGCAGAGGACGATGTCGATGTCCTCCGGACGCGCGCCGGCGGCGGCGAGCCGCTCGAGAAACGGCGTTTCGAGCCGATGGAAGCGCGGCGAAAATGGCCGGTTCTTGTGATTGCCGGCGCAACAATCGAGCAGGATCGTGTGCCAGCCGGTGCGGATGAGCCAAGCATGGATGCTGGTGACGAGCCGGTCTTGCGCCGGCGCATAATGGTTCGGCACCAGCCAGTCGCGATGGCGGTCGACGAGCGCGCGGTCATAGCCGAGGAGATATTGGTCGGGCGGCACGTTCGCCGGGCCCAGCAGTTCCTCGATGCGGGTTACGGTGATGGGCCCGAGCGACCAGGTCGCCATGTCAGTGCGCGTCCCGCCGGCCAGGCGCGCCCAGCGCCTGCCAATATTCGAGAATGCCGACCATGCCGGCGAAGCGGACGAGCAGGAACGGGTGAAGCCCGAGATGATAGAGCTCGATGAGGTTGCGCTGCCGCATCGCGTTCACCTCTTCCAGCGTAAGGTCATAGGTGGCGATGAAGTAGCCGGGATCGTCGTCGAGCTTCCGCACCAACTCCTTCGACCGGATCATGTCGCTCGCCACGATATTGAGATTGGTGGTGAGGTGGCGCGCTTCGGTGGCGAAGCAATGGAGAATTGCCGCCTTGTCCATCGTCTCACACCTCCCAATAGGTGTAGCCGAGGCCGATATGCCACAGCCGCACATACTCGACCACGGTCGATTTCCGGTCGCCGACGATGCCGGCGGCGATGATCCAGTTGACGAGTTCGCCATCGCCGTGATGCATCAGCTCCTCCGGCGTCAAGGCGGCGAGCTTGCTGCCCTCGCCCGCAGCCAGAAGCGCCAGGATATGTCGGTCGAACGCCTCGTCCACCTCGCCATAGAGCGGCGTCCCAGGATAATGCGACATGCCGCCGGTGGCGAGCACGAGCACGCGGCGCTCGGATTCGTCGATGATCTCGCGCATCGCCCGGCCGAGCGCGTAGCAGCGCCGGGGCCACGGCAGCGGCGGCACGTAGCCGTTGGTCAGCATCAGCACGATCGACTTGTCGGCGGCGGGATTGAGGAAATTGGTGGTGAGGACGAGCTCCCCGTCCATCGTGCCGACTGTCGTGAACGGCATGTCGAAGCCGCGCTGCAACAAGCCTTTCAAAAGGCCGATGCTCAGGTCGGTATCGACGCGGTAGACATAGGGCTTCTGGCCCTCCCAATCCGCCATGTGCTGCGGGATGCCGTCCGGGGCGGATTGGTAGGCGCTCTTGCCTTCATAGCGGCGATAGACCGCGCCGGTGATTTCCTCGATGCGGTCGGGCGCCATGACGCCGCTGCCTTTCGCCTCCTTGCCGACGAAGAGCGCGAAGGGCGGATAGCAGCGGAAATCGAAATTCACGAAATGATCGTCGTGCAGGATGAGGATCGTGTCGGCGTCCGCTTTCTCGACCGCGCGGCGCAGCACGAACATGGCGTCGCGCCCCTGTTGAACCTTGCGCCTATAGTCCTCGCTTTCGGCCGGGCGAGTGAATAATTGGAGGTGCGAATGCGGTGCGGCGACCGCGCCAACCAATGCCATGATGCTGATCCTCCGGCGGCCGGCCGAGACCGGCGCCGCCCGCGAATGCTACCGTACGGCCGGGCTGTCCTCGAGCGCCACCGGATCGGCCGCTTCCTGCCCGATCATGCCGCGGGTGATGGGCACGAGGGCGAACACGGCGGCGGCGGCGATCACCGCCGGGATCGCGCCCACGAGAAACATCGATGAGAGCGGCACATGCATCGCGAGCATCATGCCGCCGATGAGCGGCCCGATGACCGCACCGATCCGCCCGACGCTGTAGGCCGTGCCGACGCCGGTCGAGCGGATAAAGGTGGGATAGAGGCCGGACGCGACCCCGTTGAACATCATGAAGGTGCCGGTGACGCCGAGGCCGGCGAAGAAGGCGACCACCATGATGCCGTTGGGCGCGCCCGCGGAGCGGCCGAGCAGCACGACGAACACGGCCGCGCCGAGATTAAGGAAGCCGAGAATGGCGCAGGATTGCAGCCGATCGACGAGGCGCCCGATCGTAATCACGCCGACGATCCCGCCGACCTGCAAAAGCGTGGTCACGATCACCGCGCGCTCGACCGTGAGGCCGGCCTGGTGAATGAGGGTCGGCATCCGGCTCGCGAGGAAGAAGAGATCGAGCGAGTTCATGAAATAGACGACCCAGACGAACAATGTCATCCAGGCGCGGCCGCCGAGGAAGAGATGCCGAAGCGTGATGCCTTCGTCCTTGTCCTCGCGCACGACAAAGCTTGCGTCCGCCGGAATGGCGGCGCCGGGATCAAGACGCCGCAACAGCGCCGCGACCGCGTCGCGGCGGCTCGCCCGGGCAGCCATAAACCGGATCGATTCCGGCAGCCGCCACCAGAGCAGCGGCAACAGCACGAGCGGCGCAACGCCGCCCACATAGAACACCGATTGCCAGCCATAGCCGCGGATGAGCGATGCCGAGACGAGGCCGCCCAGAACCGAGCCCACCGGAATCCCCATCACCATCGACATGACGACGGTCGAGCGCCGCCGCTGCGGGCTGTATTCGGCGGTCAAGGCGATGACATTGGGAATGGCGCCGCCCACGGCGATGCCGGTGAGGAGCCGGAGCAGGGTCAGCATGTCGGTGCCGTGAACCGTGATCGTCACCAGCGTCAAGAGGCCGAAGAGCCCGGTAGAGAACAGAATGACCGCCTTGCGCCCGACATAGTCGGCGAGCGTGCCCATGATGAGCGTGCCGATCAAAAAGCCGAGCTGTCCCGAGGCGAAGGCCGGACCGAAGCTTTGCGGCACGACGTGCCAGGCCTTGATCATCGTCGGCGCGGCATAGCCGATCACCTGCGCGTCATAGCCGTCGAGCCCGGCGACGAGCGCGCACCAGAGCGCAATGCCGACCTGGAAGCGCCCGATCGGCAGCCCGTCAATGACGTCCGTAATGTTCAGAATGGCCGGTCTCGACATGGGGGCTTCTTCCCGCACTGCCACGCGACGCACCAACGACTCGAAGGCGACGGCTTGAACTCAATCATGAGGCGGTCGATCATACAAATCGCAATCTTCCCCCGATTGATCGGATATTCTGATGAGCCTTACGCTTCGCCGCATCCGCAGCTTCATCGCGGTGGCCGAGCGCGGCAGCTTCCGCAAGGCGGCGAGCGAGTTCGCCACCTCGCAGCCGGCTTTGACCGGCCACGTGCGGGAGCTCGAAGAGGTCCTCGGCGTGCCGCTCCTGAACCGTACGACGCGGCATGTGAGCCTTACCGAGGAGGGGCGCGTGTTCCTGGCGCGGGCGAAGCGGGCCCTGGGCGAAATCGATTCGGCCGTAGATGAATTGAAGCAGCAGGCGGCGCTGCAGCGCGGCCGCATCGTCATCGGCTGCACGCCCTCGATCGCCGCCTCGATCCTGCCGCGGGCGCTATTGGCGTTTCGGCGCCGCCATCCGGGGATCGAGCTCCAGATCTATGACGACCGCTGGGAGGTGGTCGAACGTCGCCTCCTCACCGGCGAGATCGATTTCGTTGTCGGCCCCTCGCCGCAGCGTTCCGACCTCTTGGCGTTCCGGCACCTTGGCGACGATCCCTTCATGGCGCTCTGCCCGGTCGACCATCCGCTGGGCCGCGCACGCGCCGTGACGCTCAAGGAGCTCGCGCGCTATCCGGTGATCGCGATGCGGCCCGGCGTGCACATGCGCCACGCGCTCGATCGCGCCTTCAGCGAGAACGGGCTTGAGCTCCGCCCGCTCATCGAGGTGTTCAGCCACTACACCCTGACCGGGCTCGTTTCGGTCGGCATGGGCGTGGGCGTGCTGCCGCGCATGACGATTTCCATCGCCCGCGAGCACAAGATCAATGTCGCGCGCATCGTCGAGCCGGAGATCTCGCGCTCGATCGGCGTGACCTTGCGCCGCGGCGAGGCGCTGACCGCGGCCGCGGCAAAGTTCGTCGAGCTCTTCGACGGCATGGTGCGGCTGCCCCGCGCCTGACGGAGCCCGTGCTTCCGTCATCGCGCCGCGACGGCGGCGCGGTAGTAGCGGGCGATTTCGGCGCCGGTCGCACGCCACACGCCGTCGCGGCGGCAGATATAGTCGAGCGCGGGATCGAGCACGCCGATGCGGTGCGGCATGCCGGTGAGATAGGGATGCAGCGCGATCGCCATGACGCGCCCGGATTGCGCCCCTTCGCGCCACAGCGTGTCGAACTGCCGGCAGATCATGTCCTGGAACTCGGGCGCAATGAGGTTCATGCGCTCGAAGGCCGGCTTGCCGTTGACGTCGTGGCTGTAGGGCATGGCGACCATCGAGCGGCCGCCCTCGAGCGTCATGACATAGGGTTGGTCGTCATTGACCCAGTCGGAGACGTACTTGACGCCGTTTGCGACGAGATGATCGAGGGTTGCCCATGTCTCCTGCAGGCCCGAGCCGGGCCAGCCGGCCGGCTTCGCGCCGGTGGCGCGCGGAGCGCGCGACGATCCGAGCATCGAGGGCGATGAGAGCGGGCGGCGGATCGAGGTTAGGTCGGCATGCGCGACCGCGCCGCCGAGCGTCGCCATCGACCGCACCCGCACCGTCGCGACGTGACGGCAGGCGGCCGCCAGGAGCGGTGCGGTGCGACGGACGGCCAGGGAGGCCTCGATCGACTGGAGCGTGGCGAGCGCGCCGATCCTGAGGCCGCCATTCTCGGCGATCCCGGCGAGCGGCTTGAGGGCGTGAAGACCGATCACGAAGCCGGGCCGCACGAGCGTTTGTTTCAGGAGATTGACGAGGCCGGTGCCGCCCGCGATCAGTTTCGCGTCGCGGCCATGCCGCGCTGCGCGCTCTCCGCAATCGCCACCGCGATCGTCTCCTTGCTCGTATCGAAGGCCACAAAGGTCGTATCCTGTTCCACGGCTCGTCTCCCATGCCTGAGGCTCTGATCGGCTCAACCCGACCAACCCTCGATGCTGGCATGCAGCGAGACGAGCCACCGGCTTGGACCACGGACATGGGGTCTCAAGATGCTGGCTGGGGGCGGAGGCCAGCATGGATGGCGAGACCCTATTCGCTCGATCTTCGTGAACGCGTGGTCGCGGCGGTGGCCGGGGGCGCGAGTTGCCGAGAGGTCGCCACGACTTTCCAGGTCAGCGTGGCGAGCGTGGTGAAGTGGTCGCAGCGCTTCCGGGCCACGGGCAGCGCGGCAGCGAAGCCGATGGGCGGGGTGCGGCACAACTCGCTGGGTGGACAGCGGGACTGGCTGCTGGCGCGGATCGCGGCATCGCCTGACGTGACGTTACGGGGCCTGGTGGCGGAACTCGCCGAACGCGGCGTGCGATCGAGCTATTACGCGGTCTGGCTGTTCTTCGCGCGGCAGGGCCTCAGCTTCAAAAAAAGCCTGCACGCCAGCGAACAGGATCGCCCGGACGTGGCGCGCCGCCGCGTGCGCTGGAAGACGCATCAGGGCAAGCTTGATCCCAGGCGTCTCGTCTTCATCGACGAGACCTGGGCCAAGACCAACATGACGCGCACGCACGGCCGCTCTGTCAGGGGCCGGCGCCTCGTCGCCAAGGCGCCGCACGGGCGATGGCGCACGCTGACCTTCCTCGCCGCGCTCCGCCATGATCGTATCGTTGCGCCCTGCGTGCTCGACGGCCCCATCAACGGCCTGAGCTTCCGCGCTTACGTCGAGCAGTTCCTCGTGCCGACCCTCGTGCCCGGCGACATCGTCATCATGGACAATCTCGGCAGCCACAAGGGCCAGCTCGTCCGACGCGCCATCCGCGCCGCCGGCGCCAGGCTCTTCTTCCTGCCGCCCTACTCGCCCGATCTCAATCCGATCGAGCAGGTCTTCGCGAAGCTCAAAACCCTCCTGCGCAAAGCCGCAGAGCGCACCGTCACGGCCACGTGGCAGCGCATCCGCCAACTCCTCGACGCCTTCACGCCACAGGAATGCGCAAACTACCGGCGCAACTCAGGATACGCTTCAACGTGAGCAGATCGTGCTCTAGGCTCATGCGTGACGATCAGAGAGTCTTGGTATAATTCCCCGGAGCCATACGCAGCAGCGCGTCCGAGGATCTATCCTCGACCATTTCACGCTGGATCGGGACCGGGAACGATGGCGGCATAGGTCGCCGCCGTGAGGAAGAGGGCGGAGAGCCACCAGGCCTGCCAAATGCCATATGAGAGTAGCGCAATCACGAGCGCCGACACCGCCCACGCAAGCGCACCAGCACGTGCGCCGCGCGGCAAAGCTGCCGCAAAACCGATGCGCCACAGCCCCCACCAGACTATCGCCAGGCACAGCACCGTACCGGGAATGCCGAGTTCGACTTCCCATTGCAGCACCGCATTGTGCGGGTGAAGCGGCAGGGCCTCAGCGTCCGAGGGAAGGCCGGCGTTGGGAAAGAGATCGGCAAAATGCGTCTTGCCACCGGGAATCTCGCGCGATGCGTCCATGCCCCAGCCCAGCAGCGGCCGCTCGCCAATCCGGTCCGCCGTGAAGCGCCAGATCAGCAGGCGATGGATACCAGACCACTTGATCCAGGGCGCGTGCTGGTGAACGGCGAGGACGGTGCTGTAATCGGGTATTGCGAGCGGCAGCGCCGCAGCGGCGAGAGCAAGGCCGATAGCAAGGGATGCGGCGGCGAGCCGCGGCGCAAGCCAGCCTGCCGCGAAGCCGGCAAAACCGACAACGATGGCGAGCACCGCCGCGTCGCTGTCGAGCGCGAACACCGACGCGACTGAAGCCAGTGCGAAGGCAAACCCTGCGAATGCGTGCCTTCCCGTTGCCGCGGCGAGAACCGGCCACAGCGCTAGCACGAGCGTCGTCGCGCCGCGGTCGAAATGCGTGAGCGGCACCGCATGACCCAGGATCAGCCGCATCACTAACGCGTCGATCGAGGCCTTGAACAGTAGCAGCGCAAGGCCGAGAACGAGCCCGATGCACGCCGCAGCCGCGACGAGTTGCCGCTCGCGTGCGGAGAGAGTACACCCGGCAGCGAGAAGGACGACGCCGCTCGCCGCGACGAGGAGAAGTCGTAGCCCCTCGATGACACTGTGCCGCGGTAAGATCGACCACACGGCCGAGAGTGTGGCCCAGACTGCCAAAAGGAAAAGCAGCAGCGCGAGTGGCCAGACCCACCGCACGGCATCGACGACGACGCGGCCATCGAGCGCAAGAGTAGCGCAAGCGGCGACCGCGAAGAGCGGCGCAAGCGCCAACGGTGCAAGTGCAGCGAGCGGTGGCACCAAGCCAGCAGAGGCGGCAAGAACGAGGGCGCTGCGCAATAGCGCCCGGCGCCCATGCACGCACCGGTCCCTCATTCCGATACCGGCGGCGCCGCGCGAAGGGAATGGCACGTGCGGCGGCGGCAGACGAGCCGGCCTAGCGCCTCGGCCACATGGCAGCATATGGCAAAGTTCTGCATCATAGTAGGGTGATCGCGCCAGCGATCGAGCATTTGGCACTCGTAGTGTACGATCGGTTGTCCCGGCGTGAAGCGCGAAGCGAATTGATCCGTTGCACCGGAAGCAGCAAAATCGGTATCCCTGATCCGAGCGCAAATACCGCCGCACCTGCCGCCTCAAGGCGCCGGATCAGCGCTCCTCCAATGAGACCGCGCGCGACGAGCACAACCGTCCGGAGTGGGTGACTCGACAAAGGATTCTTCTGCTTGATCATTCCCAACATCAGTCGACCTCCTCAAAATGGTGCAACCAACCTGGACGCAAAACGCTGAATCACCCACCATTTCATCCATGTCGAAAGCCGATCGTGAATCTGGCCCCAGCCGTTCGCGCGAAGACTGGCATACCTCTCCAGCTGAGCACTTCGTGAATTCGGCTGCTTCCTGGCCAACGGTGCGGCGCACCAGAGAACAAATCGTCGACGAGAGTCGGCCAGATCGTGCCATTTCATTTTTTGACATCATCGCGCGCCATTGTCTACAAATTTGATCCGACGGCGATCGGGTGCAAGATTCCGTTCTTTCGAAGTTCTTGACAACGACGGCCGAGCGCGGATTTAACTGTTGCCGGTTCGTTTGACGTCCACTTAAGCTAATCCTGCCTTCGTCTCGATCTCCATAGAGAGTGAGATAGCCGATCATCGAGTGCCTACGCCGCGGATTGTAGAAGCGCTCGATGTACCGGACAGCAGGTAACCGAGTTGCGCCGACGAGATCGTCACCACGCCGTCGGCCGGGCTCGGCCACAAGAAGCAGCCTCGCTCCAGGCGCTTCGTGAACAGGCACGCCCCCTGGCCGTCATGCCAGATCACCTTCAACAAGTTGCCGCGACGACCACGGAAGCAAAACAGATGACCGCTCAGCGGGTCGCGATGCAGAATCTCCTGGACCTGCAAGGCCAGTGACGGAAAGCCCTTACGCATGTCGGTGTAGCCGGTCGCAAGCCACACCCGCACGCCTGTCGGCAACGGGATCATCACTGCCGTCCGTCGGCCACCGCTCGGACCGCTGCCGCCAGCGTCGCCTTGTCGACCGTGCCCGTGATCCGCATCCGAGCCATTGAAGCAGCAACGACCGCGAGATGCCGTGTCGCCGCGCTGTCGCCGCGACTTGGCGTGGCGCCTGCAAGCTCTCAAGCACGATCTTGAGCTTCTCGTCTTCAGACCAGCGTCGCCGTCGACCCGTCTCCACTACCTCGAGGCGGTCCGCCTGACCACTGTGCGTATGACTGTCCATAAGGACAGTACTCAACACCCAGCCTCACCTCACAAGGCGGCCTTTGCCGAAGGGATACGAGAGCCGTGTAGAGCATGGCGAAGCGCCCAACTGGCGCCTCCGGCAAGACGATCAACGCGTTATTGTCGAGGATCTTTTTCGCCTGCCGCCCAAGCTAGGACAGATCACGATGATGATGGAAGGCGCCTCGTGAAACTGGGGCGGCATTGAGCGGCGATCGCCGGACGATATGGACGTTGAGGAGCGGACTTACGGCCCAAGAATGTCACGGAGTCACCATGCTTCAAGAATCCGAGGGAACATGAGCGGCACCACCGCGAAAGCAATGAGATACACACCCACAAACGGCACGAGCCAATGGCAATCGCCCACGACCGCCACTAGACTCAGCAAAAAATCACAAAAATTGTACGGACAACTTTTCGGTGCACAGAATCACGACGGCCTCTCCCTTTCAAGCGGCCGTCGTTCGATGAGCATCCGCAACGGCGGGAATTTCATAAAGCACATAGTGCTCATTTTCGTAGACCGCTTTCCATGCGTCGAACTGATAACGCTGCGGGCCGAAACTCGGTCTCGCGGCGATCTTTCTCAGGACCGCGAGATTAAGAGCGTAAGTGCGGCACAGTTCGGGAATGATCTCCGGGGCGACATAAGGATAGGGGGCGTAGAGACGATCGATGAATCGCCAGCCGAGTTCGCCGGGACTGAGCGGGTTTGGCAAGGTGCAGATCGCCGCACGAGTCTCCAAATAGAAGCAATAGGATTCGCTGTCGTTAATGACGAGGAGCCGCGCCTGAGCAAAGGCGTCGATGCGCCGGGCAACAGCGCGTCGTGCGGATGCAGTCTGATCGGCGAATTGCTGCCTCAAGGAATAGACGTTTAGAGCAAAGACGGCGGCATGTATCCCCAAAAGCATGATTAGGATAACGCCGATCAGCCGGCTGGGCAGCACGGCGAAAAAGAGATACCACTGTGCGGGGAACCCGAATTCAAGATACCGCTCCGCCTCGCCGAGAATGCGAAACGCGCCAACGCTCGTCAAGAGCCATGCGGCGATCGACGCCAAACTGACGTTTAGCGCCGCTTGTAAGGGTAAATCCACGCGCGTTGTCGACAGGCCCAGAATGACTCCGGGAACCAGTAGGAAATGCCGCGCGAGGCCGGAAAGAATCGGATTTCTCGCCAGCACTTCCTTCGCCACGGCCAGCGCATCGCGACGCTTGAGGGCTCGCCAGAGACTGCCGAGATCTCCGCGCATTCCCTTCAGGATGGAAACATTGCGGCGATACCAGGCAAGATGAGCGATCTGCGCAGCGACCTGGTCGGCAAAATAGCCTCGCGAGGCGATCCACGCCGTCGCCACTCCGGTCGCAACGATCGCGAGGAACGTACCGTCATGTGTGAGAAGGGTGAGCGTCGGTAAGTAGAGCAGCAGGACTTGGGCGGCGAACTTTGAGGAGAGCAGCAGTGCCGCAACGAGTACTGTAGCCAGCCCTGCCCAAAGCCACGACGACAGAGGGAGTATCCCGTCCGCGTTCGCGAGATAGAGAATGATAAGCAATCCGGCGAGCAGCTGCGAGAAGCTGCGCGGCGTTAAGGCGAACGCGCGAGGTCCGATATGAACCAACGTCAAACCAGGGGCGATCAGGTAGAATGCAAGAATCGCCGCGAGATCGTTTTCCGGGACGCCGTGCCGCGCCAGCAAGGGCAGAAGCGCTGCTCCCACCATGGCATCGAAAAGAAGTCCCGACCAACGGTCGAGATAGAAAACCGCCGCTTCTGGCAAAAATGATATAAACTGATGGTAGAGCTTAGGGTAGCTGAAGCTGCCCGGTAACAGAAGCCGATCGTCTCGGATCGATCCCATTCGTTGGCTCTGCCTGATCATGCGAATGAAGGCCACGTGGAAGCAGCGATCGGTCCCGCCGTGAGCCTCGGGCATTGCCCCGACCCAAAATCTCAATGCCAACGCGCCGATCAGCGTGAGAAGACTTGCTCCGACAGGCATTTCTCAACGGAACTCCGGGAATATCGTCACGGCATGAAACTGTGCCAAATCCGTTTCTCCTCTGCCTTGGCGATCGCAGGATCGAACATGACTCTCGCGAGCCGCGCGCATGCGCCGGCACGGCGTTCCGCCTCGTCCCGGTTATCGAGCGCCTCCGCGAGTTGGCGCGCAAGGTCAACTGCATCCGGGTAATCGGCGAGATAGCCAGTCTCACCGGGACGAATAAGCTCATGATGCCACTCGATGGCGAAGGCGACAATAGGACGCGCAAAGAGCGCGGCCTCCACCAGCGAGGAGCCCCCAAGCGGCACTAGGACCACGTTCGAGTAATGGGCTGCCGATCGGATGTATTTCTGATCGCGCCGACCGACGAAATGGACGTTACGGGCGAGACCACGCACAGCTGTCCATTCGGTCAGCTCCGGTTGCAATGGTCCGTCACCGATCATGACGAAACCGACATCCGGGTGCGTTGACAGTAGCAGCTGGATGCCTTCCAGGGATTCGCGCACGAGCTTGTCGGCTGCGAGCCGCGACCACAGTGTCACGACACGGCCTTCCGCGGGAAAACCCTCGAGATCGCGCCGCGGCAGGATCGGCAGATCCGCGATGCCGGGCTCTACAGCGATGCGGAAAAGGCGGGCTTTTGCCGGATGCGCGCCGTTCGAGACCGCGCTTTCGAGGGTGTTGACGCTGAGGCCTTGAACAAGATCGCAGGCGCGAAAGAATAGGAGGGACACGAGCTTGTCGAACATCGTGCCGATGACGATGCCGGTGCCGGTCGCCACGCGAAACGGCAGATAAACGGGCACTCCCGAGTGATAAGCGATCACATCGACATTGCCGCGCACCTGCGTCACGAGTTTTACCGGCAGAAGCCACCGCAGCAACGTCGCACGAGGGACCAGAGCGCTGGGCGACCACGCCTCGATCGCAACCGGCCGTAGGCGCCGGGCGATCTTGTAGGTGGAAATTAGCCCCCATGCCTCGCGGACGATCATGCGGAAGAACCGTGGCGTCCACCTATGACGCGCGAGCGTCGGCAGACGAATGTCGACGCCGATGACGCGATGGGTGGCACGCGTCACGGCTGGCGCGCAATCACCGACATGGAGTACCATTGTGTAGCGCGTGTTCGGACGCTCGAAAACATGCTCGATCAAGCCGCGACTATTATTGGCGAGATGTGCTGGCATATCGGCGGAGGCCAGCATCAAGACGACGGGACGTAAATTCCGCCACGGTTTGGGCGGCCGGAGAAAAGCCCAGAATGCGACGACCGCGTAGCCACAGAGGAATGTAAACGCGCCGGCCAGCAACGCAACAAACTGCACGATCTGCCGGACGAAATTCACTTCGCTAGCCGCGTGTTTCGAGTTGTGATCCATAGAACTCGTGGAAGCGATGTCCCTCGCGCATCATCTCCTCCCAGCGTCCGGCCTCGACGATCCGGCCCTGTTCCAGAAAGCAAAACCGGTCCGCCGTGCGCAGCGTCCAGAGACGATGGGCGATAATGATGACTGTCACGCTTCCGCGTAGCCCCGCGATCGCATCCATCACCCAACGCTCGGTCTCCATGTCAAGCGCGCTCGTCGCCTCGTCCAGCACCACGAGCCGGACCCGGCCCACGAGAGCGCGAGCGAGCGCGATGCGCTGACGCTCGCCTCCGGAGAAGCGAACGCCGCGGTCGCCTACGAAGGTATCGAGTCCATTCGGTAGCGAGGCAACGAAGCGGTCCGCTTGCGCCATACGTATGGCCTCGCGGAGATCGGCTTCACTTGCATCGGGGTGGCTCCAGCGAATATTGTCGCGAATGCTCGCGTTAAAGAAGAAAGCGTCCTGCGCGACATATCCGATCGTACGGCGCCAAGCCGCGAGCGGCAAGCTTGCCAGCGGATGGCCGTCGATTTCGACGCGGCCCTCATCCGGCAGAACGAGTCCGAGAATGCAGTCGACGAGAGTGGATTTGCCGGCGCCCGACGGGCCCGCGAGGCCGAACACCGATCCCGCCGGAATATCGACCGTTGCCGAAGCCAGCGCGGTCTGGTCGCCATAGCGGACGGTGACGTCGCGGAGCGCGATGGCCGCGCCCCGTTGCTCAACTGGTGCAGGCATTTCCCCGCTAACCGACTCGGTGCGCGCCTCCCGTTCGACGCGCGCCTCATCCGCGATGCGCTGGATCGAGAGGATGGCGGGCGCGTAGCCTTGCAGCGCCTGGATGTTTTGCTGCATGACGGAGATCCGCTGAAAGATGCGGATGAAGACATAGACCTCGAGGATGATCGACGCGGAATCCACGTGGATCACCTCGATTCCGAACCAGAGACACAGCAACAACAGAAGGATCGCCGTGACCTCGTAGATCGCGCGTATCAGATTGGGATAGAACGCGATGACGCGGCCTATCGAAAATGCGTCCTGCGACGCAGTGGCGAATGCCTCGGCCGCGCGCGCCTCGGACGCGGTCGCCTTGATGACCTTTGCGCCCGAAAGGAATTCTCCGGCGAGCGTCTGGATCGCTGCCGCCTGCTCGGACAGGCTCGTTCCCGCGCGCCGTCCAAGTCGCATGAGCGGTCGGGCAGACCGCGACAAGACAACGGCGAATACTAGGACGACGGCGGCGATCGGCCAGGCCACTGCCAATGCGAACAGCATGTAGACCGCCACGAATGCACCGCTGGCCGCTACGAGACCCAGAAGATGCAGCGCCGTGCCGAGGCGCTGGGGTTCCGTGACCAGCGCCGCCACGAGGTCGCCCGCGCGCCGCTCGACGAAGAACCGCCAACGGGCGCCGACAATGGCCTCGAACAGTTCGGTGCGCAAATTGGCGACGTACCAATTCTGCTCGTGCGCCGTGAGCCAGGACTGGGCGAGAAAAAACACGTTCTGTACGACGAAGGCGATGCCGACGAGCACCAGGATCGGCACCAGCGTCTGCCCAATCCCTAAGAAAGCGAGCGCGTCGCCGACGCCATGGCCGACCGCCCCCTGGGACGCCGCCGTGCCAAGCCCGATCTGCGCCAAGAGCGGAAAGAGCAGCGTAAGCCCCACCCCCTCGGTGACGCTGCTGAGGGAAAGCAAAAGCACTAGAAGCGCGAGACGCCATCCCAACCTCGACGCCAGGTCCGCGATCAGGATGCGGGTCGGCCGCGATGCTTCATCGCTTCCGCGCCGCCCTTTGGTTCGATCCGGCGGGTTCGTCATGCGATCCGCCGTCAGCGGGAATTTCCGGTCTGCACGTGCGAGTCCGCGTTCATTTGTCGCCGCGATAGCAAAGGCGCACCTGCGCGCCCTCGCCTTCGACCCTGCCGATGATTTGCGCCGGCGTGCCGCCGACGATCGCGCCGTCCGGGACGTCCGCGTTCACGACGCTGTTCGCGGCGATGACGCAGCGCGTGCCGACCG
>Ga0307374_10008245_pt1 | contig 15625 bp, 16 predicted proteins | sample OX3MG_FD_202532 | JGI IMG/M metagenome (GOLD analysis project Ga0307374, IMG submission 202532) | Soil microbial communities from Risofladan, Vaasa, Finland - OX-3 | ecosystem: Environmental > Terrestrial > Soil > Coastal area > Acid sulfate soil | place: Finland: Risofladan, Vaasa | collected... | reverse complement strand
GGCATTTTGAATTTCTTGTAAAAAATATATCATTTGAAAGAGTTTCATAAATCAAATTATTCCTTATGAATTATTTCCATCATTTAATTATGAGTCATGGGACGCAGGTGCAGATAATTTTATTTGCGGGATTATTTTTAATTAGCTGGAATATAGAAAATATTTCAGGAGTAATATTTAATTATAAAAAATGGAAACATGCTTTGGTCAATACTCCTTTTATTTTCACCAATATTCCAGGCCAATTATTGCTGGGCGTGGCTTTTGCTAAAATAATTGAATGGACTACCCTGCATCATTTTGGTTTTCTTTATCTTCTGCCTCTAAGTAAAAGTCCATTCCTCCTTTTCATTGCTACTTTTGTTTTCCTTGATTTTGGAGAATATATTTATCATGTTATCATGCACAAGGTAAAAGGATTATGGATGTTTCATTCGGTGCATCACAGCGATAATGTAGTGGATGTTTCCACTACATTCAGAGAGCATCCCGGAGAAAATATTATCAGACTTTCCATTACCTTGTTTTGGGTTTTTTTAAGTGGCGCAGTCTTTTGGGCATTGATTTTAAGACAGATTATCCAGGTGTTTACCACTTTATTTGCGCATATCAATTATGAGTTACCCAACAAGGTAGATTCTTTATTAGGCCTCGTATTCATTACTCCCAATTTGCATCATGTACATCATCATTATCAAAAACCCTATACCGACAGTAATTATGGAGATGTGTTGAGCATTTGGGACAGATTGTTTGGCACTTTCAAAAAAATAAATTCAAAAGAATTGGTTTATGGGTTAGATACCTGCATGGAGAAAAAAGACAATAGTAATTTTAAATCACTGTTTAAAATTCCATTTGTAAGGAGCGGAAGACTAAAAAAAGTATAGAATTTTGAACCTTTTCAAAAAAATAATTTTAAGGAAGGATGGCTAACACTCAAAACCATTGCTACTTTACTTGCCAGCAAAACCTCTTTTTATAATTCAGTAACTGAAGTGGGAAAACTTGAAAAAACCCCGATTGCACGCCTGCAAAGTCTTTTGCATGAATACCTGACAACAACAATAAGAGGTATTACGAAGAGGTTAGATTATTTATTTTTGAAAAACCAATTCATTATAAAGGATCTAAACAAATTGGCACAGGAAGAAATTTCGATTGAAGATAGATAAAGGGACAAGTATTTACAGATAAGAAACCTGGTTAGATGCATTTAATCTCCCCAACTCTTATCTGTTGTTTTCAAACTGTGAGGAAAATAGGTAGTTTCCATCTGCTTTCTGCATGCTTGCGTCCAATTATAAATTGCTAATCTTTGAGAATCTGTGAGTATAGCATTACGATGTATTAAAGTATAAGAGCTTATAGGCCTATCACCTCTTTTTACTTCACTGTTAATATGGTCAAATTCTTTGTATTGCTTATCCGCGTTATAGCTGGTAAAGATTGAAAAATTTAAAGCCCTTTTGACATCTTTTATATGGCCGTTCATAAACCATAGCGAATTGATATTATAAATGTTTGTTGCAAATATTTACATCAACATTTAATAATAAGCAACAAAAAAAATGTTTTTGAAATTTCAATTTTACCCATTATCAACCGGAGCGCTTAAATTTCCTCAGGAGTTATCTTATTATTTTTAAATTCAAGTTTTCCAAATTTCCAGGTAAAATTGATTCCAATAGAACGAAAAGGAATGCTTCTATATGCGTTAGTGATGAATTCGGGCCCAAAGACTTTTGTTTTTTGATCTAATGTTTTATGAAAAGGATTTGAGGCCGTAAATGCAAGGCTGCCTTTTTTATTCCAGAATTGTTTTCTGATGGCAACACTATAAGTTGTAAATGATGGATATGAGCCCTGCGCCTGGTGCCTTTCAGACCTAAAATTTCCGAAGAATTCTGCCAAAAGTGTTTTTGAAAACTGGTAATCAGCATTTAGATTTATGTGGTAATTAAAGCTGTTGTAATTATAACCTTTATCAATCACATTGATAGTGTGCCTTTCAAATAAGAAAAAGTTGGTTCTTATATCCAGCTTTGAAAATAATTTCATGGAACCAAATGCATTCAATCCTATATTATTCTCACGCCCTATATTTTGACTGGTACTTACCGCTACATCTGTGTAAGTAGTATCGCCAACCCGGAAGGATGGGTAATAAACAATAAATGGCTGAATATCTTGTAAATTGATTCTGTAAAAAAGGCTGATCATAAAAGATCCAACCTTTTCAATATTGGTGCTATAGCTCAATTCATACCTTTTCCCTAATTCAGGCTTTAAATGAATATTTCCTGCGGAAAGATTTTTTGGATCTGAAGTATTAATAAATGGGTCAAGACCCCTGTAATCTGGGCGCTCAATTCTTTTTGAATAACTCAATTTCAAAAGTGAATTATCAGTTATTTTTTTTGAAAAAAAGAGGGAAGGAACGAAAGTATTGTAACCGGGAACTTTTTCCTGTTGTTGGGCATCTGAGTAATAGGAATTTATTTCAGTTCTTTCATACCGTTCTCCAACCTTTGCATCAAACCAACCAAAAACCGGAAATGTAAGTTCGCCATAAAGTGCATAAACTTTTTGGTGATAGGCTATATTTTCAGACAAATATGGGTCTTTGGAATAAAAATCTGAACCATTTAATTTTAATACAGTTGAATTGCCGGAAATATCATAAAGTCCGAGTTTACTTCCCACACCCAGAATAATATTCTTCTTTATCGATTGGGTATAATCTGCTTTTATTTCTGTTTCATTTTCTGTTCCGGGATTGTGGCCTTTGGTACTGTAATAAAGTGAATCCATCGGAAGTAAATAGAGGTAGCTGTTATCGGTAGCATTTCGGTTTCCAAAACTTGAGTTAACCGCAAGATCCAATTCCTGGTCTTTTTTTGAGAAAGTTTTTTTATAATTAAGGCTTGCATCAATATTATGAAAGTGAAAAATATGCTCGTTATTAATAGTGTTTTCATCATCTGAGAGAACATTTGAATAGGGATCTTTAGTTAATTGGGATTGAAGAGTAGTGCTGTTTTCCAGGTGGCTGAATTTTTCATAAGATACTGATCCGGAAAACGAATTATGATCGTTCAGGTCCCAGTCAAATCCAAGGCCCGATTGAAAGCCGCCTCTCGTGAACCTGCTATTGCCATTTTGATTTAAATAAACATTGGTATTGGCAGCAGTATCATTCGTAACTCTTTCGGAAGAAGAAAGCGTGTTTGTTTTTAATCTTGTATCTCCGCTGATGTAGGCGTTCATTCCAAAATTTTGTTTTCTTGCATTAAAATTGAATGATCCGTTTTCAGTCCTTGTTCCTGCAGTTAAGGATAAATTTCCGTTTACGCCTTGTGAAGTATTTTTCTTTAAAATAATATTTATAATTCCTCCAAGCCCTTGCGCATCATATTTTGCTCCAGGGCTTGTGATCACTTCAATGCTTTTTATCTGGCTGGCCGGAATAGATTGTAATACGTCCGTTATATTTGATCCGAAAGCTGCGGAAGGTTTTCCATCAATTAAAAAGCGAATACTTGAACTTCCCGCCAATTCAACATTTCCATCAACATCTACAGAAACCATTGGCACTTTTTTTAGGATATCTGTGGCCACTCCAACTTGTGAAGTAACATCCTGTTCAGCATTAAAAACCAATCTATCGATTTTGTTCTCAATAATTTTTGGTTGGCCGGAAATGGTAATATTTTGTAAAGTAGTTGCGGCTGATTGTAGTAGAATATCATTTACATCATTAACCGGCTTATCTTTCCCGACAATAATATTGAATAAAGAATGAGGTTTATATCCAATAAATTCGGCGACGAGTTTATAAGTGCCTGGAGCCACCTTATCTACCTCAAAATTTCCTTTCCTATCTGAAACCGCTCCATTTGTTGGTTTTTTTGAGCCTTTAGGAAATATAGAAATGGTTGCATATTCCAAGGGCTGATGTGATTTGGAATCCAGCAATCGGCCCTTAATCTTAAAAGTGGATGTAATAGGATTGGTCTGTGCGAAAATTGGAAAACTGATAAAGCAAAACAGGACAGGGGATAAAATTTTTTTCACGATTCAAAATTAAACAGGGAGGCAAAGGTATTTTTGAATTCTGGGGGAATTTTGTGGCTATCGGGCTTTTCTTCAAAATTTGCTCAAAATCATTTTGTATTTTTCAAAAAATTAAACTTTGAAGATTTTAATTATTGAAGATGAAAAAGATCTCAGCGAAAGTAGTTGCAACTGGTCTTCCCGCCTCTTATCTGTTGTTTTCAAACTGTCAGGAGAATAGGTCGTTTCCATCTGCTTTCTGCATGCTTGTGTCCAGTTATAAATTGCTAATTTTTGAGAATCTTTGAGTATAGCATTACGATGTATTAAAATATAAGAGCTTATTGGCATATCGTCTTTTTTTACTTCACTCTTAATATGGTCAAATTCTTTATATTGCTTACCCGCGTTATAGCTGGTAAAGATTGAAAAATTTAAAGCCTTTTTGGCATCTTTTATATGGCCGTTCATAAACCAGGCTACAGGCTGTATTTGCCAGTACCATGGGTATGCGGTATTATTGCTATGGCAATCGTAGCAAGAAATTTTCAGTATATTTTCAACATCGTTTGGAACAACAAAATGCGAGGTAATATCATAAGCCCCTTTATTTACACTTATGTTTTTTTGAGGTCTTATAAACTGAATTGTGATTAATGCAACTAATAGCAAAATCAATATCTTCCTAAATATTTTCATTTCATTAAATTAATGCAAATAAAAGAATAAAAATAACTTCAATAAAGATTATTCTCAAAAATAAAGAAAGGGCAGCATATGACAGGCTAACAGTAAAGAAAAAATTATTTAAACCTATAACCCAATATTATCTTTATAATTCCATTATCTGCGGCATTTGTAAATGCATAACCATACCCAAAGTTCAACTCCCAATTTGGCCATGCATTAATGTCTATTACTGCAAAAAGCTGTTGCTGCTGTTGCTGGAAGGGAAGAAAGTTAAATAAACCACCTACCGACCCATAATATTCCAGCCCTGGCGCCCAGATACTATTTACGTTATAACTGCCTTTTAAATTAGGAGAAAAAACATACCCTTTACCACTGTTTAAACCATGCAGGGATTTATCGAAAGTTGGATTGAATGCGACATACCACTTACCTAACGTCTTATCTATTATCGGTCTAATTTCCAGGGTCCAGTCATCTTCACTATATTGTAATTTTTGATAGCCCCCTTCTAATGATAAACTAACACCGACAGGCCAATGCCAACTGTCCGGCACTCTTACCCTGGGACGAATATGACTGCCTACATAATTAGTTCTTCCTTCATTACCTATTGCGTTAAAAAAATAAAATCCTACTTCAAACCAGTTTGTAAACCCATGTGTTATTTCTATCGTTTCATGTACTATGTGATGGGTGGGGAGTACGCCATTCTCTTCCGAGATACTACCATCAGTGGTATAATTACTGTGAAGTTCCACCATAGTGGCCTTTGGTGCTACAGTCTCTGAACCATATACCTGAATCTCGTAATTATCCTGTGGAAATGCTTCCTGAGTAATTAATAGAAACAATAGTGTCAATAAGAATGTTATAATTTTTTTCATAGTTTGAATCTGACTATAAGTTCAGCATTATTTTCTACAAAGATAGAATCAATGAAGAAGTTTTTGCAAATAAGAAACTCAAATATTAGAAATTTATTAGAAAATTATTCCGTGCTTCTTTTTTGTCATGAAAATTTTAAAAAAATGGATTACCAGAAATGATAAACCATTCCCGGTTCTAAATGTCCAAAAGAATAATTTAGTGTAAACGAAATTGAATTTTTCTTTTGTATGTTGGATGTACGTCTATTAAAACGATGGTAATTATTTACAACTAATTTACCCGACAAATATCCAATAGCAGCACCTGTTACCACATCAGTCACCCAGTGTTTGTTTTCAGTAAAGCGACTGATACCAATCAGTGAAGCTGCAGTGTATGCAATGAATGGCACTTCAGGTTTATCTTTATGTTCCGATGCGAAAACAGTAGCCACCGCAAAAGCAACAGTCGAATGTCCCGAAGGAAACGAACTGGTAATTTTTCTGCCATTCGGGCTCTTTCGTCTTTTTGCAAAAGGGCCTATGAACCGCGGCGAAGTCACTTCATCAGAGGCATAATAGGGTTGAGCCGAAGTCTTCGGAATGCTAAAAAAGGAAAGTATTTGCAGATAAAAAGCAGTAGAATAATAATTCAATACAAAAGGAAGGGTAACGTCATAGCAAGCGAACTTTTAATATTGTCAGTTCTAATGAAGGAAAATATCCATTTCACAAGTTGCTTTAATTTTTTGCTGAAGGTAAAATAAAACCAAATGTAGTCCCAACATCAATTTTACTTCTTACGTGTACGGTATCGTCATGCGCCTCAATAATATGTTTCACAATAGATAAACCCAATCCGCTTCCACCCGCTTTACGAGTCCGGGCAAGATCTGTCCGGTAAAATCTTTCAAAGATCCTTGGTAAATGTTCTTCTGATATTCCATAGCCATCATCACTGATCTCTATCAATATTTTTTCCCCATCGATCTTATAGGCGCTTCCTTCAATAGTACCATTTTGCTTACCGTATTTTATGGCATTATCAACAAGATTTATAATGACCATTCTAATTTTTTCTTTGTCAGCATAAATAGTTAGTGGTAATTCACAGCCACTTTTTATAAAGCATTTTATTTTATGTTCATCAGCTTTTATTGAAAGAGATTCAAAAACTTCCTTAATAAGATCCTGGATAATGAAATTAGTTTTGTATAGTAATAAATCACCGCTTTCCAGTTTAGTAATTTCATCCAGATCATCTAATAAATTTACAAGCCTGTCCACATTTTTTGAAGTATTGGCCAGAAATTTTTTATTAATGGCGGTATTATCCAATGTTCCATTCAATAAAGTGTCCACATACCCCTGGATGGCAAAAACCGGCGTTTTCAATTCGTGGGAAAGATTAAGCAAAAATTCTTTTCGAAACAATTCATTCTTTCTCAAAAATTCTATTTCTTCTTTATGTTGTGCGGCCCATTGTTCCACGTCTTCATTTACTTCTTCAATTGATTTTTGTGGCAAAATATTTTTAAAATAAAATTCTTCTTTCTTGCTTGCCTTGGTTTGATAAATCAATTTATAAATCAATTTTATTTTCCGGTAAATAAATCGCTGAATGGTGAAATAAATTATGAAATACGAGACTATTACTAAAGAAAATAAAAAAATAATTGACAAACTGATATCTCCGCTGTAAATGTAAAAAGCCACGCTTCCCAATGCACTAATTGGGATAGCAGTGACAATAGACGCCTGTTGAGGTGAAAAGTTTTTACTTAACATTTTTTTAAGGCTACATCGTAAATTTGTATCCGACTCCTTTCACGGTGGTTATACAGTCATCACCTAATTTCTGTCGAATCTTTCTGATATGTACGTCAATAGTTCGATCACCCACGATAACTTCGGTTCCCCATACCTTTTGCAAAATTTCATTTCGTAAAAATACCTTTGCAGGTTTTGATGCAAGGAGCGCGAGTAATTCAAATTCTTTGCGTGCAAGAATAATTTGTTCATTATTGGAGGTAACAATATATTTCTCCCGGTCAATTAAAATATCCCCTATCTGCAATACACTTCCTGTTTCTTTTATTATTCTTCTAAAAAGGGCGTTTACACGGCTTAATAAAACATTGGGGCTTATTGGCTTGGTAATATAATCATCTCCCCCGGTTTCTAATCCTTTTATTTGCGTACGGTCATCATTCAGCGCTGTCAAAAATATAATAATGGTATTTTGAAATTCTGGAAGAATGCGCAGAATTTTGCAGACTTCAAATCCCGTTTTACCTGGCATCATTACATCCAGAATGATCAGATCAGGTTTGTGATGTTTTGCAAGTTCAATGGCTGCGTTGCCATTATTAGCTACGATTACATGATAACCCTGTGCCTGCAGATTATACTCAAGTATTTCTAAAATGTCAGGCTCATCATCGGCTATTAATATAGTGCGTGATTTTGTTTCATAATTCATTTGCATGCAAACTTATAGCAAATAGCTATTTAATTTAGCGTCTTTACAATTTCTTAATATTGGAAGATTCCACTGCACCACTAATCTGGATATTTGATTTGCAAAGAGAAGGTTCTAATGTTACCTTCCTGTTATGGGAATATCATGGAATTGTTTTCATGTTCTTGACAAATTATTATGAGAATAATATTTGTTTATGCATGATAGTTATAACGATTTTAAAAATAAAAATCGGTAATATTTGTTGGTTTACTAAGTCAGGGAATTGAAGAGAATAAAGATAAAACCTCCTTATAGAAATATAAGGTTGTACAGCATAGAATCCTGTTTTGCTTATAACAGACCTTTCCTGGACCTAATTACAGCTTATGATATCTGTTTGAGTTTATTCTTTTTTTAATTATTTCTCAGATGTTTACAAGCATCATTTTTTATTGATGTTTCAGCACTTTTGCTTCTACATAAAATATAATTTCTTCTGCAATATTTTTTGATTGATCACCTACCCTTTCGAGCTTTCTAATGATTGAAAGTATATTGAGTGCTTCATTGATGTTATTGAGGTCTTCGTGAATATATTTAGCGATATTATCATCTGCTTTTTTGTTTATCGTATCCAGAACATCATCCCTGGAAAAGATCGTCCGCGCAAGAATTGTATTTTCAAACTCAAAAGAAGCCTGTGTATCGGATAGTATGCTTATAGAGCCATTATACATTTCAATTAACCGGCTTGATTCCAAAAAACCTGTATTAAATTTTACAGGTGAATATGCAATGTACCTCGCGATGCCATCAGCAATATCACCAATCCGCTCGAGGTTAGTATTAATTTTAAGTACGGCCAATAAAAACCGCAAATCTATAGCCACCGGGCAATAAAGGGCAAAGATGTTTTCGCAATCTCTGTCTATTTTCAATTCAAGTGCATTGACCCTTTTTTCACGGGCCATTACTTCGCGGGCAAGGTCTTTGTCAAATGCAAGCATGGCTTCTTTAGCCTTGGTTAATTGCGAAAGAACTAATTGCCACATATTAATTACTTCCGATTTTACATCCTGGATTTCTATTTCAAATTGAGTCATATTTTTTTAATTTTTAAGTCATTCAACTAAACCTACCGGTGATATAATTTTGGGTACGTGTATCCTTTGGGTTAGTGAACATATTTTTGGTGATATCATATTCAATTAATTCTCCAAGATAAAAAAATGCAGTTTTATCACTAACCCTGGCGGCTTGTTGCATATTGTGAGTTACTACTACAAGGGTATAGTTTTTCTTTAGTTCCTGCATCAATACTTCTATACTGGATGTGGAAATAGGATCCAGTGCAGAAGTAGGTTCATCAAGCAACAACACATCCGGCTCCATCGCTATTGCCCTTGCAATGCATAAGCGCTGTTGTTGCCCTCCTGATAAAAATGTTCCTTTTTTATTGAGGGATTCTTTTACTTCATTCCAGAGAGATGCTTTTTGTAAAGAATGTTCAACAATTGCATCTCTGTCAGGCTTCGATATTTTCATACCATTAAGTTTGTATCCGGCTATTACATTATCATAAATACTCAAATTGGGAAATGGATTAGGGCGCTGGAATACCATTCCTATTTTATGCCGTACCAAAATGGGATGCATACTGTAAATATCTTCGTTATTAAGCAGCATGGTCCCACTAGTTGATGTGCCTTCAATTAATTCGTGCATTCTGTTAATACAACGAAGAAAGGTTGTTTTTCCGCAGCCGGAAGGACCCATCACCGCAATCACATTGTTTTTCGGGATCTCAATATTTACTTCTTTTACAACACGATTTTCGCCAAAGTAAGCATTGAAATTAATCGTTTTTAAAATTGTACTCTCCATTTTCGGGTTATGATCTTAGTAATAATATTTAATAATAACACCCATATCAATAAAATAAGCGCCGCTCCCCATGCAAGGTCATGCCAATCTTCATAAGCGCTTGTTGCGTAGTTAAAGATCAACAGGGGTAAGCTTTGCATTGGTTTAAAAATATTGGTGGAAAAATACGGATTTCCAAATGCGGTAAATAATAACGGAGCTGTTTCGCCCGCTATTCTTGCAACAGCCAATATGACTCCGGACAAAATGCCACTGATGCCGCAAGGCAAAATAATTCTCAATATAACTTTATGATAAGGCAACCCTAAAGCAAGCCCCGCTTCTTTTAAAGTATCAGGTAAGAGTTTTAAAGTTTCTTCAGTGGATCGAACTACAATCGGCAACATCATTATTGCCAGTGCTATGCTTCCCGAAAGCGCTGAAAATGTATGAAAAGGTTTAACGACCCAGAAATACACCACAATCCCCATAACGATGGAAGGGGTTCCCTGCAATACATCTACGGAAAGCCTTGTCCAGTTTGCCAATCTTGTATTCCGGTTTTCACTCAAATAAATACCGCACATAACACCCAGAGGAATTGCAATAAGCGCCGCATAAAAAACGATCAATAAACTTCCAACTAGTGCATTGGCAATACCACCGCCGGTTTCACCTACAGGCTTAGGCATGTTAACCAGGAAATGCCAGCTTATTTTGCTAAAACCTTCTTTTAGTATATAAATAAGAATTATAAATAAAGGAACTGTACAAAGTACAGAAAGTACAATGATCAACCCTTTGAAAAATCTGCTTTTACCTAACCTGTATGGTATGTTCGGCTTCATTTTTATTCAGTAGTAAATCTTTTAATAATTCTTTTTCCAATCATATTAATAACTACAGTAACCAGGAACAATACCAGTCCAATCTCAATTAATGCAGATAAGTAAAGGCTGCTCGCAGCTTCTGTAAATTCATTTGCAATTACACTGGCCATTGTATTCCCCGGGGCAAAAATACTATTTGGTATCACGCTGGTGTTGCCGATAACCATTGTTACCGCCATGGTTTCGCCTAACGCTCTACCGAGCGATAATAAAACTCCTGCTAATAATCCCGACCTGGAATACGGCAAGATCACGTCCCTGATCACTTCATATCTCGTTGCACCTAATGAATACGCGGCTTCCTTTAATGATGATGGAACCATTCGTACCATCTCCCTTCCTAAAGATGCGGCGTAGGGAATAATCATGATGGTTAAAATTAAGGATGCAGCAAATATCCCGATACCATAAGGAGTTACGCCAATTTTCAATTCTAAACTTCTTACAATCGGCACCAGCACGAACAAGCCCCAAAAACCATAAATTACAGATGGAACTGCTGCAATTAATTCTATCGCATTTTTTAAAAAATCAGAAAACCAACCCCTTGGATAATATTCGCCTAAAAAAATAGCCGTAGCAAATGAAAAAGGGATAGAAATAATTAGTGCCAAAAACGACGTTAATAATGTTCCCAACAAAAAGGGATAAGTGCCATAGATATTATGCACCGGATCCCATGTTTTACCAATCAAAAAACCAAAGCCCAACGCTTTTATTGATGGTAATGACTGAACAACTAAAGTAAATAAAAAGGCAATCACTATCACAAGAATGCTTAATGAAATCAGTACGAGTGATGCCCTGAAAAATTTTTCTGCACGAATTTGTTTTACAGATCGTTTTATTTTTACTGCTTTCCAAACATTCATCATATTCGTTATAGAAGAAATTTCCCGCATCAAATTATTTTTGCGGGAAATTCCGGATTTTATGGGTGAAAATTTCAATGCAATATTAATAGAAATTTATTGCAATATAGCTTTACCATTATAGGTAGCAGATTTAAGAATATTTTCAGCAACTGTTACGGCAGCCGGAGACAGTGGAGCATAATCCAAACCCTGGCAATATTGCTGGCCATTGTGAATTTCCCACCAGAATAAGTTCAAAAGATCCTTTGCTCTGTCCTCGGAATGGTTATTATATGCCTGTTCCTGGTAAATCAAAGCCCAGGTAAATCCACTAATAGGATAACCATCAGGAGCATCTGTATTACCGATGAAAATTTTTGAATCAGCCGGTAATTTGACATTACTGGAAGCGCTTGTTGAGGCTATATTTGGTACGATATAATTCCCTGATTTGTTTTGCACTTTTGCATAAGGCAAATTATTCTGGATTGCATAAGCTAATTCAATATATCCAATACCCCCCGGGGTTTCTTTTATGATTCCTGATACGCCGGGATTTCCTTTACCACCAAGGCCTGTTGGCCAGTTAACAGAAGTTCCTTTACCAACTTTGGTACTCCATTCAGCATTTACTTTAGAAAGATAATCTGTAAAAATATTAGTAGTCCCACTGCCATCTGAACGATGAGCAACTAAAACGGCCGTTGCCGGCAATTTTACTCCAGGATTGATGGCAGCAATTTTTGGATCATTCCATTTGGTGATTTTGCCAAGATAGATATTTGCAATCACGTCCGGAGTAAGTTTGAGTGTATCTTTTACTTCTGGCAAATTATAGCTCATCACCACTGCGCCTGAACACATAGGAATATGTAACACGGGCACGCCTATTTTCTGAGCCTGCTCTTCGGTCAATGGAGCATCTGAATCTCCGAAATCTACTGTCTTATTCGTTAACTGAAGAATACCTCCACCGGAACCAATTGCCTGGTAATTTATTTTTAAACCGTTAAGCGCGGTATATTCAGAAAATTGTTTGGAAAATAATGGATAAACGAAAGTGCTTCCGGCGCCTAATAGTGTTTTATCTGCACTGCCTGAGGTAGAGCTGGCAGTGGAATCTGAGGAAGCGCTTTTATTGGAAGAACCGCTATTACATCCTGTAGTAACAGTACCTAAAACTGCTAAAGCAGAAACGGCGAAAAAGATACTTTTGATTTTTGATTTTAATTTCATGATTATTTTTTTTAAGATTAATTGATGTTTAAAAATTGATATACTTTATAATATCAGAATTGTTATTTACTTTCCAAATATAAAATAAAAAGTGAGCCTGTAAACAAAATCAGTACCTGTGTATTTTGGCGTAAAGCCCTGATTTTTGTAAGTATCAGTCCAGATATTAGGCATAAAGTGTACATTTTTAATCGGAGTATAATCCAACCCTGCAGTTATAAAATTTTCTTTTGTGGAAGGATCGGTATAACCTGATGTCGTTTGAACGTATTTGTTATAAATGCTGTTGTTAATTTTATTGTCCGGATTTAAAGCATCGTAGCGGGCAAAGAAATTTAATTTGTCTTTTACAATGGTTCCGTGGGTAAAAATTGAAACGCCCTTGGCCTGCACAGTGAGGAAATCAACGTTGCCTGTTGCAATTTCTGTCGCCTGGTCACCGTTTTTAAGTGTGTTATTATATGCTTCTACCCCAAGAGTGAATTTTGGAACAGTATATGCCACGAAGCCTTTGATCATGCTCCTTGATTGCTTCATACCGGAAATGGGGGCAGAACCGTTATAATCCATATATAGGTTGACATATAGCTTTTTATCAAAGAATTTCCCCCAAATATCTCCGGATAACCATTTATAATTATCGTTTTCGGGTTTTGCTCCGGTGCCGTTACCTACCATTACATCATAACCAAAATTTCCTGTTTTTGGATCGAACTTCCCCTGCAATGCAGCTCCTAAATCATAAGAAGGTGTTCCGCGGTTATCCAGAATGGTCTTTTCTATAGAGCGATAACCCCATATTGGTTCAGACGACATAGTGAAACCAACTGTTGATACCTGGCCAAGAACAAGATCTGTACCTTTCCAGACATCTTTAATGCGAAGATTTGCAAGCTTTACATAAAAAGCGAGTTTACTGTCAGTTAGTGATTCTCCCGGTACCGCTTCAAGTAATACTTCAGCAGCAAATTTTTTGGTAATATTATAGTTATAACCCAGATAAAGTCTCCTGATTTGAAAGGCATTTCTGCCTTTAGGGACACCTGTATATTGATTGCCACCGCCCCGGTTCAGGGAGTCGGCCTGGGCTTTATAATAATAATCACCAAACATATAACCCCATAATTTGCCTGAGTTAGGGCTTCCTGCTTTGAAGGCAGAGTCAGAACTTGAAACGAATTGAGCTTTCAGACTATTATTACTCAACAATAATCCAAAGCATAATACGATTACAAATGATCGCATTTTGGTAAACATTTTGAACATAATATTTTTTTTATTTCGATGCAAAAGTCGCCTACCAATGTTACCTCAACTTTACGCCAACGTTAAGTTAGTATTATCAATTTTTTTAAAAATGGAATTCCGGATAAAATAAAAAATAATAAAATTTGTTGCTTTATGTGGTTCTATAAAATATTTATGTAATCTTTTCTTATCCAATAGGCATATTGGCTGATAGATTAAGCATGAAGAAAATATTTGTTTCAGGGATCATGTTATTTGCATTTACCTATATCGGAATGGCTTATGCAAAAAGCACTCTTATCTTTTTTCTTTATGGCGTTTATTGTCTTCAAGCAGGTCATTGAAAATACTGAAAAGACCATTGTTCAAAGGGCACTGGATTATTGTTGCGACAACCAGGTATTAAGCGCCAACGACTTTAAAGCTGTGGCAGAACAGTTTAGAAGGGATGAATTTTCTTTTCACCAGCCAGGCTCCAAAATCGTATATATGAACCTGTTAGGCAAATTACCGGCGGTAGCATTGACTCAGCCTGCTACCAGCTCAATCGAAGATTACGAAACAATTTTAAAAATCAAACCTTAAATCATGGACAACAAGCAACTCATCTGGCAGTATTGCCAGCAATTTAAAATGGGTGGAATCATCCACCGGATTGACCAATTGGTTACCGAAGCAGAAGCCAATGCAACAGGATACCTGGAATACACAGCCAGGCTGCTGGGCATAGAAGCAAAACACAGGGAACAAAACGATATTAAAAAGCGTCTTAAGACGGCAAGGTTGCCCCGTTCCTGCGATCTGAGCACCTTCGATCATAGTTTTGATAACGGGTTGAAGAAGGTTCGCTTAAATCAACTCAGGGAATTAAACTGGTTGGATCAGATTTATAATATTATTCTGATGGGGCCATCGGGCACTGGAAAAACTTTCCTTGCTGCCGGTCTTTGTAATGACGCTATCAGCAAGGGATGCAACGCTTATTTTAGAACGATGGAGGAACTGATCAATATGCTTAAAATGAAAGATTTTACACGATCAGCCAAAGCAGACTATAAAAGATTATGTAACTATTCAGTCTATTAGATGATAATTCAATTATACGCTACCCCGTTCATATATAATTTATAAATATCTATATTTATTTCTTTTTTGAATATTCTGAAAGTTATACACATTTATTTGGTCATTTTAAAAAATCTGTTTTTTGTTCACATTTTTCTCTTTAAAAAAGTGGTATTTGTGTATTAAAACCCTTAGCTATATTAGGTTGTAGCGATTTATAGTTTCATCTTTGCAGTTCATCTTAATGTTGCTCATGGACTTGCATTTATTAGTAACCGTTTTAAAAGACACTCTCGATGCTAAATCGAGAATGATCGTTCTATTGCAGGAAAGCAATACTTTAAAGGATGAAATAATAGAAACTCAAAATAGTCAGAGAAAGGATTTTGA
>Ga0307374_10008244_pt1 | contig 15625 bp, 14 predicted proteins | sample OX3MG_FD_202532 | JGI IMG/M metagenome (GOLD analysis project Ga0307374, IMG submission 202532) | Soil microbial communities from Risofladan, Vaasa, Finland - OX-3 | ecosystem: Environmental > Terrestrial > Soil > Coastal area > Acid sulfate soil | place: Finland: Risofladan, Vaasa | collected... | reverse complement strand
CCGCGGCCCGGGCGGCCGTCCGCGAGCTCTCGTTGGACCGTGTGCTGCTCGTGGTCGCCAACGAGCCCTGGCAGAAGGTGCCGCTGCGAACGATCACCCCGGCGCAGGACCGTCTGGCGATGGTCGAGGCGGTGGCGCCGCTCGTCCCCCGTGCCGAGGTGTCGCGCGTCGAGATCGACCGGGGAGGTCCCAGCTACACGGCGGACACCGTCCGGACGCTGCGCGAGGACGCGTCCCGGCGTGGGGAAAGCCTCGACCTCTACCTCATCGTGGGGTCGGACCTCGTCGAGGGCCTCCCCACCTGGAAGCATGTCGACGAGCTCCGGCGAGAGGTCACGTTGGCCGTGGTGACCCGGCCCCACAGCACCTCCCCCCGGGCGGGGGGATGGAGGACGGTCGAGGTCGCCGCCGAGATGGTCGACGTCTCGAGCTCGGAGGTGCGGCACCGGCTGGAACAGGGCCGTTCGGTCGAGGGTCTCGTTCCTGATGCGGTGATCCGCTGCATCCGCTCGCGCGGTCTGTACGCTGTCGGTGGATGAGTACGTCGGCCATGGACACGGACGAGCTTCCGATGCTCGGCCCAGTCGTGTCCGCGGCGGCTGACGGCGGCGGTGTCCCGCTCGACCGCCGAGCCATGCGCGACGCGAGGCGGCGGGAACAGCATTCACGCCGCCTGTATGCCTTCGCCGGCCTGAGCGTGCTGGCGGCCTTCTTCGCCGCGGCGGTCGCGGTCGTGGACGTGGTCCGTTGACGCTGCCCGGTGCGGCCCTGGTCGCCGCTGCCGCATCCGACGAGAAGCTCGGGGAGGACACCGTCGTGCTCGCGATGGACGAGGCGCTCGGCGTCGTCGACGCGTTCGTCGTAACGAGCGGGCGCAACGTCCGGCAGGTTCGTACGTTGGTCGAGGAGATCGAGCACCAGGTGAAGGCGCGCGTGGGCCGAGCGCCGTTCAGTGTCGAGGGCCTGCGCGATGCGACGTGGGTGCTGATGGACTACGGCGACGTGGTCGTGCACGTCTTCTTGGACGAATTGCGCGCGTTCTACGACCTCGAGCATCTGTGGATCGGCGCCCCTCGGGTGCGCTGGCGCGAGGAGGCCGCGGGCTGAGCGCCAGCGGTGCTCGCGGGATCCCCGCCGGTCGTCGCGCCGGTGTCAGGGTGTCGTCGTCGGGCTCGTGGTCGTCGTGGTCGTCGTCGGTGTCAGCAATGTGGCGTACTGGGCCTCGTGCACGGGTCCAGTCCACAAGAATCCCGTCTCCAGTGGCACTTCGGTCTGCGCGTTGTCGATCTCGAAGATCACGCCGACGTCGGGCTTGACCGCGGTCACGGTGTAGACGACCTGCGCGACGCCGAGCCGCTCGCGGGCGCCCGACAGTGTGCCGAAGCGTCCGTTGAAGTTGAGCGTGACCGTCTTGCGGTTCGGTGTCTGTTGCACCGATGTCAGCCGGATCCCTGATCCCAGCGCCGTCTGGGTCCCTGTGGCGCGCTCCTTTGTGGTCGGTCCGACGAGGAGCGCCCCGATCACGGTGCCGATCTTCGGGGGCGTCGGGACCACCCGCTGGTACGCCCGCAAGCGCCCGGCGGAGGTCACGAAGAACACTGTCACCTTTGTGCAGCCGCTCTTTGTGCACGGGCTGGCGGTCGGCTGGGTCACGGGAAGTGTCGGCTGGATCTGGCCTGCGGCGATCGGACTCGCCGAGGGCTGCGTCGGGATCCCGCACGAGGCGAGCGCGAGCCCCGCGACGGCGGCCACCGCGACCACGCCGAGCGAGCGCGGTCGCCGCCTCATGCCGAACCGACCTGCCCGGCGGGCTCGTCGTCGGTGTCGGCCGGCTGGCCGGGGAGCTCGATCGTGAACCTCGCCCCGCCACCGTCGGCCTCGTCCGCCCAGACCTTGCCCCCCTGCAGGCGGACGTGCTCGGCGACGAGCGCCAACCCGAGTCCGGTGCCGGTGCCGGCACCTCGCTGGAACGCCGCGTGGCCGCGGTAGAAGCGCTCGAAGATCCTTGCGCGCTCGGAGGGCGGGAGCCCCGGGCCGGCGTCCTCCACCGACACGCGGATCGACGGAGCACGGCCGTCGGGCTCGCCACCGGGAGCGACCCGCACCGCCGTCGCGCCGCCGCCGTAGAGCGAGGCGTTCTCGAGAAGGTTCGAGATGACCCGCTCGAACCGCCGCTTGTCGACCCACAGGTGCGTGCCGTTCACCCCGGGATCGACCTCGACGCGGGGGACCGGGATGTCGGCCGGAAGGACGCGGTACGCCGCGGCGACGGCGTGCCGCACGAGCTCGCCCGGGTCCACCTCTTCCAAGGACACTTCCGCGGACCCGCTGTCCGAGCGGGAGATCTCGAGGAGATCGCCCACCATCCGCTGGAACCGACGGACGTCGGCGGAGAGGAGCTCGAGCGCACGCCGGCCCGGCCCGGAGAGCGACCCCGCCTGAGCCTCGAGGACCTCGAGGCTCGCTGCGAGCGTCGTGAGGGGTGATCGCAGTTCGTGGCTCACGTCCGAGGTGAAGCGCGCCTCGCGCTCGATCCGCTCCTGGAGCTGGTCGACCATTCGGTTGAACGAGCTCGTCAGCGCGGCGAGGTCCGGGTCGCCTGCGGCCGAGACGAGACGGGTGTCGAGCTCGCCGCCGGCGATGGCGACCGCCACCCGGGAGACGCCGGTGAGGGGCCGGAGCGACCGCCCGCTCGCCCACCGCCCGAGGGCGGCTCCGAGCACGGTCGTGACGACTCCGGCCGCAAAGAGCGCAAGGGCCAGCACGCGCAGGGTGTGGCCGAGGTCCGCGATTGTGAAGACCTCGAAGTAGGCCCCGTGGATCGACGGCAGCGGCAGCCCGACGGCGATCCGGGGATCACCCTGGCTCACGTAGGTCTGCGACGCCGCAGTGTGGCGACCGATGACCATCGCCCGCAGCGATGCAGGGATGGCTGTCTGGGGCGTGACCCTGAATGTCCGCTCGTACCAGACCACGCCGTGCTTCCCCTGCTCTTCGAGGAACGAGGAGGAGTGGGGTGCGGAGTGGGGTGTGACCGTTGTGAGCGTCTGGTCGATTGTTGTGCCCGCCGCGACGTGCTGGACGACGTATGTGCGGTTCAGCGCCGCCTCGTGGATCGCTGTGTGCTCACGGTCGATCACCAGGTAGTGCCGCGTCGTGAAGAAGCTGATCGCCCCCATGCTGACCGAGAGCACGAGCGCGCCCAGCGCGAAGGTCACCGTGACGCGCGCTCGAAGTCCGAGGCGGGTCCACAGACGTGCAGAACGCGCCGCGCGGCGAGGTTCAGGGCACAAGCTTGTAGCCCATGCCCCGGACGGTGAGGATGTGGCGGGGGAGCGCGGCGTCCGGCTCGATCTTCGTCCGGAGGCGGCGGATGTGGACGTCGACGAGGCGGCCGTCTCCGAAGTAGTCGTAGCCCCACACGCGGTCGAGGAGCTGCTCGCGGCTGAGCACCTTGCTCGGGCTCGACGCGAGCTCACAGAGCAGGCGGAACTCGGTCTTCGTGCAGTGGACCTCGGTTCCGTCCTTGTGGCGCAGCACGCCCTCTTCGGGGACGAGCTCGAGATCGCCGAATGCGAGGATCGTGGGCTCCTCGTCGACGGGGCGCACCCGCCGGAGGAGCGCCCGGATCCTTGCTCCGAGCTCCTTGGTGACGAAGGGCTTGGTGACGTAGTCGTCGGCGCCCGCCTCGAGGCCTGCGACGACATCGTGGGTGTCGGCCCGCGCGGTGACGATGATGATCGGTACGGCGCTCTGGCGACGGAGCGCCCGGCAGCATTCGAAGCCGTCCATCCCCGGCAGCATGAGGTCGATGAGGGCGACGTCGGCGGGATGCTCGGCGAACTGCTCGAGCGCTTCCTCGCCGTTCGCCGCCTCGTCGACGTCGTAACCCTCCCCCTCGAGGGCGAGCCGCATGGAAGAGCGGATGCGCTCGTCGTCCTCGACTACCAGGATGCGGCTGCTCATGACCGCCAAGGTTACGGCGCGCCGAGGCAGCAGTGGAACCGTCGGCTGCGGGGCACGGCTGTAGCGTGGTGCCGTGACGGCACGGGCGACGGTCACAGGGACGGGCGTCGGGGGCCCGTGGCGGCTCGGCGAGTACGAGAGCTGGCTCCTCGGGCGCGCCGCGGCGACCCGGCGCGCCTACCTTTCGGACGTCGAGGATTTCTGCGAATGGGCCGGCCGAAGCGGATGCGCCGGTCCCGAGGCGGTGACCCGGGTGCTCCTGCGCCGGTACCTCGCGTACCTCTCCACCCGCGGCTACGCCCGGGCGAGCGTCGCCCGCAAGGCCGCGGCGCTCCGCGCCTACTTTGGCTGGAGCAGACGGCGAGGCATCCTCCCCGAGGACCCCTCGAGGGGCCTCGGCTCGCCGTCGGCCGGGGGACGGCTCCCGGCGGTCCTCTCGCCCCGCGAGCTCGACGTGCTCCTGGAGGGCCGGGGCGGCACGCCGGCCCGGACGAGGCGACGCGGCCCGGGGGGCCAGCGTGCCGATGCGCAGGTGGCGCGCACGGTCGCGTACACCCAACGCGACGATGCCGTCTTGGAGCTCCTCTACGCCGCCGGCATCCGGGTGTCCGAGCTCTGCGGCCTCGACCTCGACGGCGTCGACCTCGTGGCGCGGGCCGTGACGGTGATGGGGAAGGGATCGAAGGAGCGGCGGGTCCCGATCCACGCCCGCTGCGCGGAAGCGCTCGGGCGGTGGCTCACAGAGGGGCGCCCCGTGATCGCCGGCCCGGAGAGCCCTCCCGAGGCCGTCTTCTTGAACCGCCGGGCGCTCCGGCTCGGGTCGCGCGACGTCCGCCGGATCATCGACCGGCGCTCGCCGGTGCCGACCCACCCCCACGCCCTCCGCCACTCGATGGCGACCCACCTCCTCGACGGCGGCGCGGACCTGCGGGTCGTCCAGGAGCTCCTCGGACATGCCAGCCTCCGGACGACCCAGATCTACACCCACGTGAGCAGGGAGCGCCTGGTCGAGGTCTACTCGAAGGCCCATCCGCGGGCCTGAGGGGCCGAAGCTCCGGCGCAGCGGGTATCCTGCTCCGTGCCCGCCGCCCGGCGGGTGCCGTACGACCACCGAATCCCGCACCCGAGCGCGTTCCACGGTCGCCCCGAAGGGGTGCTGCGCACGGGGAAGTGCAACCGACTGGAGGAACCTGCATGGCCGTCGTCACGATGCGGCAGCTGCTGAGCGCCGGAGTCCACTTCGGCCATCAGACCCGCCGCTGGAATCCCAAGATGCGCCGCTTCATCCTTGGCGAGCGCAACGGGATCTACCTCATCGACCTCCGCAAGACGCTCGAAGGCATCGAGAGCTCCTATGCGTTCGTGCGCGATCTCGTCGCCGGAGGCGGCCACATCCTCTTCGTGGGGACCAAGAAGCAGGCTCAGGGGCCGATCGCCGACTACGCGGCTGCCTGCGGGATGCCCTACGTGAACCAGCGGTGGCTCGGCGGCATGTTGACCAATTTCACCACGGTCTCGGCCCGGGTGAAGCGCATGCAGGACCTGCGCACCATGCAGACGGCCGGCGACTTCGACGCAATGCCCAAGCGGGAAGCCCTGCGCCACGTGCGCGAGCTCGAGAAGCTGAGCCGCAACCTCGGCGGCATCAGCGGGCTCGACCGCCTGCCCGAAGCGGTCTTCGTCATCGACACGAAGAAGGAGCACATCGCGGTGACCGAGGCCAACAAGCTCCGGCTTCCGGTCGTCGCGGTCGTCGACACGAACTGCGACCCCGACGTGATCGACTACGTCATCCCCGGCAACGACGACGCGATCCGCTCCGGGTCGCTCATGTGTCGGGTGATCGCCGACGCCGTCGCCGAGGGGCGTTGGATCGCCTCGCACCGTCCGGCGCCGCGCCGGGCGGAAGGGAGCGTCGCCCCACCCTCGGCGCCCGCGCAGCCGAGACCTCGCCGGACGGCGAACGTCGACGCCTCCCACCCGGAGCCACCGCCCGAGCCCGTACCCGTGGCCACCGCCCCTGGACCCGCGGCCGCCGAGCCCGTACCCGTCGCCCCTGAGCCCGAGCTCGCACCCGCACCCGCACCCGCACCCGCACCCGCGACCCGGGACGAGGCGACCGCCGTGGTCGGTCCCGCCGACGCCGCCTCGCTTCCGGAGGGCGCAGCCTCGCCGGCAGAGTTCACCACCGGTCCGGCCGAGCCCGCCATTGTCACCACGGAGGCGTGAGAAGTGCCCGAATTCAGCCCAAAGGACGTGCAGTCGCTCCGGCGGTCCGCCGGCGTCGGCATGCTGGACGCGAAGCGCGCTCTCGAAGAGAGCGGCGGGGTCATGGAGGACGCGGTGCGCTGGCTCCGTGAGAAGGGCTTGGCGAAAGCCGCTTCGCGCGATCAGCGCGACGCGTCCCAGGGTGCCGTCGCCGCCGTGCGTGAAGGACCCTCCGCTGCCATCGTCGAGTTGCGCTGCGAGACCGACTTCGTCGCCAAGTCGCCGGAGTTCGTCGCCCTCGTCGACGACCTCGCCGCGCTCGTCGCGGAAAAGGGGGAGGCGGCCGTCGACGAGCGCAAGGACGTGATCGACCAGCTCCGCACCTCCTTGCAGGAGAACATCTCGGTCGGCCGGGTCGTCCGCATGGAGAGCGGCGAGGGACAGGTGCTCGACCGGTACGTCCACCAGCAAGCGGGGCGGGGGGTGAACGCGGTCATCGTGCTGCTCCAGGGTGGTACCCAGGAGCTCGCGCACGACGTGGCCGTCCACATCGCGTTCGCCCGGCCCGAGTACCTGCGTCGGGAGGACGTCCCCGAGGACGAGGTCGCCGCGGAGCGGGCCACCGTCGAGCAGATCTCGCGCAACGAGGGCAAGCCCGAGGCCGCTCTCGAAAAGGTGGTCGAAGGGCGGATGACCGGCTGGTTCAAGGAGCGGGTGCTGCTGGAGCAGGCGTACGTCCGAGACGAGAAGCGGTCCATCTCCGACCTCCTCGGGTCGGCGTCGATCGTCCAATTCGCCCAGGTGGTGACCGGCTCCTGAGCGCGACCGATCCGACCGAGAGGGTGTCTGAGGAGTCCTGGCATGGGTGAGCCACGGCGTGTGGTCCTCAAGATGTCCGGCGAGGCGCTGGCCTCGTCGGCGTCGGACGAAACCATCGACGCGTCGGTCGTCGAGCGCATCGCCACCGAGATCGCCGAGGTTCTGCGCGAGCTCCCGCTCCAGCTCGCCGTCATGGTGGGCGGCGGAAACATCTGGCGTGGCACGACGGGTGCGGGCGCAGGCCTGGACCGCGCGACCTCGGACGCGATGGGGATGCTCGGGACGGTCATCAACGCGCTGGCGCTGCAGGACGCGCTCGAGCATCAGGGCCAGCCGACGCGGGTGCTGACCGCGGTCCAGATGGCGGAGGTCGCCGAGCCGTACATCCGTCGCCGGGCGATCCGCCACCTCGAGAAGGGCCGCGTCGTGGTCTTCGCCGCCGGGATGGGCAACCCCTACTTCACGACGGACACCTCTGCCGCGCTGCGCAGCGCCGAGATCGAAGCCGAGCTGTTGCTGAAGGGCACCCACGGCGGGGTCGACGGGGTCTACAGCGCCGACCCGCGCAAGGACCCCTCCGCGTCCCGTTTCGACGAGCTCTCCTTCATGGAGGTGATCGCCAAGGACCTCAGGGTCATGGACCTCACGGCGATCACCTTCTGCAAGGACAACCAGCTGCCCATCTTGGTGTTCGACCTGATGGCGCCGGGCAACCTGCGCCGGGCGCTCAGCGGCGAGCGGATCGGTACGCTTGTCCGGTGATGGAAGAGGGCCTGGTCGACGTCGTGGTGGAAGAGGCCCGCGACAAGATGGCGAAGGCCGTCGACCACGTTCGAGGCGAGTTCGCCGGCGTGCGCACGGGCCGTGCCTCACCGGCCCTCGTCGAGCACCTGTTGGTCGACTACTACGGGACCCCGACGCCGCTCCGGCAGATCGCCGGGTTCACGGTCCCCGACGCGATGCTCCTCGTCGTCTCTCCGTACGACAAGGGCTCGCTGCACGCGATCGAAAAGGCCATCCAGGGGTCGGACCTCGGCATCAACCCGTCGAACGACGGCACGGTGATCCGTCTCGCCTTTCCTCCCCTCACCCAGGAGCGTCGCAAGGAGCTGGTGAAGGTGGTCCGGCACAAGGCCGAGGAAGGGCGTGTCGCGATCCGGAACCTCCGCAGGGCGACGCGCCACGAGCTCGAGGCCCTGGAGAAGGACGGATCGATCTCCTTCGACGAGCTCGACCGGGTGGAGAAGGAGATCGAGAAGGTCACCCAGCAGCAGGTGACGGCGGTCGATCAGCTCCTCGCGCACAAGGAAAAGGAATTGCTCGAAGTCTGAACGCGCGGGACCGGGCACGGGGCGCGTGAGGTGGACGAGGGGTCGAGACCCCGGAGCGGGGGACGTGGTGACAACGGACGTCATGACAGGCGGCACAGTGCACGAGGAACGGCACGACGTCGACGGGCTCGACGAGGTCGACGAGATCTCGGCCCCACGCACCGAACAGGTGCGGATCGTCGGCGCCGAGCGGGCGGCCGACGCCGTCGCGCCGCCCCCCTCCAGCGGGGACGGGCCGGCGGAGGAGATGACCGGCGCCGGGGCGGCAGCGGGCGCCGACGTCGACGACGACGGTTGGAGTCACGCGGACTGGCCCGCCCCGGAGGAGCCTCAGCTGCTGCACTGGACCGAGGCGCCGACCGGTGAGGTGCCCGCCGTCCTCTCGCGGGGTGCAGACGTCGACGAGTCAGACCCGTGGGCCGCGCTGCCCGAGCCGTCGTGGCGGGAAGAGCGTCACGACTGGGAGGTCGACGAGCCCTTGGCGCCGTCCCTCATGGGCGGCCCCGGAGAGGAGCCGTCCTTCCTTTCCGAGGTCGCCGATGAGGACCGCCAGCCCTGGAGCTTCGACCTCGACGCGCCCGTCGGGCGAGCCGGGTCCGGTGACCCCGACGTCGACGCCCGGGCGTTCGACGACCTCGGCACCGGCGACCTCTTCGCTCCGCTCGGTGAGGCCCCGCCCAGGATCGGCGACGTCGACGCGGACGGCGAGCCCGCCGACGTCGACGACGTCGACGTCGACGTCGTCGCCGACGTCGGCGAGAAGACGAGGGTGCTCCCGCTCGTCGCACCCGGAGAGCCGACCGGGGAGGAGCCCGCGGCGCGGAACGAAGAGGCCGGCGAGGGCGGCGGCGGCGAACCCGGAGACCCCGCCGGCGGGGAGGCCGCCGACGAGGCAGGGGACGACCGGGGGCGCGGGCGGCCCGGCGCCGCAGCGTCGTGGCCGCGCCTCGGACGGCGCCGTGGCGAGGAGGCCGATGCCGCGGCCGTCGCGGCGGAAGCCGCCTCGGAGCCGGCAGTGGCTCCGCGACGCCCGTCCTCGCAACCGCGCCCTGACGGCGTCGCCCGAGTCCCGCAGCGGCGTCCACCCGCGGTGCCGCGTACCGGAGACGACGCGCTCTCGCAACGCGCGGGGCGCAACATCCCCGCCGCCGTCGCGAGCGGGCTCATCGTCGGGGGCCTCGCGCTGCTCGCCTTCCACTACGGCACCGTGCCGTCGATGGTCGTGGTCACGGTGGTGCTCACCGCCGCCGCGGTCGAGGCGTACGCCGCGTTGCGCCACGCATACCGGCCGGCGACGCTTCTCGGCCTCGTCGCCGTCGCGGGCTTGCTCGTGGGGACCTACGACAAGCCTTTCGTCGCCCTGCCGGTCGTCGTCGTCCTCCTGGTGGCCGGCACCTTCTTGTGGCACCTCGTCGGCGTCGACCGCCGCGCCGACCCGGTGCGGAGCACTGCGGCGACGCTGCTCGTCTTTTGTTGGGTGGGCGTCTTCGGGTCGTACGCGGCGCTGCTGCTCGCGCCGTCGCTGTTCCCGCACCGCACCGGGATCGCCTATCTCCTGGGCGCGCTGATCGCGGCGGTGGCCTACGACGTCGGTGCACTCGTGGTCGGCGCGTGGGCGGGGCGACACCCGTTGAGCACGGTCAGCCCGGGCAAGACCTGGGAGGGGTTGGCGGGAGGCGCCGTCGCCGCCATCGTCTTCGCCGTCGCCATCCTCCACCTGGTCCACCCGTGGACGATCTCCCAGGCGGTCGTTCTCGGCGTCGTCGTCGCGGTGGTGAGCCCCATTGGCGACCTGTGCGAGTCGCTCGTGAAGCGCCACCTCGGCCTGAAGGACATGGGCCGCATCCTTCCGGGCCACGGCGGGTTGCTCGACCGGGTCGACGGACTGCTCTTCGTGCTCCCCGCCACCTACTACCTGGTCCGCGCCTTCGGGCACGGGTAGGGAACCGCGACCGGTCGCCGGCCCCCGGGACCCGACGGCGGCGACGTGCGCGCGGCGGTTGCGGGTACCACCAATGGCATGCTGGGTGCCGTGAGAACCGTGAGCCTCGTGGGATCGACCGGGTCGATCGGGACCCAGGCCGTCGATGTCGTCGAGGCTGCGCCCGACCGCTACCGCGTGGTCGCCCTTGCGGCGCAGCGATCCGTCGACACCCTCGCCGACCAGGCCCGCCGCCTCCGTCCGGAGCTGGTCGCGGTGGGCGACCCCGACGCGGCCCGTGCGCTCGAGCCGCTCCTGCCTCCGGGCACCGAGCTCGGCGTCGGACCCGCGGCGCTCTCCGCCGCCGCCCGCGCGGCCGACGTCGTGCTGAATGCGGTCGTGGGCTTCGCCGGCCTCCCCGTCACCCTCGCCGCGCTCGAGTCGGGGCGCCGGCTCGCCCTCGCCAACAAGGAGTCGCTGATCGCCGGAGCGCCGGTCGTCCAGCGCGCCCGCACCACGCCGGGGGCACAGATCGTCCCGGTGGACTCCGAGCACTGTGCGATCCACCAGTGTCTGTCGGCCGTCGAAGCCCGACGGCCGCGCCCGGACGGGGAAGGGTGGCTCGGTCCCGGCGACCCGACACCCGCCACCGGGCTCGGCGAGCCGGCCGCCGACGTGCCGGGCGCGTACCCGTCGGTGCGACGGCTCCTCGTCACCGCCTCGGGCGGCCCGTTCCGGGGCCGGGCGCGGGCCGAGCTCGAGTCGGTGGGGGTGGCCGACGCGCTCAGCCATCCGACGTGGAGCATGGGGCCGAAGATCACCATCGACTCCTCGACCCTCATGAACAAGGGGCTCGAGGTCATCGAGGCGCACGAGCTCTTCGGCCTCCCGTACGACCGGATCGACGTCGTGGTGCACCCCCAGTCCGTCGTCCACTCGATGGTCGAGCTCGTCGATGGTTCGACGATCGCGCAGCTCTCCCGGCCCGACATGCGGCTCCCCATCGGCTACGCGCTCGGGTGGCCCGAACGGCTGGCACACGCGTTTGGCGCGATCGACTGGGCGGTGCCGATGTCCCTCGACTTCGAGCCGCCCGACCGTGCGGCGTTCCCTTGCCTCGACCTCGCCTACGCGGCGGGTCGGGCGGGTGGCCCGGCTCCGGCGTGGCTGAACGCCGCCAACGAGGTGGCCGTCGCCGCGTTCCTCGACGGGCGGCTCGACTGGCTTGGCATCGCGGACGTGGTGGCCTCCGTCCTCGACCGCTGCGACGGCCGGCCGTTGAGCGAGGTCGACGACGTGCTCGAGGCGGACCGGCGTGCTCGCGCCCTCGCCTCGGACGCGGTGGATCGCCGCCTGGCGGCCGTGTGACCCGGCTGTCGGCCCCCCCGGCGCCGCTCTCCGGATCCGCAAGGGCCCCCGAGGGCTCCGCGACCCCTCCGGGCCCGCACGGGCTTCCGTCCACGCGTGGGGCGATCGTGCGCCTGGTTGTGGCGGTCGCCGTGATCGTGGCGGGGTTCCTCGCTGCCGGGCTCGCCGGTCTCCTCGTCTTCATCGCGGCCCTCGTCGTCGTCGTCGTGCTCCACGAGCTCGGTCACTACCTGACCGCCAAGTGGAGCCACATGAAAGTGACCGAGTTCTTCATCGGGTTCGGACCCCGGCTCTGGTCGCACCGGGTCGGCGAGACCGAGTACGGCTTCAAGCCGATCATCATCGGGGCGTACGTGAAGATCCCGGGGATGACCAACGTCGAGGAGATCGACCCGGCAGACGAGCCGCGCACCTACCGCCAGCAGCCGGTGCATCGGCGGGTCCTCGTGGCGAGCGCGGGGTCGATCATGCACTACCTGATCGCCCTCGTCCTCGGTTTCGCGCTCGCCCTCTCCGTCGGTGTGCCGACGAGTACCCAGGTGACCGTCACAGGGTTCACGTCGTGGGCCGGCCACCACGAGACCGCCGCGCAGCTCGGAGGCGTGAAGCTCGGCGACCGCATCGTGTCCGTCGACGGAACGCGCGTCGCGACAGCGACGCAGCTCTCCAGGGCGCTGCGGGCCGCAAAGGGCCGAGCCGTGAGCATCGTGATCGAGCGTGCCGGCCGCCACGCGACGATCCGCGTGCAGCCCCAGGCCGGGCACGTCATCACGAAGGGGAGGACAGCGGGCAAGGAGGTGCTCGGGAGGGACGGACCGAAGACCCGGTGGCTCATCGGCATCCAAACGAACCTCGCTCCGGTCTTCAGCCCGCAGAACCCCTGGCGGGCAGCCTCTTGGGCGGCGAGCGACGTCGGCACCATCACCAAGCTCACGGTTCTCGGCATCGGCCACGTGTTCTCGCCGGGGGGCCTCTCGTCGCTCTTTCACCAGGTGACCAGCACAGCGGCGGCGGCGAAGGCCGCGGCGCACCCCACCACATCGAACCGACTCATCACGGTCGTCGGTGCGGCGCGCCTCGCGACCCAGGCGGAGGCGAAGGGGGCCTACTACTTCGTCTCCATCCTGATCGCGCTCAACATCGCGCTGGGGCTCTTGAACATGCTCCCGATGCTCCCGCTCGACGGCGGGCACGTGGCGGTCGCGCTCTACGAGCGGGTCCGCACCCGGCGCGGGCGCCCCTCGTACCACGCGGACATCACCAAGCTCATGCCGGTCGCCTACGCCTTCATGGCCGTGCTGCTCGTGATCTTCGGTTCGGCGATCTTCCTGGATATCGCCCACCCCCTGGCGAACCCCTTCGGCTGACCGGGCCCCGCGGCCCGGGGTCGCTCCGTCCGGGCGTGCCGCCAGCGCCCACGCCGACCTGCCGGTGTCCGGCGGCACACCGGCTCACCGGCCCCGGTGCACGCCGCGGCGCGCCGTCGCGGCAGAATGGAGGGCGATGGAGCTCTCGTCCGACCTGCTGTCGCCGCGCCGGCCCACCCGCCAGATCCACGTCGGGGACGTCGCGATCGGCGGCGGCGCCCCCGTCTCGGTGCAGTCGATGACCACGACGAAGACCGCCGACGTGGAGGGGACCCTTGCCCAGATCTACGCGCTCGCTGCGGCCGGGGCGGACATCGTCCGGTGCACCTGCAACGAGGAGGCGGCGGCCGAGGGGCTCGCACGCATCGTCCCCAGGTCGCCCGTACCGATCGTCGCCGATATCCACTTCCACCACGAGATGGCGCTCGCCGCCCTCGAGGCGGGGGTCGACGGCCTCCGGCTGAACCCCGGGAACCTGCGCAAGGAGTCCGAGATCAAGCTCGTGGCGTCCGAGGCGAAGGACCGCGGCGTACCGATCCGCATCGGGGTGAACGCCGGCTCGCTCCACCCGGACCTGTACAAGAAGTACGGCGGTGCCACCCCGGAGGCCCTCGTCGAGTCGGCGAAGATGGAGCTCGCCTACTTCGACGAGGTGGGCTTCAGCGACGTCAAGATCTCGGTCAAGGCGTCGTCGGTCGCGCTGATGATCGGCGCGTACCGCCTCGCCTCCGAGTCGTTCGACTACCCGCTCCACCTCGGTGTGACCGAGGCCGGTCCGCCGCCCGCGGGGCTCGTCAAGGGGACGGCGGGGATCGGGACGCTCTTGGCGGAGGGGATCGGCGACACGATCCGCTACTCGCTCACCGCCGACCCCGTGGAAGAGGCGCGCGCGGGCCGCCAGCTCCTCGAGTCGCTGGGCCTCCGCGAGCGCAAGGGCCTCGACCTCATCGCCTGCCCCTCGTGCGGAAGGGCGCAGGTGGACGTCATCGCGGTCGCCAAGGAGGCGCAGGAGGCGCTCGAGAACCTGAACCTGCCCATCCAGGTGGCGGTCATGGGGTGCGTAGTCAACGGTCCCGGCGAGGCGCGCAGCGCCGACCTCGGGATCGCGGCAGGCAAGCAGAAGGGCCACCTGTTCATCCAGGGAAAGATCGTGCGGGTGGTCCCGGAGGCCGAGATGGTCACCGCCCTCGTCGCCGAAGCCGAGCGGCTCGTGGCCGAGGGCATCGAGGCCCGGCTCGCCGCGGCGGACGCGTCGGCCGAGGCCGAGGCCGAGGCCGACCGCCGCGCGCTCCTCGACGAGAAGGGCGCGGACCCCAACGCCTCCGAGCAGCGGGTCGACCGCATCCGCCGGCGCGTGAGCGGTACCGAAGGAAACGGGGCGGGCGGCCCGACACACAAGGAGTAGAGCTCCCGCCGGCGAACCGCCCGCGTACGGCGTGGGGCGCCGCCGCGGTCCGTCTACGCTCGCCCCCCATGACCGACGCCGACGCGAGCACCGACGTCCCCGACGCGCAACGACCGAAGGTGAAAGGTGCGCTCACGACGCGCGCCGAGGACTTCCCGCGCTGGTACCAGGAAGTCGTGGCCCGCGCGGAGCTCGCCGACAACGGTCCGGTCCGCGGCACGATGGTCATCCGGCCATGGGGCTACGAGATCTGGGAGCGTCTCCAGGCCGCGATCGACGAGCGCATCAAGGCGGCGGGAGCGCACAACGCCTACTTCCCCCTGTTCATCCCCGAGGCCTTCATGCGTCTCGAGGCGGAGCACGTGGAGGGATTCGATCCCGAGCTGTGGGTGGTCACCCACGGCGGCGGGCGCCAGCTCGAAGAGCCCGTCGTCGTGCGACCGACGAGCGAGACGATGGTCAACCATTACTTCGCCAAGTGGATCCAGAGCCATCGCGATCTCCCGTTGCTCGTCAACCAGTGGTGCAACGTCGTGCGCTGGGAGCTCCGGCCCCGCCTGTTCCTCCGCACGACCGAGTTCCTCTGGCAGGAGGGGCACACCGCGCACGCCGACGAGGCGGACGCGCGCGCCTACGCGTTGCGGATCCTGACCGACGTGTACCGGGACGCGATGGAAGAGGTCGTCGCCGTCCCGGTGCTCGTGGGCCACAAGACCGCGCGCGAACGGTTCGCCGGCGCGGTGCGCACGTGGACCTGCGAGGCGATGATGGGCGACGCCAAGGCTCTACAGATGGGCACCAGCCACGAGCTCGGCCAGAACTTCGCCAGGGCCTTCGGCACCCAGTACGCGGACGCGACCGGGACGCTGCGTTACGTCTGGCAGACGTCGTGGGGCGCGTCGACGCGCCTCATCGGCGCGCTGATCATGGCCCACGGCGACGACTTCGGGCTTCGCCTTCCCCCTGCGCTCGCCCCTGTCGAGGTGGTCGTCATGTGCGTGCGCGAGGACGACGCCGTCCACCGGGCCGCGTCCGCGCTGGCAGACGAGCTCCGTCGGGCGGGGCGCCGCGTCCACCTCGACGACCGGACGGACACCGGATTCGGTCGCCGCACGGTGGACTGGGAGCTGAAGGGGGTGCCGGTGCGGGTGGAGGTCGGTCCTCGCGATCTCGCCACGGGCAACGTCACCGTCGTCACCCGGCACCTGCGGACCAAGGTCCCCGTCGCGCTGGGCGGCGT
>Ga0307374_10008241_pt1 | contig 15628 bp, 10 predicted proteins | sample OX3MG_FD_202532 | JGI IMG/M metagenome (GOLD analysis project Ga0307374, IMG submission 202532) | Soil microbial communities from Risofladan, Vaasa, Finland - OX-3 | ecosystem: Environmental > Terrestrial > Soil > Coastal area > Acid sulfate soil | place: Finland: Risofladan, Vaasa | collected... | reverse complement strand
CGAGCTGCCCATGGAAAACAATGTCGTCCTCACCGGACGCATGGACCAGGTGAACCGCCTGGGTCCGGGCGAGGAAGAAATCGTGGACTACAAAACGGGCCGGCCGCGCAATGAAGACAAAGCGAAAAAAGACGTACAGCTGAGCGTCTACGCGCTGGCGGCCCGCGAAGTCTTCGACTGGAATCCCGCACGCCTCACGCTGTACTTCCTGCAGACCAACCAGGCGGTGAGCGCGACGCGCGACGACAAAAAGCTCAACAAGGTGCGCTCGGAAATCCAGGAAGCCGCCGCCGATATCCGCGCGGGCGAGTTTCCCGCAAAACCCGGCTTCGCCTGCAAGTTCTGCGATTACGAACCCATCTGCCCGGCGCGGGAACAGGGCGCGGCCGCCAGCGCCTCCGGAGAAGAATAGCCTGCGGGCGACTTGCTTCGAAATTTCCCGAACGCATCCGCAAGGGATTTTTCCCTCAGGAAGCGGAAAATAAAAAACGGGGCGGCCGTTTTGTCGGCCGCCCCGCATGGAAACGTTTTCTATAGACCTGCTCGGTGCACCGCGTTTCCTTCGTGCCCGGTTCGCGCAATCGCTCCGTGAACCATTCTCCCCTCGGAGCAGCGAGCGCTTCCTCAGCAAACTCGCTAAAGTCGTTTTACGAGTGAACACGGTGGAAGTCAAGAACAAATTCCGGAGGCCGGGAACAACGGAGAGAGAGAAAATACGCGCGCGAAAATTACATTTTTCTGGGAAACATTCCGAAGAGTTTCTATTCCGGATTGTCGCCCAGATAGTAGCCGTCGCGCGCCAGAATGGTCAGGCCGGGACGCCTCACGCGCACCTCGATGGTGTGGTAAGGCACCGAACGATCGGTGTGCGCTCCGGAATATCCGAGGGTGTATTGATAGCGAGCCTGTTCGGTAACCCGCGGATAGAGATCTTCGAGGGCGTCGCGGCTGGACGCATAAAAAATATCTCCCCCGGTCGAGTGCGCGTATTTCGCCAGGACATTGTTTCCGAGAAACGTAATCCCGCGATTGAGATTCGCCTCGCCAACGCCAATGGCGTAAACGGAGATGTCCTGGGACAGTAGTAGCTTGAGCGTATCGCCGTAGCTGTGCGTGTTGTTCTTTGCGTTCTGTCCGTCGGAAATCAGAAAAATAATCTTGCGCCGGTCGTGGGGGCGCCCGCGCAACTCTTCCGCGGCGGCATAAATGGCGTCATTGATATGTTTGTTGTTCGGATGGCCGAAGGCTTCGGCTGGAATTTCCGCAGGGCCCGGAGGTTGCGCCGTATTGACGCGCGGTCCATTCGTCATCGTGTAGGAGCCGATTCCGGGAATGGAACTGCTGAGGTCAATCCGCTGCAACTTCGTGAGAAGCTCGCCGCTGTTCGTAATGAAATCGGAAACCAGTTCAGGCACTTCGTCGAAGCGCCACAGGGACACCTCGTCGGCCGGGCTGAACCCCGCGGCAATCGTCTGAAGCGTCTTCTGGACCTTATCCGCCGAACTGCGCTTCAAATCGTCGTCGATCAGGACGGCGGCCGACAGGGGGTAAGCATCCGCGGAGAACAGGGTGATCGGCTGCTCGATGTTGTCCTCAAAAATTCGGAACTCGTTTTTCTGAAGGTCGGTAACCAGTTTGCCCGAGGCATCCTTGACCGTCACGGGCACGACGACCAGTGAAACCGTCGCGTGAATCGCGCCGCTGGGATTTTGCGTCTGCAGGGATGGCGCCGGGGCGGCATTTTTGTCCGCCGGGAGAGGCAGCTGCTGCGCCCACAGAAGCGGCAGCGTTGCGGCGGCCAACCCCGTCACCAGGATCGCAGCGAGCAATTTTCGTGGACAATTCATCGGTGTCCCGTCACTATTTCCGCACGGGCCTGCATTCGCTCCCGCGCATCTAAATATCCCGGCGGCGCATCCAACCAGCGCGGATTGCCCTCGGAGGAGATTATACAATGCGGATTCGAGCCGTTCTTTCCTTTCTGTGCATTGCGGCGCTTGCCGCGGGCCTGGTCTACGCCGCGCCGCCTCAGATCCGCGTCCAGGTGAACCTGGTGAATCTGTTCGCCACCGTGCGAGACAAGCACAAGGCGATTGTCTCCGGCCTTACAAAAGATGATTTTCAGGTCTATGAGGATGGCCAGCTCCAGAAAATAACCAATTTTTCCGCGGTCTCGGACCTCCCTATCACGCTCGGCATCCTGATCGACACCAGCGGCAGCGAAGCCTATACGCTTCCCGCGGAAAAAGAAGCGGCTTCCCGCTTCCTCTCGCGGGTCATGCGCAAGGGCGACCTCTCCATGGTCATGACCTTCGATACGGATGTGGACCTGCTCGCCGACTTCACCGACGACCACGGCGTGCTCGACCGCGCCATCAACCGCGCGCAGATCAATGCCCCTGGCAGCAGCGCGATCATCGCCCAGGGTCCCCTGCCCGGCAGCGGCAGCGGCGGCACGAATTTTTATGACGCCGTATATCTCGCCGCACACGATAAACTCGCCGATGAAGCCGGCCGGAAAGCCATTGTCGTGCTGACCGACGCCGAAGACACGGGGAGCAAGGTAAGTTTGCAGGACGCCATCGAAACCGCGCAGCGAACCAATACCGTCGTCCACATTCTCCTGGTTTCCGCCGACGGGGGGGATGAGAGCGTTGCCAGGAAACTCACCGAAGAAACCGGCGGGCGCATGATCGTGGTGCGCAGCGAGAGGAATCTGAACCAGGCGTTCGATCAGATCTCGGAGGAACTGCGCAGCCAGTACACCATCGGCTACGTTCCCACGAACAAGTCGTACGACGGCAGCTACCGGAAGATCAAAGTGGTCATGAAGAACAAGGATTACTCGGCTCTCACGCGCCGTGGATACTACGCACCCAGTAACTGAGCGCGGGGCTACGGCGTGGCGGAACGCGCGGGCTCGGGAATGGAATAGTATCCCTTGCGGGCTCGGACGATCAGGCCCTTGCGATCGACCTGGATACGAATCTTGTGATACTTGCCGTCGGGCGCGCGGCCGCCGGGACTGTACGCCAGTGCGTATTGATGCCGTAGTTCATCCCCGATATCGACAAACGACTGTCCCAGATCATCCACGCGGTATGGAAAAAACGACCTGCCCCCGGTTTCCGCGGCTAATTGATCGAGGACGTGATCTCCCTCCCCCTTCAGGTACTTGCGATGGACCATCTTGGTTGCATCGGTTTCCTGATCGATGTTCACCCATTGCGTGCTCGTGCTGATCGCATAAATGATCACGCCGGCGCGCTGCGCCATTTCGATGGCCTCTCCGCGCGAGTGGTCGCTGTCGTTGTCATCGCCATCGGAAATGACCACCAAGACGCGGCGCACGTCCGGGTTTGGCCCGGGCGGCAGCGGAGACTTGGTTAATAAAATCTGGCTGGCCATGTAAATCGCGTCGTACAGGGATGTGCCGCCGCCGGCGCGCTGCTTCTGGATCGTATCGCGAAGCTTCCCGGCATCGCCGGTGAACGGCTCGATCACCTCCGGGCCATCATCGAACGTCATCAGGAATGCCTGATCCCTTCCGCGGCGCAGGGCGTTGAACAAAAATTCGGTGGCGGCGTCCTTTTCGAATTTCAGACGTTCGCGAATGCTGTTGGAAGTATCCAGTACCATGCCGATGCGGAGCGGCAGGTCGGTCGGCTGGCTGAAGGAGGAAATTTCCTGCTGCACGCCATCATCGAAGACCTTAAAATCCTTCTGGTTCAAGTCCGTAACAAGTTGGTCATGTTTGGTGGCCACGCTGAAAAGCACGTCTACCAGGTTGACGTTGCGGATGATCGCTCCCTTCTGGCTGACCTGATCCGACGGAGGAGGCGGAGCAGGAGCCCGGGACTGTTTCGCGCTCACGGCGGTCACGGCCGCGAGAAAAACAAAAAGTGCGATCCAAAACGCTGGCTTTTTCATGAGGGTCCCATGTACGGCGCAAGGGGAGCGTCCATCTCCGCTTCGCGCCATCCCAAATTTGCCGCAATCTGTTCGAAGTATACTCGTAATTCCCTTGGCAGCGGAGCGCGAACTTCCACCCAGGCGCCGGTGGTGGGATGCGAAAACCCGATACGCGCGGCATGCAGGAAATTGCGCTTCAGCGGGGGAATGTTGCGCGCGCCCGCGCGCAAACCGCGCGGCGCGCCGTACAGCGTGTCCCCGACCACCGGATGGCCGATCGCCGCGAAGTGCGCGCGGATCTGGTGTGTGCGCCCGGTATGCAGCACGGCTTCGATGAGCGTGCAGCGGTCCAGGCGCGCAATCACGCGCCAGTCGGTCCGCGCGTGGCGGCCCTTGGTTGCGCGCGCCGTCATTCGCGTTCGCCGGTGCGGGTCGCGCGATATGGGCAGCGTGATCGTACCGGAATCGCGCGGCATCTTCCCATGCACGAGCGCCAGATAGACTTTCAGGACATTGCGCGACCTGAACTGCTCGCTGAGATGCTCGTGCGCCTGGTCATTCCTCGCTACCACCATGACGCCGGAAGTTTCCCGGTCCAGACGGTGCACGATGCCAGGACGCAGCGCGCCGCCCGCGCCAGAAAGTTTCCCCAACCTGTGCAGCAGCGCGTTGACCAGCGTTCCGCGCGCGTGCCCCGCGCCCGCGTGGACCACCATGCCGGCCGGCTTGTTCACCACCACGAAATCGTCGTCAACCAAAAGTATTTCGAGCGGCAAATCCTCCGCCTCAGCCACCAGCGCGGATCGGGGCAGGATTTGCACTTCGATGACCTCGCCGGCCGCAACGCGATGCGAAACCTTCGCGATTCGCCCTTCCACAAGCACGTGGCCTTCGCGAATCAATTCCTGTATGCGCGTCCGGCTCAATTCCGGCACGCGTTCCGCAAGGAACAAGTCCAGCCGGTGTCCCACATCCCCCGATGCGGCCTTCAGTTTCTGCTGTGTTGTGGAAGTCGAGGGCATCGGATGAAGTAGAACAGGCTTCAGCCTGTTTGGTTTTTCAAATCTCAAAAATCAAATGCCGTCAGGCGCGTTTCGCGCCGGCATGACCAGTCCGCTGCCGACCGTCCAAAAACAGTTCAAACAGCACCAGAACGGCTCCTATCGTGATTGCCGAATCGGCGAGATTGAATGCGGGCCAGACAAAACTTCCCAGCCGGACTTCCAGGAAATCGGTCACGCCGCCGTGCATCACCCGATCGAGGGCGTTGCCTGCTGCGCCGCCCAGAATCAGCGCCAGGCCACTGTGCGCCAGCGCTCCACCGGCGCGTCCCGTGATCAGCAGCCACGCCAGCAGAACCATCATGACCACGGCGCCCACCAGCAGCAGCGGCACAAGCCATCGCGAAGTCGAATCCGAAAAAAAACCGAACGCGATGCCCGGATTCTGATTGTGGACGAGAACGACGATGTCCGAAATAATCGGGTGGCGAAAAAAAACGCTGGTATATTGTTCGATCGCGAATTTCGTGGCGCGGTCGGCAACCAGAACGCCCAGAGACAACCACAGCCAGGCCGCGCCGGGGTTGCGGTTGATGTCGCGGTCGCTGCCGCGGTTGCTTTCGCCGCTCCCGCTGTGGTTGGCCGAACGGCTCATCAGGATGCGGCCCCTTGGCCTCCCGCGTTGCCTGAGGCCGCTAGGGCCGCTTCGATTTCGCCGAGCGCGTTCACACAGCGCTCGCACACGGTGGGATAGTCGGTGTTTTCGCCCACACGCGTCGAATAGTTCCAGCAGCGCTCGCACTTGGCGCCCTCGGCGCGCTGCACCGCAATGGCCAACCCTGGGATGGCTTCCGATTTTTGCGCGTCCACAGACGCCGCGCCCGCAAGTTGCACCTGCGACACGATAAAGAACGAAGAGAGCCGGGCCTGATATTGCTCGAGCAGCGGCGCAAGATCACTGCCCGCGCTCAACACCACTTTGGCTTCAAGCGCGCCTGAGATCGTCTTGGCATTGCGCGCGGATTCCAGCGCTCGCAGCACTTCGGTGCGCACCGCCAGAAGCTTTTCCCAGTTCGCCGCTTTTGCCGCGTCCAGCGGCGCGCCAAAATCCTCGGCATTCGGAAACAGCGCCAGGTGCGCGCTGTCGGGATCGCCGGCCACGTGCGGAAAATGTTTCCAGATTTCCTCGGCCGTGAATACCGTGATCGGCGTCGCCAGGCCCAGCAGGGCTCGGGCGATGCGATATACGGCGGTTTGCGCCGAGCGCCGCGCGCGGTTTTGCGGGGCGAAGGTGTAGAGGCGGTCCTTCAGCACGTCGAAATAAAACGCGCTCAGTTCCACGACGGCAAAATCGTGCAGGGCGTGGAAAACGCGGTGAAATTCAAACGATTCGTACCATTTGCGGCATTGCTGCGCGAGTTCCGACATGCGGGAGAGCATCCAGCGGTCCAGCTCCTCCATTTCGGCGTCGGCAACACTATCGCGCGCGGGATCGAAATCGGCAAGGTTGCCGAGCGCGAAGCGGAAGGTATTGCGCAGCTTGCGGTAGGCGTCGGAAAGCTGCGTCATCACGTTGTCGGACATGCGCACGTCCGCCGTGTAGTCCTGCGAAGCAACCCACAGGCGAAGCAGATCCGCGCCCCACTTCTCGCACACATCGGTGGGCAGCACAACGTTGCCCAGCGACTTCGACATCGGCTGACCCTTCGCGTCCAGCGTCCACCCGTGCGTGAGCACGTGACGGTACGGCGCGGCGTCGCGCACGGCCACGGCAACCAGCAGCGAACTATGGAACCATCCGCGATACTGGTCCGGCCCCTCCAGATACATGTCCGCGGGCCAGGGAAGCTGCTGCCCGTCGGCATCGAGCCGATCCAGCACCGCCAGATGCGAGGACCCAGAATCGAACCACACGTCGAGGATGTCGGTTTCCTTGCGCCAGCTTGACGCTCCGCAGGAACACCGCGTGCCCTCCGGCAGCAATTCTTCCATCGTGTGCGTGAACCAAGCGTCGGCGCCTTCGCGGGTAAACCATTTCTGCACGAGGGCGTGCAGCGCCGCATAGTCGTCAAACTGTTTGTTGCACTTCGTGCAATACAGGATCACCAGCGGCACGCCCCAGAAACGCTGCCGCGAGACGCACCAGTCCGGCCGCTCCGCGATCATCGAGTAAATTCGTTCGGCGCCCCACTCGGGCGTCCATTGCACTTTGGAAATTTCCGCGAGCGCTCGCGAACGGATGGGTGGTCCCTTCGGTTCCGGAACCCCTGGCCCACCCTGGTCAAGATTGATGAACCACTGCTCGGTGGCGCGAAAAATTACCGGATTGTGGCAGCGCCAGCAGTGCGGATAACTATGCGAAAGTTTCTGTTCCCCAAGCAATGCCCCGCGGTCGCGCAGCAGGTTGACGACAATCGGATTGGCCTCAAATACAGTTTTGCCTTTGTATTCCGCAAGGCCTTCCAGGTACCGGCCATGGTCATCGATCGGTGCGTACGCCTCGATGCCGTATTTCTGTCCGGTCTGAAAATCTTCGACGCCGTGACCCGGCGCGGTATGCACGATGCCGGTGCCCTGATCGAGCGTGACGTAATCGGCCAGCACCGCCGGCACGCGCAGATCCAGAAACGGATGCCGAAACTTCAGGCCTGCCAAGTCTTTTCCCTTCCACGGACCGCGCACGTTTCCCGCTTCCAGTTGCAACGCATCGAGCGCGGGGCCGACCAGGTCCGCCGCAAGCAGTAGCGCACCGGCGGAGGTTTCGGCTACGACGTACTCATAATCGGGATGGAATGCGAGCGCCCGATTGTGCGGCAGCGTCCAGGGAGTGGTCGTCCAGATGACCGCGGAAACGGCCGATCCCAGTTTTTCCGCCGCTTCGCCCGGCTCGACGGAAAATTTCACCCAGATGGACGGGCTGGAATGATCTTCGTATTCGACTTCGGCTTCCGCCAGCGCCGTCGTGTCCACGATGCACCAGTAGACGGGCTTGAGGCCACGATAGACGTAGCCCTTTTCCAGAAACGTGACGAAAGCGTCGGCGATCGTGGCTTCATATTGCGGACTCATCGTCAGGTACGGGTCTTCCCACTGCCCCAGCACACCCAGGCGTTTGAAATCCCGGCGGTGCTGATCCACATAGCGCGAAGCGAATTCGCGGCACATGCGGCGAAATTCTCCCGGTGGAACACTTCCCTTTTTCCCGCCCAGTTCCTTTTCCACCTGCGTTTCAATCGGCAGGCCGTGGCAATCCCACCCCGGAACGTACGGCGCGCGAAAGCCAGCCATGGTCTTGGACTTCACGACCATATCCTTCAAAATTTTGTTCAGCGCGGTGCCGAGGTGGATCGTGCCGGTCGGGTACGGCGGCCCATCGTGGAGAACGTAGGTGGGCGCGCCGGCGCGAGCCTGCTGGATGCGGTGGTAGAGTTTCTTCTCCTCCCATTCCGCCAGCTGCTTCGGCTCATTTTGGGGCAGGCTAGCCTTCATGGGGAAGGCTGTGCGTGGTAGATTCAGGGTGCTTTTCAAATCGACTAGTTTGGTCATAATTTGGCTATGGATGCGGGCGCGCCGCGCCGGAGACTCCACAACAGTGCAGGCAGACGCGACAGGTACAGTTCCTTCTTGTACCAGCGACCTGTACCGCTCACTCCGGAAACCTTCTTCCTCGTGGTTACGTCACAATGTTACAATGGAATTGCTAACCTGTCAGCCGTGGGCGTCCGGGCATCCATTCGTGCCACGCAAGAATCGTAGTTCGATAGGATTCTCGCGCCGGAGTGAGGCAAAAGTTTTTTGAGCACATTGGATCCAAAATGGACTGATCCCGGAACGCCGCCTCCCAAGGTGATTCTCCCCAAGGGAGATTCCGCCCCGCGCCTTGCCGGCTCGGTCAAGCCTCTTTCGCGGGGTTTCATCTCAAATCTGAAGGATTTCCTCACCGAACGCCCTATCAAGGTGCCCAAAAACGGCAAGGACGCGGTGTTCACTCCGGAAAAGTTCGGCACGGGCGTTTCCGAGAACTTCAAAGAGTGGTTCAAACCGACACCCAAGGCCGTTTCTTCGCGCATGACGGTGGATTGGCAGTCCTACCACAACGTTCTCTTGCAGAATATTCGCGACCTCATTTCGCCGCCGAAGCTGCCGCCGCTCAAGCTGACGAGCAAACCAGTAAAAGTAAAGGAAATTTGGACCAAGGACAAGTCCTTCGGGCCGGCGCAAGGGATTGCCCTAACGGTGCATCTCCTGATCGCGATACTGGCTTTATCTCCACTGCTATACACCGTGGTAAAAAAAGCAACCGCACCCCCGGTCAACGTGATGCCTATCGACATTTCTGATTATGCGATGAAACTGCCTCCAAGCAAGAAACGGGCCGGTGGCGGCGGTGGTGGCGGCGAGCGCAAACCAGTTCCCGCGACAAAGGGCAAGGCGCCGAAGTTCAGCCTGAATCAGATTGCTCCTCCCATGGTACATACGAAGCCCGATTCGAAGTTCCAGGCAACTTTGCTCGGCCCTCCGGATCTGAAGATGCCCAACCCCAACCTGGATAATTTCGGCGATCCCCTCGCCAAGCTGGTGAATAGTTCCGGCGGATCCGGCGGCGGCAGCGGGATCGGGACCGGCACGGGAACTGGAATTGGAAGCGGCTCGGGCGGAGGCCTTGGCCCCGGCTCAGGCGGCGGCACGGGTGGCGGAGTGTTCCATCCGGGAACTGGCGGCGTCGGCTATCCCTCCTGCGCGTATTGCCCCGATCCGAAATATTCGGAAGAAGCGCGCAAGGCAAAGTACCAGGGCACCGTAGTGCTCCAGGCCGTGATCACCGCGGATGGCCGCGCGATTCAAATACAAGTGGTGAAGAGCCCGGGGCTGGGCCTGGAAGAAAAAGCCGTCGAAGCCGTGAAGCAGTGGCGTTTCAAACCCGCCATGGGTCCGGACGGCAAGCCAGTTTCCGTGGTGGTTCCCATCGAAGTCACATTCCGCCTGTTGTAACTACTTCCACCAAGCCTCTGCAGGTATGTGTGCGTGGCGAAACACTCCGCTGCACAGCCGTTTGCAACGCCATCGCGGCGAGGTACACTTCGCGGGGAGTCCCATGAAAACGCTATCGCAGATTTGCTGTACCGTCTTGGCCACCGGACTATTGTTGCTCGCGCTGCCTGCATTGCTTGCGGCGCAGGCCACCGGGAGCGTTGAATTCACCGCGCACGTGGCGCCCACCGGAGGGCGTCCCGAACCGGTTCGCGAATTGACGTTCTACCTGCTCACCAAAAGCATGGCTGACATCCGGGTGGATGCGCAGCACAACGATCCTGCTCCCGACATGAATAAATTCATTGACTCCCTGAAGGTTTCCCCGAAGCTGAAATCCTGGATGAAAAAACACCACACGGTGCGTTTGGTCGGCGAGGATTTTATCAAGTCCCTCACGGCGGACGATATTATGGACGTGCCGGAATTTTTCACCGCTTATATGTCACGCAACGTGGGATTCAAGGGCGCCGGCTTCCCCGAACCGAAATTCAAGGTGAGCGACCGCGAAGCGCATCCCGACAAATTCAAGCAGGAAAAAGAAGAGTACATGGCGGGCATTCGTAAGTTTATAGCCATGTCGCTGGAAACGATCGAAGGGATTGACGCCGCCCTCTCGCAAGTCAATCCGTCGGTGAAATGGGACTATCAGGTCGCAGACCAGCGCAAGCGCGTGGAAAATCGCTCCTATGAACTTGCGGAGGAACGCTATCTGGCCGCACAGACCGACACGGATCTCAACGGCCACGGGTCCTTTGAGAATCTCACGCCGGGCAATTATTGGATCAGCCTGATGGCCATCCAGGCGATTTCAGGCGACGTTCGTCTGCGCTGGGATGTGCCCGTCACAGTCCGGGCGGGCGAAACGTCTCGCATCGCGCTGAACAATTTCAACGCAGAGAAACCCGGCCGCACAGATCAAAATGTAAACCAGTGAGTTTTTTCCCGAGCCGGCCTGCCCGAAGCTCATCTCCCGGATAAATATTGGATACAGACAGGTGTAACGCAGGTCCGGTCCATGGCAGTTCAGGGGCGAAAGACCCGGTTTTCAAGCTATCATGGTGCCGCGGCTTCAAAATTTGCGTAAAAAAGCCGGAGGATTTGCGGGTCGTGCCTGCAGGCACACGATAGCGTCCGCGTTTTCTTCAGGATTTTTTAATCCCGGAAGGCGGTCCATGCATTTTTCCGCGTCCCGTGAGGGCGCGGCGCGCAATCACCATTTATGCGACATCTACTTCTAAAAACGAGCGTGGCCTGAATGGGCACCTGGACGCTCTGGATCGCGTTCAATGCCGGCGTCGCGGTGTTCCTGCTGCTGGACCTGGGATTGTTTCACCGGCGCGCGCACAGAATCGCCCTCAGGGAAGCCCTGTTCGAAAGCATCGCCTGGGTCACGCTCTCGATCGCCTTTGGGGTATGGATTTTCTTCTCGCACGGGCGCGGGCCCGGCCTCGAATTTTTCACCGGTTACGTCATCGAAAAATCGCTGAGCCTGGATAACGTTTTTGTTTTTCTGCTGATCTTCCAGTATTTCCGGGTCGATCCGCGCTACCAGCACCGGCTGCTGTTCTGGGGAGTTCTGGGCGCGCTGGTCCTGCGCGGCGCGATGATAGGTTTGGGCACTGTTCTGATTCAAAGATATGAATGGATTCTCTACGTGTTCGGGGTGTTTCTGGTGTATGCGGGGTTCCGGTTGTTCCGCACCCACCACTCCATACACCCCGAAAAAAATCCGATTGTGCGCTGGGCGCAGAAGTTTCTGCCGATGTCGCAGGTGGAAACCAGACAGGAATTATTCGTGTGGCAAAACGGGCGCTTGCTGATCACGCCGCTGTTTCTCGTCGTGCTCGTGCTGGAAACCACGGACCTGGTGTTTGCCCTGGACTCGATCCCGGCGGTGTTCGGCGTAACGCACGACCCGTTTTTGGTCTACAGCTCGAACGTCTGCGCCATTCTCGGCCTGCGCGCGTTTTATTTTCTGCTGGCGGGACTTTTGCCGTATTTCCGGTATCTCAACGACGGACTCGCCGTCGTCCTCATGTTCATTGGCGGCAAGATGCTCGCCGAACCGTGGGTGCACATTCCCACGGGGGTTTCGCTGGCAGTGGTGGGCAGCGTCATCGCCGTCGCCGCTCTTGCCTCGATCCTGTATGCGAGGCCGCGAGAACAATCCATAAAAAAAACTGCGATGCCCGGCCAGCTGCGGGCTATTTCCAAGCCAACTCCGGAATCTATCGGCCAACTCGGCGGCGGCGATCCGGCGCAGCGCCTGCAGGTTGCCCGGAACCTCTTCGCCTCAGGGATGGAGCGCACGCACGGCTGGCTGGAAGATTGGGAAAACGATTTCAGGTTGCATGCACTCATCGTTCGTGAACAATTTCCGGATCAGGGTGGCGGAAATTCTTCTGCTCCGAAGCTGACCGTGGGCATCGCCGTCCAGCCGGAAACTTTCGCTCGAATACGCGCCGCCAACGGCGCTCCGGCTCTTGCCGACGCCCCCTCTGACCAGGACGTGATCGAATACGAACTTGAATTCGCGAAGGACGGCATCTCCTGCGCCCGGCTCGACATTCTCACCACCAAAGAGCCCGGCGGAAACGGCGCCATCGCACGCTTTCTGGAAAAATTCGGCGAAGCAATCCAGCAGTTGGAAATTGACGTGACCGACGTGGATCGCGCAACGGACATTCTGCGCACAGAATTCAAACTCGATCCGATTTATCCCGCCACACGCCCCGGCGCTAACGGCACGCGCGTGAATTTCTTCCTGGTCACGAATCGGAACAATAAAAAAGTATTGGTCGAACTGGTCGAGCAACCGAAGGCAGTTTCTGGAACTGATTCTGAGTAGCACAGGCTTCAGCCTGTGTGGTTTTGGGTGATCTACATTCTAAAACCAAATAGGCTTCAGCCTCTGCGCTTTTGGGTGAATTTGCATTCTAGACCCACACAGGCTGAAGCCTGTGCTACTTACGTCTTCCCGTAAACCGGAATGGCCGCGCCGTGAATCACGCGCGCCTCCTCCGAACACAGAAACAATATCACGCGCGCGATCTCTTCTGGCTTCGGCCATTTTGAAAAGTCCGCTTTGGGCATGGCTTTCCGGTTGGCCGACGTATCGATGATGCTGGGGAGCACGGAATTCACATTGATGTTGTAGGGCTTCACTTCCGCGGCCAGCGAATCAAACAGCGCCAGCGCGCCCGCTTTCGACGCCGCATAGAGCGCGCCGCCCGCGCCATGATCCAGCGCCGCCTTCGACGCGAGGTTGACGATCCATCCGCAATTTTGCCGGATCATCACGGGCACAACGGCTTGCGCGAGGACGAACCCCGCTTTCATATTGAGTTGAAGCATCCTGTCGTACGTCGCGCTGTCCGTCTCCCAGAGATTTTTCCCTCCGGCGTACCCTCCGACCGTGTTCACCAGAACGTCGAGCCGGCCATGCTTCGCGACGATCCCGGCGACAAACTTCTCGACGGCCGCCGCGTCGGTCACATCCACGGCCGCTCCATCAGGGGGTGTTGCGCCGGCGCGTTCCGCAGCGGACGCAACGGCGGCAAATTCTTCCTCCCGCTGGTACGTCACCACGACGCTTGCCCCGGCTTCCAGAAACGCCATCGTAACTTCGCGGCCCAGGCCCCCGGTGCCTCCTGTGACTAGAACAATTTTGTCGTGAAAGTTCATGAAAGCCTCCATCCTTACTCGCCCGATTGTTCCAGAAGCTTGGATACCAGGCCGGTCCAGCCGGTCTGATGGCTGGCGCCCAGTCCCGCGCCGGTGTCGCCATGAAAATACTCGTAAAACAGGATCAGATCGCGCCAATGCGGATCGGTCTGAAATTTCTCGATCGAGCCGTGCACGGGCCTGCGCCCATTTTCGTCGCGCAGGAAAAGATGCGTCAGCGAGCGGGAAATTTCAGCACCCACGTCCCACAGCGACATTTGCCGGCCGGACCCGGACGGACACTCGACTTGAAAATCATCGCCGTAATAATGGTGATATTTCTGGAGCGACTCGATCATCAGGAAATTCAACGGAAACCACACCGGGCCGCGCCAGTTCGAATTCCCGCCGAACAGGCCGCTCTGCGATTCTCCCGGTTCGTAATCCACGCGATATTCATTGCCGTTGATGGCAAGGATATACGGATGCGCCGCGTGATATTTGGAGAGCGCGCGAATGCCGTGCGACGAAAAAAATTCTTCCTTGTCGACCATGCACCCCAGAATGCGCACGAGCTGCTTCTGATCCACCAGGGAGAGCAGGCGGCGCACGCCGTTCGGCGAGCTCTGGCTGCTGTCCACGTGCGCCGCGAATTCCGGCATGTTGTCCAGGAACCATTGCATCCGGCGCTGAAACCCGGGCAGCCGCGCGATGACTTCCGGTTCGAGCGTCTCCACGGCAAAAAGAGGAATCAGGCCGACCATCGATCGGACTTTCAGATAGTGCTGGTCGCCATTGGGCAGGTGGATCGCATCGTAGAAGAAACCGTCTTCCGCGTCCCACAGCGCAACTCCGCCGGTTCCATGATCATTCATGGCGCTCGCGATGTAGACGAAGTGCTCGAAAAATTTGCTGGCCACATCTTCGTACGCCGGGTCCTCACGCGCCAGTTCCAGCGCGATGGCCAGCATGTTCAGGCAGTACATGCCCATCCAGCTGGTGCCGTCGGATTGTTCGAGGTGGCCTCCGGTAGGCAGGGGCTGCGAACGGTCGAACACGCCGATGTTATCCAGCCCCAGAAATCCGCCTTCAAATACGTTCATGCCGTCGGGATCCTTGCGATTCACCCACCAGGTGAAATTCAGCAGCAGCTTGTGGAACACGCGCTCCAGAAAACCCCGGTCGGCATGCCCCTTGATGCGCTTTTCAATCTTGTACACGCGCCAAGCCGCCCAGGCATGCACCGGCGGATTGACGTCGCCGAACGCCCACTCGTAGGCCGGCAATTGGCCGTTCGGATGCATGAACCACTCGCGCAGCAGCAGGATGAGCTGATCCTTGGCGAAGTCAGGGTCCACCAGCGCCAGTGCAATCGTGTGAAATGCCAGGTCCCACGCCGCGAACCACGGGTACTCCCATTTGTCGGGCATTGAGAGCACGTCGGCGTTGTACAGGTGCGTCCACTCGTGATTGCGCCCGTTTTTTCGCTCCGGGGGAGGCACGGGCTGCCCTGGATCGCCTTCCAGCCACGTCCGCACATCGTAGTGGTAACACTGCTTGGACCACAGCATCCCCGCCAGGGCCTGGCGCGTGACGGCATGCGCGTCGTCCGAGCGCTCCGCCGGGAATCGCTGCGCATAAAACTGATCCGCTTCGGCATGCCGGAGTTCGAACGTCTTTTCAAACTCCGGGCCAAAGGGATTTGCGGCTCCCGGCACCGGCTCCACATCGGTCAGCCGAAGGCGAATCGTCGCGGAAGCCCCCGGCGCAATCTGCAGGTGATGGCGCGCGGCGCATTTCGTGCCTGTTTGTGCCGGATTTACGGCTTCGCGGATTCCATTCACCACGTAATCGTGAAAACCATCTTTCACATAGGGCGTTGCATTCACGTAGTCGAACACGCGCTTGAAATTCGTCTCATTTTCAGTGAAGAGCATCTCCGGGGCGGACTCGGCCAGCAGCCACCGCTTCCCGTAGCGGCTATCCTCCCCGGCAACGGCCGCCGCGCCCATGAAGTC
>Ga0307374_10008239_pt1 | contig 15635 bp, 16 predicted proteins | sample OX3MG_FD_202532 | JGI IMG/M metagenome (GOLD analysis project Ga0307374, IMG submission 202532) | Soil microbial communities from Risofladan, Vaasa, Finland - OX-3 | ecosystem: Environmental > Terrestrial > Soil > Coastal area > Acid sulfate soil | place: Finland: Risofladan, Vaasa | collected... | reverse complement strand
CGCGTCAAACGCGCAGCATTTGGCTTCACCAGTTTTACCAACTACCGGATCAGGTCACTTCTCTACGCGGGAAAGCCCAATTGGGAGCTACTCGCGACGATCGAACCCCATTGAAATCCGAAGCGCCAATAAAGCGACGACAGTGGTGGAGAACACAAGGAAGGTCGCTGCACCGTTGGTCGGGTTTCAAGGTCGTGGTTCAGCCTTTGGGTTCTGGGTAGGTGACTCGACCGTCAGCGACGAGCGGTTCTGGCCCCCAAGCACCGAGTCGGTGCTCGACCACCTTGCCAACACTCATGATGTGATGCACAGCCCAGTCGCGTGCGACGAGAGTGTTGGCGATGAGCGAGCGGTGACACCTCCACGGAAGCGCCTCGGAGCACATGAACGCGACGTGTGACCCTTGCGCCATAGTAGCTAGTTGGACAATCCCTGCTTGGTACGCGTCACCAAGCGTGTAATCGGCGTAATTTCTAAAACTCGCGTTGTGCCACGCTGCGTTAATTGCCGGGTCCACAGCGTATTGTTGATTTCGCCGACCACCGAGATCAGCTGCGTGTTGGTAGGTGATGGCGTCATCCGCTAACCACGTACTCATCTTCTCGCGTCCGAACTGCGGGCATCGTCGGGAGCCGGGAAACGAGCGTACGTCGACGAGCGAGTCAATAGCGTGGTCATGCAGCAAAGCGAGAAACTCATCGGACGAGCGGGTGGAGTGACCAATAGTCCAGATCTCTCCAACTGTTGACTCACCGATTTCAACAACGCTCAGAGTGAATCGCCCCGGGTTTCATAGAGACTCTTTTATGTGGGAAACGGTCTCGTTAAGTGGCCTGCGTTCACGATTGTAGGACGCTTCGTATTCGGTCGGTGGAACCATGCCGATCTCTCCGTGGAGCCTCCGGTGATTGAACCATCCGATGAGCCGTTTTAGGGGTTTCGAACGATCACTGTTGGTCTGTAAAGGACAAACCAAATATTGTCCCTGACCTGCCACTTTACACGTAAAACAACTGGAGGCGGCGCCCAGAATCGAACTGGGGTAGAGGGCTTTGCAGGCGCTAATTTGCGTTCAGGACCGTCCGCTGAAGATCAGAATTAGCTGGTGGGAAACCGTATGTGTACGCCGGTGATCGTCCCAGATCATGGGTAGCCGCGGCATCACCGCGGTATGGATGATGCAAGTGCCTGCGCAGATAGGAGATACAGATCGCCGATTCGGGCGCGATTCCATAGCAGTCAACATTCGTGATTATGCGCGCCCGAGCTAGCAGTCTGGAGAACCAAGAGTCCGATGCGCTTTGACCCTCTGGACACGCGCGCAGCGTCGACTCCGGCCTTCGAGGATCATTGCCCGAATGGGCCGCTGGCCGGCGCCGAGCTGTTGTTCGACGTGATCTCGACGGCCTACGAGCGCACCAGCATGATCGTCACCTCCAACTTGCCCTTCGAGTCCTGGACCGAGGTCGACGCCGAGCGAGCGTCCCACATCACTTGGGCATTTGAGGCCTATGCCTCGGGTGACTACACCTCCGTCAGCTCGCCGAGGAGCTTGAGGAGCGAGGCCTGCGCACGAAGGGGACCGCCAAGCGTCCTTCCCGGGCACTCGGGTCCAACCACCTGCAGCGCCTGCTCCGCAAGCCCTTCTACATCGGGCACTTCACCTGGGGCGGCGTCTCCTACCAGGGGACTCATGACCCGCTCACCACCGTCGAGACCTTCGCGGCCGTCCAAGCACAACTCACCGCGAAGAACACGGCCGGGGAGCGCACCCAACATCACGAGCACTACCTGAAGGGCACGCTCTGATGTGGGCGATGCGGGTCGAGGATGATCTTCAATCGCAGCAAGGGCCGACACGGCGGAATCTACGACTACTTCATCTGCATCGGCCGGCATGCCAAGCGCACGCCCTGCGACCTTCCCTACACCTGGGTCTCAGACATCGAAGAGCAGATCGAGCGCTACTACCAGACCATCAAGCTCGACGAGGCCACCGCCGACGCTCTCTACCGCCGAATTCTTGAGGCTGCGAAGAAGCGCAACGCCAGCGCGCTCAAGATGGCCAGGCAGCAACGGAAGCGCATCGAGATCCTGGAGGGCGAGCGCCGGTCACTGCTGAAGGCGCACCTTGCCGGTGCCATGCCGATCGAACTGCTCGCCGAAGAGCAGGCCCGCATCACCGGCGAACTGGCCATGGCCGGTGCCCTGATGGCCAACTCCGAAATCCATTTGGAGGAGCTGCAGCGAAACCTTCGACGCGCACTCGCCCTGGCCAGCAATCTCGGATCCACGTATGCCAAGGCCAGCCCGAGGGTCCGGAGACAGATGCACCAGGCGATCTTCGAGGAGATCCTGGTCGAGGTCGATGGCTCCGTCGTCTACGCCCGGATGGCACAGCCCTTCGCGGCCTTCCACGACGAAGAGTTCCGCACGTGGCTGGCCGACTGCGCGACGAACCCCGGACCTCAAGAGGCCCGGGGTTCGAACATCGACGTTTTGGTGGAGATCCGGACCCTTGATTTTTGATCCGCTGCTTTTTGCGTGCGCGGGAAAACCCCGGTTACTCGCTCAAGGACTTCTACGAGGGAGGCTCGCCTCCCGGTGGTTCTTGCGTCATCTTCGGGAGACGACCGCTGAAGTAGGTGTCTTTGGGAGGCAAGACAATCTCGTCACAGGGTGGAAGTTCGTCGCCACCAGGCTCGTCCAGATGGGGGTCCTTCCGTCGCCGAGCGCGCTTCCCGGTAGCGGTGTTTGACCAGCAGAGGCATGTCTGAGAAACTCGCACCGTTGCATGAGCAAACCATGAGGAGCGACAGATGAGTACGCGACTGGACCAGGCCAAAGAAGCGATGAAGGCCATCGAGCATCAGGACTACGAACCGGCGATGGCGCTCGTCGCCCCTGACTACAAGCACCATTCGACGCGCGGCATCGAGGTCACTGGTCCCAAGGAGTTCCGGGAGATCCTCGTTCCCCAGCTTGAGCAGATCAGGCTCGTGCAGCGCTTGGAGAGCATCATCGAGTCCGGCGAGTTCGTCGTCGCCACCGTCCGCGCGACGAGCACGCTCCGCGAGGGCGAGTCGAGCATCGTCTACGTGTTCCGCTACGAGGACGACCGGATCGCCGAGGCGTGGGCGATCTCCCCTCCGGTCGGGGCGGCTTGACAGCTCCGTGCCCACCCCCCGTCGAGAACGGGAACCAAGACGATGCTCGGCGCGTGAGTCCCCGACCACCGCGTCGATGATCGGACCGACGGGTTGCCCGCTGTGGTATCTCCCTAGATTCCACGTAATCGGGAAGACGCAAATCTGATTATCCGCAAGAAAGAGCACGCAGAACTGACTTGTCCAACCGGGCCACGATGTCATGCTGGAACTGCATTTGAGAAAGAGCAATGCCTGGCGAAAGCGTACCGCGACCGGCAAAGTTTGCCGTCTTACCTCTAGGCCCATCGCTAAGAACGCGCGTCAATAGGCGAGCCAGTTTGGACACTGCCGGTACTCCAATAAGGCAGTTCGGTGCTGCGACCAGCACGTGCTCGGGGATAGCGATGCTTGCATTTCCGCAGGTCGGTGCCTATTGGCGCGCGCTCTAAGGCAACAAGCGCCCTATCCGTCTGATTGGTAGCAATTCAATCATTCGCGGTACTCGTGCACGCGATGTGTTGTTGGCGAGCCAACAACACAAATCCGAAATGGAGCTAGTGCCTTGACCGGAAACGTTTTCGCTGGTTGACAGTTGTCGGCTGAGCAGCCGAAGAGCGCACAGATCGCCGACTCGGGCGCGATCTGGTGAATCTCAAAGCTTTCTTTGATTGAGCGTTCTGCCCGCCGCGTACTCGGCGTCAACTTTGGCTGAACTCGTCGCCGCATCCGGCACGCCCCCCGTCCCGGCTGAAGGGTTTCCCGCCTGCGTCGAGCGGTACCGCTGCCGCGGGGATGGCTTTGTCGACGAGGACCGCCGCGATGGCGGCGGCGGTGGCGAGGGTCTCGGTGTTGAGGACTCGGCTGTGGGCCGAGGCGCCATCCAACAGCAACGCCAGTTGTTCGCCGAGCTGTTCGGGGTTGGTAGCGCCAGCCTCTCGGGCGGTATCGGTGAGTCGAGCGGCAAAGGCTTCCTTGTAGTCGCGGGCGTATGCGCGTGCCGAGTGGCTCGGGTCGTGGATTTCGACGGCCGCTGCGATGAACGGGCACAGAGGCGCGTGGATGTCGAAGGCGGCGAGGAGTCGTTCGCGAGGTGTGAGGTCGGCGCGGTCGAACACCTCGGGCAGGATGTCGGGATCGAATCGGCGTAGGTGTTCGGCGATCAGCTCGTCCTTGCCGGGGAAGTGCTGGTAAAGCGTGCGCTTGGACACCTCTGCCACCGCGCAGAGCTGGTCCATGCCGGTGCAGTTGATGCCTTGATCGCGGAACAGTTGTTGTGAAGCGCTGAGGATGCGTTCTCGTGCGCCCCTGCCACGGCGTAGGCCCCGCGGCCCCTTCTCCAACTCTGTCATACGCCCAGCATAACCCGGTTGGGTACCAGTTGGTGTACATAGCTTGCATCCGTGATACATTAAGTACTCAAATCGGTATACATAATATCGGCAGCGCACACGAACGGAGTATCCATGGGAAAGCTCGATGGCAAGGTCGCGGTGATCACCGGCGCGACAAGCGGTATGGCGCTGGCCGGTGCCAAGTTGTTCGTAGACGAAGGAGCTCATGTCTTCATCTCGGGCCGACGAAAGGACGCTCTGGATGAAGCCGTCAAGCTGATCGGCCGGAACGTGACCGGCGTGCAGGCCGATTCGGCCGACCTCGACGATCTGGACCGTTTGTTCGAGACGGTCAAGCAGGAAAAGGGCACGGTCGACGTGTTGTGGGCAAGTGCCGGCACGGGCGAGCAGGGCACGCTCGGTGAGATCACCGAGGAGCAGTTCGATGCCGCCTTCTCGCTGAACGCGCGCGGCACGCTGTTCACGGTCCAGAAGGCGCTGCCGCTGTTCAACGATGGAGGCTCGATCTTCATGACCGGGTCGAACGCGTCGCTCAGGGGTTACCCCGATTGGAGTGTGTACGCAGCGAGCAAGGCCGTGCTGCCCGCCTACGCACGAGTGTGGGTGTCCGAGCTGAGAGACAGGAAAATCCGGGTGAACGTGCTGACCCCCGGCCAGGTCTCCACACCGCTTATGGAGGAAGTGATGAGCGCGGAGATGAAGGCAGTGTTCGAGTCCGTGATCCCGCGGCGAGCAATGGGCCGCCCTGCTGAGATCGCATCGGTCGCGTTGTTCCTCGCCTCAGACGACTCGAGCTACGTCAATGGCATGGAGCTGGTTGTCGACGGCGGCACCACAGTGATCTGAGCGCGTCGCCTAGGCGTGGGCGAACCTTCGACACGCCAAGCCATCACGCCAGCAAGACCCCGACGACCAACTAATCCAGACACCACGAAGGAGCAAACATCATGACCACCATCAGCATCATCGGCTCGGGCAATATGGCCACCGCCATCGGCGCTCGGGCAGCCAAGCACGGCCACACCATCGAGCTCATGAGTCGCAACACCGCCAAGGCTCAGGCACTTGCCGACCAGATCGGCAACGGAACCACCGTCGGCACGTTCGGCGCAAGGCCGACGGGTGACATCGTCATCATCGCCGTCCTGTTCGCCGGCGCGGTTGAAGTGGTCGCGCACTACGGCGATGCGCTGGCCGGCAAGATCCTCATCGACATCACTAACCCGTTCAACGCCGACGCCAGCGGACTCGTGACGACCGCGGGCCACTCGGTGTCTCAGCAGATCGCCGCCGCCGCCCCCGAGGGCACACACATCGTGAAGGCATTCAATACGATCTTCGGTGGCGTCCTTGCTGAAGACAAGCCCGTGGACGTGTTCTTCGCCGGCAACAGCGAGGCGAAGGCTCCCGTCGCGGCGTTTCTGAAGAGCTTGGACATGCGGCCCCTCGACGCAGGAGGGCTCGAAATGACCCACGCCCTTGAATGGGCCGGCATCCTCCTGGTGGGCCTGGCAAACAACGGCGCCGGCTTCGACGTCGCTTTGGGAGCCAAAGCGCTCTAAACATTTTCTTGAGACCATCTCGGTACAGAATGACAGCGCCGAACGAAGCACTTCCGCGCTCACGATGGCGCACCGATCGACGGTTTTGTCCCTTTGTTCGTCCTTGGGTCGCGATCTGGCACATTGAGCTTCGGCGGGGCGATTACGCGGCCCACTTGAGGCCAGTACTAGATCAGCAGGAAGTCGCGCAACTTGGTGCTCGGTTATGGTGCATGGTTGAGCGGTGAGAGTCGCTGTAGTTGGGGCAACCGGGTTCGTCGGACGCAAACTTTCGATTGTGCTCGTCGAGGCTGGATATGACGTCATCGCACTCTCGCGACGTGTTCCAGAAATTGCTGGCGCCGAAGGCCGATCAATCGACGTCGCCGACGAGATAGCACTGCAGGGAGCCTTGGCTGGATGCGAGACCGCCTTCTATCTCGTGCACTCGCTGAGTGCTGCAAACTTCCGCGCTCGTGACCATCAGCTGGCTATGGCTTTCGGGAGAGCTGCTTCAACCGCGGGTCTTCGACGCATTATCTACCTCGGTGGGCTTGGGCACGACCCAGAGTCCGAGCATCTCGCGAGCCGCCAGGAAGTCGGCGCAGCGCTCGCGTCTGGAGGAGTTGCTGTTGTCGAGCTCCGAGCAGCGGTCGTACTCGGTGCCGGCAGTATCTCGTTCGAGATGTTGCGGTATCTCACCGAGCGGCTTCCGTTCATGGTCTGCCCACGATGGGTTCGCACATCCATCCAACCGATCGCCTCGGACGACATGATCCGTTATTTGATCGGCGCGATCGGTGTCGAGCCTGGCGTGTATGAGGTCGGCGGCGCCGACGTCACTTCGTATCGCGAGATGATCGCGGCGTATGCAACGGCGCGCGGTCTGCGTCGTCGACGCATCGTCGACGTGCCCTACCTGACGCCTCGACTCTCGTCGTATTGGCTGGATCTCGTCACCCCCGTCGATCGCCGCGTCAGTCATGCGCTCATCGAGAGTCTCGTCACCGAGGTCGTCGTCGAAGATCGTGCGCGAACCGACGCGGCGTTTGGCATCGAGCCGATGGGTCTTGCCGATGCGCTCCTGACGGCCCTTGACGACCAGGCGCTCGAGCTCGACCACGGCCTGCTCGGGCGCGACAGCGGGCTCCGAGACGGCGTCTACACGGTGCGAGTGACAGTCCCTCTTGCCGATGCCACATCGATACGTCTCGGCGCTGATCTCGAAAGGATCGGAGGAAGCTACAGATGGTACGGCCTGACGCTCGCGTGGAGAGTGCGTGCGCTGATCGGTCGTGTCGCCGGGGAGTACTGGAAGCTCAGCTCCCCACGGGAGGTTATCGAAGGAGCGGCTATTGACTGGTGGCTCGTCGTTCGACATGACCCCGGCGCTCTTGTGTTGCGTACGATCCGGTGGTTTCCCGGAGAAGCATGGCTTGGCTATAGATGCACTGAGGACGAGCTCGTCCAGGTCGGCTCGCTCCGCCCGAAAGGAGTCCCCGGTTTCCTTTACTGGAAGTTGCTCCAACCGGTGCATCGACATGTTTTCCGGGCGCTTGCCCGACACAGGGTTACGCGCGTTATTTAGAAGTGAACCCGGCTGTTGTAAACAGATCGGCGTACCGAATAACAGCATGGATAAAGAGTGCGTCCGCGACATATCGACGGGAGTGTGCGTTCTTCGCGAGGAGCGAACTCGTATCGCTGACTCGGGTCGGGCCCGCGAACTCTGAGGAGCCCTGCAGATCGGCAAATCGGCGTGCCTACACGGCGAGGTGTAGGCGACGATTTCGACGAGGTTGGAGCGTTGTAGCATCGCCGCATGGCAAGGTGCACGGCTCCGGTACAGGGACATCGCACAGCAAGCGGCGCAGCAGCCTGCCCTGTGCACGGCGGAAGGTACGGGTCTTACGGGTCGTACTCGCCACAGCGTTCCTACTCGTCGGGCCTACCAGCCGCGGAGCAATGGGGGCGGCACGAGCAGCGGGGGCGGGTCCGTCGGTGGAACAACGCGGCCGAGGTGGTCACCGGGCAGCTCGTCCGTGACCTACACCCCCGACCAGGTCCGGGCGCTAACTCCCTATCGCCGCACGATCGAGTCGCGAGGTCCGCTGCCCGAACTTCGCGACCTCTTCCTCTGCCATGCGTGGGACGATCGGCGCGGTGTCGCTACGGAGCTGAACGACCTGCTCGAAGCCAAAGGTGTGCCGGTGTGGTTCAGCGAGAAGGACATCCTGCTCGGTCAACCGTTTATGCGAGAGATCGATAGGGGTCTGGCCAAGTCGCGTGCGGGCCTCGTCCTCATCACGCCTGCGCTGCTAGAACGCGTCAACAACCGGGGAGTCTCTGACAAGGAGCTCTCGGAGCTTCTGGCACGCGACCAGCTGATCCCTGTCGTGCACGGGACGACCTACGACGAGGTCCGGAAGGTCAGCCCCTTGCTCGGCTCCCGACACGGGTTGGACACGGCGGAGGACTCGATGGAAGTCATTGCCACCAAGATTGCCGAACTGGTCCACGTCGAGGATCTGGCGGGTGTTGGGCGCGAGCGAAGCGACCCCGTCGCCTGATAGGGCCATCCCGGGCGCAGGCGCTCACCGGCACAAGGGCACCCATCGACGGGTGTGGAGCGAGAGGGCTCGGAGGGGTGGCCCGCGCCAGATGGTTCCATCAGCGCTCAGTCGTCACCCGCGACTGTCGTCCTCAGCGGAGCGCCGAACGACGGATATTTATGCCCTGGCTATCCCTGACCAACAACTCACAGCCTTCCTTTTGGATTGGCGGGCTCAATGGATCACTTTCCGGAATATACAGTTGCAGTAATATATATCTGAATGTATAATTACGCTTGTGAAAGTCATCGGCACAGCTGCGTTCATCAAGAGGCACGCAGAGATAATCCAAGCAGCAAAGGCGTCAGCCAGCAGTTCTACCGAACGTGAAGCGGCTGTCCAGGTCGCCCAGGTGATGCAAATTCTCGGCGGGTTGGCCGAAGAACCAACTGAGGATTCTCAAACCATCAGGCGTGTTTTAGTCGCAACGCATCATGCGATTTGGCGTGTGCGGCCAGTTAGCCATAGTCGCGATGTTCAGATTCGAGTCCTCGTCTGGTTTCGAGGCGGTGCTGTGGTCGCGCTCCTGCTTGGCAACAAGGCCCTGTTGCAAGAGCTCTGGTACTCGGCTGCAGCCGACCAGGCCGAACGGATGGTCGACCAATTACAACGGATAGAAGCAACCAAAGAAAGGAAGGAAGGAGATGACTGACGAAGCATCGGCGGAACTTGCCCGCCTCAAGGCCGACGTAACCGATGAGGACGTAGCCCTCAAAGACGTCGACGTTAATCTCGACGATTCTGAACTGATCGCGGAGATTGCAGCACGAATGCAAGAGTCGGAAAATGCTGATCGCGAATTCGCGATGACGCTTGCCGCTGTTCGGAAGGCTGTCGGATTCACGCAAGAAAGGCTTGCAGAGCAAGTCGGCACAAGCCAAAGTCACATTTCTCAGATCGAAGCGGGTGGCGACTTGCTTGTCTCGACCCTTTTGTCCTACCTCCGAGGGGCTGGCATTGGAGCAGTCACGCTCATCGTTACGGCTCCTTCCGGTGATCATGTTTCAGTCGACTTGTCATCGATGATCGAGCGGCCAGCAAAGGCCTCGGAATCAGTTGAGCGATAGCGACGTTCGACCTCGATAATGAATACATAATGAGAGTGCCGAAAATCGTTTTGCTTTAATACGCGGTGAGCACCGAACGATGGGTCGAGAGTAGAAGCTGTGCTTGACGGCGTGCATCGGATGTCTGCGTTTAAGGCGCTCCACCCGTACGACCGCAACAATATGAGTATGGGCTCTTAAAACCCTTTTCACTCGTTCAACGGTTCGAGGCATCGTCGCGGTATTTTGCCATGCTGACGGTCCTGGTCGTGGCCCAACAAATTGGCCACGACCAGGAACTTGTTTCTTGAGGCGGCGCCCAGAATCGAACTGGGGTGGAGGACTTTGCAGGCCCTTGCCTAAGCCACTCGGCCACGCCGCCGCTCGCTACAACCCTAATGGGTCTGCAAGGCTTGCATCGAATGGGGCGTGCTTTCCACCGAGCCGCTGGCTGGTGAGCCTTTCTAACCCTGAACTTTGAGCGCGGTGACTAGACCATGCTCCAGTCCGTTGGTGAGGTTAACGGAGAGGGCTGAAGGGGTGTCGTGCCAGCGAAACAATCGGCTAGCTTCGACACGAGTGACAGATGGTGATGACTCAGGGAGCATACGATGGAACTTGCACTAATCAGGAATGGACATCATCTTCTGTTCGGACCTTTCGTGGTCATCTTGCTTTTCGGCGGTTTGATCTTTCTTGTCACCTCGCGCTCTCGCAAGCGAAGGTCCTCTGGAGGATCGACGAGCGCGTCAAACTCTGTTGCTCAACACGATGTGATGTCGAGTTCGTCGGCCGAGCGCATCCTCTCGGAGCGTTTCGCGCGAGGCGAGATAGATCTTGATGAATACCGCGAGCGTCTCGTCGCGCTACGCGAGAATCCAGACGACGCGCGCGGGAACGGTCAAGCGCCGACTGCGTGAAATCCTCCGTCGACGTGGATCATTTCACCCGTCGTCTTTGGGAACCAGTCAGAGAAAAGCGCCACGCATGCTCGCGCTACTGAGTCACCATCGGCATTGACATCCCATCCAAGCGGTGCTCGCGCCGCCCAGATTGATTCAAAATTTGCAAACCCTGGTATCGATTTTGCGGCAATTGTCCGGATCGGGCCAGCAGCTACGAGATTGACGCGTATGTGTTGTGGACCAAGATCGCGTGCGAGATAGCGCGTGAGCGATTCAAGTCCAGCCTTCGCGACGCCCATCCAGTCGTATCCCGGCCAAGCCTGGGTCGCGTCGAAGTCAAGTCCAACTATTGATCCACCGCTATCGCTCTCGAGCAACGGCGCGAATGCTTCGGCGAGCGATTTCAGCGAATAGGTTGATACTTCAAGCATCGTTGATACGTCGCTCCAAGTTGCGGGCATCATGCCATTGCCAAGACAGATACTCGGTGCAAATCCGATTGCATGCAAGAGGCCATCGAGACTGCCAAGACGTTCCTTGACCAGTGTGGCGACTCGCGGGGCATGACTGGGATCTTGCACATCAAGTTCAAATACCTCCGGAGGAGTCGCGAGTTTGCGAGCGGTGCGCTTTGTCAGCGAGAGGCCGCGTCCAAATCCCGTTAAGGCGATGGTCGCGCCCTCGCTTTGCGCGAGACGCGCGACGGAAAATGCCAGCGAATCGTCGGTAAGCACGCCGGTGATCAACAGCTTCTTTCCCTCGAGGATGCCCACGGGAGGTCCTTTCTTCGCGGTATCAGGAGAACGCATTCGCCTGTTGAGATCCAAACAGCGAGGATAGTTGGCGAGCCGCTGCTCTGATGAAGAGCGCAACAAATGGCTTGACCTGCGAGTTATTGCTCGCGTTGCCTGAGGGATTTTCGGTGATGTCGTCGGATCCTTAGGATGTCTCCATGCCCATGTCACTACCAGGTGGAGAGCAGCTGACCGGGTCACAATCAAATCTTCGTTCGAGCACGCGGCTGTCATTTGCGATTGCACTTCTTGAACGAGTTATTGGCGCATTTGCTGTGCTCTATCTCATCACTTGGCTGTTAAGTGTGATGTCGTTGCACGTCTTTGCGGGAAACTCTGACGGGGCAACCGTGGTTCTCGAGGGCCAGTCGATCAGTTCGGGGAATCTTCTGTTGCATGGTTGGGGCCTTTCGAACGATTCGTTCTGGAGCATCGACGCAATGTTCTATGCGTTGTTTGCCCGCTTTGAAGGAGTGACAAAGGCAGCGCTCCATGTGGTGCCAGCATTCATTGCCGCGCTGATCGTCTTTCTTGGGCTCTGGTTTGTTCGCGACGAGGATCGATCGTGGCGATTCTATTTTGCTGGTGGCGTTTTGTTCCTGATTCTCGCGTTGCCAAATCCCGACCTGAGTTTTTTTCTTCTTCAGGGCCCTTGGCACGTAGGTACTGCGCTTTATTGCTTAGTCGCATTTGCTGCGCTCGCTGAAGATCGCTGGAGCGTCGGATTTATCGTCGCCGTGGTTGCCCTTGTCGCCGGGTTCCTCGGTGATCTCGCGACAGTCACATTCGGGATGATTCCAGTGATTTTTGCGGGATTGACCGAGATGGTGCGGATGCGTTCATTCCGCCGCGGGCTTCCAGCTGTCGTCGCGGGTCTCGTCGCAATTGTGCTCGCGAAACTGTGCAGATTGATCTTGAGTCATGTCGGGGCGTTCACACTCGCCAATGGCATTACCCACGCGGCTTCAAGCAGATATATGACCAACATCGGTCACTCGATGACGTGGATGGCCAGTCTGCTGGGCGTGACAAAACTTGCGATTGGCCCTTCTTCGACGCTGAGTGGTGACACAATCACCAACGGCTCTGGGCTTTCGCGCCTTGTCCATATTCCCCTGGTGTGTATCGCCGCAATCGGCATCGCATTTTCGCTGTATGTGTTTGTGCGCGGCCTCATCATCGGTGACCACAAAGCCAAGCGGTCAGCCCGATCGCTGAGAATTGACGCGCTGCTGTTGTCGGGGATCGCGGGATCGATAGCGACCTTTGTCTATCTCTGTCCGAACAACAACGCTGATTACGCGCGCTATCTCACTGCTGCATTGATCTTCGGAGCGATCTTGTCTGCAAGAATGTTTGCTCGCGCCTTGCATTCGATACATCAGCCACGGTCGATATTGTCATTGGCTCTCGCCACGATTTTGCTCATCACGGTCGTTGGAATTGCCACAGGCAACAACCTTTTAAAACCGAGGGCGAACCAGCCAACCGCGCAGGTCGCGGCTTTTCTTGAACAACATCATCTAACCATTGGTATCGGCGACTACTGGAGTTCATCGATCGTGACCGTATCGAGTGGAGATCGCGTTGTTGTCCGACCCGTTATTACCGACCTGACGAGAACGATCGTTCGATATGGGCGACAGACTGATTCGAATTGGTATGACGGAGCCAAGTTCCAGTTTCTTGTCTATGACGTCACCCATCCGTGGCGAGGCATCAACGCGACGACGGCGATCACGTCTTTTGGCAGGCCAAAGGTTGCCTATGTCGTCGGGAACTATCGCGTCATCGTCTGGCCAAAACCGTTGATGCTCTCTGCGGTCGGATTTACCCGCGGCTAGGACGTGAGCCGGTCAGCTCGCCATAGAGCTGTGCCGTCTCAGGATGTACGCCGCGCAGTGGATCACCATCGATTTCGAGAATGAGCGCAAGCTGGCGGAGTGTTGATTCGACACCAGCGCGGTTGCCGAGTGCGTCTGCTGAGCGCATCAGGAGACGGTGGAGTCTTTCGTCAAACGGGCAGGCGCGCAATGCCTGCTTTGCCGCCCATGCGCACAGTTCGGGATCGTTCTCTGACAGCGCGAGATCACCGAGACGAAGCGCCACTGAGGCAATTTCATGTTCAATCTCCGCGAGGAATCCCTCAAAAACCACCCACTGCCCCTGGGCGAGATCATCAAAAGGACGTCCGCGTACCAGCGAAAGTGCCCCGCGCCAGTCTTGTTTCGCGTCCGATCTCGCAAGACGCTGGAAGTCTTTCCAGTCCGAGCCAAACTCGACGAGAAGGTGTCGTTCGCCATTTCTGCGTAGGCGCGGGCGTCCATCGCCTGCGAAGCCGACGATTCGTCTCGCCTCCGAGAGCCGGTTGTTGATGGTCTGCTGGGGAACGCGGCGGTCGGGCCAGAGCGCGGCTGTCCAGCTTCTGCTCGTTGAGCCACCGGGATGTAACGCGAGAAAGACCACGAGCTCGGTGAGCTTTGGATGTCGTTCCAATGGATAGTCGGTGCCTCCCAGCATCACCGGACCGAGGATCTTGATGCTGACCTCGGGATTCCCCGGACTCTGGTCGAACAGGGTGTCATTGGAGGTTCCCGGAGGCTGTCGTTTTGGATCGATTCCATGGAACTCTGGACGGACGAAGAACTGTCGTCCTCCAGCCTCGTCGAATGCGATAAGCGCCTCGGCCTCTGGGTGTGAACCGAGCGAGAGAACACGTAGTGTCACAGAGGTTGGGGCGAGTCTGCGGAGCTCTTTGATCACATTCTGATCCGGATCGATTGCGAGAATGAGCAGAGAGGTCGTCGAACTTCGCAGATGTTCGAATGGTCGATCACCTGCCACGATCTCTTTGACGAGGGAGCGGACGCTGTCAAACGGCGGGTCATCAAGCACCCCTGGGAGGGAGAAGATCTCAGCGTGGTCCTGGCACAACCCCGCAATCTCAACGAGAAAGTCCGCCTTTATCCGGTCTGGCCCGACACAGCCGATCTGGGCAAATGGGCGAAGGTCGACCGTGCAGGACGGTCTTTGCGGCTGCGACTTGGCGCTTGGGACGTTTTTATCCGGAACTGGTGTTGCTGGAGTTTGCATTCGGCAGTCCTCCCGTCGCCATTTCCCGCTCGAACCGACTTCGTTGTCAGATACTTCAGCGCGGTATCTTGTCGGCACCGCCTACCGCTAGTTCTACCGTTTGTATACGCCCAGCGCAATAGTTCTACCGTCTGTAGAAGCCCAGCGCAATCAACTTCTCAGCAGGCTGCGGGCGCATCGGAACGGGAGAAATCCGGTACCGCACAGAGGGATTGACCACCGTTGGCTGCTACAATGGCTCCGAACTTGTGCGGGATTCGTTGGGGAACGTGGGCTCGCGCCCACGTTCTTGTTTTCTCCGGCGCCTATTGCTTCGGTGACGGATTGTCGGACCATGACAACTAAAGAAAGGAGGTGGCCAGATGTCAGCAGACCTGCAGACGCTCGAGGAGGCCATCTCCGGACTCCTCGATGGGATCGATGTCGATCTTGTCGATGTTGAGCTCCGCCAAGGCGCGCTCTGTGTCACGGTAAGTCACCGGGACGGTCTCGATCTTGAATCACTCACCCATGCCTCGCGCCTCGTCAGTGACTTCCTCGATGCTCATGAAGAGCTCACGCCCACAGAGCCGTTTGAACTTGAGGTCTCAAGTCCAGGCCTTGAACGAAGACTTCGGCGACCTCAGCATTTCGCGAAGGCAATCGGTCAGGTCATCGCAGTGCGCACGATCAACTCCGCACCCGGTGAGCGACGCGACGAGGGACAGCTCGTTCGCGCCGATGAGCTGGGTATCGCTCTGTTGTCGAATGATTCAAAGACTCTTCGCGAGCTCACCTACGAGATGATCGACAGAGCGCACACGGTCTTTGACTGGAAGGCAGCGCTCGCGCAGGACAAGCGCGCCCGTATGGCCGAGACGGATCAACCAGAGGGCTTGTCTGGCGCATCGGACGGGCGAGACAACACATCGGCGAGTACGCCGCAGAGGGAGAACGAGAGATGACGACAGCGAACTTCGAATTTCTAGAGGCGCTGCAGCAGATCGCGCGAGACAAGGGCATTGCGGTTGACACTTTGCTCGAGGCTCTGGCGAACGCGCTGGTCGCTGCATACAAACGGTTGCCAACCGCCGCCGAAGAGGCCTTCGTGACGATTGACTCTGATTCTGGAGAGATCCGTGTCTATGGCCAGGAGCTCGACGA
>Ga0307374_10008238_pt1 | contig 15635 bp, 13 predicted proteins | sample OX3MG_FD_202532 | JGI IMG/M metagenome (GOLD analysis project Ga0307374, IMG submission 202532) | Soil microbial communities from Risofladan, Vaasa, Finland - OX-3 | ecosystem: Environmental > Terrestrial > Soil > Coastal area > Acid sulfate soil | place: Finland: Risofladan, Vaasa | collected... | reverse complement strand
TGGTGGCTCGCCGTCGAAATTACCTCCACAACATCGAGCCAGGGAAGGGACGCGAAGACCTGCTTATGAACGGGATCAAAAACTGCCGCGAACGGCTGCTGTCCCAATGGCAAAAAGCTGCTCCCGCCTGCGGGGAACGATTCAATCGCCGTCGAAACATCGAGTGTTAAGTCCGCTGAATGCGTTAACGGCCCACTCGTTCCTTGGAAATTCACCGAATAAGTTCCGACCTCGATGGATGGACTGAGGTCGATAGTTACAAATGTTCCTGTAGGAGTAATATCAACTGGTGTGGAGGGTGAAAGCGTCACTCCGGTCGGCATTTCGGATGCGTTAAGCTCCACAGTTCCCGCAAAACTGCCGACCGGCGTGTACGAAATCCCGAGAGTTTCTGACGCGCCCGGGGCAAGTTCCAACGCCGCTGGATTCACATTCAGCGTGAAATCCGCTGCGGTCGAAGAGCCCCCGCCCACTCCTTCCGTGCTGCTCCCACCGCTTCCGCAGCCGCAGAGCGGCAGCAATGCCAACAGAAACATCCCAGCAGCAATCCTGGCCCTCGACATAAGCAGAGACCGTCCCCAGTCTTTAGCTCCGGAAATATATATCCTCAGTTATTCCCAGTCCAGTTACTTTTAGAAGACCGTTCTTCAACACATCCGTGATTCGCTGTAACCATCCGCGGCCTGCCGCTCCGATGGCAGCCGCTTCGCGCAACAACATTCCTTTGCAACCTACCCGTCCTTGTGGCAACATGAATCTGTTGTGTTGGGAGGAAGGTGTGCCAGCGAAACAGGGCAAGCGGCGCCGCGCGTTGACGCACAGGGAGTTCGCCGAAGAGCGCCCGCTTGAATGTAGCGCCGGGCCTCGGGCCCGGCAGACGGCCGCAGCTTATCCCAGATGCTCCCGCACACTCGTCGGCGGGCGTAAGATCGGTCCACAAGTCTGCGATGGCGTCCCGCTGCACATCGAAAGCCTCTCGGTCGAAGCACGAGGCGCGGCCGCTCGAATATCGGCGGCTTCAGCCGCTGAAGCTCCGGCTCTAACGCTCCTATTCGGACCCTCTACGACTGGCCGGCGTTCTTCGCTTTCCCTTCGCTTATTCGCCAGGATTTCAGCCAATTCTACCCGGAACAGTCATTCGAGTAGAATCATGCGCAAGTCGTTGAAAACACTCACTCGCGCACTGCCTTACCCGGAACGTCCCGGCGCATGTAATTTCGCCACTTCGCGGACCAATGCCCTGCGCCACATGTCACGCATTCACGCCGCAGCCCCGCTCACCATCGCCTCCAAAATTCGCGCTTCCCTATGTACAATGATCCTCATCTCACAGGGGGCATCATGTTGCGCGTAGGTCTGATCGGCTGGCGTGGAATGGTCGGCAGCGTTCTGATGGAACGCATGCGCGCCGAGGGCGACCTTAAGGGAATCGAGCCGATCTTCTTCTCCACGTCCAATGCCGGTGGCGACGCGCCCGCCGAAGCCGCCGGTGCTCCGCTGAAAGACGCGCGCAGCCTTGCCGATCTTTCCGCGTGCGACCTCCTAATCAGCTGCCAGGGCGGCGAATACACCTCCGAAATTTACGGCCCGCTGCGCAAGTCCGGCTGGAATGGATACTGGATCGACGCGGCATCCACGCTGCGCATGAGCGACGACGCGGTGATCATTCTCGATCCCGTGAATCGCGACGTGATCGAGCGTGGCCTCTCCAGCGGCATCCGCACCTACGCTGGCGGCAATTGCACCGTCAGCCTGATGCTGATGGCCGTGAGCGGACTTTTCAAAGCAGGCCTCGTCGAGTGGGTCACTTCGATGACCTATCAGGCGGCTTCCGGCGCAGGCGCCGCGAAAATGCTGGAACTGATCCAGCAGATGGATCGCCTCACCGAACCCGCTCGCAAATCGCCATCCCAAAACGCGCTGGTAGTGGACCGCATGGTCCTGGCTGTGCAGCGTTCGTCCGCGCTGCCCACCGAGGAATTCGGCGTGCCGCTGGCAGGCAGCGTGATTCCCTGGATCGACAAGGAAATGCCCGGCGGCCAGACCAAGGAAGAATGGAAAGGCATGGCCGAAGGAAACAAAATCCTCGCGCTGAAGCCGCCCGTGCCCATCGACGGAATCTGCGTCCGCATCGGGACCATGCGCTGCCACAGCCAAGCGCTCACCATCAAACTCACGAAAGATGTTCCGCTGGCTGAAATCGAGCAGATGATCTCCAACTCAAGCGAATGGGCGCGCGTGATTCCCAACAACAAAGACGCGAGCATCCGCTGCCTCACGCCCACGGCTGTTTCGGGGACCCTCAATGTGCCGATTGGCCGGATGCGCAAGCTGAGCCTGGGTCCGCAATACCTCGGCGCATTCACAGTGGGCGACCAGCTTCTGTGGGGCGCGGCTGAACCGCTGCGGCGCATGCTGGGAATTCTGCGAAATCGCCTCAACGCATGAAGTTATACCGATCAGGTATATAATCCCGCTGCCCGTGGTTGAGCTTGACTGGATCGGCGACAAATATCCGAGATTTGCAAGGCGGCGAGGAGGATTGCGATGTACACGAAGCTATTGGTGATCGGCTCCGCGGTGGCGCTTTTCGCGCTCCCGGGAATGGCCCAAACTTCACAACTGAACGGCACTTGGAAACTGAATGCATCCAAGAGCGAGATGGGCCAGATGGGCGGTGGCGGGAGCGAGACAGACGTCATCACCGTTAGCGGAGACGAGTTCACGCAGAAGGTCACCAGCGAATCTCCGCGCGGCAAGCAGAATTACACGCGCTCTTGCACCGTCAACAGCCAGGAAGAAAAGCTGCCGCCCGATAGTCCGCGCGCGCACATCGGGCCTGTGGTGATCTCCAGCGTAAAGTGCGAAAAAAAAGGAGATTCCATCGTGTTCACCGAGGGCTTCGATATGCGCGGCACGCCGTCAACCGACCAAATGACCTTCACTACGTCGGATGACGGCAAAACCATGACGATGAGCCGGCAAATTTCGGGCGCAATGAGCATGCAACAGAAGATGGTCTTCGATCGCGCCGGCGACCCCGCTGCGGATAATTCGGCGGCTCCTGCCGCGAATGGCGGCATGGCCCCAACTCCCGGCGGCGAAGCGATGATGCACATGGGCGGATCGCATCCCGACCTGAGCGGCACGTGGAATCTGGACATTGCTAAAAGCAATTTTGGCCAAGGCCAGCCTCCCGCCAGTGAAGTGGAGACCATCACGCAGTCCGGCGACAACGTTAAGATCGTCGACGCGCAAAAAGGCGGCATGATGGGCGACACGAACACCACCGAATCTTTCACCACCGACGGGCAGCCCTCCACTTGGCCCGGCATGGGCGATGCCAAGGTGACCGGCACGGCCAATTGGGATGGCGACAAGCTCATGGTCGACGCCAAGACCGATTTTCAGGGCAGCCCGGTGACCATCAAAGAAACGTACAGTCTCAGCCCGGACGGCAAGACTCTCACACATGTCTTGCACGCGCAGACGAGCATGGGCAACTTCGATTCGACCTCCGTTTACGACAAGCAGTAAGAAATCTAATTGCGCGGACCGAAGCGGTCGCAAACTTCAAGCTGTTGCGACCGCTTCGGCCGCCTTCTCATGACGCTGTCTACAGGTCGCCAAGTTATTCGGCAACGATCCCAACGCACGCTCTCGCATTTTTCCCCAGCAGTTACTCGCACCTCCAACGCTGCGGTTGCCTCTCGCGTCGAAAATCCGATGAACAATGCACGCGGCCGCAGATCGATTCGTAGCCAAATGCAACACGATGCTACGGAGCGAAAGGCAAACTTGAATGCCAACTAAAATTGCATCGTCGAGCCTAGAACCTGGCGACGCGCCGAAGCGCAGGCGTTGGTACGCGCAGCTTTGGATACAGGTGCTCGCCGGCATGATCGCCGGAATCGTGCTGGGGATTTTCGATCCGCGGCTTGGTGCGCGGATGGAACCTTTCGGCGACGCGTTCATCAAAGCGATCCGCATGCTGATCGGGCCGATTATTTTCTGTACCGTGGTTCACGGCATCGCGCGAATGATGAACGTGGCACGCGTTGGACGCGTGGCGCTGAAAGCAATCTTGTATTTCGAAGCGCTCACTACCGTGGCGCTCTTCATCGGACTGGCCGCGGTGAATCTGTGGCAGCCGGGGCGCGGAATGAATATCGATCTCTCGCACGTGGACACATCCGCGGTACATACCTACATCGCGCACCCCGGCGCAACAAACGTGACGCAATTTCTGATGAACATCATCCCGCGGACATTCGTCGGCGCATTTACCGACGGCAACGTGCTGCAAGTGCTGCTCATTTCCGTGCTGTGCGCCTTTGCGCTTACCGCGATCGGCCAGCGCGGTAAGCCGATTGTTGATTTCATAGAGTCAGCGAACCGGATGCTGTTTGCAGTTGTGGGAATCGTGATGTGGGCGGCGCCGATTGGCGCGTTTGGCGCGATTGCCTTCACCGTGGCGAAATTCGGCGCGGGGTCGCTCGTCTCGCTTGGGAAACTGCTCGGAGGATTTTACGTCACCTGCCTGATTTTCATTTTCGGTGTGCTGTGGCCGGTGGCGGCCTGGTGCGGCTTCAGTATTTTCAAACTAATTCGTTATATTCGCGAAGAACTGCTGATCGTGCTGGCCACGACTTCGTCAGAAACCGTGCTGCCGCAGCTGATGGAAAAGCTCGAAAAGCTAGGCTGCGAGGAAACCATCGTCGGGCTGGTAATTCCCACCGGCTACTCGTTTAATCTCGACGGAACTTGCTTGTATCTCGCGACGACCGCTGTGTTCCTAGCGCAAGCGACCAACACGCATCTGAATTTGTGGCAGCAACTCGGATTACTTGCTGTGCTGCTGCTATCGTCCAAAGGCGCAGCAGGAGTTGCGGGCGCGGCGTTCGTAGTCCTCGCCGCAACGATCGCTTCCACAGGAATTATTCCCGTGGCGAGCATCGCGCTGGTGCTGGGCATTCACCGCTTGATGTCCGAAGGATTGACGCCCACGAACGTCGTTGGAAATGCGGTGGCGACAATTGTAGTGGCGAAGTGGGAGCGCGCGTTGGATGAGGATCGTCTTCAGTCCGCGCTAAATGGCGGAGTGAATACGGCAGTTCCAGTCGTGCAGGTGTAGCGCTTCCGATTGATTGGATTGGCTGCTTACGCCGCGAATAAACGCCGCGATCAAATCGTCGGCGACGCACCGGCGCTACCGAAGCGCCGAAATTAGCGCTTACGCGGAAACTTTGGCTTGCGCCTTCGCTGAAGAATTCAGGATCTTGTCAAGGCGGTCGAGCACCTGCATCGCAGTGAAGCACTGCTGCACGCTGGCGTTGGGCTCGCGATGTTCCTTGATCGCGGCGACAAATTCGCGGTCCTGCAGTTCAATACCATTCATCGACACGTCCACTTTCGTGACGTCAATCTTGTTGTTTTCGCCGTCGACCAGATCGTCGTAGTAAGCCACGTAGGTGCCGTTGTCGCCGATGTAGCGGAAATGCGTCCCCAGCGGGCCTTTGTTGTTGAACGAAAGAGATAGAGTGCAGATTGCGCCGGAGGGAACCTTCATCACGATGCCCATATCCATGGCGATTTTCAGTTCCGGGTGGATGGGACCCTGCACGGCATAGCAATCGGAAACCAGTTGCCCGGTTTGATACTGGAAAAGGTCAACGGTGTGGCAGGCATGGTGCCAGAGCAAGTGATCCGTCCAACTGCGCGGCTTGCCGAGCGCGTTCATATTGGTGCGGCGGAAGAAGTAAGTCTGCACGTTCATCTGCAGCACCGTTAGTTCGCCCGCTTTGATTTTCTTGTGAACGTATTGATGGCTGGGATTGAAGCGCCGCGTGTGGCCGCCCATGCAGACCACCCCGGTTTCCTGCTGCACTTTCACCAGGCGTTCCGCATCCGCCAGCGAATCGGCGATGGGAATTTCGATGTGCACATGCTTTCCCGCGCGCATGCACTGGATGCCCTGCTGCGCGTGAAGGGGCGTAGGCGTGGCCAGGATCATCGCTTCGAGGCCCGGCTGCTTCAGGCTTTCGGCCAGATCGGTAGTCCAATGAGGAATATTATATTTCTTCGCGACTTCCTCAGTGGACGCGGCGTTGCCGCCCGCAAGGGTAATCACTTCGATGCCAGGAATATTCTTCAGCGCGTCCAAATGCTTTTGCCCGAACGCACCTTGCCCTGCGACGCCTACCTTCATAGCCACCCCCTGAAACGGAATATGAGATCAGCCTGTTTTTTCGACTTCCGATTTGCCGGCGCGAAGCTTGCGCAGCTCGGAATGGATGCGAATCACCGCCATCCACATGCCGAGCGGATGGGCGCCAGCCTCAACTAGCGGATGAATCTGCCCGTCGCGGAACTTCTCGATGTCGTCGTCCTGCAAAGTTTCCAGGACTTTCGATTCCTGCGGCGACATACCGTATTCCTTGGCCACGGACGCGTAATCATTGATCAGCTTCAAGCGCAGTTCGCGGCTGAAGCGGCTGTCGTAGAGAACTTTGTTCAGCTTGTAAGCCGAAGGCGACGGGTGCTTGTAGAACTCGAAGCCGCCTTTGAATTGGTAGTTGGCGGGCGCCGATTTACCTTCCGCTGACTGTCCAATTCCCTTGTGCGGCAAGAAACGCATCACCGCGTGTCCGTGATGCCACGTGGGCTGATAGGTGACGAGTTCACCGGGCAGGTTCCCGATGGCGCCAAACATGATCATCCACGATAGCAGTTCCGTGTTCCCGACTTCGTCGAGCTGCTCGTTGGTCAGGTTGATCAGCGCTTGCTCGTTGCCCTTCTCCATTTGCGCGATGGCCCAATGGTCGAAATCGAAATCCGGCTTGGGATATTTCCAGGTGCCGGGGAAATGCGACATGCCGCCGCTGGCGACGATCGCGACGTTCTCTTTCCGCCCCGCAATCACTTTGGCGATGGCTTTGCCGAGCTCGGCGCAGCGCTGCGCCGTAGGCAATGGTGGAAGGTACGCATTCACGAAAATTGGGACAACGGGAATCGGGCGCTTTTCGATCACCCATTCGTAGACGGCGGCGAACGCGTGGCCGAGCACCGCATCCTGTGAATAGCCGAGATCAAATCCGGCCTTCATCAGCTTGTCGAGCAGGTCTTCCGCGAGGCCTTGATGGATCGGCAGCTCATATTTCCGGCCGGCAAATTCGGCGTGCGAAAACTCTCCGGAGAGGATCGCGAAAGTTGGCACGGACGTCAGGAAGAACGTCTCCAGGTGATCGCTGCCAATCACGATCACCGCGTCCGGCTTGGCTTCCTCGAGCTCCTTGCCGATCTGTCGCATGGCGGCGACATCGGCGTCAAGCTGTTTGGGATCTTCACTGGGCGGGCGGTCGAAAAGCTGCGGTGCGTGAACGGTCCCCATCGCTGCAACTATCTTTCCCATGGCGAATTACCTCTTTTCCGTGCGGTCAGAGCGTGCGGGAGGGGCTGCTTGGCCCCACCTTGCCTAAGCAGAGTTCTATCGGCTCAATCCGCTGTAATTGATTGTTGCGGAAACCGGCGGATTCCGTCAAGAGGAACGTCTGAACAACCGCCCCGCTCTGCTGCTTGCATGCTGCTCTAGGTGGTTAGCGGATCGGGCTTTTCGAGGTTGATGTCGAGATCCTTGATCGCTTTCTGCACCACGGAAGCGTCGATTTTCCCTTCGCGCAGCAGCTCGTGCAGAGTGGAGAAGGCGATGAACCGCGCGTCCACTTCGAAGAAGTCTCGGAGCGATGCCCTGCTCTCGCTGCGTCCAAAGCCATCCGTGCCAAGCGAATTGATTCCGCGCGGAGTCCATTTGCTGATCAGATTCGGCAACGCCTTCAGATAATCGCTGGCCGCCACGAATACTCCCGGCGCGCCGGATAGCGAATCCGTCACGTACGGCACTCGCGGTTTTTCGGTGGGATGGAGCATGTTCCAGCGCTCGGTCTCGATCCCGTCGGTATAGAGCTGTTTGTAGCTGGTTACGCTCCATACGTCCGCTGCCACGTGGTATTTCGAGTCCAAAATTTCCTGCGCCTGCAAAACTTCGCGGAGAATCGAGCCGCTGCCGAAAAGCTGCGCGCGCAATTTCGATTTGTTGCTCGCCGCGGGACGGTAGCGATACATGCCCTTCAAAATGCCTTCGCGCGAGCCGGACGGCATCGTAGGCATTTCGTAAGGCTCGTTCATCACCGTGATGTAATAGAAGAGGGCTTCGCCCTTGTTGTACATGCGGTCGATGCCGTCTTCGATGATCGTTGCGATTTCAAACGCGTACGCAGGATCGTAGGCGCGCAGCGTGGGAACAGGCAGCGCCAGCACGTGGCTGTTGCCGTCCTGGTGCTGCAAACCTTCTCCGGCAAGTGTGGTTCGGCCGGCGGTGCCTCCGAGCAAAAACCCACGGCAGCGCGAATCAGCAGCGGCCCAGATCAGGTCCGCTACGCGCTGGAGGCCGAACATCGAGTAGAAGATGAAGAACGGAATCGTGTTGATGCCGTAGTTGGCGTACGCCGATCCCGCGGCGATAAACGAGGAAATCGAACCCGCTTCAGTAATTCCCTCTTCGAGAATCTGGCCGTTTTTCGCTTCCTTGTAATAGAGCAGCGTGTTCATGTCCACGGGTTCGTAGAGCTGGCCTTGGCTGCTGTAAATTCCTACGAGGCGGAAGAGCGACTCCATGCCGAAGGTGCGCGCCTCATCCGGAACAATGGGCACCACCAGCTTCCCAATTTCCGGATCACGCATCATTTTTCGCAGCATGGCGACGAAAGCCATCGTGGTGGAAACTTCGCGGCCTTCGCTGCCGGTCAAAAATTCGGAGAAAAGTTCGCTGCGTTCGCCAACCAGTGCCGTCGCGCGAACCCGGCGCTGCGGGACGTAACCACCGAGCTTTTTGCGGCAATCCTGCAGATATTGAATTTCCGGGCTCTTGTCCGGCGGCCGATAGAACGAAACTTCTTCGATCTGGTCTTCGCGGATTTTCAGTCCGAAGCGCTCGCCGAAATGGCGCAACGCGTCCTCATCGAGCTTCTTCTGCTGGTGCGTGACGTTGCGGCCTTCCACCGCTTCGCCGAGTCCGTATCCTTTAATAGTGCGCGCCAGGATGACGGTCGGCGATCCCTTGTGGTCAACGGCCGCTTTGTACGCGGCGTAAACTTTCTTCGGATCGTGGCCCCCGTGCCGCATTTTGTGCAGCTGCTCGTCGGTGTAGCCTTCGACCATCTTCAATAGACGCGGATCGGAGCCGAACACGTGCTCGCGGATGTACGCGCCTGTTTCCACGACGAATTTCTGATACTCGCCGTCTACGATTTCGCCCAGACGCTTCGCCAGCAAACCTTCCTTGTCCTGCTCGAAGAGCGGATCCCAATCCGAGCCCCACAGGCACTTGATCACATTCCAGCCGGCGCCGCGGAACGCCGCCTCAAGCTCCTGAATGATGTGGCCGTTGCCGCGCACTGGACCGTCCAGCCGCTGCAGGTTGCAGTTGATGACGAAAATGAGGTTATCCAGGTGCTCGCGCGAAGCCAGCGTGATGGCGCCGAGCGTTTCCGGCTCGTCTGTTTCGCCGTCGCCCACGAATGCCCAGACTTTCGCGTCCGACGGCTCTTTTAGTCCCCGATCTTCCAGATAGCGTTTGAACCGCGCCTGATAGATGGACATGATCGGGCCCAGGCCCATGGAAACCGTCGGAAATTCCCAAAATTCGGGCATCAGCCAAGGATGCGGATAAGAAGACAAGCCGCCGCCCGGTTTCAGCTCGCGGCGAAAGTTTTCAAGCTGCGTGGCCGAGAGACGCCCTTCCAAAAACGCTCGCGCGTAAACGCCCGGCGCGGCGTGGCCCTGCAAGTAAACGGAATCGCCTTCGAACTCTTCGCTGCGGCCGCGGAAAAAATGATTGAAGCCCACTTCGAACAGAGTGGCGATCGAACCGTACGTCGACAGATGCCCGCCGATATTGTGTTCCAGGCGATTGGCCCGAACGACCATGGCGAGCGCGTTCCAACGGACCAGACTTTTAACTTTGCGCTCTAGTTCCTGGTCGCCTGGAAACGGCGCCTGATCGTTGGGATGAATGGTGTTGACGTACGGAGTGTTGGCGGCGAATGGAACGGAAACGCCGCGCGACGCGGCGCGTTCGCCAATTTCTTTCAGAATCCTCTCGGCTAAACCGGGCTTGCCCTGATCGACTACCGCATCGAATGATTCGATCCACTCCCATACTTCTTCAAGTTCGTCGATTTCCGCCGGATGCACGTCAGCACGCGTGACCATTTTCCCCAGACCTTTCCGATGGCCAGTGAAGCACTTCCATCAAACCTGTTGTCGTCTAATTACAATATAGCTCATTTCTCGGCGGGCGATTCGCAAATGCGCGGCAGGTCGATACAAAATGTACATCTCTTCGACAAGAATTTTGGATGGGCGAGCGAGCAGAACGCCGCGGTTTGAGCGAAACCGAAGGCGCGAACAACGCTATCCGGAGCGCCTGCGCTTCTCTTTCTGTGCGCCATGTTGCTCGGCCTCGTGACGGTCATCCCGCTAGTCATGCTGGTGTGGGCCCCGCTTGTGGTGCGGGATGGGAAAATCCTCAACCTTTTCGCCTCGTTCGCGTTCCTCGCGCCGGCGTTTCGGACGGTACCATTTGAAATAGACCAGCGCGCCGATTCCGGCAAGCGCGGCCAGCCCGATGAACGTGTACAGCAGCGGCTCATAATATTGCGACATGGATGAGATGATCGTCTTGCCATATACATGTCCGAGATACGCGACGCCCAAATAGCGGATCGATCGTCCCAGGGCCAGCGACGCAAAGAACTTCTTGCGCGGATAATGCAGCGCTCCAGCGGCGAGCAGGACCGGCGTCATCGGAAATGGCGGCGGCATGATCGAGCTGATCACGATGGTGGAAAATCCGCGATTGCGAAACCGGCTATAGACCTTCTCGGCCCGCTTTTTGCCGATTCGTTTTTCCAGTACTTCTTCCTCGCCCTTTTCGCCTAAGCGAAAGGTGAGAAACCCGCCCAGCACAGCGCCCACCGCGGCCATAAATCCGTAGTAGGCCCACCACGGTCTTGAGTAGGACGCCAGCAGGATCACCATCGCGTCCATGCTGCCCGGCAGCGGGATCACGGAATTGTCCAGGATTCCTATGAGGATCAGGCCGGGTCCGCCCAGACCGCGCAGCCAACTCCAAACGTTCAAGAATGCGAGCGAAATTAAGAATTGAAAGCGCACTCCGGGTACGCCTCTCCCTTCGTCGTACCTCCAACTTAATAGATGCCTTGCAGGCGCGCCGTGCACCTGCGAGGCATGAGCGCAATCATCTGAGACCTGCCATCCGCAGCGGGACGCGGAAAGAAGTTCGGTCGAGCTACCCTCGAAGTCGCTTGCCGTTCCCGACGCAAGGCCGCAAAGCCGTTGCGCAGGTATGGTACACTTTTCTCCGCAGTTGCTCGTCTTGCAGTGCCTCCACTTGCGAGTGCGCCCGTAGCTCAGCTGGATAGAGCGTCTGGCTACGAACCAGAAGGTCGGGAGTTCGAATCTCTCCGGGCGCGCCACTTCGTTTTTTCCCTGGAAATAACAATTCGAAATTCCCCACGCTCACAAACCGAGCGGCGGGCCCGTGCTATGTCCGCCGAATCCGCAGTGGAAGCCCGCGCCCGCACAGAGGAAGGGTCAGCCAAAGCAGATGAAACAGCAAGAGCGCACGCCTAGAGTCCAAGGCGTGCGGCACCCTCATGATTTGCGCGGGGGTCGTAGCTGAGGTGTTGTGAGACATTTCCCGTGGCGGCTTCGATCCAGCACCGAGCAAGCCAAATGGAAGGCAGTCCCATCGATCGGGTGTAGTTACGTAGCCCTTGAGTATAATGCTTCCGGAGCAGACAACGATAGGATGCGCCACCCGCCTCGAACCAGTGCAGCGGTCCTGTCGCTTCGACGCCCACTCGAACGGGCTTCGGCAAACCGCGATAGAAGCGGTCTGCTTCGCCGTTTTCGTGCTCCAACCGCCGTTCGACGATCTCTCCAGTCCCATCGTCCAGCATGGCAATCTGTTGGTAGCGTGTGTGAAAATCACATCCTATAATCAGCATCGCTCGGCTCCTTTCTTCCGAGCCTTGGTCGCTAGCGCTACCAAGTCTACTCGGAGAGAGGAGCCGACAACGTCATCTAATCAGCCGACCACCGGGCGATCCGAATTGGAGTGACTGCTTCCATGATTCTCGGCCTCACTTCTGTACCGTTTGCGACCAGGAGCAAACAGCCTGAACGTCAGCGCTCGTCAGTTTTGCCTGCGAGTGCATGAACGTGTACATCGGCCCCGGCATTTCGCCTTCGGTGACTTCCTTGCACATTTCCTGCGCGAGTTTGGCCCTGTGCGCGACGGTGTAGTTCCCCCACTCCGAGAGATTCATTTTTTCGCGTCCCGTGCGGACATCGTAGGCAACGAGCCATGAAACGGGGGCTACGCCGCTGTACCAGGGCCAGACCGTGAGGTTGGAGTGACAATCGTTACACGCACGATGAAAGACACCCATGGTGGCGGGTGGAACGGCGGCTTCGGTCGAGATGTCGAGCGCGGTCTCGATAGGCGGATTCGTCCGCGAAGGCCTGATCGCTTGGGCAACGATCAAAAATGCTACGACCAGCCAAATTGCGCGCTTTATCCAGACCGACATGTACCCCTCCATTCCACCTGACGCGGCTAACGCCGTCAGTTTTCACCCTTCCGGGATTCGAGAGTCTTCAGAGCGACTTGATATGCGTCGCGGTGAGCCATTTCATCGCGGCGAATTTCCTCGAACCGATCCGCCGCTGCTTTGTCTCCGAGCGCCGCCGCTTGCTTTGCAAAGCTGGGGTACATGGTGTTCACTTCGTACGATTCGCCCTTAATGGCGTCTTGCAGGTTGGCCGCGTCGCTGCCTACCAATCCAGAGAGTTGAGCTTCTTCCGCGAAGTGCTGGAAGCGCTCGACGCGGGCTGTCTTTGCGAAAAGATCGGCCAACTGCTTGTTGCCCGATTGCCGAGCATGCTGGGCGTACAGGTTGTACTTGGCGTAGGCAAACGCTTCACCGTGCATGGCGGTTGAAAGATTGTCGAGAGTCTGCTGGTGTAGAGCGGAATTCTGAGCCGTCGTGCGCCCGATCATGAAAAACACCGCTGCGACGGCGATCAGCGCGAAACTCAAAGCTGCCTTCATGACTTCTCCTCCTGGAACTTCAGGCTGTCCGGGCCGCCAATCAGACAAGCGACCCTTGGAGATAGATACCGCGGAGCAGATCGGTTGGCTGTGACTGGTGTCACCAGAACCGGTGACTGCCAACACGGACGTTTCCGGGCCGGGCGCGTAGAAAGAAAGTGGCGGAGCAGGACGTTCGCGAGTGATCGGAGAGCGCAAGACCTCTCGAACGTTCGTAACCTGGCCGCAGAGGAGGAAGAAAAATGAAAGCGATTAGGGCAGCGTTGCTACTGCTTGGGGGCATTGCCCTGCTTGGCGTAATGGCAGCCCAGGCAAGCACGCTAGACAAAGCGACAAAAGTGACTCTCAGTCAGCCCGTCGAAGTACCGGGAATGGTGCTTCCGGCTGGCACGTACACGTTCACAATTCACCCTTCGTTGGGATCCCGTAACGTCGTCCAGATTTTCAACGAAGACAGGACCAAGCTGATCACGACAATTCTGGCGATTCACAACTATCGGCTGGAGGCTACAGGCGAGACGGTGATCACATTTGCCGAGCGTCCCGCAAACAGGCCCCAGGCGCTAAAAGCGTGGTTCTATCCCGGATGGAGTTCGGGCGTTGAATTTGTCTATCCGGAGCAGAAAGCCATGGAGATCGCAGAAGCGTCGAACGAGGTTGTGCCAGCGGAAACTGAGCTAGCAACAACTCCGGAGGAGATGAAGAGCGTTCCGCTCGTCGCGGTTACGCCCGAGCAGAAGACAGAACCGGTCGAGCAGGCGTTTGAAACTCAGCCGCCGACAGGGCAAACGGAAGTTGCCGGAGAACTTCCGACGACAGCGAGCGAAATGCCGCTGATTCTTCTCCTCGGCACGTTCGGTGTGGTTGCAGGACTCGGACTAAGGCGATTCGCAGTCCGGGCGCGGTAGATTTGTAACACTGCCCCGAGCCGCGGGATTGGCGATCGCCGACAATCCTGCGGCGCGGATAGCAGGGCGGCGCAGCTTATGCTCTTCCTTTCAAGGTCCGGAAAACAATTGGCTGTAGCGATCGGCTGCGCCTGCCTGGTCGCTTTCGGATTTCTCCCAGGAGTGCCGGGCGCGGCTGCAAAATCGTCGGCGAAGCACGCATCTTCCCCGCCGGTACTCTCTTCGCGCACAGAAATGGTGGCCGTGCCGGTGAGCGTCACCGACGGAAAAGGAAATTTCGTTTCCGGTCTGACGGTTCGCGATTTCACGGTTATCGATAATGGCCAGTCGCAGCCTATTACTTTTTTTGAGCAGCAGGACTCGCCGGTGACGGTTGGACTTCTGATCGATCACAGCGGGAGCATGGGGCCGAAGTTACCAGAGGTCGGCGCGGCAATTTCGAGCTTGGCTGCATCCAGCAATCCGCGGGATCAAATGTTCGTGATCGATTTTGGCGATACAGTCTCTATCGGGCTCTTCGACGGACACTCCTTCACAAGCAATCCGTCGCAAATCGAACATGCAATCACATCCGTCTGGGCGCGCGGGCGCACCGCTCTCTATGACTCGATAGCGGAAGGCATGACCCACCTCAAGCTCGGTCAATGGAACAAGCGCGCTCTGATTATAGTCAGCGACGGCGGCGACAACGCCAGCCATTACAAGTTCAATCAGATTTTAGAAATGGCCCACAGCTCTCATGCGGCGATCTACGCCATCGGCCTAGTGAGCGAATCCGGGCAGGAAGAGAATCCGGATGTGCTTCGCAAGCTGGCCCGCGATACAGGCGGGCTGGCGTTCTTTCCGGGACCGCATGATTCAATTGCGGCTCTATCGGATGAAATCGCACGCGATCTCCGCAGCCAGTACATGCTGGGTTTCGCGCCGCCGAAGCAAAGCGGAGCAGCCGCGTTTCACAAGCTAACGATAAAAGTGAATGCAGCGGGACGGGGCAAGTTGAGAGTGCGGGCTCGTGCCGGTTATACGGTGGCAACCAGCTCGATCTCGGGTTCCCCTGGCCAGAGCGCGGATCAAACGGAGAACGGCTCGCCATGACGACCAACGCGGCCAACACACGCGGCGTTTTCGCCCGTCCTTTGATTCGCGTGATCTCATCAGTGATGATCATGGCGGGATTGGCGGCGCTCGCTTACGTGACCTACGTGACCGTGAGTGCGCGCTATTTTCAGGACACTGAAGCAGCGAAATTCTCGATCTCCGCGAAAACGCAGGCGGTGTCGCCCGCGCCGAAAATCGACCGCAGGCGCCGCATAGTCGTGGACGGCGACGTGATAGGTATGCTTGAGATTGACAGCGTGGGCTTGCGGGCAGTGGTTGTGCAGGGCGATTCAAGCAACGTTCTGCGCCGCGCGGTGGGTCACGTTCCCGGAACTCCGTTGCCAGGAGAGCCGGGCAACGTTGCTCTCGCCGCCCATCGCGACACGATCTTTCGGCCACTGCGGAAAATCAAGGCCGGCGATCTAGTTGATCTC
>Ga0307374_10008237_pt1 | contig 15636 bp, 13 predicted proteins | sample OX3MG_FD_202532 | JGI IMG/M metagenome (GOLD analysis project Ga0307374, IMG submission 202532) | Soil microbial communities from Risofladan, Vaasa, Finland - OX-3 | ecosystem: Environmental > Terrestrial > Soil > Coastal area > Acid sulfate soil | place: Finland: Risofladan, Vaasa | collected... | reverse complement strand
GAAACCCGCAGCCTTTTGCTCGCGCCACGGGAGATCATCGCCGGAACTTACAGGCGCGGCAGGACGATGCCCTGCTGCGACTGATACTTCCCCTTCTTGTCCTTATAGGAAATTTCGCAATCCTCGTCGGACTCGAAGAAAAGTACCTGGCACAGCCCCTCGTTGGCGTAAATCTTTGCGGGCAGCGGCGTGGTGTTGCTGATTTCCAGCGTGACGTAGCCTTCCCACTCCGGCTCAAACGGCGTAACGTTTACGATAATCCCGCAGCGCGCGTAAGTGGACTTGCCCAGGCAGATCGTCAAAACGTTGCGCGGGATGCGGAAATACTCCACCGAGCGCCCCAGCGCGAACGAATTCGGGGGAACGATGCACACGTCTCCTTTAAACTCGACCAGCGAGCGCGGATCGAAATTCTTGGGGTCGACAATGGTCGAGTTCACGTTCGTAAAAATGCGAAATTCGTCGGCGACGCGGATATCATAGCCATAGCTGGACACGCCGTAACTGATCACCCCGTCGCGCACCTGGCGGTCCTGAAACGGCTCAATCATCTTGTGTTCCAGCGCCATCTTGCGGATCCAACGATCGGGCTTCACCGACATCCAACGCCTCCTGGGAAAATCTGGCGCCCCCCGCACCCTCAGCGGCACCCGTTCAGAGAATCGCCCGAACGAAATGCATGGCAGGCAAGCGGCAAAGACGCGAATCTTAACCGAGCGCGAGTGGCTTGACAACCCGCAACTGCATGTCTAGCATAGCTTGCCGTCGAAAAGCAGGAGGCTGGTGTGATCAAGCTCGATATTGTGAACGCGGTGGTGAGCAAAACCGGCGTAAGCCGAAGCAAGGCGGAGCAGGCCGTGGAAACGGTCTTCGACGCCATGAAACGCGCCCTCGGCAAAGGCGAGCGGATAGAGTTGCGCCGCTTCGGCGTGTTCAATGTGCGGCCCCGCAAGACCGGCATCGGACGCAACCCGCGCACCGGCCAGGAAGTCAGCATCCCTCCCGGCAAAGCGGTTCGCTTCAAGCCCGGCAAGGAATTGCAAACGCTCTGAGTCCCGATTCGCAGCGCGCATTCGCCCCGCACAGTTCGCCTGCGGCGAATCGCTTTGTATCTTTCCGCTCCCGCGCGGCCGGGCGCGCATCCAATCTGTCATGAGTAATCCGTCATGAGCAATCCGGGCGACATCGAAGCGGGGGCCGTCGAAACCATCGCTCCCGTGGTGGACACCTGGGAGCTGCCGCCCAACGCTTACTGGGAAGACCGCGAAGCGCGCCAGCAGCGCAAGTCGTTCGCAATCGCTGTTTTATTATTTGTGCTGACTGTGATTTCGACGCTCGCGGTTGGCGCGCAATTTGCATCTGCATATGCTGCCGGACAATCTCCGAATTTCGCCGATTTTTTTTCGACCTACGCCACGCTGCTCGCGCACCCGCAATTTCTGCTGGCCGGGGTGCCTTTTGCCTTCACGCTGATCGGCATCCTGCTGGCGCACGAATTGGGACACTTCTTCGCGTGCCGCTACTACAAGATTTCCGCCAGCTATCCGTATTTCATTCCCGCGCCCACGCTCATCGGGACCCTGGGCGCATTCATCCGCATCCGCTCGCCCATCTACAATCGCAAGGCGCTATTTGACGTGGGACTGGCGGGGCCTGTGGTGGGATTTCTCTTTGCGATTCCTGCGCTGGCCATTGGCGTCATGTACTCGAAGGTGATTCCCTTCTCCGACGCCCATTCCGCGATTGTTTTCGGGCAGCCGGTTGCCTTGCAAATGCTGACCGATATCCTGCGGCCCGGCACGCCGCCGGGCGATCTGCTGTTGCATCCGGTCGGGCGAGCTGCCTGGGTGGGCCTGTTCGCCACAGCGCTGAACCTGCTCCCCGGCGGGCAACTGGATGGCGGGCACATCCTGTACGCGGCGGCCAGCAAGTACCACCGCAAAATCACGATGGGGGTCGCGCTGCTGCTGATCCCTCTCGGCCTCTATTTCTGGGACGGATGGGTTCTCTGGTCCATCCTGCTATTAGCAATCGGCTTCCGCCACCCGCCCTTGCTGAACCACGGGGAGCCGTTGGACCGCAGACGCATTATATGGACCGGCATCGCCATTGCTATTTTCGTTCTGTGTTTCATGCCCACGCCCGTTATGATTCGTTAGCAGTACAGGTAGCAAAACAGGCTTCCGCCCGTTTTTTCCGCACTGGCGAAATTCGGCGCCGCCGGAACGCAAATCTAAAACAAGCTCAACGGGTCCACATCCACCAGAACCGCCTTCTGCGGAATTTCCTTCTTTTCACAGAACGCCAGCAACTCCGCGAGCACACGCGTCAGCTGAGCGCGCCTGGGCGCCTTCAGCAGAAACTGAAACCGGTATTCGCGTTTGAGCCGCGCCAGCGGCGCCGCGGCCGGACCCAGCACCTTCACGCCGCGCGATTCCTGCGGCGCAAGAAACGCGGACAGCTGCCGCGACCACCGGATGGCATTTTCGATTTTAGCGTCGCGCACCAGCACGCTGGCCAGCGCCGTAAATGGGGGATAGTGCAGCAAACGGCGAAACTGCAATTCCCTTTCGAAAAAAGCAAGATAATCCTGGCGCGCGGCCAGCTGAATGGCGTAGTGCTCCGGGTAATACGTCTCCACGAGCACTTCCCCGGGCAGCGCGCCCCGCCCGGCGCGTCCGGCCACCTGCGTGAGGATTTGAAAGGTGCGCTCGGCGGCCCGGAAATCCGGCAGGCTGAGCTGCGAATCCGCGGAAACAACTCCCACAAGCGTGACGCGCTGAAAATCGTGCCCTTTCGCTACCATTTGCGTCCCCACCAGAATGTCGATTTTCCCCGAAGCGAAATCGCCGAGCACCTGCTGGTAGGCGCGCTTGGTGCGCACCGCGTCGCGATCCAGCCGCGCGACCTTCGCGCCGGGAAATTTTTCGCGCAGCTTCTCTTCGAGCTGCTCGGCGCCCGCGCCGAAAAAATAGACGTGTTCGGAGGCGCATTTCGGGCAGGTCTTCGGCACGCGCCGCGTGAATCCGCAATAGTGGCACTCCAGGCGGTCGCGCTGCTTGTGGTAGGTGAGCGAGATGCTGCAGTTCTCGCACTGAATTCCCGCGCCGCACGACCGGCAAATCACAAACCAGGAATACCCGCGCCGGTTGATCAGAATGAGCGATTGGGTCTCGCCGGCCAGCCGCGCGCCGATGGCTTCGGTAAGTTTTGAGGAAAGCGGCCCGGCCCGGTGCGTGGCCTTGAAATCCTCGCGCAGGTCCACAATTTCCACCGGCGCGAGGGGCCGGTTTTCCACGCGCGATTCCAGCTGCAGCAGCTGATATTTTCCCGAGCGCGCGTTCTGAAAACTTTCCAGCGACGGCGTCGCCGAACCCAGCAGCGCGACTGCCCCCTCCATCTTCGCGCGCACGATGGCGACGTCCCTGCCGTGATACCGCGGCGTCTCTTCCTGCTTGTAGCTGGCTTCCTGTTCCTCGTCCACCACCACGAGGCCCAGATTCTCCACCGGCGCGAACACAGCGGAACGCGTGCCCACCACAACGCGCGCCTCGCCGCGCCGCACGCGCCACCACTCGCGCGCGCGCTCCACCTCCGCCAGCGCGCTGTGCAGCACCGCGACGCTCGAACCCAGCCTCGCCCGGCACAGCCTCCCCAGCCACAGCGTCAACGCAATTTCCGGCACCAGTATCAGCGCCGTCTTCCCGCGCGCCAGCGCCGCTTCCACCGCGCCGAGGTATACTTCCGTCTTGCCGCTGCCGGTCACTCCGTAGAGCAGCCCCACCTGGAATGCGCCCGCATCGAGCCAGGACTTGATTTCGCCCAGCTCCCGCTGCTGGTCCGCATTCAGGACATTCGACGGCGGCGTGTAGTCAACTTCGAATAAATCCTCTTCCACGGCCAGCGGCTCTTCCCAGCACTTCAATTTTTCCTGGCGAATCAGCCGATCGACCAGGGAGCGCGAAACATTCGCGAGTTTGGCAAGCACGGGCAGCGGCATGGGACCCCGCTCCTCGGCGAGCACATGAAAAATGCGCGCTTCTTTTTCCGTTAGCGCGCCGCCGCCATCCTCCCCGGCCCACGCGACGATCTTCTGCACGCGCGCGTTCCGGTGCACGGCGACGTCGCGCGCCTCCAGATGGCGCCGGCGCAGGAGCCGCTCCGCGGCGGCTTCCCCGCCGGGCAATTTGCGTAAGCGGTCCGCGCGGATGGGGCGATCCTCGATGTGCAGCAGCGAGAGCAGGGCGAGTTCCGCGATTTCCGCCTCGCTGCGATTTCCCGCGGCGTCCAGTTCGGAGCGGCGCGCGTTCCCCGCATCGGTCAGCAGGAACTCGCGCTCGTGCCGCAGATCGATTTGCGGCGGCAGCATCGCGCGAAACACTTCTCCCGGCGGCGCCACGTAGTAGCCGCCCACCCAGCGGCCCAACTCCAGCAATTTCGGCGGCAAGGCGGGAATCGCGTCGAGCACCTCGACGATTTCCCGGACGTTCTTCACCCGCCCGGGATCCGGCCTGCGCGTGGACACCTCCACGACCACTCCCGTCATCGCGCGATTGCGAAACGGAACCAGCACACGGCTGCCCGCGCAGACCGATCCGGCCAGGCTTTCGGGAATCGCATACGTGAACAGCGAACGCAGCGGCACCGGCAAAGCGACTTCGCAGTAAGTGGCGGGCATAGGAGGAATATAGCCTAGGTGAACAGGCTTCAGCCTGTTTGGTTTTGATTTTCGTCCGTTCAGAACGGCGCGCGGGCAAAGCAAACTGTTTGGCAACTCACCTTCGCACCGGCCAGCGGCTAAAGCCGCATGGATTGCACGGGTCTGATGTCACGGCTTCAGCCGTGACATAAAGCAGATGGAATGAATACGACTTCAGCCGCTGGCGTGTTGGGAAACAAGCTGTGACACGGTTTCCGAAGCCTGCCCTGCGGCAAAACCCACAATCATTGTCAGCGAGAAGGTTTCTTCCCCTGCAATCCCAGATGCGCCATGACCTTCTGCAAATCATTCCAGACATCGCGCTTCGCATTCGGATTGCGGAGCAGGTAGGCCGGATGGTAAGTGGCCAGCAGCTTCGTGTTTCGATAATCGAACCAGACCCCGCGGAATCGGGAGATCGGATCTTTGGTCTTCAGTAGCGCCTGCGCGGCGGTGCCGCCCAGGCAAACAATCGCCCTGGGCGCGAGCACGTCCAGTTGCCGGAACAAATAGGGCGAGCAGGTCGCGACTTCGTCGTCCTCGGGCTTGCGATTTTCCGGCGGGCGGCATTTTACGACGTTGCAGATGTAGACGTCTTCGCGGCGCAACCCCATGGCTTCGATCATTTGCGTGAGCAATTTTCCGGCGCGCCCGACAAACGGCAATCCCTGGGCATCTTCGTCGCGCCCCGGCCCTTCGCCGACAAAAACAAGCTCGGCGCGCGGATTTCCCGCTCCAAAGACAATTTTGTTGCGCTGCTCGTGCAAGCGGCAGCGCGTGCACTCTCCCAGATTTTCGCTAATCAGGTCGAGCGTATCGCCTTCGATGCGGTCCAATGCTTCGTACAGCGAAGCGGCTTCCACGATCGGGAGAACCGGGACGGCCGGTGCGGGTTTTGCCTCAGGCTGTGCGACATCGGGTTGCGATGTGGGGACAGACGCCGCCTCCACCTTGCGCGGCTTGTCAGTACGCGTTCCCATGGTCCTCCGGTCCCTGTAAAACTCGCCGAGATTCAAATCTTGGTAGTAGTGAAGCCAGGCTTGCAGTTTTTCGCGGGGCGCCGGGGTGCGGGGAGAATCCATCGGGCCGGTCAGCGCGCCCGCCCGGATACCGAATCCTGCGGCGCGGGACTTTTTACGGATGGATGCCGCAACGCGAGCAACCGGTCGAGAATGCGATGCGCCGCGTCGATCTTGGGCATTCTCGGGAAAGCCTGCTCGCCGCCCTCGCGCGCGTACAGCGTGATGACGTTGGTGTCGTGATCGAATCCGGCGCCTTCGGCCGTCACGTCGTTGGCGACGATCAGGTCGGCTTGCTTGGATTCCAGCTTGGCGCGCGCATGCTCGGCAACGTTGTTGGTTTCCGCGGCAAATCCGATGATGATCCGGTCACCCTTGCCGCGCGAAACGTCGGCAAGAATGTCGGGCGTGGATTCTAGCTCCACCGTGATGCGGGCGCTGCTGCGCTTCATTTTCTTTGTCTGCGGCGCCACTGGCCGGTAATCCGCCACGGCCGCGGCCATAATCAGCGCGGTGGCGCGCGAAAAATGCTCCAGAACGGCGCGATGCATCTGCTCGGTGCTGCGCACAGAAACCAGTTCGACGCCTTGGGGAGGATCGAGCCGCACCGGGCCGCTGATCAAAATCACGCGCGCCCCGCGGCGAACGGCGGCCTGCGCCAGGGCATAGCCCATTTTTCCGGAAGAGCGGTTGGTGAGGTAGCGCACCGGGTCCAGGTCTTCGCACGTGGGTCCGGCGGTAACAACGATGGTTTCATTGCGCAGGTCGTGTTCGATGCCCAGCACGCCGCATACGGCCTGCGCGATGGCGTCGACGCCGGCCAGACGCCCCGCGCCGGTCAAGCCGCAGGCCAGATAGCCTTCCTCCGGCTGTACCACGCGCACGCCCCGCGCGCGCAACATTTCGACGTTTTCCTGCGTCGCCGGATGTTCCCACATATTGACGTTCATCGCCGGGGCCACCACCACGGGCGCCGTTGTGGCCAGATACAGCGTCGTCAAGAAGTCGTCGGAAATCCCGCGGGCCATCTTCGCGATTACATTTGCCGTGGCGGGCGCCACGACCAGCAGATCAATCCGCTGCGCGACCGCGATGTGCTCGATCGCGCTTTCCATGTTGGCGCCGGCGGATTCCTCGTCGAACATTGCGGTAATCACCTTCTGCCCGGTGAGCGCGGCAAAGGTGAGGGGCGTAATAAATTTCTGAGCGCTCGAGGTCATCACGACTTGCACTTCGATGCCCTCTTGCTGGAGCCTGCGCACCAGTTCGGCGGCCTTGTAAGCCGCCACACCACCCGAAACGCCAAGTGCCACGCGCATGAGCATCTCCCGGCGCTAGTCCTTGCGCCGTTTGCCGTCCTTGTCATCGTTCTCGCCGGGAATGATTGGCAGCTGATATTCCAGCACGCCCGCGGACAGCTCCTCGACCGCCACTCGAGTGAACTTATGGGAACGCGGGTTCGCGATGAGCGGGGTAGCCCCCATCATCAATTGCCTTGCACGCCGCGCCGCCACTACCACAAATGCAAACTTGCTTTCCGGTGCCTGAGTCTCGACCGTCATAAGACCGTTATCCTCCAAAAGATTCCAGAATCTTGCGTGCGCGTTCACTCAAACAGCTGCGCAGACAACGCGCGGCCACCGTGATCGCCTGAACTTCGCGCCCGGCGCGCTCCACATCGTCGTTCACCACTAGAAAATCATACTCCGTATAATTCTGCATTTCCTGCTGCGCCCTGTTCAACCGGCGCTGGATGGCTTCCTCGGAATCCTGGCCCCGGCTTCGCAAGCGCCGCTCAAGTTCGGCCCTCGCCGGAGGAAGAATAAAAATGGCGACCGCCGAGGGCAATTCCCGCTTCACCTGTTCGGCGCCCTGCACGTCAATCTCAAGAACCAGGTCCAGGCCCTTGCGCTGCGCTTCCTCCAGCCACCGGCGCGGCGTGCCGTACCGGTGCTTTCCGAACACGCACGCATATTCGAGAAACTCGCCCTGGCTGGCCCTCCGGTCGAATTCCGTTTCGGAAACAAAATCATACCATTTTCCGCCGCTTTCCGTGGCTCGCGGGGGCCTGGTGGTGCAAGAAATGGAAAACATGGTTCCCGGCACCTCCAGCATTTTCAATACCAGCGTTGATTTTCCGGAGCCGGAAGGCCCGGAAACGATGAACACCAGCGGGTGCTTTGCCTGTGCGATTATCATTCGACGTTCTGCGCCTGTTCCCGCAGTTTTTCGATGTCGGATTTGACTTCCAGCGCCAGGCCGGTAATCGCCAGCCCCTCGGATTCGACACCCGGAGTTTTGGATAGCAGCGTATTGGCCTCGCGCTGCATTTCCTGCAAAAGAAAATCGAGTTTCTTGCCCGTTTCACCCGCCGTGGCGAGCAGTTTTTGAAACTGCTCCACGTGGCTGTGAAGACGAGCCAGTTCCTCGCTCACATCGCCGCGCTCGGTCAGCAACGCCGCCTCCTGTGCCAGGCGGGCCGGATCGATTTGCACCGTCTTCAGCAGGTCTTCGAGCCGCTGTGCCAGGCGGCGCGCGATGGCCGGGCGCACATCCTCGGCCAGTTTTTCAATCTCCGTTGCCCTGGAAGATATCCGCGCCAGGATTTCGTGCATTTCCCTGGCCAGGGCCTGCCCTTCGGAACGGCGCATGGTTTCCAGACGCACAAGGGCTTGTTCGAGACATGCGTCCACCTGCTCGCCAAGTTTTTCCTGCGCCTGTTCGCTCTGCAGTTCACCCGCGGTTCCCGGGGCGGCGACCACGCCCGGCAATCGGAAAAGGCCGATCAGGTCCGGTTCGGTTCTGACGTCGAACTCGCGTCGTAGCGCTTCGACGGCCTTCATGTAGGCGCCGGCCACCTCCTGATTGACTTCAATCGTGGAAGGGGCGGTCTGCTCGTAATAAACATTCACGTCCACATGGCCGCGCCGCAAACGGTTGCGAAGCGCCTGCCGGATGCGCGCTTCGAAAACTTCGAATCCATCCGGCATGCGCAGATGAATATCCAGGAAGCGATGATTCACGCTGCGCAGGTTGATGCGCACGGCTCTGCCGTCGCGTTCCAGGCGAGCCTGCGCAAAGCCCGTCATGGAATGAATCGCTTTGGTGGGTGCCGTGGCGGGTTTCATCCGTTCGCCTTCCGCGCGGGAGCGGCCACGTCGTCCAGGTCGGCGAACTGCATTTCGTATAGGCGGGTGTAGATTCCGCCCCCGGCAAGCAGTTCCTGATGCGTGCCCGTTTCCGCGATCATGCCGTCCTCCAGCACGATAATTTTGTCCGCTCGGCGAATCGTGGAGAGCCGGTGCGCGATCACAAACGCCGTGCGCCCCATCATCAGGTTGGAAAGCGCGCGCTGCACCAGCATCTCCGACTCGGAATCCAGTTCCGAAGTCGCTTCGTCCAGAATCAGGATGGGCGAATCCTTGAGAATCGCGCGCGCGATGGCAATGCGTTGCCGCTGCCCGCCGCTGAGCCGTTGTCCGCGATCCCCCAGCATGGTCTGATAGCCCTCCGGCAGTTCCAGTATAAAATCGTGCGCCAGCGCCGCCCTGGCCGCCGCTTCCACGCGGTCTTTCGGCAGACCCGGCTGCCCGTAGCAGATATTATTCCAGACCGTGTCATTGAACAGGATCGTCTCCTGCGTCACGATGGCCATCTGGCTCCGCAGGGACCGCAGCGTCACCTCGCGCACGTCGATTCCATCGATGCGCAGTGAGCCTGAGGTCACGGGAAAAAATCGCGGCAATAGGTTGACCAGCGTGGTTTTTCCCGCTCCGCTGGAACCGACGATGGCGATCACTTCCCCGGCGCGCGCCTGCAGGGAAATATCCCGCAATACAGGCATGCCCGGATCGTATGCGAAAGCCACATTGTCAAACTCCACAACCTGCGAGAATGGCGGCAGCGCGCGCACTCCGGCTTCCACCGCAGGCTCCTCCGCGAGGCCGATGTACTCAAAAACCTTCCCGGTCGCTCCGAACGCCTGTTCGAACTGCTGATACACCGTGCCCAGCCCCTTCACCGGTTCGTAGGACTTGAACAGCGCATACACAAAGGTGATGAAGATTCCCGCCGTCATCGCGCCCATCTTGATCTGCACGCGGGCGTACATCAACACCAGAACGATCACGATGGCCCCGAGAAAATCCATCAACGGGGACGTGACCACCAGCGATCGGATCCAGCGCATATTCTCGCGAAGCAGTCGCTGCGCGGAAACTTGAAACTTCCCAACTTCGAAATCCTCCATCCCGAACGCCTTGACGACGCGGTTCCCGCTGACCGTTTCTTCCAGGATGTGGCTCAATTCGCCCAGGCCGGTCTGAATCTTCTCCGAGGAACGCCGGATGCGCTTGCCCAGTGTCCTGACCGGCAGGACCACCAGGGGCAGCAGCACGACCGAGCCGAGCGTCATCTTCCAGCTGATCGCCAGCAGCACGGCGAGCAGGAAAAACAGCGTGAAAGCATACCGAAAACCAGCCGCCAGATACTCGGAAAACGTGTTCCGGACGCGTTCCACGTCGTTGATGACCGTGGAAATCACGCGCCCGGTCGGGTGGTGCTGAAAAAACCCGATGGGCTGCCGGATGATCTTTGCGTACACCTCGTTCCTGAGATCGGTGACCCCGGCGATGCCCGCGTATTGCACGAGCAGATTGCCCAGATATTCCGAAATTCCTTTGCCGAGGAACACCCCCAGGATGGCGATGGCGAACAGCGTTCCGACACTGTGGATCCGGGAAGGAAGAAACGAGTTCAGGTAAATGGCATTGTGCGTCAGCGGGTTGCGGACCAGGAAGAGCCGGGAATCGGTGGTCCCGGGTTTCAGTATGATATCGATAATCGGCGTGATCATCAGCGCGATGAGGCCTTCGGCCAGTCCGACCAGCGAAAGGCACACCACCCCGGCAACGAGCCGCATCTTATACGGCTTGATATAGCGCAATAACCGGGCGAATTCTCCGCTTAGCTTCAATGAAAATCCAGGTCCCCTGGGAGTCCCACCGCAAATGCAGGCATTGGTACGCTACGAATCGCCCGCTCGTTTGTCAAGTTGCCACGCCTGCCTACTTGGCCAGGTCGCGATGCACCACTTTGCAGGAGTATCCGCGCTTTTGAATCGCCTTGCGCACTTCTTCCGCCAGCATTACCGAGCGATGCCGTCCCCCGGTGCAGCCGAAAGCGATCGTCAGATAGCTTTTGCCTTCCCGGATGTAATGCGGCATCAAATAAATCAGCAGGCCTTCCACGCGCCGCAGGAATTCCCCGGTCTGCGGAAACGAGCGAATGTAGCGCGCCACGCGCAGATCGCGCCCCGAATACTTTCGCAGCTTCGGAACAAAATGGGGGTTGGGCAGAAAGCGCACATCAAACACCAGGTCCGCGTCGGCGGGCAGCCCGTATTTATAACCGAAACTCACCAGGGACACCATCATCGGGCGGCGGTCGGTCTTCTGAAACCGCTGCGTGATGAAACGCCGCAATTCGTGAACGTTGAATTTCGTAGTATCGATGACGACGTCCGCCAGTTTCCGGATCGGTTCCATCAGCACGCGCTCCCGCCGCAGTCCTTCCATCACTGGGCGATCATGCCCGAGCGGGTGCGGCCGCCGCGTCTCGCTGAAGCGGCGCAGCAGGGCGTCTTCACTGGCCTCGATAAAAACTAGCGTGGCGGGATTTTCCGCGCGTAACTGCCGAAGGATGGCGGGAAGTTTTTCCAGTTGCCCGCCCTCGCGCGCGTCCACCAACAGCGCGGCGCGACGGATTTCTCCGTCTCCCTGCATGTGCAATTCGCTGAATGTGGGAATCAGCGCGACGGGCAGATTGTCTACGCAATAAAATCCGAGGTCTTCGAAGGTCTTGAGAACGGTACTTTTGCCCGAGCCACTGAGTCCGGTGAGGATCACCAGTTGCCGGGCGTCGCGCGCGGATCGGCGCTTCACGATTTTCGGCCTACGCCTTTACCCGGCGCTGGTGCGTGCTTGGAATGCGGAGGTCTTCGCGATATTTCGCCACGGTGCGCCGCGTCACGTGGATGCCGGCTTCGTCGAGTTTTTTGGCGATCAAATCGTCGGTGAACGGGTGGGCCGTATCTTCTTCGTCGATCATTTTTTTCACCAGCCGCTTCAGCGTCTGCAGTGACATGTTGCTGCCTTCCGGTCCGTTGACCGATTCCGAAAAGAACGATCGCAACTCGACCACGCCCTGCGGCGTGTGCGCATACTTGCTCGATACCGCCCGGCTGACGGTCGAGGGGTGCACGCCGACTTCCTCGGCGACCTCCTTGATCATCATCGGTTTCAGGTGGTCCACCCCGTGATCGAGGTATTCGAACTGCCTCTGGATGATGATCTGGCAGACGCGCAGGATGGTGTGCTTGCGCTGCTCGATGCTTTTCATCAGCTGCAATGCGGCGGTAAAGCGTTCCTTGACGTAGGTACGGACCTCGCGGTCGGCCGCATCGCGCGCCAGCAGGCGCCGGTACACGGGCGAAAGCCGCAACTGGGGCACATCGTCATCGTTCATGAACACTTGCCACTGGTCGTCCACCTTGCGGAAGTACACGTCCGGCTCGACCAGCCGCGCCTGCGTCTTGTTGTAGCGCAGCCCGGGCCGCGGATCGAGTTTCTTGATGATTTCCACGGCGCGCTTCACCAGCTCGACGGGACGGTTCAGCGCCCGCGCGATTTCCTTCAACTGGTTGCCCTGCAGCAGGCGCGCCAGCGGCGTTTCCGGATCCAGTTCCTCGGCTTCGCTCGCCGCCAGGGGACGTTTCGGCAGGCATTCGGACACAATCTGCTGCGCCAGGGCGTTCTGCCCGTCCAGGGTGCGCAGCTGCGTCAACAGGCATTCGCGCAAATTGCGGGACGCCACACCCAGCGGGTCAAACTCCTGCACCACCGCCAGGGCTTCCTCGACATCTTCCATCGAGTATTTGCCGTTTTGTGAAATCTCTTCCAGCGACGCGTTCAAATAGCCGTTCTCATCCAGGTTGCCGATAATGGCGTCGGCGATCTCGCGCACCAGATCGTTGCAGACCGTCACGCTCAATTGCCACGTCAGGTGTTCGGCAAGGCCCTGCGCCGAGGATAGGAATTTGTCGAACGATGGGCGCTCGATCGTCTCCTGTTCGCTGCGTTCCGGATTGCCGCCGCCGCTGTCCAGGTATTGATTGAAAAACGAGGCCACGTCGAAATCTTCAAATGGGCTGGGGGGTTCGACCTCGGGAATTTTTTCGGTTTCCGCTTTCAGGAAGGCTTCGTCGCTGTAATCTTCGCTGGTGACCGGATCTTCCGACAATTCCTCCAGCATCGGATTCTCGATCATCTCCTGGTTGATCATTTCCCGGAGTTCGAGCCGGTTCAGCGCCAGCACGCTCACCATCTGGACCAGGCCAGGGGTAAGGATCTGCTTTTGCGCGACCCTGAGGTGAAGTTTTGGCTGCAGCCAGTTCATAAGCGTCAATTCAATCGGAAATGGTCGCCGAGGTAAACCCGGCGGACATCGGAATTACTGCTTAGTTCGGCCGGGGTCCCGGTTGCTAGAACTTTGCCGTTCTGGACAATGTAGGCGCGATCGGTAACGCTCAGTGTTTCGCGCACCTGGTGGTCGGTGACCAGAACGCCGATGCCCTCGCGGCTTAGCTCGCTGATAATCTTCTGAATATCCACCACCGTCAGGGGATCGATCCCCGAAAATGGCTCGTCCAGCAGGATGAAAGCGGGTTCCAGAACCAGCGACCTGGCGATCTCCAGCCGTCGCCGCTCGCCGCCGGACAGCGTATAGGCCCCGTTATATCGAACGGTTTCCAGTTTCATCTGCGCCAACAATTCTTCCAGCCGGTCGCGCCGCTGCTCGGCCGTCAAAGGCAGGGTTTCCAGGACCGCGACCAGGTTTTCTTCAACCGTGAGCTGGCGGAAAACCGAAGGCTCCTGGGGCAAATAACTGATACCGCTGCGGGCCCGGAGGTACATGGGGAGGTCGGTAATGTCGTCCCCGTTCAGCAGGACGCGCCCGGAATCCGGCCGGGCTAAACCTACCAAAATGTAAAACGTCGTCGTCTTCCCAGCGCCGTTGGGCCCCAAAAGCCCTACCACTTCGCCTTGACTGATCTCCAGGTCGAGGTCATCAACGACTTTTCGCCCACGATAAGACTTACTGAGCTCGACGGCCTGGAGCTTGAGCATGCCACGTCATTTCTCGACCCGGTGAAGCGTCACGGTTTTTGTACCTTCCGCCGAATCCACAACGATCCTATCATCCGCAAAATAGAAGGTCAATTGACGGCCCGTGGTCATGTCGCCAGATGAGCTATATAGGGTTGGGTTACCCTCGGAAAGAACGAACTTGCCTTCCGAGGCCGTGTATTCGGCCCGATTGGAGGTCCCCCGGCGGTCCTGCTGCCGCACGGACACTTGCCCGGTCGCCACGGCCCGCGAAAGCTGTTTCGGGGTATTTGCGCCGCCAGAATCAGAAAAAAATAGGTCAATCCGGTTGGCCTGGATCGAGCCTTGCTGGGAATCGACCCGGGCGCCTTGCTCGATGCGGGCGGACGATTGCGCTTCCCAGTACGTCAGCATTCCCGCCTGCACATGACCCAGCTGAGGGGCCGGGCTGCCAGGCTGGCCGGCAGTTTGGCCCGAGGTTTGCATGGCCGTTGGCCCGGTTCTTGGACTCCACGCCGCTTGGGGAAACACCCCCCGAACATGCCCTTTGGCCACCACCATGTGCGACGCGCTGTCGAGCTCGATTGCGTCGGCCTGGATCACTGACTGCCCCTGCCACAGCCGTCCATCTCCGGAGTAGACCGCGCGGCCTCGGGCCGTATCGGCAACCAGGTGATCCGCCGAAACGTGCGCCGGCTCCTGCGCGAAATTTGAAATGCTTCCTGAGGCCGCGCCCAACTCCGTGGTCTGCACGTGCCCGTCAGCGCGCAGCGTATTCGAACCCTGGGCGAATGTAGCCGTTTGCGCGGTAGTCCGCGTCATGGCGTCGGACAGGACGACCGACCCCCCCAGCGTAACCGTATTAGAAGTGCGATCGGCATGCGCGTGGTCGGCCTGCCCGGTGCGCGGGCCATCCTGGAAACGCACGCCGCCGGTTTGATCGATCGTGGACCATTCGCCGGCGTTCGAAGAACGATTCGAAAACTTTGCCGTAAGCTCGCGCGATGCCGTGGTCTGCTCGGGGGCGTCCCCGATTTTGCGCGCCACCTCCACGCCGCCGGTGGCCACGAGATCCCGCAGCCGGTTCTGCCCGTCAAATCTCAGATTCATCCGATTGCCGCTCATGCGCATGGTTTGCGGAACGCCCTTGCCGTTCACCATGGCGACGTCCTGCCACTCGGCCCGCGCGGGCGCCAGCGTGTTCACGCTTGTCACCAGGGTTTGCCCCTGCCGCGAAGCTTGGGAAAAATGGATTTCCAGGACGTCGCTCTCCACGCGGCGCGTGCCGCCGTTTGCCGCGGCGCTGGTCGAGGTCAGCGTGACGCCGTTGCCGGCGGTAAGCAATTGGGGCGCGTTCCGGCCCGTTGCCAGCAGCATCTGAATGCGGCCCGCGTCGATGACGTCCTGGCCCGCGGGCGTGGTTCGCGTGCCGTGCACGCTTCCGGTTGCCACGATGGATTCAATCGAACCGTCCGGCTTCAACTCCGCGTCCATTTCGTCGGCGGACAGCGCGATCGGCCCGTAAGGGTCCTCTTCCAGCACTCGCGGGTGCCCGCTGGCCGTCAAGCGCCGCGCATGCAATGCCGGGTCCAGTTCCAGCAGCAAATTGTCGGCAAAAAGATCGTGCGTCGCCTGCCGCGCCTGGACATTTCCCTGCATTTGCACCGTGCGCGCCTCGCGCTGAAAGGCCATGGTGTCGCTCGTCAACCTCAGTGTCTTGTCCGGAGCGTTTTCCGGGATCGCCTGGGTTTTT
>Ga0307374_10008236_pt1 | contig 15637 bp, 12 predicted proteins | sample OX3MG_FD_202532 | JGI IMG/M metagenome (GOLD analysis project Ga0307374, IMG submission 202532) | Soil microbial communities from Risofladan, Vaasa, Finland - OX-3 | ecosystem: Environmental > Terrestrial > Soil > Coastal area > Acid sulfate soil | place: Finland: Risofladan, Vaasa | collected... | reverse complement strand
TCGTTGTAATTGTTTCAACCATTCCTCGAGGCGGAGGATCTCGTCTTGCGCTTTTTGATATTCCGCTGGGTTCGCGATCATAATTCAACCTCCACAATCCCCTTGCGCCGCCCGTCGACTTCACGCGTGCGACTGAAGAATTCAAGCCACTCGTCCCAGTCGTCCTCGTCTTCCGCCGCGAAAATCTCCTCTGGGCGGCGGCTGAGCAACATCTCTTCGAGTTCGACGGCTGGCTCGAAGCCTTGTTCCACCATCTGTTTGAAATCGATTGGAATCGCAATGACCGCGTCAATGTCGTTGGGTTCCTTTTTGGCCGTCACGAAACTTCCGTCGATCAAAAAGCGCTTGGCACCAACCTCTCGACCCAATGCAATCCAGCGCCGCACTCGAAGGATGAGCCGTCTTCTGGATCGAGTGGATGAGCCAAACCGGAATGTAACTTCGGCTTCGGTGGCACGGTACAAGCCTTCTGGCAAATAGCCGTCCGCTCGAAATTGCGGAATTCTCGAGTTTGACGGCGGCTCCATCGCGATTTTCCGGGAACACTGCTTGAACTCATCTTACCACGAATTGCCTGGAAACTCCATTCGCGAGCGCGGATCACTGGCCGCCGACCGACCTTCACGCAGACAAAAATGAGACACTTTTGCCAAGAGAAAAAAGCGGTGGCTGGCGGCAGAGTGTAACATCGCTTAGGCTCTGCCTGGGCCACCGTGAAGCCGTAACCAAACCCGCCTCCCCGACAATCCATGTTGGGGCGGGCAACGGATATGGTACATTGACCTTTCGCGGTTCCCGTTAGACGCTGAACCGCTGGAAGATTGAAAAAGGAGCTTCAACCGTGTTGAACCTGCTCACCCGCCGTCGATTTCAAGCCTGCGACGGCTCGACCCGTCGCGACTTTCTCAAGATTGGCACCCTTGGCGCCGGGGCGCTCGGGCTGCCGAGCCTGTTGGCCGCCCGAAGTCAGGCCGCTGCCTCGGGGCGGTCGGTCAAGGACACTTCGGTGGTCTGGCTATGGCTTGGGGGCGGACCCACGCACATCGAGACTTTTGACCCCAAGCTTTCGGCCCCGTCGGAATACCGTAGCATCACCGGCGAGGTGGCGACGAGCCTGCCGGGCGTGACTTTCGGCGGCACGTTCCCCAAAATGGCCAGACAGGCCGACAAGCTGGCGGTCGTCCGCTCGTTCGCCCACGGCAATAGCGGCCACGGCGGCGGCACTCACTGGGTCATGACCGGTTACGACGACCGCAACGCCGACAACGGCGGCGTGCCATCGCGGCCGGGGCTGGGAGCGATCGTCTCGCGTGTGCGCGGTGCGAACCATCCGCAAAGCGGCATGCCCACGTATGTCCGCCTGGGCGGCATCTACGGCGACGGCCCATCGTTCTTGGGCACGGCCTCCGCTCCCTTCGATCCAGGCGGGCAGGCCCAGCAGAACATGCGATTGGAGCTCACGCAGAGCCGCCTGAGCAACCGCCGCCGACTGCTCAAGGGACTCGACAAGCTCAAACGCGAGGCCGACACCAACAAGCTGATGGAAGGCCTCGACGAATTCGAGAAGCAAGCCTTCAACTTGGTGCTGAACCGGGCCCCCGAAGCCTTCGATCTGACCAAGGAAGACCCGCGGCTGGTCGAGCAATACGGCCAGGGGCTGGGCCAGCAGATGCTGCAAGCCCGGCGGCTGTGCGAGGCCGGCTGCGGCTTCGTGACGCTCCATTACGGCGGCTGGGACATGCACGGCAACATCAAAGCCTCGTTGGAACAGATTTGCCCGGCGCTGGACCACTCTGTGGCCACGTTCGTTGAAGACTGCCATCAGCGCGGGCTCAGCGAAAAGATTCTGCTGGTGATCTCGGGTGAATTTGGCCGCACTCCTCGGATCAACGGTGGGGCGGGGCGCGATCACTGGGCGCCCTTGAGCACGCTGGCTTTGGCGGGCGGCGGATTGAAGATGGGCCAGGTCGTGGGCGAGTCGGCGCCGAAGCTCGACGTGCCGCAGTCGACCCCCATCACCCCGCAGGATCTGATGGCCACCGTGTTCCAGGTTTTGGGGATCGACGAACGCATCCAATTCGTCAACCAGGCCGGCCGGCCCGTCTACATGATCGAGAATGGCAAGCCGATCGCGGAATTGGTGTAGGGGCATTGGTCTCTTGTCATTGGTCATTGGTCATTAGTCGATTGGGCGCCAGCATGAGACAGCGACGCACCGGTCATGCCGTCACGGTCGCGCCGGCGTTTGTCGCTTTCGCTTTGTGCTTGGTCTTTGGGATCCGTTCGTCGGCTGATGAGGCGATCCGAGGGCAACCGGCGGGGTGCGAGGTTGGCGCCGCCGTGCCTTCGTTCTACGTGCGCGACGTGATGGGGCGGCGACCCGATTTGGCGACCTGCCTCGTCTGCAAGTACGGGGCAAGGCCCGTCGCGCTGGTGTGCGTGCATCGGCTCGATGCCCAGTGCGAGGCGCTGATCAAAGCGATCGACCGCACGATCGACGCGCACCGAGGCGACGGACTGCGCGGTTTTGCGATGTTCCTTGACGGCCGCCCATCCGAATTGCAGCCGACGCTGGCCACATTGGCGCACCGCCGAGGCCTTTCGCTTCCCTTGGCCATTCCCGTCGAGAGCGGTGGTCCCGGCGCGCTCGACCTGCCCGAAAACGCCCGCGCGATCGTGTTGCTCTATCGCCGCAAGCAAATCGTCGAGCGGTTCGTGTTCGCCTCCGATGAGTTGACCGACGAAAAGATTCAAGAGGTCGTCGGCGCCGCCGACCGCTTCGCCACGGCCGAATGAGCCGGCCGCAGTTGGTTTGGTGGGCTGCACGCCCGTATGCGGAGTCGATTGACTCGTCGAACCTGGACACGTAGGCTATCGTAATGTCCACGTGGAAATTGAGGCTGACAATGTCAACTTTTAACGAAGTTCTTGACGCTGCCCGGACACTGGCACCAATGGATCGATTGCGTTTAGTCGATGCGCTTTGGGAAGATGTTCCTTCAACCGAATGGCCCATGCCAACCGACGAATGGATCGCTATAGCCCAAAGCCGCTCGGCCGGATACGACGAGGGTCGCGTCACGGCGACGACATGGACCGAAGTTCGGGCGCGCGCTCGCAAGCGGGCGGGTCTTGATGATTGACTTATTCCAATCCGAAAAATGCCGCCAGCGCCACCGCGGTCGTTTCGACCCGCAGTATTCGTGGCCCCAGGCTCAATACGTCCCATCCGTGAGCGCGGGCCAACTCCAGCTCCGAATCGGTCCAGCCTCCTTCGGGACCAACAGCGACGAGCGCTGATCGCATCGCCGTCGTTGACCGCAAAGTCTCGCACCATTCTCTCGCGCCAATGGCACCTCTCGGATCGGCCATGGCGCGCCGACGTGAAGGGTCGGCCACGCCGATCGAACCTGGCTCGGCAAACCACTCGATTGAATTTCGCGGCGGCGCGATTTCCATGAGCCGATTCCGGCCGCATTGCTTCGAGGCCTCGATCACCGTCCGCCGCAGCCGTATGAGCGCCTTTTCGAGCGGTTCGGCGACACTCCGGTCGGTCTGCAACGGCACCAGGCGCCTTACCCCAAGTTCGACCACCTTTTCGACCAACCACCGCTGTCGGTCCCCCTTGGGTAAGGCGACGGCCAGTGTCAGCTCGATCGCCAGCTCTCGACTGACTAAGGCGCTGCCTTCGACGGCCAGTTCCACTTCGGTCCGACCGACGCGTTCGATTCGCGCCGAGAATTCGCTGCCGACGCCGTCGAACAGCGTGACCGCCAGGCCGGCCTTTGCCCGCAAGACGTGAATCAGGTGGTGCGCTTCCTCGCCTCCCAGAGTGACCCGCTCGGACGCGATCGGCTCGGGAACGTAAAAGCGGTCGGGCATGGGAGGCGTTACGGAGGCGATAGGCGTCAGGCGATAGGCGTTAGGCTACCGTGACTCGCGACAGCGGCCCGCCTTCTTGCGAACCCGATCGAGCCAATCGCCTAACGCCTATCGCCTAACAGCTTCTTTCAAGTCATCGGGCCAATTCTACCGATTACACAAGAGATAGGGAATTTGCCGATTTCGTCATCCCCTTATCTTATCCCCTCGTCATCCCCCCAATCCCCTCACGCCCAAGGAAAACCCGATGTACCACGCCTATTGGGGTTTGCGCGAGAAGCCGTTCTCCGACGGGGTCGATGCGCGGCGTTACCTACCGAGCCCGTCGCACGAAGAGGCCTTGGCCCGGCTGCATTTTCTCGCGGAGGGAGGGCGGCGTCTGGGGTTGCTTTTGGCGCCCAGTGGCAATGGCAAATCTTTGCTGCTGGAAATCTTCGCCAGGCAACTGCGTTACGCGGGCTGCCAGGTTTCGCAAGTCAGCCTGTTGGGCATGGAGCTCCACGACCTGCTCTGGCAACTCGCAGCCGACTGGGGGCTAAGCCCCGACCGAGCGGACGGCCCGTTCGCGCTCTGGCGTGCCATCAGCGACCGGCTGGCCGAGAACCGTTGGCAGGGAATTCGGACCGTGGCCTTGTTCGACGACGCCGACGACGCCGGCCCCGAAGTTCTCGACCAGGTGGGCCGGCTCTGCCGCGCGGCGCCCGGCAGCGACGCGAGGCTTACGCTGGTAATTGCCGGGCGAACCGAGCGCGTTTCGTTCTTCGGCCGCCGACTTCTGGACTTGGCCGATTTGCGGATCGATATCGTGCCTTGGGACCTGGTCGACACGGAGCAATTCGTCACACAGTCGCTTTCGCGCGCGGGACGCAATCATCCGGCCTTCACTCCCGACGCTCTGATTCGACTGCACGAGTTGTCGGGCGGCATCGTCCGTCGACTGTCGGCACTCGCCGATTTGGCGTTGCTCGCGGCGGCCGGAGGTCAGTTGGCGCTGGTCGACACGCACACCGTCGAGCGCGTCCACGACGAATTAGGAGTCATGGACACTCTGGTGCCCTTCGGAAGCGCCGCGACATCGCACGCGTAAAGGCAAGCCGACCCGCTGCGCGGATACCGCGGGCAGAGCACAGCGATGCCCCGGTCGCATCCTAGCCGGGGCATTGCTGACGCTTGCCACCAGCCACCACCATCTTCTTGCGGCAAAATGTCTCATTCGCGCCCCGGCGGCCCAAACACGTCGGTCGTCGGTTGCACGTCTCGACCTCACAGGTCTGTTCCTTGAGAGCTCCTACCGTCTTGCCTTGCGACGCATGATTGACCGCGTAATTCGCCACAGCTAGCATGGCAAAATCTTCCGTTGCCGTTCTCCTGGGCAACGACGACTGCTTTCAACTCATTTTGAATCTCTGCGCCAGCTCTTGAAACACCGCGGATCCCCATGCGTAATTCCACATTCAAACACGCACCAGCCAGTCTCTGGCTGGTCCATCGGGCGGCGCGGCGGTCTCCGAACAGCTAGCCACTCGTTACTTGATCTTGCCCGCCTTGGTCAGGTAGGCGATGACCTCCTCGGCGAGCGTTTCGGCGTCCTTTTTCCCGGCGTCGAGCACCAGCTCCGGCTTTTGCGGCGCTTCGTAGGGATCGTCGATGCCGGTAAATCCCTTGAGCTCCCCGGCCCTGGCCTTCTTGTAAAGCCCCTTGGGATCGCGGGCTTCGCACACCTCGATCGGCGCGTCCACGAGGATCTCGATGAACTCGCCGGGGGTCATGGTGGCGCGAACGGCGTCGCGGTCGCGGCGGTAGGGGCTGATGAAGGCGGTGAGGGTGATCAGGCCGGCCTCGCTGAAAAGCTTGGCGACGGCCCCGATGCGGCGGATGTTTTCTTCGCGGTCCTGGGCCGAAAAGCCGAGCCCGAAGCGCTTGGCGAACTCGTCGCCGTGCCGTTCCTTGAGCATGCCCGGCCCGGCGTTCAGGCCGTGTCGCACGTTGTCGCCGTCGAGCACGAAACTGTGCAGGCCGCGCGAATGGAGCTTGTGGTCCACCAGGTTCGATATCGTGCTCTTGCCGCAGGCACTGAGCCCCGTGAACCAGATCACGCACCCCTGGTGGCCGTTCAGGCCCTCGCGCTCCGGGCGGGTGACGCTATGGGCGTGCCAATGGACGTTGGTATCGTTGGACATGGTATCTTTGGGCATCGTATCTTTCGACATGGGGACCGTGGTTCCTCTCTCTTTCGGCTTTGGCGGGCTAGATGAACCGAGTATCTTAACGCGTGCAAAACGATGAGTCCAGGCGCACGGCATGTGGACTTTTCTCCTCCGGCGTGGTGGAATGGGGTATGCACCGCCGTCGACTTGAACCATTCAACGCGTTCGTGGCGCTCGCCTTGCTGGCCTGGCCGGCACCGGCGCGCCTGTCGGCGGCGGACGGCGCCGTCGAGTTCAACCGCGACATCCGGCCGCTGTTGAGCGACAACTGCTTCCAGTGTCACGGTCCCGACCAGGCCAAGCGCAAGGCCGAGCTGCGTCTGGACATCGAATCCGCGGCCTTGGGCATGAACGAAGGGGCCGAGCGCGACGGCACGCGGCCGATCGTGCCGGGCGATCCGGCCGCCAGCGAGCTGTACCGCCGCATCGCCTCCACCGATCCCGACGAGCGGATGCCGCCGGTCGACTCCGGCCGAAAACTTTCGGCCGAGCAGATCGAACTGGTCCGCCGCTGGATCGAGCAAGGGGCGAAGTGGCAGGGCCATTGGTCTTTCATTCCTCCGCGCCGCCCCTCCGTTCCGGCCGTCGCTGGCGGCAAGGAAGTGTGCAATCCGATCGACGCCTTCATTTACTCACGACTCGAACGCGAAGGGTTGGCTCCGGCCGGCGAGGCCGAGCGGACCACGCTCATTCGCCGCGTGACCATGGACTTGACCGGACTGCCGCCTACGCCTTTCGAGGTCGATGCCTTTTTGGCCGATGCGTCGGCAGGTGCTTACGAGAACCTGGTCGACCGGCTGCTCGATTCGCCCCGCTTCGGCGAACGGATGGCGACCCGCTGGCTCGACGGCGCCCGCTACGCCGACACCAACGGCTACCAGAGCGACGGCGAACGGTTCATGTGGCGCTGGCGCGATTGGGTGATCGATGCCTACAACCGCAACCTGCCGTTCGATCAATTCACCATCGAGCAACTGGCCGGCGATCTGCTGCCGGGTTGCACGCTCGACCAGCGGATCGCCACCGGCTTCAACCGCAACCATCGCGGCAATGCCGAGGGTGGGATCGTGCCCGAGGAATACGCCGTCGAGTACGTCGTGGATCGCGTCGACACGACCGCCACGGTCTGGCTCGGACTGACGATGGGCTGCTGCCGCTGCCACGATCACAAGTTCGACCCGCTCTCGCAGCGCGATTTCTACCAACTGTTCGCGTTCTTCAACAACGTGCCCGAGCGAGGCAAGGCGGTCAAATTCGGCAACTCGCCGCCGATGGTCAAGGCGCCGACGCCGCGCGAGCGCGACGAGCTCGCGCAGGTCGGGGCGCAGCTTGCCGCCGCACAGGCCCGCTTCGCGGCGCTGTCGCCGCAACTGGCCGCCGCTCAGGCCGATTGGGAAAAGTCGTTCGTTGCCGCGCAGCCCCTTGATTGGACAATCACCACCGGGCTTGAGGTCCAATACCCCCTTGACGGCGATCCGGCGAACCACGCCCCGGCCGTCGGCCCGGGACCGCTGCCGCCAAGACCCGTAGCCACGCGGGGAGAGCAGATCGTCACACCCGTCAAGAAGCCGGGGCCGCCGGAGGGCAGTGCCGACCCTGCGCTCGCGCGGTTCGAGGGGGGACGGCTCGAAGGGGAACGGTTCGAAGCGGGCGAGGGAGCGTTCGAGCCCGGCAAGCTGGGCCAAGCTTGCGCCTTCGACGGAAACCAAACCATCGACGCGGGCGACGTCGGCTCCTTCGGCTATTACGACCGATTTTCGATCGCGGCGTGGGTGCGACCGCAAAGTGACCGCGGCGGCACGCTCGTGTCGCGAATGACCGATGCCGAGCAAGCCGATGGTTATTACGTCGCACTGGCCGGCGGCAAAGTGCAGGTCAATCTGGTCAAGCGTTGGCTCGACGACGCGCTGCGGGTCGAGACCGAGCGGAGCTTGCTTCCGGGCCAGTGGCACCATCTGCTGGTGACCTACGATGGCTCGCGCGTCGCCAACGGAGTCAAAGTTTACATCGACGGATCTCCCGAGCCGATGGCCGTCCGGCTCGACGAACTGAACCAGACCTTCGCCACCGCTCAGCCGTTGCGGATTGGCGGAGGGGGCGGTCCGGAGGGCCGATTCCACGGCCTCTTGGACGACGTGCGCGTCTACGACCGAACGCTGACGCCGGAAGAGGTGCAAGTGGTGGCCACGGCCGAAACGATCGATCAGATCGTCTCGATCCCCGTGGAGCGGCGCACGCCGGCCCACGCCCAAAAACTCCGCGCTTACTTCCTCGCCGAACCGGCGCCCGAGCCCATTCGCCAGGCATGGCGGCAAGTCGTCGCGCTGGGCGATCGGCGGAAGGCGCTCGTCGAGAGTTTTCCCACGACAATGGTGATGGAAGAACTGCCCACGCCACGCGATACGTTCATCCTGGTCCGCGGAGAATACGACAAGCACGGCGAACGCGTGGCGCCGGCCGTGCCGGCCAGCATGCCGCCGTTGAACGCCGGCGCGACCGGCAACCACCCAGGCCCCGTCAATCAATCTGGCTCCGTCAACCGGCTGGATCTGGCTCGCTGGCTAGTCGATCCGGCCAACCCGTTGACGGCCCGCGTGGCGGTGAACCGCTATTGGCAGATGCTGTTCGGCACGGGGCTGGTGAAGACGGTCGACGATTTCGGCGCCCAGGGCGAGGCACCCAGCCATCCGGAATTGCTCGACTGGCTGGCCACGGAGTACGCCGGCAACGGATGGAACACGAAGGCTATCATCCGCTCGATCGTCACCAGCGCCACGTATCGGCAGTCTTCAAAGGTCACGCCGGCCTTGGCGCATCGCGATCCGGAGAACCGGCTCCTGGCCCGCGGCCCGCGGTTCCGGCTTTCGGCCGAAATGATCCGCGACCAGGCCCTTGCCGCCGCGGGCTTGCTGGTCGAGCGTCTGGGCGGACCGAGCGTGATGCCCTACCAGCCCGACGGGCTATGGAACGAGCTCGCCGGCGTCGACTACGCGCAGGACCACGGCGAGTCGCTTTATCGGCGGAGCATGTACACGTTTTGGAAACGGACGGTCGCGCCGCCGACGATGATCACGTTCGACGCCTCCGGGCGCGAGACCTGCACGGTGCGCGAGACGCGGACCAACACGCCGCTGCAAGCGCTGACCTTGTTGAACGAAGTCACGTTCGTCGAGTGTTCGCGGAAGCTGGCCGAGCGGGCGATCGTCGAGGGGGGCGCTACGCCGGAGGATCGGATCGCACACGCCTTCAAGCTGGCCGTCGCGCGGCCTCCCGCGGCGGCGGAGCTCGGAATCCTGGTGAGCGGCTTCCAGGACCACCTGGCCCATTACCGCGCCGAGCCGGGGGCGGCGCTCAAGTCGCTCAGCGTCGGCGAATCGCCTCGCGATGAGCGCCTTGATGTCGCGGAGCTTGCTGCGTACACGGCCGTGGCGGGCGTGATCTTGAACCTGGACGAAACGGTGACGAAGGAATAAATGCCGAGAACCACCCTGGGCGGCGACGATCCCGATCATCAATTGCCCGCCGATGAGAAAGAACGCCGTGAGCGTGAGTTGCGCGCGGAAGCGCGCCAACATTTGCTTTCCGGCGAACCGAAGGAGTGCAAGCGGTTGAACGACCGGGCAAAGAACATTTCGCGTAGGCCGTCCCAGCGAGCGGATCATCACTGATGAAGGAACTGATCCGAAAATACCGAGAGCTGCTTGTGAAGCAGGAATCACTGACCAGTGTGGATCAGGCAATCGCGCTCGTCCAACAGGTTTTCGGCCAACGTATCGTGGCGAGGAACGGGACTTTCGAGTTCCAGTCGACCGTCTCGCGTTCTCCGAAGATCGCCGCCAATGTTCAGCAGGTCACGTGCTTGGTCAAGCAATTCGATTTTGCACTATTGAGCCAACTCGTTGCGGACGCGGCGCACAAGGGGAAGTCCGAAGTCCGGCTGCGCCGCAGGACCATGGAAACGGCGATCACCCTTGGCATCGTGCCCGTGCTCGCGTTGCACCGCGATGGCGAGATGCCCCCCGAGCGATTCTCACTCCTGTTCGATGCCTGCAACGTCCTGTTCCACCATGCGTACTTCGCACTACTGCCCGAGCTCGAGGGCACGCAGTGGCAAGAAGAGCGTCAGCTCGTGCTCTCCGCGTTTCACGAGTTTGCCGAAAGCGCGCCACAAGTCGCCGACCGCTGCAGCCTGCTGGCGTTCTATTACGAGGCGATCGGCGATGATCGCCGGGCAGGTGACCTGCGGCTTCAGGCATTGCGCGCGACGCCGGCCGACGCCGAGGTCTTCATGACGCAATTACAGACCTACTGGTCGTTCCTGGTCGAACACAAACTACTGAGTGAGGCGATTGACTTGCTGTTGGAGAGCTACCCGCGCGTGCCGCGACGGGATCTCGATGAACTCCACGAACTGATCAAACTCACATTCGACATCCAGGCCCACCACTACAAATCGCTGCTCGTGGGCCAACGATCCTGAACGCACTGCCTCGACGAGAGCAGCTCAAGCAATTCTATTTGTCATTTCCGACAAACAATTGACACTTCGGCGGCCCGGCGGGAGAATGGTACGGAGAGCCCAACTTCTTTGGGGCGAAGGGCCTGAGTGGCGCGTCATGTTCCTTTGGGTCCCCAGGCGCCTGGTTTCCATCGCGAGGAGGCGGTCATGCGAGGTCGAACGTTCCATGGGCCCGCGGTGCTGGTGATAGCCTGTTTTGTCTTTCCGGCGGCCCTCCGTGCGGCCGAGACCTCCAAGGAAGCCAAGGAATTCAAGTACGCGCGTCGCGGCATTCAACAGCAAATGAAAAGCCGCAAGCCCGAGGCACGCGTGGCGGCCGTTCGCAAGCTGGTCGATTATCCCTCGGCCGACGCCGCCAAGCTGCTGGTGCAAATGGGACTCGCCAGCCAGGACGACGACGTCCGAAGGGCCTCCTATGAAACCTTGCTCTCGTTCAAGGACAACCAGGACGCCTGTGACTTCCTGCTGGGCGAGGTCAAGAAAGATGTGAAGCGCGGCAATGCCGATCCGGGCACCTGCGCGTCGCTGGCCGTGCTCTTGGCCTCGAAGCTGGTCGAAGTCGAAAAGGAATCGCTGAAACTTCTGGAACAAGCCGCCAGCTCGCCCGAGGGGGGCTTGCTGCTCCTGGTCACGCTGGCCGACGACCTGGGGACGGCGGGCGACGAGGTCAGCGTTTCCACTTTGGTCAAGCTGACTAAGTCCCCCCTGTTCCTCCGCGAGTTCGCCCTGCGCCGTTCGGTCACTCAGGCGCTGGCCCGCGTCGACCAGCCCGACGCCGTCGAGGTCCTGATCGACCTCTTGGTCACGATCCAGGGCGAGGTCCGGGCCGACATCGTGCAGTACCTGACCGGCATCAGTGGCAAGCAGTACGGGCTGGACAGCGAGGCCTGGCTCGCCTGGTGGGAAGCGAACCGCGAAGATTTCAAGTTCCCACCCGCCGCCCATCGCGCCGTCGCCCGCGCCGAACTGGGCGCCAAGGCGTCATCATCGTCGTATTACGGGTTGCCCGTCTATGCCTCGCGGCTGCTGTTCGTGATGGACACCTCCGCGAGCATGAAGGGCGGCCGGATCGAGGCCGCCAAGCGCGAGCTGGTAAAAGCCATCAACGACTTGCCGCCGGGCGTCTATTTCGGCGTGCTGGTGTTCAATTCGCGCGTGGGGACCTGGTCGAGGGAATTGATGGTGGCCAGCCCGCAGAACAAGGAGCAAGCGGCGGCGTTCGTGCGCTCGCAAGGGTTGAATTTGCAAACCGCCTCATATGACGCGCTGGAAGCGGCGTTCAATTTCGACACCGAGGCGGTCTACTTCCTGACCGACGGCGCCCCGCACGGCGGCAAGGTTGTGGGGCCCGACGCGATCGTGGAAGTGATCACCAGGCTCAATCGCACCCGCCGCGTGACGATCAATTCGATCGGCATCGGCGTCGGGACGGAGGGGAACGTGTTCGACACGTTCCTCAAGACGCTCTCCGAGCGGAACTTCGGCGAGTACAAGCGCGTCAATCATTAATCTCAACCGCGAAACCGGCACATTCGGCGCCTCCGTACCCGGCGCCGGTCCGTGGGACGGCCAAGGACGCCTTGGGGCCGAGAATGAGCTAGGATTCTCCGTGACCAAGACGTGTTCGTTGGTCGCACCATCGCTTGCCAAGTCGCACCCGAGCTCCCAACCTGCGAAACCAGCGTGAACGAGCCCATCGACCGCCCTCGGCGCTTCGCACTGACGGACCGTCACGCACTGACCCTGACCGTCGAGTGGGAAAACGGCGGCGCACCGACGTCCGCCCCGGCGGTGCTGCTCGACATTTCGACCGGCGGCGTGAAGCTTTCGTTGTGTACGCACCTGAAGCTGCACCAGGCGATTTCTCTCACGATCGTTTGCTCCGAGCTCAAGCTCGACCTGACGGTTTCGGCCAGGGTTTGCTGGCTCCGGCCCGCGGGAAGCGATCAATGGACCGCCGGTTGCTCCTTCTTGCCCGAACTCTCGACGGCCGCCCTGGAAACCCTCTTCGCGTCGGGCCTGGTGGAACGGCGCATCTTCTCACGCCATCCGAAAACGCTGTCCGCCGGCGCCCAATGGGAGCTCGATCCGGCCCGTTTCGACGTCGAGCTGCGGGATGTGTCGACGGGCGGCGTCTGTATTCTGTCGCCGCGGCCGGGCAAAATTGGAGCACGGATCGTGCTGTTCGTGCCGGACGGCGACGGCCGTGAGGTGCCGGTTGCCGCCCGTGCCCAATGGCAAATGGCCGACGGGGCAGGCTATCTGATCGGGTGCGCCTATGTCAACGTCGAAGGGCATGCCGCCATGCATGAGGCGTTGGCGCGCGCGGTGCCGCCGCCACCCAAATCGTCCACACACCTCTCGCGATGGCGGCGACGGGCACTTTGGGCGGCCGGCTTGCTCGCGCTCGGGTGGATTGCGTGGCGTTTTGGCGATCGACAAATCAGCGCGATCATCACGCAACTGCTGGCTCGATAGACCCCGAGTTTCCCGCACCCGGGAGACGGGTGCGGCCGACTTGGCCTTTCCCTAAAGTTGAAGTCCGCGCAAAATACTCCTCTGGCCGGTGTAAAACGCCAAGAGGGACCACGGATGGCTCGCTTTGACAAAGGAACGACGCTGATAAACGGATTCGCAAGCTGCCGCCTGGCAATCCATGTCATGGGAGCGCTCTGTTTATCTCTGCTAGCGGCCTTGCCCGCCGCCGCGGCCGACAAAGAGGCCGGCGACTTGACCCAGATGCCGTCTCAACGGCCCGTGCGGGTCGAGATGAGCCTCGAGCTCCTCGAGGTGTCGCAGATTCAGGACCACGAGGAGAAATTCGACGTCGAGTTCTACCTTTTCTTGTCGTGGCACGACCGGCGGCTGGCCTTCGACCCCGCTCAGACCGGCTCGAGCAAGCGGATCGTCCCCGTCGAGGAGATCTGGACCCCCGAACCCGATCTGATCGACGACCTCGACGTGAACGTGCAAGGGGGCAAGCACGCGCACATCATGCCGGACGGCAAGGTGCTCTACCGGCAGTATTACCGGGGAACCGTGTCGAGCAACTTCGACCTGCACGAGTTTCCCTTCGACCGCCACGAGTTGGAGCTGCACATCGAGGCCACGTCGGGCGAGATCGACGACGTGCGCTACGTGGCCGGGGACAGCGGCCCACGCCAGGGACAAAACGAGGCGGCCCGCGTCGTGCCGCACGGTTGGAACCTGCTGGCAACGTCGAGCGAGGTCACCAAGAACCGCTATCCGCGACTGAACGAAACCTATTCACGGTTCACGTTTCGAATCAAAATCGAGCGAGATCCGCACTATTATTGGTGGTCGATCGTCCTGCCGCTGTTGCCGATCGTGATCACGAGCTGGTCGGTGTTCTGGATGGATCCCAAGGAGTTCGGCTCGCAGATCGGCGTCGGCGTGACGGCCATGCTCACGGTCGTCGCCTACCGGATCACGATCGACTCAAGCCTGCCCCCCTTGACCTACATGACCCGCATGGATTATTTCCTGCTGGTGTGCCAGGTGTTCGTGTTCGGGTCGTTCATCTTGTCGGTGTTGGCGCACGCCTGTTTCGCCTTGGACACGGCCGAGATGGTGGCGCTGGCGAAACGTATCAACCGTTGCTGCCGCTGGGTGCCGCCGTTGGCCATGTCGGCGACCTGCGCGCTTTTGTTGTTGCTGCCGGCGGGCCTCGCGATGACGATTGTGTGTTGCTCGCTGGGCGTCGCACTGCTCGCCTGCCGGCCCACGCCGGCCAACCTGCGGCGCTGGTGGCTGGCGCTGCTTGTGCCCGAACGGTTCGCGCGCGCCGAGCTCCAGGCCCATTCGGACGAGCCCGGCGAACCCCATGCGAGGGCTGGCTGACGGGACTCGTCTCGAGGGTAGTGGGGTAACGGCTGCTGGGGCACCACCACCGTCTCGAGCATCCGCTGGCGTCGGCACGGGCCGCCGCTCTATAATGGGAACCAGGCGTCATTGGGGTGCTTGGTAACCTGGCATGAACTTGGCAAGCAGGAAACGATCGGCTTCCATTTGGGCCGCCGTGTGCTACGCGGCTTTCGCCGCGGTGCCGGCCCAGGCGGACGAAACGCCTGGCGAGCCTTCGGCCGACACGATTGGACGTTGGGTCGCGGATCTCGACGGCGGCAGTTTCGCCGTCCGCCGCGCGGCCAGTCGCCATTTGCGGCAAGCGGGCCGTGCGGCCGTTGAACCACTTGCCTCCGCGGCCAACGGCAACCGTGCCGAGGTTGCCCGACGGGCCGTCGACATCCTCGACGCATTGTCCCGGACGTCGGAGACGGAAACGAGAACGTCGGCTCGGGCCGCTTTGAGGGTATTGGCCACCTCGTCGTACCCGCACGCGGCCCAACCGGCGGCGACTGCCCTGCGTTCGCAGCGGATCGCCGACCAGCGACGCGCCGTCGCGGCGATCGGCCGCCTGGGAGGCGAGCTTGCACCCGTAGGCATCGAAGACGAAGAGTACGTCTATGAAGTGAGGCTGGGCAAGAAATGGAAGGGTGGCAAAGCCGGTTTGGAGCACCTCGCAGATCTGGTCCATGTCAGTCACCTTCTGCTGCACGGCGCCGAGTTCAACGACGAAAGCCTCGCAAGAGTACGAGAATTGACCCATTTGCAGTCGATCAGCCTGTACACGACCGAAGTCACTGACGAGGGCGAAGAGTCGTTGCGCAAGGCATTTCCCGGTGTCACGATCGACCGCCGCCGGGGCGCGATGCTGGGGGTGCGCGGGTCCAACGACCCTCGGGGCTGTAAGGTGGACGCCGTCGTGGCCAATGGTGCCGCCCAGATCGCGGGAATTGAGATGGGCGACGTGGTTACGCAGATTGGCGGCGATCCGGTCCACGACCTGCGCGGCATGATCGCGGCGATCGCCAGGTACAAGGCCGGCGAACAGGCCCGCGTCGAGTTCCTCCGCGGCACCGAGCGGCTTGCGCGGTACGTGAAGTTTGGGGAACTGGATGTTGACGCGCTCCGTTAAGGGGAGCACCGGGGAAGGGGGAAGATTTATTGA
>Ga0307374_10008235_pt1 | contig 15637 bp, 11 predicted proteins | sample OX3MG_FD_202532 | JGI IMG/M metagenome (GOLD analysis project Ga0307374, IMG submission 202532) | Soil microbial communities from Risofladan, Vaasa, Finland - OX-3 | ecosystem: Environmental > Terrestrial > Soil > Coastal area > Acid sulfate soil | place: Finland: Risofladan, Vaasa | collected... | reverse complement strand
GTACGCGAAGCCGCGCTCCTCGCCGACCGAGCGCGTCGGAGACGTCGAGATGAACTCGTTCCGCGGGCACATCGTGAACGACGACGCCCCGGTCCCGTCCGCGCGGGTTCCCGACCCGCGGCGCATGCTCGCCGCGTACCACCGCTCGGCGTCGACGCTGAACCTCCTCCGCGCCTTCACGAAGGGCGGGTTCGCCGACCTCTCCCAGGTCCACGCGTGGAACCAGGAGTTCGTCGCCACGAGCGCCGAGGGCCGCCGCTACGAAGCGATCGCCGAGGAGATCGACCGCACGCTGCGCTTCATGCGCGCGTGCGGCGTCGACCTCTCCGCGGGAGCGCCGATCCAGCAGGTCGACTTCTACACGAGCCACGAGGCGCTGCTCCTCGACTACGAGGAGGCGCTCACGCGCCGGGACTCGCTCACCGGCCGCTACTACGACTGCTCGGCGCACATGCTCTGGATCGGCGAGCGGACCCGGCAGCTCGACGGCGCGCACGTCGAGTTCCTGTCCGGCGTCGGCAACCCGATCGGCGTGAAGCTCGGCCCCTCGACCGACCCCGCCGAGGTGATCGAGCTCTGCGAGCGGCTCAACCCCGAGCGTGAGCCGGGCCGCCTCACGCTCATCGCGCGTCTCGGGATCTCGAAGGTCACCACGGTCCTGCCCGGGCTCGTGCGCTCCGTGCGCGACGCCGGGCACCCGGTCGTGTGGGAGTGCGACCCGATGCACGGCAACACCTTCACCGCCGACGGCGGGCGCAAGACGCGGCACTTCGACGACGTGCTCGGCGAGATCCGCGGCTTCTTCGCGGTCCACCGTGCCGAAGGCACGTGGCCCGGCGGCGTGCACGTCGAGCTCACGGGAGACGACGTGACCGAGTGCCTCGGCGGCGTCGAGGACATCCTCGAGGAGCAGCTCCCGCTGCGCTACACGACGACGTGCGACCCGAGGCTCAACGCGCGCCAGTCCATCGACCTGGCCTTCAGGGTGGCCGAGCTCCTGCGCACCTGATGCGCGGGTCGAGGCCGCACGGCCGCGCGCTCCCCGCAGCCCTCGCAGTCGCGCTGTTCCCGGCGACCGTGCTCGTCGCCGCGGCGCTGCCGTCGAGCGGCTCGCCCACGCCGTCCACGGCGCAGTCCGCGCACCGCGTCGGGCCCGACATCTCGCACGCACGCTCCGGACGGGCCACCGGGCCGCTCGCGCCGTCTGCCTCGGGCGCGTCCGGCATCCCGCCACGCACCGCGCCCGCGACGGCGTGCGTCCCCGGTCCGACGCCTCCGACCACGACGACCACGACGACCGCGCCGCCTCCGGTCACGACGACCGCGCCGCCTCCGGTCACGACGACGCCTCCGGTCACGACGACGCCGCTGCCTCCGCCGTCGGTGCCGACGACGACCCTCCTGCCGACGTCGACGACGGGCAACCTGCTCGGCAACGCGCGCCGTCCGGCACAGGTCACCACGACGACGACGACGACCACCACCACGACGACCACCACCACCACCACGACGACCACCACGACGGCGCCCGTGGCCGCGACGACGCTCCCGCCGACGACGACCCTTCCGGTCACGCCGACGCCGACGCCTGCGCCTGCGCCGCCCGCTCAGCCCGTCACGCCGGCCGTCGCGACCGGCGCCTACTACCTCGTCGAGAACGACGGGAACGTCCATCCCTACGGCGGCGCCGTCTTCTTCGGCTCGAAGGCCGCGAAGCACCTTCCGGCGCCGGTCGTCGGAGCCGCGCCGACGGCCGACGGGGGCGGGTACTGGCTCGCGACCGCGCGCGGCGGCGTCTACAACTTCGGGGACGCGCACTTCTACGGCTCCGCGGTCCACGAGCGGGCCGCGCAGCCGATCGTCGCGATCGCCGCAACGCCCGACGGACAGGGCTACTGGCTCGTGAGCAAGTCCGGCGCGGTCTACAACTTCGGGGACGCCGCGTACTGCGGCTCGACGGTCCGGCTCCCACTCAGGAACTCAGTGGTCGCGTTCGCCGCGACGCCCGACGGGCTCGGCTACTGGATCGCGACCTCGAAGGGCGCGGTGTACAACTTCGGGGACGCGCCTTTCGCCGGGTCCGTGCCGCTCGCGCACGTCAAGCTCCGCGCGCCCGTCGTCGGCGTCGCGGGGAGCGCGGACGGCCGCGGCTACTGGCTCGTCGCGGCGAACGGCAGCATCTACAACTTCGGCGACGCGCACTTCTACGGCTCCGCGGTGCACGTCGCGTTCCCGAAGGCGGCTCCCTACCCCGTGGTGTCGATCGCAGCGAGCGGGGACGGTGCGGGGTACTGGCTCACGACGTCCTCAGGTCGCGTGTTCAACTTCGGCGACGCGCGCTTCAGCGGCTCGCTCGCGCGCAGCCAGCCACGCCCGCCGCTAGCGGTCGTCCAGCTCGTGCGCACGGTCCCGGCGGGAGCGACCGCCGCGAGCTCGCCGTTCCCGCATGGGGCCTTCGGCTTCGACCTGAGCAACTTCCAGTGCGCCCGCGGAGCGAAGGCCTCGATCCAGGCGAAGGTGCCGACGGTCTCGGAGATCTCGATCCTCCAGGTCGCAGGCTGGCTCGACAGCTCCGAGAACTCCTGCCTCGGCTCGCAGGCCGCGTGGGCCGAACGCGCCGCGGGACCGAACGGCGGGCGCTACAGCCTGTACCTGTTCATGAACTCGCCGGGCACGAACGCCGCCGCGAGCGCGCAGAGCGCGAACGGGCCCGGCGGAGCGTGCGCGACGCTCGCGAACGCCACGCGGCTCGCGTGCAGGGCCTACAACTACGGCTACAACGGGGCGAAAGGCGCGCTCGCGTACGCGTCCGCGACCGGTGTGTCGTCGAGCGTGTGGTGGCTGGACGTGGAGAACGACCACCTCTCGTCGGGCGCCCACAGCGCGTTCCCGTCGTCGTACTGGTCCGACTCGCCGGCGCTCAACGACGAGACGATCCAGGGCGCCGACGACGCGCTCCGCTCTGCGGGCATCACGGTCGGGATCTACTCGACGAGCATCCAGTTCCCCCGCATCGCCGGGAGCTTCGTCCCGAGCGGCCCGCGGGTGCCGCTGTGGGTCGCCGGGGTTCCCTGGACGAACCCTCCCTACACCCAGAGGGGCCTCGACTCGCCCCAGGTCCTCGCCGGTTGGTGCGCGGGTACCGCCGTGTACACGGGCACGCGGAGCGCCGCGGCGTTCGCCGGAGGCGTGCCGTGGCTGCTGCAGGAGACGCCCGGCAACGAGCCGTCCCCCTACGGCCTCGACCCCGACTACGCCTGCTGACCGGGCGCCTCGGCGCACCCGACGCGCCCGGCCGAGCGCGGGCCGCGCGCCGCGGCCGGGTCGGCGTCCGGGTGCGGCTCGGCGACGACCCACGGCGGTGGCGTCGAGAGCAGCTCCGCGTCGCGACCCGCGCCGTCCTCGCCGGCGAGCAGGTGCGCGCTGTCGCTGTAGCGGACGAGCCGCCACTTCGAGCCGATGTGCTGCCACTCGGTGAGCGACGCGTGCTCGGGGTGCAGCCGGACGGCCGAGCCGTGGCCGTCGAGGCCGAGGAACGAGATCATCGACGAGTCGATGACTCCGCCGTGTGCGACGACGACGACGAGACCGCCCGGGTGCGCGTCGACGAGCGCGACGAGCGCCGAGGACGCCCGATCGACGAACCCGGCCCAGCTCTCGCCGCCGGGGGCGAGGGGCGTGTCCGGATCGTCCCCCGGGAGCGACCGCCGCCGGTAGCGCTCCGAGTACTGGCTCCACGTCAACCCGTCGGCCTCGCCCGCATGCCGCTCGCACAGCGAGCACGACTCCGCGAAGCGCACCCCGCCGAGCGCGGGTGCGAGGATCTCCGCGGTCTCGATCGCACGCGGCAGGACGCTCGTGTAGAAGGCGGCCGCCCCGTCGAGCTCGCGGGTGCGCGCGAGGCGCGACGCGAGCGCCTCGGCCTGGCGCACGCCCCGTTTCGTGAGGCCACGGCAGCTCGCGTGGCCGCCGATGTACTCCTCCGCGTTGCACACGGCCTCGCCGTGGCGGACGATCACGAGCCGCGTGCCGAGCCGCGCGGCGCCGGCGTCGTCCGGGCCGCCGTCGCCCGGTCGCTCGGCCCCACCGGTCACACTGGCCGCCACGAGCGCGCTGTCCACCCGGCCAGGGTACCGCCTCAGTCCAGCAGCTCGACGAAGCGCTCGAGCTGCCGGAGGTTCCGGCACTCGAAGACGCCGTCGGTGAGCGGCGAGTACGAGGCGAGGATCGAGTCGCCGGTTCCCCAGTACGCGCGCGGCTCGGGATTCAGCCAGTAGACGCGCCGGGCGCGGCGCGCGACCTGCGCGAGCGCCTCCGCGTTGGCCGCGTGGTAGTTGTTCCGGGCGTCGCCGAGGACGATCACGTTCGTCCTCGAGGTGATCTCGCGGCCCCAGCGACGCGCGAACGTGCCGAACGCGTTGCCGTAGTCCGAGTGCCCGTCGAGATGGACGACGTCGGCCTCGGCCGCGACCCGCGCGACGGCCTGCGAGATCGAGCGGGAGCGGGCGAAGATCGCGGTGACCTCGTCGATCCCGTCAACGAAGACGAAGCTCCGGACCTTCGAGAACTGCGACGCCATCGCGTAGACGAGGTAGAGCGTGAAGCGCGCGAACGCCGCGACGGACCCCGAGACGTCCGCGACGACGACGATCTCCGGCTTCGCGGGCCGGACCGTGTGGAAGCGAGGTTCGATCGGGACCCCGCCGGTCGACAGCGATCGCCGGATCGTCGAGCGGAAGTCGAGCGAACCCCGCCGGCGGTGACGTCGGCGGCGCGCGAGGCGCACCGCGAGCGAGCGGGCGAGGGGGTAGAGCGCCCGCCGCAGCCGCGCGAGATCGTCGCCGCTCGCGTGCATGAAGTCCACGTCCTCGACGAGCGGCCGGCGGAGCGAGGCGGCGACGGCCGCGGCACCTCGGTCCGCGACGAGCGCCCGGCGGATCTCGGACTCGACGAGGCGCCGGAGCTCGGCGGCGCGCGCGGCGAGCTCGTCGGCGACGAGGCGCTCGTCGAGATCGCCCGAGGGCACGTCGAGGATCCGGTCGCCGTCCGGTGCTCCGGGCCCCGTCGCCGCCAGCAGCAGCTCGGCGAGGAGCCCGTCGAGCTCGAGGCCGCGAAGCGTCCGGTAGAGGTAGTACGAGACGCCGACGGGACGCCCGGGCTCGAGCCCTGCGTGGAGGATGGTCGCAGCGAGCGCGACGGCGGCGAGCTCGCGGCGGTCGCCGCTTCGGAGCGCGGACGCGGCGAGCTCGCGGAGCCGCTGCGCGTCGAGCGCTCCCCCGCCGGCCCCGTCGCGCGCGCCGACCGGCCGCGCGTCGGCGGCGTCCTCGCGACCATCCGCGGGCGCCTCGCCGTCGCGGTCGCCGACGATCGACGGCGCGGCGACGCCACGTGCGGAGAAGTAGACCTCGAAGGTCGTCTCGAACGCCTCGACGTGCGCAGACGATTTCACGAGCGTCGCCTCGAGCGCGCTGCGGAGCACCGCCCGGTCCGTGACGGGGACGTGCACGACCGCATCCGCGGCGTCGAGCGCCTCGGTGAGCGACACCGGGAGGCCGGTCGCGCGGAGCTCCTCGACGAAGCCGGTGAGGACCTCGAGCACGAGCGCGCGGGCCGCTAGCCCCGGCCCGCGCCGGGTGGCAGGATCGTGAGCTCCGCGGCGACCTTCTCGATGTCGGCCCGGTACTTGAGCAGCAGGTGGAGGGTCGAGACGGCGACCTCGGTGTCGACGTGCTCGATGCCGAGCAGCACGAGCGTCCGTGCCCAGTCGAGCGTCTCCGAGACCGACGGGTGCTTCTCGAGCTCCATCTCGCGAAGGCTCCGCACGACGCGCACGACCTCGTCCGCGAGGCGTGTCGCGATCCCCGGAACCTTCGCGAGCACGATCGCTCGCTCGCGCTCGATCGTGGGGTAGCCGAGGTAGAGGTAGAGGCAGCGGCGCTTGAGGGCCTCCGAGAGCTCACGCGTGTCGTTCGAGGTGAGCACCACGAACGGGATCTGCCGGGCACGGACGGTCCCGAGCTCGGGGATCGACACCTGGTAGTCCGAGAGCACCTCGAGCAGGAGCGCCTCGGTCTCGAGCTCGACGCGGTCCACCTCGTCGACGAGGAGCACGACCGGGTCCACCGCGCGGATCGCCTCGAGGAGTGGGCGCTCGAGCAGGAAGTCCTCGGAGAAGATGTCCTGCTCAACCTCGCTCCAGCCGCCTGCGCCGGTGGCCCCGGGGCCCTCCGCGCGTTCGACCTGGATGCGGAGGAGCTGTTTGCGGTAGTTCCACTCGTAGAGGGCCTTCGACTCGTCGAGGCCCTCGTAGCACTGGAGCCGGACGAGCCGCGCGCCGAGAAGCGCCGCGACCGACTTCGCGAGCTCGGTCTTTCCGGTGCCCGCGGGACCCTCGACGAGCACGGGCTTCGCGAGCCGGTCCGCGAGGTACACGACGGTCCCGATGTGCTCGTCCGCGAGGTAGCCGACCGCGGCGAGACCGTCCACGACCCCGGCGGGCGAGGCGAAGCGGGCGGCGACCGGAGGCGTCGCCGTCGAGCTCACGACCGCACCTGGCCGTCACCCTCGACCACGTACTTCACGGTCGTGAGCTCGCGCAGCCCCATCGGCCCGCGCGCGTGGAGTTTCTGGGTCGAGATCCCGATCTCCGCGCCGAGCCCGAGCTCGCCGCCGTCGATGAAGCGCGTCGACGCGTTCACGAGCACCGCCGCCGCGTCGACCTCGCGGGTGAAGCGGGTCGCGGCGGCGTAGTCGCGGGTCACGATGGCCTCGGAGTGGCCCGTCGAGAAGCGGGCGATGTGGTCGATCGCGGCGTCGAGGTCGTCGACGACCGCGATCGCGAGCTTCAGCGCGAGGAACTCGGTCGCGAAGTCCTCGTCGGTCGCCGGGTCGATGTCCGGCACGATCGCACGAGCCGCCTCGTCGCCGACGAGCTCCACGCCCCGAAGTGCCGCGGCGAGCCTCGGGAGCGCGACGGGCGCGACGGCCGCGTGGACGAGCAGGGTCTCCGCCGCGTTGCAGACGCTCGGGCGCTGCATCTTCGCGTTCACGACGATGCGCTCGGCGACGTCGAGGTCTGCGGACTCGTCCACGTAGACGTGGCAGTTGCCGTCTCCGTCAACCACGTAGGGAACGGTTGCGTGCTCGAGGACCATCGCGACGAGCGCAGGCCCGCCGCGCGGGATGAGGCAGTCGATCGTGCCGCGCAGCTTCACGAACTCCTCGACGGTCTCGTGCGAGACGTCCTCGACGAGCTGGATCGCGTCGGGCGGAATGCCGGCTTCGTCCACGCCACGCCGCAGCGCGGCCGCGATCGCGCGATTGGACTCGAGCGCTCCCGCGGAGCCGCGCAGCATGACCGCGTTGCCGGACTTGAGGCACAGGCCCGCGGCGTCCGACGTCACGTTCGGGCGGTTCTCGTAGACGATGCCGACGACGCCGAGCGGGACCCGCACGCGGCGGACGCGCAGCCCGTTGGGCCGGACCGAGCCCTCGACGACCTCGCCGACGGGGTCGGCGAGCGCGGCCACTGCCGCGAGTCCCGCCGCCATCGACTCGACGCGGCCGGCGTCGAGCCGGAGGCGGTCGACCACGGTCTCGCTCACGCCGGCGCGCCCGGCGCGCGCGACGTCCTCGGCGTTGGCCGCGAGGATCTCGCCGGTCGCGCCGACGAGTGCGTCGCCACAGGCGTGGAGGGCCGCGTCCTTCGCGAGCCGCGAAGCGCGAGCGAGCTCGCGGGACGCTCGCTTCGCGCGTTCACCGAGGACGGAGAGCGGGATCGTGGCCATGACAAAACTTACCGACTCGCCGCGCGCCGTGGACTGCGTGGGCCCCGTCACACCACCCGCGCCGCCCGCGACGCCCTCAGACGAGCACGACGAGGTCGTCGCGGTGGACGACCTCACGCGAGAGGTCGGCCGGAAGGTCGCGGGACTTGCGGCCGACCCAGGTCGACGAGCGTCGCGACGACAGCCCGGCGAGCCCCTTCGCGAACACCGTGCCGTCCGGACCGACGATCTCGACGGCGTCGTCCACGGCAAACTCGCCCTCGACCGAGCGGACGCCCGCCGCGAGCAACGACGCCTCCCGCTCGACGAGCGCCCGCCGGGCGCCGTCGTCGACGACGATGCGGCCGCTGGGCGGGCGCGCGAAGGCGATCCACAGCTTGCGGGCGCCGATCGTGCGGGCACGAGCCGCGATCGAGGTGCCGATTCCGGGCTCCGACGCGAGCGCCCCCGCGAGGACACCCTCGCGTGCCGCCGATGCGATGACGGTCCGGACCCCGGACCAGGCGGCCATGCGCGCGGCCGCGAGCTTCGAGGCCATCCCGCCACTGCCGCCCGGCGAGCCCGGGCCACCCGCCGCGAGCTCGAGCTCCGCGTCGATCTCGGAGACCTCCTCGACGAGCGACGCGGCCGCGTCGATCCGTGGGTCGGCCGTGAAGAGCCCCGCGGTGTCGGTGAGCAGCACGAGCACGTCGGCGCCGACGAGGTTCGCGACGAGCGCCGCGAGCCGGTCGTTGTCGCCGAAGCGGATCTCGTCGTCCGCGATCGCGTCGTTCTCGTTCACCACCGGCACGACGCCCAGCTCGAGCAGGCGCGCGAGCGTCGCGCGCGCGTGCAGGTACTGGCGACGCTCGCCGAAGTCGAGCGGAGCGAGGAGCACCTGGCCCGCGATGATCCCTTCGCGGGCGAATGCCTCGTCGTAGACGTGCATGAGGCGGTGCTGGCCGATCGAGCTGAGGGCCTGGAGCGTCGTCGCGTCGCTCGGCCGCCCGCCCGGTGGACGCAGCGCGGCGACCCCCGCGGTCACCGCGCCGGACGTCACCACGACGCAGCGGTGGCCCCGGGCCCGCACGGACGCGACCTCGGCACACAGTCTCGCCACCGCCCGGGCGTCGACCGAGCCGTCCGCCCCGGTCACCGAGGACGTCCCGATCTTCGCGACGAGGATCATCGGCGATCGCCGGCGCGCCCGGCGGGTTCGTGATGCACCGGAGCTAGCGGTCCGGCGAGAACTCGAAGTGCAGCGCGCCGATGCGCACCGCGTCGCCGTCACGCGCTCCCGCGCGCGCGAGCGCGCGGTCGACGCCGAGCCGCTTCAGGCGCCGCTGGACGTGCTCGAGCGCGTCCGCGTTCGTGAGGTCCGACAGCGCGACCGCGCGCGCCGCCTGGCGGCCGAGGACGACCCATCCCTCCCCGTCGCGCTCGACGAGCACCCCCTCGAGCTCCGGCCGGTGGAGCACGGGGGCGCTGGAGGGCTCGGGCGCGCGCTCGCGCGCCGAGGCGACGAGGCCGGCGAGGCGCCGCGTGAGCTCCGCGAGACCCTCGCCGGTCGCCGACGAGATGACCGCGGACGCTCCGTAGTCCGCCGGATCGGGGCGCTCGTCGGTCGGGACCGCGTCGGCACGCGAGCCGACGACGAGCCGCGGGCGCGCGAGGAGGTCGCTGCGGTAGCGCCCGAGCTCCTCCAGGAGCACGCGCACCTGCTCTGCGGGAGCACGCCCCTCGGTCGGCGCGAGGTCGACGAGGACGACGAGCACGCGCGCCCGCTCGACGTGGCGGAGGAACCGGTGGCCGAGGCCCCGCCCGTCGCTCGCGCCCTCGATGAGACCCGGCACGTCGGCGACGACGTACTCGGTCGCCGCGTCCGCGCCGGACACGGAGCCGTGGCCGCCGACGCGCACGACGCCGAGGTGGGGCTCGAGCGTCGTGAACGGGTAGTCCGCGATCTTCGGCTTCGCGGCGGAGATCCGGGAGATCAGCGTGGACTTGCCCGAGTTCGGGAAGCCGACGAGCGCGACATCGGCGACGAGCTTCAGCTCGAGGTCGAGCCAGAGCTCCTCGCCGACCTCCCCCTGCTCGGCGAACGCGGGCGCCCGGAGCTTGTTCGTGAGGAAGCTCGCGTTCCCGCGGCCGCCTCGCCCGCCGCGCGCCGCGAGCAGCCGGTCTCCGGCGTGGGCGAGGTCGGCGAGCACGTCGCCGCCGAGCGACCGCACGACGGTGCCGACCGGCACCGGGACGACGAGGTCCGCGCCGTTGCGGCCGTGGCGGCGGGCGCCACCGCCGTGCGTCCCGTCCTCGGCGCGCCGGTGCGGGTGGTCGCGGAACGCGAGCAGCGAGACCGCGGAGGTCGTCGCCTCGATGAGGACGTCGCCACCGCCGCCCGCGTCGCCGCCGTCCGGGCCGCCCTTCGCGACGTGCGCCTCGCGACGGAACGCGACCGCACCGGCACCACCGTTCCCGGCCTTGACGTGGACCTGGGCCTCGTCGACGAAGCCGGCCATCAGCGCTCCCTCATCGTCGCCACCCGCCGCGCACGCGCCGACGCGTGAAGCGGCCGGGGGCACCGCCCCGGTCGGGGCGTCGGAAGCCCCGTGCCGGGCTCAGGCGTCGCCGGAGCGGACGGCGACGAGGCGGCGCCCGCGGCGCGATCCGAAGCTGACCCGCCCGTCCGCGAGCGCGAACAGCGTGTCGTCACCGCCCCGCCCGACGTTGTCGCCGGGATGGAAGTGCGTCCCGCGCTGGCGGACGATGATCGAGCCCGCCCGAACGGCCATGCCGTCGGACGCCTTCACGCCGAGCCGCTGCGCATTGGAGTCGCGCCCGTTGCGCGTCGAGCCGCCACCCTTCGTCTTCGACATGTCGCGGTCCTCCTCAGGCCTTGCTCGACCGGGCGCGCGCCGACGGTGCCGACGGCGGGGCGATCGAGGTGATCTCGATCGTCGTGTAGTGCTGGCGATGGCCGAAGCGACGACGGGCGCGCGCCTTCGGCTTGTAGGTGAACCCGGTGATCTTCGGCCCCTTCGCTGCCCCGACGACCCGCGCCGAGACCGTTGCCGCCGCGAGCGCGGCCGGAGCCGCGTGGACCGAGTCACCATCGACGACGAGCACCGGGGCGAAGGTCACCTCCTCGCCGAGCTCCGCTCGCAGGAGCTCGACGTCGACGCGGGTCCCGACCTCGACCCGCTCTTGCTTGCCACCGGTTGCGATCACTGCGTACATAGGGTCGGTATCCTAGCAACACGGCACGGGTGCTCCGTGCGGCTCCAGGTGCCGGGTCGCCGGCGACGGTCAGTCGCGCAGGTCCTGGAACACGATGCCCCGGCCCTTGCACATCGGGCAGACCTCGGAGAGGGCCTCGACGAGACCCTCGCCGATCCGCTTGCGGGTCATCTCGACGAGGCCGAGCTCGGAGATGTCGAAGGCCTGGGTCGGCGTCTTGTCGCGTGCGAGCGCGCCGCGGAGCGCGGCCGTGACCTCCTGACGGTTCGACTTCACCTCCATGTCGATGAAGTCGATCACGATGATCCCGCCGATGTCGCGCAGGCGAAGCTGGCGAGCGATCTCCTCCGCGGCCTCGAGGTTGTTCCGGAACACGGTCTCCTCGAGGCTGGAGGAGCCGACGTTCTTCCCGGTGTTCACGTCGATGACCGTGAGCGCTTCGGTGCGCTCGATGATCAGCGAGCCGCCCGACGGGAGCCAGACCTTGCGGTCGAGCGCCTTGTGGAGCTGCTCGTGCACATGGTGGCGCTCGAAGAGCGGAAGTGGCTCGACGTCGGTGTCGAACAGCTCGACACGGTCCGCGAGGGACGGGTCGATGTCCGCTACGTAGGCGCGCACGAGCTCGTAGAGCTCGCGGTCGTCGATGACGATCCCCCGGAACTCCTCGGTGAACTCCTCGCGGATCACGCGGAGCGCGAGATGGGGCTCGCTGTAGAGCAGCGCTGGTGCCGGAAGGCGCTTCGCCTTCTCCTCGATCTCCGCCCACTTCGCGAGGAGCTGGTCGACGTCACGACGGAGCTCGTCCTCGCTGACACCCTCGGCGGCGGTCCGGATGATGACCCCGTGACCCTCGGGCCGGATGTCCTCGAGGATCTTGCGCAGGCGCTTGCGCTCGCCGTCGTCGAGGCGCTTGGAGATCCCGGACGCGGTGGAGTTCGGGACGAGCACGACGAAGCGACCGGGCAGCGACACCTCCTCGGTCAGGCGGGCGCCCTTCAGGCCGATCGGGTTCTTCGTGACCTGGCAGACGATGGACTGGCCCGGACGCAATAGGTGCTCGATCCGCGTCGCCCCCGGGTCGCGCTCGACCGCGTCGTCGCGGTCGAACTGCACGTCTCCCCAGTACAGCACCGCGTTCTTCGGCGTCCCGATGTCGACGAAGGCCGCCTCCATGCCCGGGAGGACGTTCTTCACCCTGCCGCGGTAGAGGTTGCCGTCGATCTGGTTGACGTCGTCCTGGCTGCGCGCGACGTGGTGCTCGATGAGCGAACGACCCTCCAGCACCGCGATCTGCGTGGCCTCCGGCCGGACGTGGACACACATGAGGTAGCGGCCGATCGGCCGTCCGTTTCGCTCGCGACCGCGGCGCCGCTTCGCCTGCCCGGCGCGCCCCTCGAGGTCGTCGCCCGTGTCCTCGTCCTCCGCCGGCGCGCGGCCGCGGGTGCGGGGCGCCGGCGCCTCGGGCGCACGCGCCACCGAGTCCCGCGGCGCGTTCCGCGGCTGGGCGCCACGGCCGCCCGCGCGCGCCGACGGACCGTCCGGTCTCGGCGTCTCCGCCTGCGCGCCGGCCGGGCGCTGGGTCCCGCCTTCCGCGCGCGTCGCCTGGCCGGCACCACGGGAGGCGCCGCCACGGCCGCGCCCGCCGCGCCGGCGACGGCGCGGCTTGGCCGGGGCGCCGTCGCCCGTCTCCGCGGCTCCGTTCGACGCGGCGGCGCCGGCACCGGCGGGCGTGCGTGCGACGGGCGCAGGCCGCGTGTCGCCGATCTTCGGGCGCGGCGGCCCCTCAGCTGCTCGGTCGCGCGCGGGCTCTCTCGGCGTCGGTGCCGCGGCGGAGGCAGCACCGGGTGCGGCGGGCTCGCCCGCGGCACCCTGGTCTGTCGTGGATTCGGACATCGGATGGGTCCCTTCTCGGGCGCGCGTCGACTCGACGCGCGCGGGGCGCCGTGGGCAGCGCTGCGGCGGGGCTCGGGGCTCCGCGGCGGGCGCTGGCGGCGCCGGACGTCGTGGGGGTACCAGCGACCGACACCTTCGGCGAGGCGCTGGTCGTGGGTGACTGGGGTGTGGCGGCCGGTGCGGCGCGCCGGTGCGAGAGGTCGGCGCAGGCGCAGCCGGAGACGCGCGGAGCGCGGCCGAGCCGCCTCGCGAGGCGAGCGTCGCGGCGGAACCAGTGCGTCGTCATGCTGGCCCGCAGTCTATCTCCGCCCCTCTACCTGCGGAGACACGTTGCGATCACGTGACGCGGGCGCGCGCGCCGTGGAGGCACGGGCGCGAGTGGCAGGCCTGGCCCACGGCGGCCGGCCGCCGTCCCGCCGCCGGTCAGCGCGTCTTCGCGAGCCGCGAGGCCGGCGCGTGCGCCCGCGCGCCGCCTGCGGCCGACGTGGCCGCAGAGACGTGCGCGCCGGGGAGCGCGAGGGGCGCGACGCCGTGCGCGTACAGGTAGTCGAGCACGCTGCGGACCACCGGGGCGGAGGCCTGCGCGCCGTAGCCGGCCTGGGCGATCTCGACGGCGACCGCGTAGCGTGGCGCCTGGCCGCGCGGCCCCGCGAACGCGACGAACCACGAGGTCGGCGGCGCGTTGTGGGTGATCGTCGCGGTCCCCGTCTTGCCCGCGACGAGCCACTTCGTGAGGTTGAAGCCCTGGAACTCCGCGTACGCGGTGCCCTTCGGGTTCGACACGACGCCTTCGAGCCCCTGCAGGATCGCCTGGTACGTCGTCGCCGACATCTTCACGTGGTCGACGACTTTCGGCGCCATGCGACGAACCGTGCCGGCGGGGCTGACGAGTGCGGCCGCCATCTCGGGCGCGTAGCGGGTCCCGCCGTTGGCGAATGTTGCGTACGCGTTCGCGATCTCGAGCGGTGTGAGAAGCGTCTCGCCCTGGCCGAAGGCCATCTCGACGTTGTCGCCCACGTAGTACGAGGTGGTCGGGTACGCGGCGGGGTCGTACGCGTGCAGCTGGCGCCGGAGCACCGGGCTGTCGACCTGCCCGGCCGAGACGTTCGGCAGGTCGATGCCGCTCGGGACCCCGAGACCGTAGAGCGCGGCCATGTGCTGGATCGGCATGAGGCCGAAGCGGCCCTGGGCATCCCAGAACCGCTGGCCCATCGTGTAGAAGAAGATGTCGCTCGACTCGGTGAGCGCGGACGTGACGTTCACGGGGCCGAGAACCTCGCCGCCCGCGTTGTGCAACGTGATGTTGCCGACCGTGAACGACCCGGTGTCGTCCACGTAGTCGTACGGCGTGATGAGCCCGTCCTGGAGCGCGGCCGTGGCGGTCGCGAGCTTGAACGTCGACCCCGGAGGGCTCCCGTTGCTCACCGCGTAGTCGACGAGCGGCTGCGCCTGGCTCGCTGGCGGCGTCAGCGCCTTGTACGCCTTGTCGGAGATCGCGGGCACCCAGACGTTGTCGTTGTATCCCGGGTACGACGCGAGCGCGAGCACGTGGCCGTTGCGCGGATCGATCACCGCCGCGGCCGCGTACGTGGCCGGCTGCGCGCCGCCGGGGACGGAGCCCGACCGGAGCGCGCCGACCTGGCGCGCGAGGTCGTTCGTGAGCGCCTTCTCGAGCCCCGTGTCCATGTTCAGCACGACCTCGTCACCGGGCGTCGGCTCGGTCGTCGACCGGGTCCCGACGTCCTGCCCGACGTCGTTCACCTCGATCGTCGACACGCCGGGCTTGCCGTGCAGCGCGAGTTCGTACTGCTGCTCGATCCCGCTCTGGCCGAACTGGGTGTCCTGGGGAACGTAGCCGTAGGCCGCGTACTTCGCCTTCGAGTACTGCGCGTACTCCTGCGCGCTGATCGCACCCACGTAGCCGACGACCTGCGACGCCAGCCCCTGCGCCGGATAGGTGCGCAGGTACGTCTTCGGCTCGCTCACGCCGGGGAACTCCGACTGGTGCTCGGCGATGTACGCGACGACCGAGAACGGGACGCCGACCGCGATCGGCGCGGGTGCGAACGGGCCGATCTGGTTGCTCGTGACGGATGCGTCGATCTGCGCGACGGTCTTGCCGAGCAGCGGTGCGAGGCGCTGGATGACCGCCGCGTCCTGCTGCGGGCACAGGCTCCGCTGGGACGTCGGGCACGCGAGCGTGACGACGTACGTCGCGTTGTCCTTCGCGAGCACCTGCCCGTCGCGTGCGACGATCGCGCCGCGCGGGGGCTGGATCGCGACGGTCGTCGTGAAGATCTGGATCGCCCGCGAGCGCGCCGCGGCGTAGCCGAGCACCTGGATCGACCAGAGCCGGAGCACGAGCACCGCGAAGAGGCCGACGACGACGACCGCGACGACTGAAAGTCGCAGGCCGAGATGCGCGCCCTTCCGTCCGCCGCCGGCCGACGTCCGATTGTCACCGGGCTCGGCACGACGGCGCTGCGGGCGCACCGGAAGCGGTCTGCGCTCGAATGCCCTGGGCGTCGCCGGCGCGCGACGCCGCGTGCGGCGGCGTCGCGGCCTCAACGCGTCGCGCTCCCGCCGCTCGGGATCGCGTGGCCCGTCACCGACCGGTCCGCGCCCCGCATGACCCAGCGGAGCGCGGCGACGCTCGGGAACGCGAGCACGAGCGCCCCGACGGTCACCACGAGGACGACGACCGCACCCTGGCGGTCGAGCATGCCGGGTTGCCCGAGCAG
>Ga0307374_10008233_pt1 | contig 15638 bp, 9 predicted proteins | sample OX3MG_FD_202532 | JGI IMG/M metagenome (GOLD analysis project Ga0307374, IMG submission 202532) | Soil microbial communities from Risofladan, Vaasa, Finland - OX-3 | ecosystem: Environmental > Terrestrial > Soil > Coastal area > Acid sulfate soil | place: Finland: Risofladan, Vaasa | collected... | reverse complement strand
GAAAAACCTCACTCTCTGGGGCATTTTCCTGCTGCTGTGGATCACGTTCTTTCTGCTGGCCGGAGGCGATCTGGGAATGGGATCGACGTGGCACGCGCTTGGCGGCTGGTTTGGGTTGGCAACCGGACTCCTCGCGCTCTACCTTTCTTTTGCCGAGGTCACCAATGAAACCTTCGGGCGGACCGTTGTCGGTGTGGGATCGCCCATCCTGAAATAGAAGCCCGCCAAAGCGGCAACTCGCTTTTCCCGGCCATTGCCGCCGCAGGGTTGACGCCCCGCCCCGCAACTCCTAACATAGAAGTATGCTTCCCGATGCTCCAACCCGGGCGGACGTGTCTCCGGGCGGCGCTGCTGCCGACCAGTTGGGCCGGCCCCTGCGCAGCCTGCGGCTCTCGGTAACCGACCGGTGCAACCTGCGCTGCAATTACTGCATGCCGGAGGAGAATTACGTCTGGCTGCCGCGGCAGGAACTCCTGACATTTGAAGAGATTACGCGGCTGGTGGAGCTTTTCACCTCGCTCGGCGTTACCGACGTGCGCCTGACCGGGGGCGAGCCCCTGCTGCGCCGCGATCTGCCAAGCCTGGTTCGAATGCTTGCCGGCAATCCGCGCATTCGCGACCTTGCGATGACCACGAACGGCATTCTTTTTGCCGAGCACGCCGAAGCCCTGCGCGCCGCGGGCCTGCACCGCGTCACGCTGAGCCTGGACACGCTGCGCCCGGAGCGTTTTCGCGCGCTTGCGGGCCGCGACATGCACGCGCAGGTGCTGGAAGGCATTGCCGCGGCGCGCCAGACGGGCTTTACGAAAACCAAAATCGATACGGTCGTGATTCGCGGCACAAACGACGATGAGCTGGCCGATTTGATCGAATTCGGCCGCCGCGCCCAAGCCGAGGTCCGCTTCATCGAGTACATGGACGTAGGCGGCGCGACGCAGTGGTCTCCCGATAAAGTTTTTTCGCGCGCGGACATGCTCGAGCAACTTGGCAAACGCTACGGAAAAATCACGCAGGTGGAGGAACAATCCTCGGCCCCCGCGCAGCGATTCACTCTGCCCGACGGCACCGTCTTCGGCATCATCGCTTCCACCACCACGCCCTTCTGCAGGACCTGCGACCGCAGCCGCCTGACCGCCGACGGACTCTGGTACCTGTGCCTGTACGCGCAGTCCGGCGTCGATCTCCGGAAAATGCTGCGCGCGGGCGCCTCGACCGAGGAGCTTGCCGCGCGCATCGAGGCGGTATGGCAGGCGCGCAGCGATCGCGGCGCCGAATTGCGCGCCGCCATCGGCCACCGCGGCGCATTCGTCGGCATCGATGAGTTGCGCCAGGACCCGCACCTGGAAATGCATACCCGCGGCGGGTAGCTTGAGTAGGACAGGCTTCAGCCTGTCTTCTTTTGACTTCTGCGAACTTTACGAAAATCAAAAACAAACAGGCTGAAGCCTGTTCTATTCAAAACCAGTCGCATCCGGCCAACGAACTCATTTCATATTGTTGTGAATCATCTCCCTGATCCGCATCATCCTGCGCGCGCGGGATTCCATACCGAAACGTGCGTTGTTGTACGCCGCTCCCAGACGGCTACGGCCAGCCATAAGAAACACAGGACCTGACAGGTTCAAAATGACTGCAAATCCCTGTATAGTTTAGGGATGCCAATCAGTGTACGAACGCGGAGGCGACTGCGATCCTGGCGCACGCGCGCGCGCGAATTGCGCGGCGTGGTGAAGGGGCTGTTTTCGACGCGGCATCCCCTGCTGGTGCACATCATTCCAAACCGGCGCTGCAATCTGTCCTGCACGTATTGCAACGAGTACGACGATTTCTCAAAGCCTGTGGACACGGCGGAAATGCTGCGGCGAATCGATCAGCTCGCGGACTTGGGCACGGCCGTGGTCACGATCAGCGGAGGCGAGCCTCTGCTGCATCCCGAACTGGAACAGATCATCGCGCAGATGCGAAAGCGCGGAATCCTGGCGGGAATGATCACGAACGGCTACCTGCTGACGGCCGAGCGCATCGGGCGGCTCAACCGCGCGGGTTTGGAATATCTCCAAATCAGCATCGACAACGCCATGCCCGACGAAGTTTCCAAGAAAAGCCTCAAGGTGCTCGATCAGAAATTGAAGCTGCTCGCCGAGCATGCCGTGTTTCAGGTGAACATCAATTCGGTGCTGGGAAGCGGGGTGAAAAATCCAGAGGACGCGCTGACCGTGGCGCGCCGCGCGCAGGAACTCGGCTTCACCAGCACGGTGGGCATCCTGCACGACGGCGAAGGGCAACTGAAACCGCTGGGCCCGCGCGAAATTGAAATTTTCGAAGAGATCATGTCCATGGGCAAGGCGGGATTTTCGCGGATCAACGGATTCCAGCGCAACATCGCCAAGGGCAAAACGAACGACTGGCGATGCCGGTCCGGCTCGCGCTATCTCTACGTCTGCGAGGACGGCTTGGTGCACTGGTGCTCGCAGCAGCGCGGCTATCCCGGGATTCCCCTGGCAAAATACACGGCGGAAGACCTGCGCCGCGAATATTTCACGAAGAAACACTGCGCGCCGCGCTGCACGGTATCCTGCGTGCAACAGATCGCCGTGGTGGATAACTGGCGCGGCCCGCAAACGCGCAAGCCGGTGGCGACGCCGCCTTCCTCTCCCGAATCGTTCGTGCAACTCACCGGAGCGCCGCCGCGAAGCTAAGAAGTGTTCTCTCTCCACGCGCCGCGGTTTCAAAATACAGGGTCAGGGCTGTGCGGGAATGGATCCGCGGGGCTGCGCCGCGTTACTCTCCGCGTTTTGTGTATCGTCTCCTGAATCCAGTCCTGCATCCAGGCGTGCGTGATTGCGCTCCTGCACGGGCGCCATGCGTCCCAGCCGCGGCTTGAGCACGCGGTTCCACCACATCACCAGCCCCGTAAAAAACAGCACTGCCGGCGCAAGGCCCGTGACCGTCCAGATCGTCTTTACCGTGGGTCCCGCAAACCTTCCGAAATGCAGTTGGGTAAGCCAGTACAGCACCTGATCGCCCAAGCGAGGATTCCGGGCGGCCTTATGGAGCGGCTCGAGGAAATCGACCACCGAACTGAACACGGTCGGAATCGAAAGATAAATCCCGCTGACGCTCCACAACAAAATCAGCGCGAGCGACCAGAATCCCAGCGCGCTGTGCAGTGCCCAGTTGAATCCCCGGCGATTTCCCTTCCAATGGAACACCAGGCTGCCGCGCCACTTCGCGATTCCCGGCCACCAGATTACCGCGCCGGTGAAACAGAGCAACAGAGAGATAATCCCGCCAATGGCATTGATCCAGCGCCCCGTTGTACCGATCAGGAGATTGTCATGCAGGTCGGCCAGCCAGAGGATCATCCGAAATCCCAGCCGCCTGGCCGGGCCCACGTCCGCACCGGTATAGGGATTGAATAGCCGTTGAATTTTGCTGCTGCCGCGCTCAAGCCAGATTTCGGCGGCCAGGTCGGGTCTAGTTCTTTCGTACACATGGCTGACCTGGTATCCGGGATAGGCGCGTTTGGCGGCCTCGCGGAGTTCGCCGGCGGTCAATCGAGCGCCCTGCACGGGGGTGACGCGCGGCTCGCGAGAGAGCGTTCGCGAGAGATCGCGCCGGAAAATCAGCGCGGAGCCGGTCACGCTCATCATCAGGATGTAGAGGCCGAAACCGATTCCCGTCCACAAATGGACCTGAAAGAGCGCTTTGCGCAGCCACAAACTCTGCGGACGATTTTTCCATTTTTTCCACGCGCTCATCGGGCAGTCCTCGTCAACCTGATGGGCGTATTACATCACAATCCGAAGCCGATCGCTGCGTTCGAGATTTACGAGTCGTGGGTTCGCCCTGTCGTGCGGCGCTGCCTGATTCTTCCGATCACTTATTGAGCAGCGGAATGTCCTTCCCTTTCGGGGGCATGGGAATCGATTTCAGGAAAGCGTAAATATCCGCCAGATCCTGATTGGACAACACTTTGGCCGTGTAGGGCGGCATCTCGTTGATGGGCTTGCGGACAAAACTCTGAAATACCACGAAGGGCACCGGCGGCGGGCCAATGCGCGGGGCTCCCGTTTGCGTGGCGCCCTGACCTTCGCGGCCATGACATTCATAACAGCCGTCGCTGACGAAAATCTTCTTGCCCTTCTGCGCGTTTCCGGCAAGTTTGGCGCCGGTTTGCGCGGCAGGTCGCGCCGGCCCGGCCTGCGCCGCCGGCAGCGCAAATAAAATCGCCGCCGCAAACGCCATCACGAAACGTGCGCGCGGAAGCGCGGCGCTGAAACCCGGCGCTTCGGCGCCAAGGAATCTGAGTGCCGGGGAAAACATGTGCTTGCAAGCAGTGTGGATTTTGTTCACGCGCGTCTCCTTGTCTCCATGATCGTTGCCATTATCGAGGCTGGGTCAGCACATCCACCAACGCGGGCTCGCCGCGTTTGACCACCTCGAGCGCCCGCCGAATGGCCGGACCGAGCTCTTTCGGGTCGGAAATCGGTCCTTCGCCGTAAACGCCCATGCTTTCCGCAAGTTTTGCATAGGAGATGTTCGGAGACAGGAGCGTTGTGCCAGTGCCGGCGTTGGTAATGCCGCGGCTGTGCCGGTCCGCCATGAGCTGCACCTGCATGACTTCCTGATGGTAGGCGCGGTTGTTGTGCATGACGGTCAGCAGCGGAATCTTGTGATGCGCGGAGGTCCACAGAATGCCCGGCGCGTACATCATATCGCCGTCGTTCTGGATATTGACGGACAGCCGCCCGTACTTGCGATTGGCCAGCGCTGCGCCTGTCGCCGCGGGAGCGCCGTAGCCGATTCCGTAGCCCCCCGCCGCGCCAATGTACTGATAGTGCTTGTCGAAGTTCCAAAGGCGTTGCGGCCAGTGACTGACAAAGGTCGTCGCGCTGACCAGCGACCAGTCTTCCTTGTAAATTTGCCCATAGAGTTCGGCGCACAGCCGCGCGGTGCTGATCGGACTGGCGTCCCAGGCGAAGGCAGCCGCATCCCGCGCCTGCTCCAGGGATCGCTGGTGCTCCACCGCCAGCTTGGCGCCTCGATCCTGCATCGCACTTCTGCGATCGCTGGTGATCAGGCGCTTCACGGCTTCGATCAGCGAAGGCATCGTTTCTTCGGCGTCCCCGGCAATGTCCAGATCGACTTCGGGGTAGCGCTGAAAATCCTGGTAGTTGGCCTTGATATAAAGATCGTTGGAGCTGATCGAAATCAGTTTCGCGCCGGGCATCGTGATGGATTTCGCCTCGCGGTCAACCTGATCCCGGTAGGTGTGCACGGCTCCATAAAAATCGGCGACCTCAAGGGCCAGGATGACGTCCGCCTGGGCAACCAGCCCGCGGCCGCGATCGCTCTGATTGAGCGGGTGGCGGGACGGGAAATTCATTCGCCCGGTCAGATCGATCACGGAGGCCTGTAGGGTCTCGGCCAACTCGATCAGCCGCGCCAGCCCCGCCGGCGTGCGCGCCGTGCGGTCCGCAAGAATCACGGGATTCTCCGCCGCCACCAGCAGGTGCGCAGCTTCGGCCACCGCCCCGGAATCGCCCTGCGGCGGCGTGGCCAGCGTGAGCTTCGGGATGTGCATCTTGACGTCTGGGGAGATGGGATTTTCCTGCAGTTCGGCGTCGGCCACCAGCACGACCGGCATCATCGGAGGCGTCATGGCAATTTTGTAGGCCCGTACGGCGGACTCGGCAAAGTGCCCCAGCGAGATGGGAAGATCGTCCCACTTGGTAAAATCGCGGACGACCGATGCGGCGTCCTGAACGCTGTGATCCCATTCCACACCGGGCACGCGCTTGGTTTCGTTAATGATGTTTCCGAGAATCAGGAATACCGGCACGCGGTCGCAGTAGGCGTTGTAGATGGCCATCGCGGCGTGCTGCACTCCCACCGTGCCGTGCGCGAGCGTGAGCAGGGGTTTGCCTTCAATCTTGGCGTAACCGTGCGCCATGGCGATCGAAGACTCTTCGTGGCAGCAGGTGATAAATTCGGGCTTCTCGTTTCCGCCGTAGTTGATGATGGATTCGTGGATCCCACGGAAGCTGGACCCCGGATTCGCACAGACGTATTCAAAACCCAGCGACTTGATGACATCCACCATGAAATCCGAGCCGCTTCTATCCACGGTCAAAACGTCGGGGCTCAGGGGAATTTCAATTTCAGCTTCGGCAGACATGGGAGGAGGCGGCATGCGCCGGGGTTCCCCGGCCTTGGCTGCAACGGCGGCGGGACCCACGGCCAGGGCTGCCGCGCCCGCGGCTGCGCCTGCAGCGGCGCCCTTCAGGAAATTTCGGCGGTCCACGGCGAGTTTCTTTTGCTTGGCCATCGGCTTTGCACTCCCAATGATTTGTGTTCGCTCTTTATATCACAGGCTTTAAATGGATCGCCAGCGGGCGGTGCGGCTATATTGTGACGGAAATACGCGGAGCCGCATTCCCTGTTCTCCCCGCTCCCCGCGCCCATTCGCTTCCCTTATCCTCGGCCCGCCATTGCTGCTGCGGAACACTGTACTTCGAGGCAGTTGACGCTCTGTTGTCCGAAGGCTATGTTCAATGGGAAATAGGTGCGGCGTGCCGGCGATTCCCCTGAGTCGAAAACAGGCTCAGCGCTGGCGCTCCCTATGCACTGCTTGCTATACGCCAGTTTCCTGTCTGCCGATTTTGCCGGTCCGGCCCAGCCGGATCCGTGCGCAAACTCGTTTTATCCGCGTGTCAAAAAACCGTGTCAACGCTGACCAAGGCTGGTCGCTACGAACTGCGTGAGGAATTAGGTCGCGGCGCCATGGGCGTGGTCTACCGCGCGCATGATCCGGTAATCGGCCGGAACGTCGCGGTCAAGGCCATGCACCTGTCCGAAACCGGGACAGGAATGTCCCGCGAACAATTGGTGGGGCGTTTCCAGACCGAGGCGCGCGCAGCCGGCCTGCTGACCCATCCCAATATCGTGGTGATCTACGACGCGGGTGAAGAACAGGGACTGTTCTACATCACCATGGAAATGGTCGAGGGGCGCAGCCTGCAGACGCTGCTCGATGCGCACCAGCTGTTTCCGCTGCCCCGCGTGATGAAGCTGATGGAGCAGGTTTGCTCGGCGCTGGATTTTGCGCACCAGCACGGCGTCGTGCATCGCGACATCAAGCCGGCGAACCTGATGATGACCCCGGACGAAACGGTGAAAATCACCGACTTCGGCACGGCCAAAATTCTTCAATTCGGCACCGCGCAGACCGCCCACGTCATGGGAACTCCCTCTTACATGTCGCCCGAGCAGGTGAAGGGCAAGCCGGTGGACGGGCGTTCCGATATTTTTTCACTGGGCGTGATCCTGTATGAATTGATGACCGGCGAGAAGCCCTTCCCCGGTCAAAACATCACCACCGTAATTTATAAAATTATCAACGAGGAACCGATTCCCCCGCGCTCGCTGGATTCCTCGATTCATCCGGGGCTGTCGGCGGTCATTTCTCGAGCGCTGGCAAAAGATCCCGCGATGCGGTTCCAGAGTTGCCACGAATTGCTGAACGCGCTGAAGAACTATCACGAACAGACGGGCTCGGAACCCACCGTCAGGATTGCTCCGGTCAAAGCGCATCCCGCGACGGGAGGTGTACTCTCAAGCACTCCACCAGCGCGGCAGCCCGCCGCTCCCATGCACGCAGGCTCCCACGGCGCGGAATCGCCCGTCCGCGTGCTTGCGCCGGCGGTTTGGGAACACGAAGAACCCGAGAAAAAGAAAGGAACACTGCTGCTCTCGCTGATTCTGCTGGCGATTATCGGTTTTGCAGGATATCGCATCTATCCGCCTATGCTGGACCTCTGGCAGCGCGCGGAGCAGTCCGAGCAAACACCCTCGGCTCCGTTAAAGTCCGCTCCAGTGGCCCCGGCGGCAAGCTCCAACGCAACGGCTCCGGCCGGTTCACACACGCTTCAGCCGGTTTCCGCCGCTGCGGGGAACACCGTGCCGGCGCAGACGCCGCACCAGCCTGCGGTGAAACCTGTAGCCGCACGCCCCGCAAGCGACGCCACAAAGAACGCCGCAAAAAACACGGCAAAGAACGGCACGACATCTGCGGCGGCTCAAAAGGCGGCCGCGCCAGTTTCCCCCTCCCCCGCGATGGCGTTCGAATCGAAATTGCGATCCCAATTGGCTGGCCTGCCGATCGCAAGCAAAGTGAAGTTGCAGGCCACCGCAAATACGCTGACATTATCCGGCCGGTTGACACTCGCCGAGCACAGGGATCTGCTGAATCATCTTCACGTCGTCCCCGCCGGAATTCGAATCGTCGACAATATCGAGTACGTGGAAGACGCCAGGCAAACTGCGGCGTCCGCATCCTCCGGTTGGATGTGGGTCCGCTCAGAACCGGAAGGCGCTGAAATTTTCCTCGACCAAGCCGATACAGGCCTGCAGACTCCGGCGCGAGTCGAGGCGCCACAAGGACAGCACGAAATTCGTCTGACGCTCGGCGGGTTTGCGAATGCGCGGCGGATATTTCAGGTTCAGTCTGGCCTGACTATGGAGTTTACCGAACAGCTGGCCAGGCAATAGACCCCTGTTTGTTTGAAAAAGAGAGCTGGGGAAATGCAGCATTCGTTATAAACGAAGCTGCTCCCCTTGTAACGCTTCTACCCAAGATCTGGGCAAGGGTTGATGCATAAGCGTCTGCCAACCAGCAATTCACTTTATTCCAATGACCTGGAAAGGCATTCTGACGGCAGGCTGCGTGCTCTCTGTCTAGGAAATAAACGGCCCGCAGGCCAATCTGGAAGGCCTTTCGGTCCCCAATTCGGTCCCGGGCTGGTTTGCCGGGGCGAGTGTCCCTGATTTCGATTGTGCGAAATTTACAGGGCGCTTAAGGAAACGCATTCTGGATGAAAGTGCTCCCCAATCCGCATGCCCAGCAAACGGAAGAAATTCCCGTGGTTGCGGCGACTCCGACAACGTCCCGCCGGAGAGAGAATGCGCCGGCGGCAATGGTGTCCGCGCGCCCGGGGGCATCGAGCGGCGATGCGGAAGCGATCAAATTTCTGTGGCAGTTTCGAGTATTGCTGGGAGCGGCGCGGCTCTACCAGCGCAACCACCCGCGGCTGATGGAGATTCTGGCATCGGCGGAACAGCAGCTTCGCATCGCTCTGGCTTCGCAGTCTCCCCTGGTATTTGCCGTGGAGCGCAATGGCATCTTCCAGCCGCGATACGAGGCGGCCACAGGTGAACTGTTGCATGATCCGCGCGGGGAGTTGCGCTGCCTGGCCGAGGAACTTTTGCGCAGCGGGATTTACTCGCTCCTGTTTGCCCCACCGATCAACGTAGGCGAACTGGACTTGCTGGCACACGAAATCAGCCAGGTTCCGCGAAGTGCCATGCCCGGCGATACGGTTTCGCGCAAGCTGTGGGATACCTGGACGGCGAAACACCGCATCGCCGGGATCCGTTTGAATGTTCCGACCGAGCGGCAGGATTCGTTGTTGCTGGCCAGCCTAGTGTCGGCGGTGCTGGCTTATGATGAAGCGCCGCAGCAATCTCCGCGTTCCCGGGCCGCGCAGCCACAACCCACGGCAACCTTCGAACAAGTCGCCGCAAGCTTGCGGATTCTGGCGAAGCTGGCTCCGCCCCGCGATCCGGAAATGCAGCCTTCCACAGCGGATGTGGCACGGCGATTTCATTCGGTTGTGACCGGCGGCGAGCGCACGGCCATTTCCCTCATCGTGCACGGAGTTACCCACGTCAAGCCCAGAGAAGGCGAAACACTGGAACCCTACCTGGAGCGCCTGGCGGATTCGGTGGTCGTGGCGTTTGTCCTGCAGGAGTTTGCATCCGGCCGGGTGACTCCGCCGGGGATCGCGCCCCTGCTGATCGAACTGGACCGGGAACGCGGCGAAGCGGCCACCGGCGCGAACGTCCGGTTCGGCGGCATCCAGTATGACGAAACGCGCGTGGCCGGTTTGTGCGAGAGGTTCTGGAACAAATTGCCGGCGCGCGTGAAGGCAAAAATCCTGCGCAGCCGGGATGCCTGGTGCGTGCCGGCCGCCGTGGTGGGCCGCTATCTGGAACCGCTGGCTGCGGCCGCGGAAACAAAGAAAGCCGAAGCGGCCGGGCGCGAGGGACGCGCCGTCCTGCTGGCTTACGCGCGATGTCTGGAATCGGAAGAAGGCAAGGCGCGCCGCGCCGTGGCCGCGGGCCTTGCTGAAATTGCTCCGCAGATCGAACGTTTGTGGCCGCATGCGTCCGCCGCGGATTTCGGGCGCGGCATCGTTCATGCCCTGCTGCTCGAAACTTCTCCGGGGATCGCCGGGTTGCTTTCCGCGGTCGTCGAGAATCTGGCCCGCGTTTCGATGGTCCGGCGGGAATACACCGAGTTCGAACGAATCCTGGACTTGCTCGAGTCCGCGCCTCGGGACAACGATCACGCCCATATTTCCACCCTGGTGGAACGCATCCTCGGCGAGGAACAGTGGCTCTATCTGGTGGATGAAGCCCTGGCCAATCGCCCGCTCAACCCGGTGATCCCGCGCCTGCTGCGCAGGTGCCCGGACCGGCTGATCGACCGCCTGGGCCTGCTGCTCACCTCGCCCAATGGAATGAACTCCCTTTCCGCGATGGTACGCCTGGTTCACGGAACCGGAGAACCGGTGCTGGGCGCGCTGGTGTCGCGTTTGTACGAGCCGCGGCGATATCGCGTCACAACCGCGATTCATCTTTTGTCGTGCTCGGCCCCCAAGCGCCTGGCAGCCGCCCTTCCCCGGGCGCTGGCGAGTTGGGATTGGAGTCTGCAGGACCTTGCCGTTACGGAGTTAATGAAGTGGACCAACCCGCCGGTCGTCGCAGCCTCCGCGCAGGCGTTTCTCGCCACCATGGCCGAAGCCCACGCGATGGTCGTGCCCTGCATGATCGACCATCTGGGGTATGCGCATGAGATGTCCGCCTCTGCCCTATTGACCCAGATCGCGGCGGGCGAGCACCTGGTGCTGCGTGACATCTATCTGCGCATTAAAGCAATCGAAGCCCTCGGCAAAATGCGCGTGATCGATGCCGCGCCGCTGTTGCGGCGAATCATCAGGGAACGTAAAGGCCTGGCACACAGCGAACCGGCTGCATTGCGCTCCGCCGCGGAAGAAGCGCTCGGACTGCTGGAAAACCGCCCCTCGTCCGCGCGTTCCCGGACAACGGAAAGCGCCTGCTCCAAATCCAGCGTGTCCCATTTCAGGCCTCGCCGGTATCTCCGCGCGAATCTGAAATCTCCGCTGCCCGCGACGATTCTGGGGACCCGTGGCGGGACAGCGCGCGTTCGAACCATCTCCCTGGGCGGCGCGTTTCTGGAAACCGACCAGCGCCTGAACCTGGGCGATTCGATGCATGTGGAGATTCGATCCGGCCTGCGAAAAATTCAGTTCACGGCTGTGGTGCGCAACGCCGCCCCCAGTGGGACTGGCGTCGAATTCGTTCACATGAAGCCCGAATACCGCGAGCGCTTGCGGCAAATGGTTTCGCAACTGCTCAGGTAAGCCACGCCCTACAGACATTTCCGGCTCTCAAACAAGCGCTTCATTCCATTTTTTTCAGGCTTTTTGAATGTCGCGATCGGTCACGATTCGTCGGAACCGGGCGTGGAAAGCAGCGGGCGCGGAAACGTCTCCACGGGTTCAATTTCTGGAACATTTTCAGTACCCACACCCATCTCCTTGAACTTGCGCGCGGACGGAATGAGTCGACTGTCAAAGGAAGCAATGGCACTGTTGTAAGCCCTGTTGGCCCGCTCCAATCCCTTTGCAATTTCCGAAAGATGCTCGGCAAACTTCACGACCCGGTCATACAATTCCTTGCCCAGATCCTTGATGCGCTCGGCATTCTCGGCAACAAGCTGCTGTTTCCATCCATAGGCAATCGCCCGCAGCAGCGCGATGAGCGTCGTGGGGCTGGCGAGAACGACGCGTTTTTCAATGGCATCTTCGATCAGCGTGCGGTCCTGCTCGAGCGCGGCGCTGAAAAACGATTCCCCGGGAACAAATAGCACGACGAATTCAGGGGTGGGATCGAGTTCCTTCCAGTATGCTTTCCCCGAAAGCCCCTCGATGTGATTGCGGACCAGACTGGCATGTTGCACCATGGCTTCGCGATATTCCGCTTCTGAACTTGCGCTGGCCGCCTTGAGAAATCCATGCAACGGAACCTTCGCATCGATGACGATCTGCGTTCCACCGGGAAGATGAACGATAAGATCGGGGCGCAAGCGGCCCTGTTCGGTATCGATTGATTGCTGTTCCTGGAAATCGCAGTGTGGAGACATGCCGGCCAGTTCGACCACGCGGCGCAAAGTCAACTCACCCCACCTTCCCTTCACCTGGGGCTGCTTGAGTGAGTTGACCAGGCTCCCGGTTTCCTGCCGCAATTCCTTGCTGGTTGTGGCTAATAGCTGCACTTCGGTGCGCAGGCTGCCGTAAGCTTCCTGCCTTGCGGATTCCACCTGGTTCACTTCCGAGCGAAGCTCTTTCAAAGCCTTTTCGAGCGGGTCCACCATGGACTGAATGGCGACCTTGCGCTGCTCAAGGTCCCCTTCGGCTTCCTTCTGCAGGGAATCAAATTTCGATTTCGCCAGATCCATGAACTGCTGGCTGCTGGCCTGCAGGGCCTCGCCCGCCAGCGACTGGAAGGCTTCCCTCAACTTCACTTGCGCGTCATCGAGCAGGCGCCGTTGCTCGGCTAGGTTTTCCCTTTGCGACTCGGCTTCCTTCACTGCCGACGCGCGAAGTTTTTGTTCCTCTTCCACCCTGTTCTGCGCCGCGCGCAAGGCCTGCTGCAATGCGTCCGTCTGCTTTTTCAGCTCCCCTACGGCGCCGTCCAGCCCCGCAGCTCGCCTCTCGAGATCGAGACGCGAAGCTCCCGCCGAGGATTTCGCCCACATCCAGGCAATGGCAAATCCGACGGCAAAGCAGGCGAAGGCAATCAGTATTTCGGTTCCTGTCATGAGGGCGCCTTAAGCGAAGGATATGGTGAAACTCCGCATCCGCGGTCGCGATTCTATCATGTTCGCCTCTGCGGTTCGCGGGTCACCGGGTTGCTCCGAATGGCCTGTAACACAAGGCAGCGAAACCACGGCTCGCGTTGGCAGACCAATCTTTCCGGCAACGGCCGACGGTTACTGTAGCGCCCGCCATGCGGAATCGAGAAAAAAAGCGGATTCCCCGCCGGGCTTGCCGTCCAGGATGCGCTTGAGGTCCTCGCGAGTCCGGGAGACATTCTCCGGGTCCTGATCCAGGTCATCGATGACATGACCGATGCGCGCCGCCAAATCTCCTTTTGAAATTTTCCGGGCATCGACCAGATTCCGCCGAGCCGATTCGATATCGGGCAGCCCGCCGCTGATGGAGAGCAACCGCGCGGTAAGGGTGTAATTACCCGAAGAGAGAAATTTCAGGAATACGGGAGCAATATTATCCTCTCCCCCGGAAGTCGGCAGCCTCAGAATATTTCCACGAGCCAATGGCATCTGGATGATGTCCGGCGACGCGTTGCGAACCTCGACCGCCAGCCGGTCCGTCGTGCCATAAACGTGGAGTGTGAGTTCTCCGCGAGCGCCCGCGCTTGCCTGGTCCGCAGGGCCGGTGAATTCCAGCCGCACCATGGTGACGGAAACACGTTTCGCTTCAATTCCATTCACCCGCACGCGCAGGGATACCGGTCCGATGGGAACGTCCGGCCCGGGGAGAACCACCAGGGAAACCGGCGATGCGGCCACCACCAGGCATAGCTGGTCCCTTAAAAACACTCGATTCAAATCCGCCTGGCCGCGAAAGCCGGCGCCCTGAATCGCAAAACGATCATGAATCGAAAGAATTTTCGGGTAGGAAATAATTCTCGCGGCGCCTTCCGGCGGCGTAGCGGGCGGCGGAGGAGGCAGCAACGATTCGGATGAAACTACCGAAGAGGAAGCGGAAATTCCCCGTCCGGAAATTTTAGCGGTCAAGACGCCCAAATTGCGTGGAGCGATGAACAGGGCGCGGCCGGTGGCGTCGGTAGTGACTTTCTGCCCGCCGGAAAGTTCCACCGCAACCCCGGGCAGAAGGCGGCCGGAGTCGTCGAGTACAGCAAGGGTTCCCGGCGCACCGGCAATCGATTTTTGCGGAAGGATAATCGTGCGCGGGGCGGAACCTTGCACCTGCGGGACCTGCTGGCCCCATGCCATTGTCGCGCAGCCTGCCAGCAAAAGGATGGAAGCCAGACACCGGCCAGGCGCGTTGCCACGGACCCACGCGGGAAACATGGCAGTGATTCTACCGCGCCCGGCGTCGGCCTTTGTACGGGAAATCATACGGAAATTCAAAAGATTGCGCGGGTCTTTCGAACGGATCCTTCCGGGGAGATATTCCGGGAGGGAATCGGTGTGGGCGTCCCGGAGCAGCCGGGAAAAAGTTCATTCGTGCGCCTTGGCGAGATGGAAAATCCTTGCATCCAGGAAAAAACGATACAGTTCGGGGTCAAGTTCCTTGTCGCGAACCGACATCTCGAGAATGTCGAGGGCTCTCTCGGGGGGGACGGCCCGTTTGTAGGGCCGGTCCGACGCCGATAGCGCATCGAAAATATCGCAAATTGTCATGATCTTCGCCTGCACGGGAATTTCGTCACCGCGCAACCTGTACGGATACCCCGTCCCGTTCAGTTTTTCGTGATGCGCGCGGGCGATCCGCGGGATCTCCCGAATTTCCTTGGTCCAGGGAATCTGAAGCAGGAAATTGAAGCTGTGGACCACGTGGGACTCAATCTGAGCGCGCTCGTCCGGGTTGAGGCTCCCTTGCGGGATGGACAGGAAACGAACTTCCTCCTGCGTGAGCACAGGGCGTTGCACGCCGCGCGGATCGCGATAGGACTGCTCGGCGATCTTGAACAGGCGGTCAAACTTGCCGGCCGGCAGCACCGTCGGCTCATTTGCGAGCACAATGGTTTCGAACGCTTCTTCCATCTCAGCCCTGCGGAGGCGATATTCCTGTTCGAGAGCCGCAATTCTCAACTGCGCTTCTTCGCGATTCAGTTCCAGCAGAAGCCGCACTTTTTCGCGTTCCAGGCTCGCTTCGAGATCTTTATAGAGATAATCGAAGCGGTGCGTGACCACATCCATCTGCATGGGGTAGAGTTTCTTCGCTTTGACCAATACCTCTTCGCGCACGCCGACTTTTCCGAAATCGTGAAGCAGGGCCGCGTAGCGGATTTCCTTCATCTGCTCGGGCGTAAACCGGGTTCCCGCGTAGGTTCCCGAATCGACGCGGTCCACGATTTCGGCAAGGCCCACGGTCATTTTCGAGACGCGTTGCGAATGGCCCGAGGTTGTGGGATCGCGCTGTTCGATGGCGGTCACCGCGGCTTGCACAAAGCCTTCGAACAGCGCTTCGATGTCTTGATACAGGCGGCTATTTTCATATGCGACGGCGGCCTGCGACGCCAGCGAAAGCGCCAGGCGCACCGCGCGGCGGGAAAATGGCTTCACCTCGCGGGCCACAATCTCGGGACTGGTCAACCGCGCGTTCGGATGGACCTTGCAATTGATCAACTGCAGCACGCCGATGACTTCGCCCCGGCCATTCTTCATGGGGAGCGTCAGCAGGGACCTGGTCCGATATCCGGTTTCCGCGTCGTACCGCCGA
>Ga0307374_10008232_pt1 | contig 15639 bp, 19 predicted proteins | sample OX3MG_FD_202532 | JGI IMG/M metagenome (GOLD analysis project Ga0307374, IMG submission 202532) | Soil microbial communities from Risofladan, Vaasa, Finland - OX-3 | ecosystem: Environmental > Terrestrial > Soil > Coastal area > Acid sulfate soil | place: Finland: Risofladan, Vaasa | collected... | reverse complement strand
TTCGCGCATTCGTCGTCGGTCATGTTCACCGTGCGGATCTCGAAATCGTTGTGGTAGTAACGGAAACGCTCGGGAGCGATGCGCTCGAGGAAGGCCACGAAGTCACGCATCAACTCTGGCTCATTTTCGTTGATCCGGATCGCCGCGGTGGTGTGTCGAGTGAAGACGATCGCCTGCCCGTGCTGGATACCGCTGTCCCGCACGATCGTCTGCACGCGATCGGTCACGTCGATAAACTGCGGCGCCTTTTCCGTCCAAATGGTTAGCTGATGGGTCACCAGGCGATTCGCGACCGTGGCAATCGACATTCACTTCCCCCTACAGATCCAGTCACCGAACATGATCTATCGCCGAACCCGGCGAAAAAGTTTCAGCGCCGGTGCTCCCGCGAGTAAAGTCATACCAAAGTGGAACGTGCAGGATGTGCGCGGCACATCCTGCACGTTCCACTTTGGTATGACTTTACTCACTCCGAACGACCGTGGCGAGCGCGTCGACCGCGCGTTCGCGCTCGACGAAGCTGAGGATCCTCGCTCCCGCGCCCAGCACGCCGGCCGCGCCCACCGCCAGCGGTCCCAGGACCGGCACCGCCAGCAGGAGCAGGATCGGCGCGAGACCGACGATGAGCACGCGCAGAAACGCACTCTGTCCCTGTCGCTTCTTCAACAACCTTTGCCCAACGAGAAATCCAGCGGCGGTGAGCCCTACCAGCCAGACGAGGACCGCTCCAAAGCTGAGGAGCATCGCCAGCGGCAGGCCGATCAGGCTGAGTGTCAACGGTAACACCACGAACGGCACGGCCAGCAAGCCGGTGAGACCGGCGAGGCCGCTGCGAATCGGGTAGCGACGAGCGGTCGCCGCGGTGACGACGATGGACCACGGAACGACGGCGACGACGACGAGGCAGACCAGGAGTAGCCCGAGTCCGGCGGCCAGACCCCATTGAACCTGCTGTAGCAGATCGACCCGATGAAGCGACCGGCCCACGGCCCGCTCACCGGTCCACGTGCGGACGTTCGCGCCGACGGTCCCAAGAATGACCGCCCCGGGCGCGCGGAACACCTGCCCATCGAGCACGACGATCGCCTCTTCGGCCACGGCCTGGCGGCGCAAAAAAACGTTTCCGCCAGACACGACGAGCACGTCGTGCAGCGTCCCGTCGACCTGGACGTCGCCCAGGATCACGACCAGGGGATAATCCATTCCTTCGCGCAAGGTCACGTTGCCGTCGACCACGATCAGCGAGTGATCGGGGCGATTCGTCGCGTCGAACGAGGCCGGGCCGAGCCAGACGTCTCCGCGGACGAAGATCATGGTCGGAATCGCCACCGCGAGTAACACGGCGACCAGCCAGAGCGAACGATAGGTCCAGACCGCGGCAGCGCGGCTGATCGCGGGAGGCTGGATCACGGTCCCCACTCCGGCGGACCCGGCTGGTGCATGCGCACCCAGAAAATCGCCGCCAGGAAGAGCAGCGAGCTGACGATCGACGGCAACAGCGCGAACGGCCCCAGGAGCGCACCGCTGAGGTGCTGCTCGATTTCCCCGACGACCCGCAGCCAGGCCACCGCCTCGATCAGGAAGCGCAGCACCGACGCTCCCGTCGGCAGGGCCGTGGCCCACGCCGCGACAATCACGACGATGACCGACGACGGAAGGAGGTACCGCAGCCGTGCCTGTCGCCGGCGCTGCTGCTCGGCGCTGTCGATCCCCCGAAGCACCCGCTCGGTGAAGGCGGAGTCGGCCGACTGATTGTAGGCGTCTATTGCCATGCTAGCTCCATTCGTAGCCAAGCGACTGGACGCTCAGCTTCTCGGCCAGCAAGAGCCGGGCGCGCCGGAGCTGCGTTTTGACCGCGCCCAGCGACTGAGCGGTCACCTGTGCGATGTCGTCGTAGGCCAGATCGTGCCAGTAGCGCAGAATCAGCACGTCCCGGTACTTCGCCGGCAGACCGGCGACCGCGGCTTGAAGAGCGCGCACGCGCTCGCCAGCCAGCGCAGCCAGCTCCGGATCGTCTTCCGCGAGCGAGTCCGAGGGCAGCAAACAGGCGCGCTCCAGCGGCAGCATCTGCCACTGGTGGGCGGACAATTGAGAGAGACACACGTTCGTGACGATCCGGGCCAGCCACGTGTAGAGGCGATGCTGACCATCGTAGCTGCCAAGGTAGGCGTACGCGCGAACGAAGGCTTCCTGCGCCGCGTCTTCCGCGGCGGCGGGATCGCGCAGAATCGCCTGGGCACGGCGGACCACGGCCGCTCGATAGCGCTCGACGAGCTCTCCGTACGCTCGTCGGTCGCCCGCACGGCTGCGTTGGATCAGAATGTCGTCGGTCAACTCAACCATCCGGTCCTCTCCCGGTCATGCTACCAGATATACTGACCGCCGGCCGAAAAAGTTTCGGTTGTTCACGCGATTTGGCCTGTGCTAGAATTAGCCGTCTTGCCACACCGTGAACGCCGGCGGGAGGCATCAAAACACGTGGAACGCAAGCTTCGGATCCGGGCTGGAGAAGTTACGGCAATCGCGACCTTGAACGAGTCGGCAACGGCGGATGCTATCTGGCAGGCCCTGCCGATCGAAGCCCGTGCCAGCACCTGGGGTGACGAAATCTACTTTGGCATCCCCGTTCACCAACCAGACGAGAACGGCCAGGAGATCGTTCACCTGGGCGACATTGCCTACTGGCCGCCGGGTCATGCGTTCTGCATCTTCTTCGGTCCCACGCCGGCCAGCCGGGGGAGCGAGATTCGGCCCGCGAGCGCGGTCAACGTCACGGGGCACCTCGAAGGCGATCCATTCAGCTTTCGCCTGGTCGCCGACGGCACCCGCGTCATCCTCGACGAGGCGAACTCTCCCTGAGCAAGCGTGAGGAAATGCTATCCAGACCTGCCTGTCGGCGCCGAGCGCGCGGACAGGCAGGTCTGGATTAGGAACTCGTAAGGAGTAATCAATGGACGATGTGCGCTTCGAACGGCAGTACCGCACGACGCACTCGGAAGGCTATCTCGTCTTTGAAGCAGGGGACCGGTTGGGACGCATCGAGCTGCACTTCACCCCCACGGTCGTCTACGGCACGCTCGTCGTCGAACGCGACATGGATGAGGACGAAGTCCTCGACTTGATCGAACAGGCCGACGACGAACTCGTCCTGACCGCGGACGTGCCGCGCGAGGATTTCGTCGTCTCGGTCTATCAGGGGCGGGATCTGGGGACCTACAGCGACGAGTATTTCGAAGAGGACGAGCAGAACGGCAACAACCACGAAGGTGGTGTGGGGGATGCGTAGGGGAGCCACGCACTGATGGCCGGACAATCGCCCGATGCCGCCGCTGCCCTCTTCGCCCGGTACCAGCCGGAGATTCAAGGCGTCTTGCGAGATTCCATTCCCAGCGATTCCGCGACGCCGGATCTCTATGACCTGCTCCGCTATCACCTCGGTTGGCTGAACGAGCAGCTGCGCCCCACGCAGCGCCACGGCGGCAAGATGCTGCGTTCGACGCTGTGCCTCCTCTGCACCGAAGCCTCCAACGGCGGCTATCGGCGCGCTCTGCCCGCGGCCGCGGCGGTCGAGCTCCTCCATAACTTTTCGCTGATCCATGACGACGTGGAAGACCATGGAGCAGAACGGCGGGGACGCCAGACCGTCTGGGCGCGCTGGGGCGAGCCCCTGGCCGTGAACGCCGGCGACGCGCTGCTGATTCTGAGCGAGCTCGCCTTGCTCCGCGCCCCTGCCTACGGCGCGGATCCGGCCAACGTTCTCACGGCGATTCGCCTCCTGAATCAGTGCTGCCTGGCGCTGTCCGAGGGGCAGCATCTGGACCTGACGCTGGAGCGTAATCCGACGATTACTCGCGAGCAGTACTTCCAAACGATCTCGCGGAAGACGGCGGCGCTCCTGGGCTGCTCCGCCCAGATCGGCGTCCTGTGCGCCGGCGCGCGTGGCGCGCAGTCCGAACACTATCGTGAATTCGGAACGTTTCTCGGACTGGGGTTTCAGATTCAGGACGACCTGCTAGGAATCTGGGGCGACCCGCGGACAACCGGTAAACCAGCGGCGGCCGACGTGTACGGCCACAAGGTGACGTTGCCCGTGATCGAAGCGCTCGCCCGGGCCGCGCCCGACGTGGCCAGCTTTATCGCGACAGTCTACCGCTCCGCGTCGCCCGCGGCGGATGACGTCCGAGCCGTCGTCGATCACCTGACGGCGCTGGGCGTCCGGGAGCTGGTCGAAGCGGAGGCCGCATCGTACATCGACCGCGCTCTACAGGAGCTGGACGCGGCAGCTCCTCTGCCTGGCCCGGCTGCCGACTTGCGCCTGTTGGCTCAAGCGCTGGTTGGACGCGCCTCCTGATTCATCCACAGGTCGTAGAAGTCGTACCAGTGGGCGTAGACCCACTCGTCGTACTGCCGGTAGTCGCGCTCCATCCCCCGACGGATCAGCTCGCGCCGAACGATGCCGCCCCGGTGCGGGTGTTTATAACGCCGCGGCAGCGGCGATCCAAATCCATGCGCATAGTGGACCATCTCGTGGGCGACTGTCACCGCTGCCACGTAGTCCGGGGCTTCCGGCAGGCGGAGCAACGCGTTCACCTGGATGTAGGTCGTGCGTTGGTCCTCCGAAAGAGTAATCGATCCCAGGCGGGTCTTCCAGGGGGCACCGAAGCGGATCTGAACGGCATTGACCCGAGGAGTGTCACGGAAGTGACGGTCCCAGATCTCGCGCAGTGTGTCGTGGAGCCATCGACCACCACGTACCTCACCGCAGACCTGCTGAGCCAGTTGAGGGCAGACGACCACGCCGGCCGCGTGCATCCAGTGAAGCTCCTTTCTCCGGTCCCGAGACAGCCAGGATCAAGGCGGCGGGCGCCGTGGCGACCACTGCTTCGGGAGATGGTCTGGCGAAGGCTGATTGTCATGGTGGGACGATAGGGTCAGGGCGCGTGGATCTGCCATGCTGCGTTGCTGCACTCGCCATCAGGCAGTTTGCGACCCACCCTCGTGGTGTTGTCCAACCGCCGGGCTTCGCGGGACACCAGATTTTTCGGGGACGTGGCCGCGATGTCGGGGTCAGTATACCAGTTCTGTCAACAACCTGGCAGGCTTTTGAGGGAAGGAGACGTTCACCGCGAAGACGCTACGGCAGGAAACGACAGAAGACCTCGTTCCCAAGAAAGCGGCCGCGGTGAGTCAAGCAGATACGCGCGGAGTCCACCGTGAGCAGGCCAGCGGCAGTCAGCTCGGACAGCACCGGCCCGAAAGACTCGTCGGGCGAGCAGCCAAAGCGCTCCCGAAAGGCATCGACGTCGATCCCTTCGGCCAGACGCAACCCCAGCAGCATGGTTTCGCCCGTCGCGAGCGCCCACTCGATCTGCTCAGCGCTCTCCACCGGCGATTCACCAGCGGCGATGCGGGCAACGTACCCCGCTGGAGACCGCAGGTTGGCGTAGCGGTACCCGCCGAACGACGAGTGAGCCCCCGCGCCCACGCCAAAGTACGGTTGGTTGCGCCAATAGCGGAGGTTATGCTGGGCGCGGAAGTCGCGTGGCCTCACCCCCCGCACCCCTCCATCGGAGATGGCGAGGGGAGAAGGTCCGACTCCCCTCGCCCAATTGGAAATTTCGTAGTGTGCGTACCCCGCTGCTCCCAGGTGGTCGAACGCGGCCTGGTACATGTCGGCCGCGGCGTCGTCGTCGGGAACGCTCAGCTTGCCGGCTGCGGCCCAGGTCCCGAACGGCGTGCCCGCCTCGATCGTGAGGTTGTAGAGCGAGAGGTGATCCGGCGTCAGCGCCAACGCCTGGTCGAGCGTCGCTTCCCAGTGATCCAGAGTTTGCCCCGGTAGCCCGAACATCAGGTCGAGGCTGACGTTGTCGAAGCCGGCGTGTCGCGCCTGATCGTACGCTGCCCGCGCGGTAGCGGCGTCGTGGCGTCGACCCAGGCGACGAAGCATCGCGTCGTCGAAGCTCTGGACCCCGAGACTCAAGCGGTTCACTCCAACCTCGCGCAGCGCTCGAAGATGGGCGAGTGAAAGATCACCCGGGTTGGCCTCCAGCGAGATCTCCGCTCCTTCGACGACCGGCCAGCGGTGAGCAGCGGCGAGCACCGTCGCGACCTGCTCCGGCGACAGCAAGCTGGGAGTGCCACCCCCGAAGAAAATGCTGCCGATTCGGAAACGGGCTCGGGGTATTGGTGGCGCGTCCGGGAGCGCGCTCGGCAAGACCGCGATCTCGCCCGCGAGGGCCTCGACGTAGCGTGGGATCAAGGCGCCGAGGCCGGCGTAGGTATTGAAGTCGCAGTAATAGCAGATCGAACGACAGAACGCGACGTGAATGTACAGGCCGATCTCGACGTCGGCCGGGTCAGGCGGTTGGCGCAGTTGCTTTGTCACTTTCTGAAAGGTGCTCGACGGTCACGCCGGTATCGGCGAAGGTGCGGGTGACGTAGGTCGCCGCGTACGTCCAGAGAATCGACATCGGCCTGTCGGTTTGGTTCAGGAAGCGGTGCGGCACGTTCTCCGGCACGAACGTCGTGTCGTACTGTGACATGGTGTGGAGCTCGCCGTCGATCTCGCAGACCGCTTCGCCGTCGAGGATCACCACCGATTCGGCGCAGTTGTGCCAATGCCGCGCGATCTTGCTGCCCGGCTGGAAGGACGTGATGCCCGACGTCAGCCCCTCCGCCCCGAGGCGACGAGATACCAGCAAGCGCGTCGTCACCCCGGTCCCCCGATCGATCTCGGGCAGATCACGGTACCGCAACATGTGTGATTCAGCCATGGCTTCCCCTCTTCTCGGGGATTCGTTCGGAGATAGCTGGTGGAACAGTGGCCTGTCGGGCCAATGTTCCACCAGCTATCTCCGAACGAATCCCCTGATCCTGCACCTGGTACATCGCCATGGTACCATGAAGGCAAAGAACGTGGAGTGAACTGTACGATGGACAAAGGAACCGGACTGGTCCCGTCCGAGGTCGAGACGGCGATCAAAGACATCGCGGGAAACCCGAATCGCGCGGAGGCTGCGTTCATCCTGGCCTCGATCGCCAACGCCGCGACGGCACGGCTGCACCAGTTGGTTCGGAGCGAGGCCAATGCCCGCAAGGGCACGCCCGACTGGGGCCGCTGGGCCAGCTTGACCAACGCCTCGCGCGACGCTATTCTGCGGACCGCGACCTGCCGCCAGACGGCGAATCAGCTCTACCAGGCCACCAAGGAAAACGCCCCGGCGGCCAAAAGCGCCCTCACGCCGGACGCGTAACCGCACCGGACTCGGTCGGCAGCGGCGATGACGGATCGGGCGCGTCTGGCACGCCCGCGAGCAGTGAAGCGCGTGGCAGCGAATATGTCGGGGTAGAGGGTATCTGACGTGTGTCAGATACCCTCTACCCCGACGCCGATGTGGTATACTCTCCCGGCGCGGAGACACTCGCCACGAGGGGCTGATCAGACCATGACTGACACGGTTCCTGTTCAGGAACAGGCAAAAAGCTCGCGCCGAGGGCTGCTCGTCGGCCTGGCGATCATCGGACTGGTGCTCGTCCTCGTCGGGATCTTGTTCCCGGTTGCGCTGGCCCCGGTCGAAATCTCGTCCAGCATCGTCACGACCGTCTTCGGCTTCCCCATCGCGAATACGTTGATCACCGGCTGGATCTCGATCATCCTTTTGGCCGTGCTCTTCGGCCTGGCGACGCGCTCGATGAAGCTCGTGCCGACGGGCCTGCAGAACCTGGCCGAATGGATCGTCGACGCCCTGGTCGGCATGGCTGAGAACGTGGCGGGCCGGGAGAGGGGACGCGAGTTCTTCGCGCTGTTCGCGACGATCTTTCTCTACGTCCTGGTCAATAACTGGCTGGAGCTGCTGCCCGGCGTGACCAACGCGACGATCTTCATCCAGAAAGGCACGGAGAAGATCCCGCTGTTCCGCTCGCCAAGCGCAGATCTTGACTTCACGCTCATGCTCGCCTTGAGTGCGGTCTTCATGGTCCAGTTCTGGAGCATCAAGCACACCGGTTGGGGCGGCTGGGCGGGCAAGTTCATCAATCTGAAGGGCGGCCCGATCGGCGTCTTCGTCGGCTTCCTGGAGACGATCAGTGAGGTCGCCAAGATCATCTCGTTCAGCTTCCGGTTGTTCGGCAACCTCTTCGCCGGCGACATCCTGTTGTCGGTCGTTCCCTTCCTGGTGCCGTGGGTGGTCGTGCTACCGTTCATGGGGCTGGAGCTGTTCGTCGGGGCCGTCCAAGCCCTCGTCTTCGCGTTACTCACGCTCGCCTTCGTGACCATGGCCACCATCGCCCACGGTCACGGTGGGGCGAAGAAGGCGTGAAGCTTTCATCGTCGCATCAGCGGCTTCAGCGGCCCGAGCAAGCAGAAGACGGATCCAGCGGGGACGGCTTCCTGGAGATAGACCGGGCGGCCGCTCTTCAGGTCAATCAGGGTGTCACGGTAGTTCGTGCGCTGGCCGGGGAGGAACAGCGCATCGGCGGGCAAACGATCGAGGTCGCTCTCGGTTGCCAGCGCCAGAAACCATTGGAGATCGGCCGTATTGACCCCGGCAGCGCCCAGCCGCGCCAGGTTCGTCGCCTCCTTGCTTTCCGTACTCATCCTCGATGCTTCTCCTACTTATTCTGCTGCGTCCGCACCCGCGGCGTCCGCTGACGCTCGCTGACCGGCGTGCCTGGCTGCCAGGGAATCGATGCCCGCGGCCGCCCCGGCTCGAGCGGGATCTCCGAGTCCACGGTGATGCCGTTCGACGGCGGCTCCGGTACGACCGGATTCGCGCCCTCGGGAATGTCCGCTCCCGGAATCATTGGGGTCTTCGGCTTCCAGACGGCCGGCTCTTCACCTGTTGGCGGCGTGCGCGGACGGAAACGCAGTCGTCCCATCGGACCTCCCGGATCAAGTGACGAGGGACACTCTCATCCCTCGTCATTGGAGTAACGACAACGGGCGTTCGAGCAATTCCTTCAACGTTCCCAGGAACTCAGCGGCGGTCGCGCCGTAGAAGACCCGGTGGTCCCCCGACAGCGTTAGATGCACCACCTGGGAGATGACGATCTGGTCCTCGCGGACGACCGGCTTCTTCTCGATCCGGGCCACCGCGAGAATCCCACTCTCCGGCGGGTTGACGATCGCCAGGAAATCCTCGACCGGGTACTGGCCGAGATTCGAGATCGTGAACGTCCCGCCTTCGAAGTCGCCCGGCATCGACTTCGCGTCCTTCGTCCGCTGGACCAGCTCTTTGAGCTGCTTCGAGATCGTCCGCAGGTCGGTCGTGGCGACGTCGTGCAGCACCGGCACCAGCAGCCCGCCCTCCATCGCGACGGCATAGCCCACGTTGACGTCGTCGTGGTACTCGAGATGATCGTCGTGCCAGAAAGCATTCACGAGCGGATGCGCCTTCAGCGCCAGCACCACCGCCTTGACGATCAGATCGCTGAAGCTCACGTGAACGTCTGGCCAGGCCTCGATCAGCTGCTGGCGCAGGCGCGCGGCCTGCGCCATGTCGACCTCGGTCGTGACGTAAAAGTGCGGCACGGTGGTCTTGCTTTGCACCATGCGTCGCGCGATCGTTTCCTGCATGCGCGTCACGCGACGCTCGACCGGGCCGGCGGCCGGCTCGGCCGGCGACGGCGGTGGCGCGCCACGCTGCTCCATGGCGACCGATTCGACGTCCTCGCGCGTGATCCGCCCACCGGGGCCGGTGCCGGTCACGGCGCGCAAGTCGATGTTCAATTCTTCGGCGAGGCGCCGCGCCACCGGCGATGCCAGCGGCCTCTTTTCCGCCTCTTCCGCGGCAGGCGGGGGCGCCGCCACCACCGCTCTCGCCGGCGCGGCAACCCGCTCGACCTTCTGCTCGCCAGCCGCCCCGATCACCGCGATCGGCGTGCCAATCGGCGCGCTCTGGCCTTCCGGCAGGAGAATCCGCTGGAGAGTCCCGCCCGCGTACGATTCGAGCTGCATCGTGGCCTTGTCGGTTTCGATCTCGGCGATCGGCTCGCCCTTCTTAACTTCCTGCCCTTCATGCTTCAGCCAGCGAACGATGGTCCCTTTCTCCATCGTGTCGCTCATCCGCGGCATGACAATATCTACGGCCATTCAACCATCCTTCACGCCCGTCGCAACCGTCGCGGGACCATCGCGCGCGCCGCTTCGACCACGGCGCCGGCCTGGGGGAGCGCGGCGGTCTCCAGGGGCTTCGAATAGGGAATCGGGACCTCGGCAGTCGCGATCCGCGCGATCGGCGCATCCAGGAAGTCGAACGCCTGCTCCTGGATTGTCGCGGCAATTTCTGCGCCCACTCCGTAGGCGCGCCAGTCCTCGCCCACGACGATCGCGCGGTTCGTCTTGCGCACCGAGGCAACCAGCGTCTCGACGTCGAGCGGGCGGAGCGATCGCAGGTCGACCACTTCCGCCTCGACGCCCTCCTTCGCGAGGGTATCGGCGGCGTCGAGCGCGGTCCGCACCATGCGGGAGTGCGAGATGATCGTCAGGTCACGGCCAGGACGGGCGATCCGCGCCTTCCCGAAGGGCACCAGGTACTCGCCCTCTGGCACGGGCCCAATGGTGTTGTAGAGCGCCAGGTTCTCGATGAACATGACCGGGTTGTTTCCCCGGATGGCCGTCTTGAGCATCCCCTTCGCGTCCGCGGGTGTGGCCGGGCAAACCACGTGCAGCCCCGGCACGTAGGCGAAGTAGACGTCGAAGTTTTGTGAGTGTTGCGCTCCTAACTGGTGACCCGCTCCCTGGGGTGTGCGGATGACCAGCGGCACGCAATCCTGCCCACCAAACATGTAGCTGATCTTGGCGGCGTTGTTGATCACCTGATCGAACGCGGTCAGAATGAAGTTGATCGTCATGATCTCGACCACCGGCCGCAGTCCGAGCATGGCGGCGCCAATGCCCGCCCCCACGATCCCCTCCTCGGCGATCGGCGTGTCGCGGACGCGCCGCGGGCCGAACTCCTCGTAGAGGCCCTGTGTCACCTTGTAGGCGCCACCGAACTGGGCAATGTCCTCGCCCATCAAGAAGACGGATTCGTCCCGCAGCATCTCTTCGTGCAGCGCCTGGTGCAGCGCCTCGCGGTAGGAAATGTCAGGCACCCGTACCATCCTCCTGCGTCTCACCGGACTCACAATAGACAGACTCGTAGAGCGTCGAGGTCGAGGGGAACGGACTCTCGTCGGCGAACCTGACGGCATCCTCAATGGTCTGGTCGACTGCCTGATCGATCTCGTGCGCCCGAGACGCGCTCAGCAGATCGGCCTGCTCGAGCTTCTCGCGGAACGAGACGATCGGGTCGCGCCCACGCCACTGTTCAATTTCCTCGGTCGTCCGGTAGACGGTCCCAGCGTCGGCCATGGAGTGCCCACGGAACCGATAGGTCACCGCCTCGAGCAGCGTGGGGCCATGCTCCTGGCGCGCGCGATCGACGGCTCGGGTCGCCGCCTCGTACACCGCCAGAATGTCCATCCCGTCGACTCGCTCGGCGGCCATGTCGTACGCGCAGGCCTTGCGCCAGATCTCGGTGACCGCCGTCTCTTCCTCGACCGGCTTGCCCATCGCGTAGCGGTTGTTCACGCAGAGGAAGACGATCGGCAGGTTCCAGAGCTCAGCCAGGTTCATGGATTCGCTAAAAGCCCCGATGTTCGTTGCCCCCTCGCCAAAGATCGACATGACGACGGCGGCGGACGAACGATACTGGATGGCGTAACCGGCACCCACGGCCAACGGGATCGCCCCGCCGACGATCCCGTAGCCGCCCATGAAATGCTTCTGGATGTCGAAGATGTGCATCGAGCCGCCCCGGCCCTTGCAGACGCCCGTCTCCTTGCCGAACAGTTCGGCCATGACTTTTTTGGGCTCGACGCCACGGGCGATGGCGTGCCCGTGCTCGCGGTAGTTGCTGAAGATGTAGTCCTGGGGCTGCAGGGCGTCGATCGACCCGACGACCGTCGCCTCTTCTCCAATGTTCAAGTGCAGGTAGCCGCCGATTTTCGCTCGCGTGTACATTTCCGCGGCCGTCTCTTCGAACCGGCGGATCACTACCATCTGTTCGTACCAATGGACGAGTTGGGCTTGTCGCTCAGGAGAGAGCAACCCTGCTCCCGGCGCAGTCTGGACCAGACCGCCCGCAGCGCGTTCGGCCGACAGATGTGGAGCGTGGCGTGGCTCCGCGGGCTTCATCATACCTGGGAATCCTCCTGATCACCTTACAGCGGCCATCCCCTCACTGTCTGCTTGTGCTCTTCGGTGGATAGCGGACGCACGCAGGTTCCGTGCCGGCTCGAACGCGCCGGCGCTCTAGAGTTTACTCTGCCAGGTCTGAAAACTCAAAATCCCAGCCGGTGGGACCGTGTGCCTCCTGGCATTTGATTTCTTCGACCAATGCCTCGACCCGCGATGTCGTGGCCTTGCCGGCCGTGTCGAGCACGGCGAGAAACTCGACGTTGTGCGACTTCGGCGACATCCGCGGTGTGCTTACCCGATACCGCTTGTAGCGTCGGGTCAAGACCCGAAGGTCACCGCGCTCGGCCAGCAACCGGAGCATCCCCTCGAGCGGCATGTTCCCATCGGTGCTGTAGCTTACCAGAATCCACCGGACCGTCAAGCCGCCGATGAGCGCCTGAAAGCCCGGTAGCGCGGTTCGGGCCGCGTTGTACGGCGAGCGGCGCTCGGTACGCCAGTCCTTGCGAATCGCCGATTTGTCGCGGACGCGCCCGTCGACGCGGGTCCGCGGACTCACCAAGGGCTTGTCCCACAGCGCGACGGTATTCAGCACATGGTAGTTACTGCCATAGGGATGCTGGTTGTACGGTGGATCGACGTAGACGACGTCGGGCGTCTGCCCGAGGCGCTGGACCAGGTCTCGCGCCAGCGACTGCGCGTCGTCTCTCCAGGCAAGATTGTGCTGGCCGTTGTCGAACACCATCGGCGGCTTCAGCCGGAGGAGGCTGCGGATCCGGTAGAGGGCGGTCGCGGTCTGACCTCCCCATCCATCGTGGAACCCCTTGAACACTCCGCTGGTATTGCTCACGTAGCTCACCGCGTAGAGCAGCGCGCTCAGCAGATAGGCGCGCTCGTCCGGCGAGATCGAGCCCGCGGCCTCCCAGGCGGCGATCTGCTCGCGCATCGCGTCGATGCGCTCCCCGTTCTGGCGGGTGAAGAACAATCGCTCCTGCGTCGAGTCTGGCCGTTCGTCGTCCAGCGGACACAGGTGCCGCGCCACGTAGCCATGCTCCGGATCCAGCGCGTTCAATCGCTCGAAGACGAGCGCCGGCCCGCCGAGCGCGCCAAACTCCGGCACCCGATTGAGTGCGACGGTACCGCGGGCGATCTCGTGCGCGTACGGCTCCCAGTCGTTCGTCGCGACGCGAAAGCCCATCGTCTTCGCCAGGCGCGCGACCACGGTGCTGCCCGAGAACAGATCGACAAACGTTCCCGCCTCGAGGCCAGTGTGTTGGATGCCGTTCGAGATCAACGGGAGGAGCTTTCGCTTGTTGCCGATGTACGGAATGAGCTGCGCGTACACGTACTCGTCGGTACGAATGGCGGCGTGCCGCCGGGGGTCGTACCGTGCGCGCGTGGGAACCTCAGCCTGATCGATCATCCACATACTTTCTCAAGAAGGACGGTCAATCATAGCACGGCTCGCGCCCGGCCGCTAGGCCTTTGAGGCGGGGAGACAAGCGGGCGCGTCCGCCCGTCTCCCCGTCCGCCGTCAGTTGGCCGCCGACGCGACTCGGGTGCGGAGGAACGCGGCGGCGACGCCGCAGGTCCGCTCGAGATTCTTCTGAATCAGCTCGACGACGTGCTCGGCGTCACGGGCTTCGGCGGCGGCGATGATCTGCTCGTGCTCGGCGACGGCGTTCGGTAGACGCTCGACGGAGGCGTAAACGGTGAGGAAGCGAAGGCTCGCCTTCCTCAGATCGTCAATCAGGCGCGACAGGAACTTGTTGTTCGCGGCTCGGTAGAGGGCGAGGTGGAAGGCGCGGTCCTTCTCCGCGAACGAAGCGAGGTTTGCCTCGTCGATACCCTGAATGATCTCCTGGTGAATGCGGTGGATCTCGCTGATGTCCTCCTCCGTGAGGCTCGGCACGGCCATCGTCGCCGCGAGCGTTTCGAGGTGGATGCGCACGGCGTAGATCTGCTCCAGATCGTCCGCCGACAACTCGGACACCATGACGGCTCGGTGCGGGTAAATCGTCACCAGGCCTTCACTTTCCAACTGGCGGAGCGCGGTGCGGACCGGCGTCCGGCTCACCGCCAATTCGCTAGCGATCGCATCCAGGTCGATGCGCTCGCCGGGGCGTAGCACCCCATCCAGAATGCGCTGCTGGAGAATCGTGTGGACCATGCGCTCGGCCGTCGTCGGCCGTCCAGCCAGAGGTCGAACCATCAGTCAGTGCTCCTCACTCGAAAATTTGTGGCGCTACCCGAGATCCTGCCCGGCAGCTTCCCGCCTGGTGGAGTCCCACGACGCGTCTGGACAAGAGGGTCACAGAATAGTTACACAAATATTGTGTACGTATTTCCGCTTGACCGAAGGTTATCACGACGACCGACGGTCTGTCAAGGAATAACGGTGGCTCGGGAGACGGCGGCAGCACGGCCGGGCACGCGGTCACGGACGGCATCCCGCCCAGGCTGCCGGTCCCAACGGGCCCCGCTCCGGTCGAAGCCGGCTCGGTCCAGCCCGTTCTCAGAGGAGCGTTGGCGTCTGCTCGCTCTCGAACGGAACGACGCGCTGGCCCAGCAGCATCTGAAAATCCATGGCGTTGCGCACCGCGTAGTTCGCACGGTTGTTGTTCAACAGAACGTGGACCTCGCCGGTCTGCGCGGCCACGCCCTCGAGCGACGGAAGCCACTCGCTCAGCTCCTGCTGCTGGTACAGGTAATTGAAGCGCTCGCCGGTCGTCTCCACCTTCGCGTACCAGGTCTGGCGATTCCGACCGTGAAACCGCACGATCGCCAGAGCGGCACTGGTGGCAGCGACGACCGCGGGCACGCTGCCGCTACCAATCTGCGGCTCGTCGACCATGACGTGGGCCAGCTGCTGATCGCGCAGCAGCGCCAGCGTGTCATCCCGATTCTCCGGGGTCAGCCAGCTCCGATGACGAAACTCTACCGCCAGCGTCTGGTCGGGGAAGAACTCTTTACAGGTGCTCAGGTATTCCCGATTCTTCTGCTGGAAGGTGAACCACGGAGGGAACTGGAACAGGACCGCCCTCAGCTTTCTGGCGTCCTGCAGCGGTCGCAGCGACGCTCCGAAGCGCTCGAACGTCTCAGCCGACGGCTCGGTCCCCCGATCGTGCCAGGTGAGCTCGCGGTACGCCTTCACGTCGAAGACAAAGTCGGCCGGCGTGCGCTCGGCCCACCGCGCGAAGTTGTGGGCCGGCTGAAGATGGTAGAAGGTGCTATCGACCTCGACCAGCGAAAAGTGCCGGGCGTAGTACGTTAGCCGCTCGTTCGCCTTCACCGTGGCCGGATAAAAATCGGTATGGTCGGCCCAGTTGCAGGTGCCGACCCGAATCTTCGACGCGGTTTCTGGATTCATCATCTAAGATTCTATCCGATCATTCTGGTGTGTCAAGCGCACAATCCAGGGAGGTTTTCGGGAATGAGCTTGAGAACATTGGCCCGTTGGG
>Ga0307374_10008231_pt1 | contig 15639 bp, 18 predicted proteins | sample OX3MG_FD_202532 | JGI IMG/M metagenome (GOLD analysis project Ga0307374, IMG submission 202532) | Soil microbial communities from Risofladan, Vaasa, Finland - OX-3 | ecosystem: Environmental > Terrestrial > Soil > Coastal area > Acid sulfate soil | place: Finland: Risofladan, Vaasa | collected... | reverse complement strand
AGGCGGGCAAGGTCCACGCGCTGATCGGCGAGAACGGCGCCGGAAAATCGACGCTCGGCAAGATCATTTCCGGGGTCATCGGTCCCGACGAAGGCTCACTCAGCCTTGGGGGGCGCCCTCTTGTGCTGCGCTCGCCTCGCGAAGGCCTCGCGCACGGCATCGTCAGCATCGCCCAGGAACTCGCGATCGTCCCAGGACTGACGGTCGCGGAGAACGTGTACCTGGGTTCTCAGATCGCTACGGCGGGCTTCGTGCGCCGACGTGAGGCACGACGGCGTTTCAATGAGTTGGCGAGTCACGTCGGCTTTGATCTTTCGCCCGACGTGCGCGCCGGAACGCTGTCCATTGCCGATCAGCAAAAGGTCGAAATCATGCGCGCTTTGTCGCGCAACGCCTCGATCGTCGTGATGGACGAACCTTCGGCGGCCCTTTCGGGCAATGAGGTCGCGGCGCTGCACGAAATCATTCGATCCCTGACCCGTCGCGGCAGCGCGGTCGTTCTCATTTCGCACTTCCTCTCCGAGATCCTTTCGTTATCTGACACGATCACCACGCTGCGAGACGGCCGACTCATTCAGACGGTCGCCGCCGAGGGGGCCACGGAGGAGACGCTGATCGAAGGGATGCTGGGCCGGTCGCTTTCGTCGGCGTTTCCCGAGAAGTCGCCCGCGGAAACGTCGGCCCCATTGGTCCTCGAGGTCGAGCGCCTCAGCGCGCCGGGGGTGAAGGACTGCTCGTTCGTCCTTCGCCGGGGTGAAATCCTGGGCATCGCCGGGTTGGTGGGCGCGGGAAGATCAGAACTCGCACGAGCCATTTTCCGCGACGCACGCGTGACGTCGGGCAACGTTCGCCTCGACGGCGTCGAACTCACCGGCCGCAGCCCGTACCGCTCTATCGGGCGCGGTCTCGTTCTCATTCCCGAATCGCGCAAGCAGATGGGCCTGTTGATGGGACGATCGGTGCGTGAGAACATCTCACTGGCTCGATTGAATCTGGTGAGCCGCTTAGGGTGGATCTCGCCGCTTCGCGAGCGACACCTGGTCGCCGAGATGATGGACAAGACCACGGTGAAGGCCGCCAGCATGAGGATGCCGGCCATGATGCTCTCGGGCGGCAATCAACAAAAGCTGCTCTTCGCGCGTTCGATGATGTGCGCGCCCTCGGTACTGATAGCCGATGAGCCGACCCGCGGGGTTGACGTGGGGTCCAAGCGCGCTATCTACGACCTCCTCGTTCAAATGGCCAAGGACGGGACGTCCATCATCTTGATCTCGTCGGAACTCGAAGAGGTGCTCGGGCTCGCCCACCGAACGCTGGTGATGCGTCACGGACGCTTCAGCGCCGAGCTCTCGGGACCTGAGATGAATGAACAAGCAGTACTCGCGGCCGCCTTCGCTGAGACCAGCCCCACCTGAGGAGAACAGATGACCAACCAGGCCCCTGAACGAGTCGATCCGGTGGCGAACCACGACCTCGAGCCGATGAGTCTGCGCTCGAACACCACGAGGCTGCTCTCTTCGTGGCGCACGGCCGGAATCGCGATCCCTTTCTTGATTCTCTTCGTGACGCTTTCGATTTCGAGTCAGCCGTTTTTGCACACCACCAACCTCATCAACATCCTCGACCAACAGGCCGCCACGCTGTGCATCGCCGCGGCCGGGACGCTGGTGCTGGTGGCGGGTGGCATCGACCTCTCGGTCGGGGCGACCTACGGACTGGCCACCGTGGTCGCGGGCGAGATCGCCGCTCATCATTCTCCCGTTCTCGCCATCGTCGCGGCGATCGGGACCGGATTGCTAGTCGGGCTGATCAACGGGCTCATCGTCACGGTCTTCAAAATCAACGCACTCATCACGACGCTGGCCATGTCGTTTGTTATTGGCGGGCTGGCCCTGAAAGTCTCCGGCGGAAATTTGATCGTGCTGTCGGCCAACTCGGGCTTCTTCAAGTTCGCCAACTCGTCGTTTCTCACCGTGCCGAGCGCCGTGTGGATGACGTTGCTGGTCGTCGTCGTGCTGGGCCTACTTCTGTCAAGGACCGTCTTCGGGCGCTACATGGTGGCGGCCGGAGGTAACGCCGAGGCCGCACGCCTCGCGGGCGTACGCGTCAACGCCATTCGTGTGCTGACCTTTACGTTGAGCGGCGGCGCGGCGGGACTGGGCGGAGTCATTGACATCTCTCGTCTGTTGAGCGCCCAGGCGGCCAGTGGCGGCAGCGCCCTTTCGTTCACGGTGCTGGCCGGAATCGTGGTCGGTGGAACGTCGATCGCCGGGGGCGAAGGATCGGTCTGGCGCACGGGCATTGGCGTGCTCTTCATTGCGTTGATCGGCAACGGCTTTAACCTGCTGGGCGTTGACCCGCTCTATCAGCAGATCGTCCTGGGGCTGATCTTGCTCCTCGCGGTGGGCCTTGATTCGTGGGCGCGTTCGCGCCGTCGCTAGGGTCTAAGAGCCGAAAGTAGAACCAGGAGAAGTCATGGGAATTCACACACACGGCAGTAACGCGGTCGACTGGGAGAGCCGCGTTGACATGGCGCGCCTACGCGAGGAGCGACTGGCGAAACTCCAGGCCGAATTGGAGCGCTCTGACCTCGGTGCGTTGCTGACGTTCGACTTTCACAACATTCGCTACATGACCGGTACGCACATCGGCACCTGGGCCATGGACAAGTTGATTCGCTTCGCGTTGCTGCCGCGTGGCGGCAAGCCCATCGTGTGGGACTTCGGATCGGCCGCGCGCCATCATCAGCTGTACAACCCGTGGCTGAGTGGCGTGGAGGTGAACGAGAAGGGCGAGAGCGTCCCCTACGAGGGAGCTCGCGCGGGAATCTCGACGTTGCGCGGCGCGATTCCCCCCGGCGCGGACCGCGCTGGTTCGGTCGCGTTGAAGATAAAAGAGGTGCTCCACCAATACGGCTTGGAGAACGAGCCGGTCGGCGTGGACGTCGTGGAGATGCCGATTCTGAGCGCCTTCGCCAAGGAGGGCATCACGCTCGTCGATGGCCAGCAGGTCTTCCTCGAGGCGCGTCGGATCAAGACCAAGGACGAAATCTCGCTCTTGACCCACGCCGCGTCGATGGTCGACGCCGCCTACGAAGAGCTCTACACGTTTCTGCGCCCCGGCGTGAAGGAGAACGAGTGCGTCGGCCTGGTCAATAAGACGCTCTACGACTTGGGCTCCGAGCACGTCGAGGGCGTCAACGCGATCTCGGGCGAGCGCTGCTCACCGCACCCTCACGTCTACAGCGATCGCCTGATTCGCCCGGGCGACCCGGCGTTCTTCGACATCCTGCACAGCTACAACGGGTACCGCACGTGCTACTACCGGACCTTCGCGGTCGGCAGCGCCTCGGTCGCCCAGCGCGACGCCTACACCAAGTGTCGCGAACTGATCGACACCGCGATCGCGATGGTCAAGCCGGGGGTCACGACCGCCGACGTGGTCGCCATTTGGCCCCGGGCCGAGGATTTCGGCTTCGCGAACGAGGAGGCCGCCTTTGGGCTGCAGTACGGTCACGGCATCGGTCTCTCGATTTGGGAGCGCCCCATCTTTAGCCGCATGATCTCCCTCGACCATCCCGAAGTGCTCGAAGAAGGGATGGTCTTTGCGCTCGAGACCTACTGGCCGGCGAAGGATGGCTGGTCGGCCGCGCGCATCGAGGAAGAGGTCGTCGTCACGGCGACGGGCTGCGAGGTCATCACGAAGTTCCCCGCGGAAGAACTCCTAGTGGCGGGGAAGCGTTACTACGCCGCCGGTGGGATGCTGAGCGAGTTGCGTGAGTCCCAGTCGAACCTCAACACCGCAGCGGGCAAGGCCACGTCGGCGTCGTAGCCGAGCGTGCCTCGAAGACGAGCGCCGGGGGCGTAGCGCACCGACTTCGTCAAGGGCGTCCACGCCTCGGTTCACGCCGCGGAGAAGATTGGCGTCGACCACGCTCGCTAGTCGCGCACCAATTCCACGACGGGAATGACGCGAGTGGTCTTCAACTGATACTCGGCGAAGCCGGGGTAGCGCAGGGCCTGTTTGGCGTACACGCGGCTGCGCTCCTCGCCCGTGAGGGGAACGGCCGTCGCCTCGTAGCGTTCCGTGCCGGCCTCGACTACGACGCGCGGATTCGCCAGAAGGTTTCGGTACCAGTCAGGATGCGTGCTCGCGCCCGCTTTGGAGGCGAAAACGTAGACGCGTCCGGATTCGTCTAAATACATCATCGGGTTGATTCGCTCGATGCCTGATTTGGCTCCGGTCGTGTGCAACAACAAGATGGGCGCACCTTGAAAGTTCCCGCCGACCCGGCCGTCGTTGGCGCGGAACTCCTCAATAATCTGTTCGTTCCAGTCATTCGTCGCTCGGACCCGTTCATCACGCTCCGCGTCGTGCTCGCCCATAACCCACCTCCGTTATCGCAGCAGTCGACTGCCAGGATAGTGAGGGAAATCCTTCATGATTCAAGCGAGCAGCACCTGGCCGCTCAAACTTTCAAAGTGGCGGCGTGAGGCCGATCCCGGCGGCCCCGGCCGTTTCGCCCCGGCCATCACTTCGAGGATCAGACGCGGCGACGAACGTGTCATCCTCGAGCGCCGCGATCACCTGGGCGTGACCGGTGATCTCATCGTGACTGGGTAGGTCGACCACGGAAAGTCTGGCCTGGATGCTTTCGCGAGCGGAGACCGGGACCGTTGACTCGATGTACGCCAGCTCGTTGACTTGGTCGACTTCGAGACCGCCAATCACCCATCGCGGCATGGTCACCGCGTCAAGTGGCGACTCCCCCGCGAAGAGCCGCAGAAGAACTTGTGTAAGAATTTGCGGCTGCGCCTTGCCGCCCATCGTCCCGAGGACCCAAGCGAGATTCTCGCCGCGCGTGACCATGACCGGCATCAGCGTGTGGGCCGGTCGTCGGCCGGGCGCGAGTTGATTCGCCGAGTCCGGCGACAGCGAAAAGAAGCTACCGCGGTTGTGCATGACGATGCCCGTCTCGGGCTCGAGGATCGCTGCTCCAAACGAGTGAAAGACGCTTTGGATGAGGCACACCGCGCGCCCCTCGCTGTCGGCCGTTACCACCGCGACCGTATCTCCCTTGGGCCGACTTGAACCGAGCGAGTGAGGAGTGGCTGGTATTTCGGTGCGTTGAAGCGCGTCGTGAGCGAGCCGCTCGAGGCGCGCGCTCTCCAGCATTTCAGCGCTGGAAAACTTCATCGAATCGGGGTCGGCGAGGGATTCGTCTCGGTCGATTGAAGCGAGTCGAAAGAGTTCACTGAGTACACCAGCGTCACGACCGAGGGGGTCACGCTCAGGTCCGAGCGCTTCAAGCGCGCCCAAGATCTCGAGAAGAAGGAGGCCTTGGCTATTGGGTGCGCTCGTCCACACGGCGAATGAGCCGAAACTCCTTCGCAGCGGCTCTTCCAGGCGTGGGGTGAATTGAGCGAAGTCCTCGTTATCGAGCCGACCACCCATCGCGGCCAGGGCGGCGACGAGCGTGCGTCCAAGCTCTCCTCCGTACAACGAAGAGGGTCCCAACTCGGCCAGGGTTCGCAGACTGCGAGCGAGGGCGGGCTGAACGAGGATCTCCCCCGCGAGTAGGGGATCTCCGCCCGGCGCCAGGAGAGCGACGAGTCCCGGGTCACCCAGCACGAGCGCCAGTTGCTCCTTGATAGCCACCCCCAAACTCGGCGCGACCGGCGCCCCGCTCGACGCAAGTTCAATGGCGCGCGTCAAATGCTTCGACCATTCGCGCGCCGCCCCGAAGTCGTGCAGCGCCTTCAGCCCCGCGACCGCTCCGGGCACCGTTATCGTGTCGACGCCCGTGACGGGCATGGTGTCACCGTAGCGACGACGAAAGTCTGCGGCGTCAACGTTTCGACTGGCCGGACCCGACGAGTTCACGCAGGTGATCGTGCCGTCGGGCTGACGAATGAGCGCGATGAGGTCACCACCGAGCGCCGTGTTGTGGGGGTAGACGACGGTGAGGACGAACGCCGCCGCGAGAGCGGCGTCAATCGCGTTTCCGCCATCGCGAATCGCCTCAGTGGCCGCCTCGGTGGCGAGGGCGTGCGGCGTGGCGACGGCGCCGTGGCGACGGCCCGAAGCGTCCACCGTGTTACGAGTCGTCATTAAAGCACCTTGGAGAGAAACGCTTGGGTGCGAGCTTGCACCGGGCTGTCAAAGACCTGCTGGGGAAGTCCGATTTCAACGATCTGGCCGTCGTCGAACATCGCGACTCGGTCAGCTACCTCACGGGCGAAACCGATCTCGTGGCTCACGATGATCATGGTCATGCCTTCGTTGGCCAGATCGCGGATCACCGTGAGGACCTCTCCAATCACTTCGGGGTCAAGAGCGCTAGTGGGTTCGTCGAAGAGCATGAGGGCAGGATTCATCGCCAGTGACCGGGCAATCGCGACGCGTTGCTTCTGGCCTCCAGAGAGCTGCGCGGGGTACGCGTCAACCTTGTTGCTCAGGCCGACCTTGGTGAGCTGCTCGATCGCCAGCGCGCGGGCCGCTTCCTTGGACTTCTTTTGGACCTTCATGGGGCCGAGCATGACGTTCTCGATTGCCGTGCGGTTGGGGAAGAGGTTGAAGTGTTGGAACACGAAACCAATTTCGGCTCGCTGCCCGGCGACCTCGCGAGCTGAGGCGTCCTTACGTTCACCGTTGCGGTCTAATTTCGAGCCGATGAGGTGGCCGTTCACGTGAACGGCACCCGAGTTGGGCTTCTCGAAGTGATTGATGCAGCGCAAGAATGTGGTCTTGCCTGATCCAGATGGTCCGATGAGCACCACCACTTCGCCGCGCCTCACCTCCAGCGAGACCCCCTTGAGAACTTCTTGGGAACCAAACGACTTCTTGATGTCGATCGCTTGGACGATCATCGCCGGCGTTTCGCCGTCGGAAGCTGATGAGGGGGTCGGCAACGTGGTCACTATGTCCGCCTACTCAGTCCAAGAGTTCGTGGGTCTTGAAATCGCTCCCGCACGGTGGAGAGCAAGGAACGCTGGGTCGGGACGAAGCCCCAACTCCGATCGATCCGGGCTTCCAGCCACGCTTGGATAAAGGTCCAGATCGTCGTGAGGGCCAAGTAGTAGAGCGCCGCATCGACGAAGATCTCAAAAGTCCGAAAGGTACTTGAACTTATCTCCTGAGTGATCAGGAACATCTCGGGCACCCCGATCACGCTCAGTACTGAAGTGCTCTTCATCATGGCGTTGAAGTCGTTGCCCAGCGGCGGTATGACGAATCGCATCGCCTGGGGGATTATGACGTGGCGCATGGATTGGCCCGGCGTCATGCCGACCGAGAGAGCGGCTTCGTTCTGGCCCGCGTCGACTGCCGTGAGGCCTGCTCGGATGATTTCGGACATGTAGGCGCTCTCGTTGAGTGCAAGCGTCACGATGGCGGCCTGGACGCTCGCGAGAAGTGTGACGCCGAGCAAGTTCATGTCTTGAAATCGGTAGAGGCCCGAAGCGGCTAAGCCGTCGTAGACGATGACCAGTTGAACCAGCAGAGGCGTGCCTCGAAGTACCCACACGTAGAAGCCCGCTACTCCTCGCAAGAGACGAATCCGGGATCGCCGCGCCAGAGCAACGAGTAAGCCGATGATCACGGCCAAGATCTGCGCAATCACCGAGATGTACACGGTGCGCCATAGGCCGCCCAGGAAGGCACTCGATGGCCGAAGTAACTCGTGCCAGAAGAAGGACGTGTCGAACGGAAGATTACCTATCAGCATCTAGATGACCCGGCTTTAGCGTCGTGCGGAACTAATGCAGCTCGTCTCGCTGAAGCCCCCACTGGGTCATAATCCGATTGTAGGTGCCGTTGGCTCTAATTTGGGCGAAGGCGTGCTCGAGTCCCTTGAGGAGCTTCGGGTTGCCCTTGTTGACGGCGATCCCCGTGAGGATCCTGCCAAAGGGCTTGCCGGCGAATTTGAACGTTCCGGGGTCGGTCTTCATCAGATAGGCCGAGGTCTCTGAAGTTGACGTGTAGGCGTTCGCCAGTCCCGAGAGCATGTTCTGCAGCGCCAGTGGGTCGCTCGTAAACAAGACGACCTCGACGGCCGGTTTTCCCGCGGAAGTGCAAGCCGCGCTCACGGTGGCTAGTTCGGTCTGGGCGGTCGTCCCCGTGACGGTGGCTACCTTTTGACCGCAGAGGCTGCTGTCAAGACCCGTGATGCTTCCCGGGTTGGCCGTAGGCACGGTGACCGATTCGGATGAATACATATACGGAACGAAATTGACAACCAATTTGCGTGAGGCCCTGATGTAGAGCTGTGAAAGAATCGCGTCGCAGTGGTGAGCCTGAAGGGCGGGGATAATGCCGGCGAAGGCGGTCTGTTGCCAAACGGCCTTCAGGTGAAGTTTCGCGGCGATCGCGTTGCCAATTCCGACGTCAGAACCCACCGGCGTCTGAGACGCGTTGAGCGACTCGAGCGGTGGTGAGGACATGTCCGAGCAGTACTGCAATTTCCCCGACGCGATGATGGTGGGCGGTTTGAGCGCGGGTTTGTTGGAGGCAGCCAAGGCCACGGTGCCCAAGGTGCCAAAGGGCAGAGCGACGCAAATCGCGAGCGCGAACTGGATCAACCGTCGCCGATTTCGGGTACTACAGAGTGGACTCGAAGTCATAATTTTCCCCCTGAATTATGCCAGTGTCCCCTGACCAATATGGTCCGACCATCTGACCAACCTGAAGGTAACAGATGGTGAGGATTTGTGCAACTATTTTGACTAATCACTTTGCACCACGCTGACCGGGCACAATGAATTAAGTCCAATCCGACGCGTGAAAGGTTTCCATGTTCAACGAATCCTCCGACTGGGCGGGCCTTAATCGATCCCCACTTTCCGTACCGGACAACTTGGCGGTGGAACTCGAACGTCTGATTCATTCCGGTTCACTTCCGGTAGGGGGTCGCATCCCCCCCGAGCGAGAGTTGGCCGAGTTGTGTGGCCTTTCAAGGTCGTCGGTTCGAGACGCACTCAAGCAGTTAGCGTTGCGAGGCTTGATTGAACGGCGCCCCGGGCGAGGCACCATCGTCGTTGAAAACGTCAATCAATTTGGCGGCACGCTCATGGACCTCCTTAACGATGACAGTCACGAACTTCTCCAGGTCATGGAAGTGAGAACAGTCATCGAGCCGTCGGTCGCGGCGCGCGCGGCGCAGCGGGCTCGGCCCATCGACCTTGAAGAGCTTGCGAAATTGCTTCATGAAATGTCCGGGAAGGTGTCCGCGAAGCGGCTCGCGGAACTTGATCGAAGCTTCCACCTCGTGATCGCACGGGCGGCGGGGAATCCACTTTTGGTTTCCCTGCTGGAGCGCGTGGAAGAAATCGTCGGCCAGTCGCCCCATGAAATTCTCCAGGGCCGCAGCGAGCACCTCAAGATGCTTAGCGAACATGCCGCCATCCTTCAGGCGCTGCGCGAACACGACGCGGGCGCCGCGGAGGCGGCGGCTCTGGCCCACCTTGAGTCCGTGCAGCAACAGATATTGGGCGGAGCGAAGACTCGTCGGCGATCTCATCAGCGCACGCCGATCAAAAGCGAAGCTTGACGACTTGGAACAGGATGCCTGTGCGTGGTGCTGGCGACTGGTTACCGTCGGGCAGTTCTCTCGAGTTGAGCGCTTACTTGGTCAGTGAGAGCGCCTTCTACTTGGCCAATAGTTCCGTGAACGCTCGAGGGTCTCGAAACCCGCACCAACATTTCGCCGCGCCGCGTGGGCGACGGAATTGAAGTCGCGAAATGAGCCAAGGACAAGTGCCGCTGGCTGACCTGGCTCATTCGTGCGAAGTTTCAAAGCCCGCGCTCGAGAGCATTCGTCGAAGGTCGACGACGGTCTGCGTGTCAATGTCCTTGTGATTGGGCGTAGTGAACGTTTGGGTTTCTCCGCCCAGTGTGACCACGTACTTTCCGTCGTGGCTCGTCTCGACGGTGCCGATGGCCCCGAGTAGAGAAAGTACGTCGGGCCACTCAATGTTGTGCCCCGCCGGGTGCCGGAGTATCGACGCCAGTGTGTCACGGTGGTGGTTGTTCAGATGGGTAGGCGCGTCGTCATCAGTCATGAGGATTCCTTTGGTCTTCTCTACGGCATTTCGTCGATCGTGTGAAATCGCTGGTCGTCGCTTGAGTCATCGGGGTGAGCGCGTTTCAACGAATCACGCCGAACGAGCTTCGTCGACCGTCAACTCAGCGGCGGGGTCCGCCTCTAATCGTTCGTCGGGTATTGGCTCGCCACTTCGAACAGAAAGGCCGTAAGTTCCCATGAGAATTCGTTGCTGGGCTCGTTCAATCGCGGCGAGTCGCTCGCGAAGACCTTCGGTGATGGCGGCCCCTTCTTGCTCGGAGACAAGAGGTGGGGCGGAGTCGCTCATGTCACCTTGTTCGTTGGCGCTCGAACGCTCATCTTGCGCATCGACACGCTCATGAGCGAGCAACTGGCGAATGCGCTGAAGCTCTGCTTGAAGCAGTTCGTTCGCTCGACTGGCTTCCATGAGGCGCCTCCGTTCGTTCTGCGCTCTAGTTTCAGGGTAGTCAATGAACTGAAAGGCGGATCACGCCATCGCTTAGCCAAAATGGACCGCACCTCCACGAGAATGTGAGCGCCGACCTTCACTGGCTTACGTGAGCGAGTGAACTTCCGGAGAACTCCGAACTGGTTGCGAGTTGGTCGGCGCCGTGCTTCGAGATGGCGCTACGCCTTCGAACTTGACGTCTCGAAGAGCGGTACTCTTCGTCATCTGGTGAACCAGGGGCTTCAGGCCGGTGACCAGACAATTCGGTGTCGAGGCAAGGGGTCGAAGATGAGTGCCAGGACTGTCTTTCACGGCGGGAACTTATTTGATGGGACGGGTTCTGATCCGGAGTCGGCCGACGTCGTGGTTTCCGACGGACGCATCGTAGAGGTGGGAACCGGTCTCGATGGTGATGAGGGAGTGGACTGTACTGGATCGACACTGCTGCCTGGCCTGTTCGACTGCCACGTGCACGTCACGCATTCCGGTGTCGATCTGATGCGTATCCTTTCTCGCCCGTTCTCCTATCAGTTCTTTGAGGCGGCGCAAAACCTTTTGGCGACCCTGCGCGTCGGTATAACGACGATCCGCGACGCTTCGGGCGCCGACCTCGGCGTTCAACAGGCCGTTAATGATGGACTCGTCCTTGGTCCACGGATGCAGATCTCGGTAATGGCCATCAGTCAGACGGGTGGGCACGGCGACGGCTGGATGCCTTCGGGTGTTTCCATGGCCACCGAGCCTTACTCTGGTCGGCCATCGGGCTTGGTCGACGGACCCGAGGAGATGCGCAAAAAGGTTCGAGAACTCGCTCGAGCAGGCGCCAATGTCATCAAGGTGTGCACCTCTGGAGGCGTGCTTTCCCCACGGGACAATCCTCGACACGGCCACTTCAGAGATGATGAGCTGTTGGCGTTGGTGTCTGAGGCGAGGGCTGCCGGCCTTGCCGTCATGGCCCACGCGCAGGCCACTGACGGCATCAAGGCGGCCGTGCGAACAGGAATCCGCTCCATCGAACACGGGATTTTTCTCGATGACGAAGCTATCGCCATGATGCTGGCGGCGGGTACCTGGCTCGTCCCGACTTTGGTCGCGCCGCACGCTGTTCTCAACGCGGTAGACGCCGGAGCGACCCTACCTTCATCGATGGTCGAAAAAGCCCGTGAAGTGGTGGAATTTCATAGCGCGTCGTTCGCGAAGGCAGTCGCCGCAGGCGTCAAGATCGCCATGGGTACCGATAGTGGAGTCGGACCGCACGGCAATAATCTCGACGAACTCGCCTTGATGGCGAAGGGCGGAATGACCCCCTCCCAGGTCCTGGTGGCAACGACCTCAAGTGCCTCAGAACTCATGGGTCTGGAAGATCAACTGGGCACAATCGAACCTGGCAAGCGCGCAGACCTGGTCATTGTTAACGGAGATCCCTACGACTTCGGACATCTGCGCGTCAATGTCCATCGCGTCTACAAGGATGGCCAGTTGGTCATTTTGAATGACGATTCCAGAGAGCGAGACTAACGATCTTGTTGTTGCGCCTAGGACATTTCATTACACACGTTCTTCAAGTCTCCTTGCATAGCTAAGCCGTAGTGCCCGAGAACGGCTTGCGCGAAGCACCGAGTCGTCCGTCCGGGCAACCTGTGTGATCATCAAAGTTGCTCGAATGTAACGAAATTGGAAAATATTTGGGTCGCTCTGAGAGTTTCTGTTGGCCAACGCGAAATTGGGAGAACTTCATCGCGTCCTCGATGACGTCGTTGCTTACTACAACGAAGTTCCTCCCCACGGCTGTGCTCGCCGTCGCACGCCGAGTGCTTCCTATTACGCTCGCGCCAAAGAAAAGCTCCACACGCTCAATCACCAGCCGCACTGGCGAATTCGCACCGACAAGATCGATCAACGAGGACGTGCCTCACTGCAGTGCCTGGGTAAACTACGTCACTTCAACCTCGGATGGAAATAACGAGGCGAGGTCGTGAAGCTCTACGCCTTAGGCGATCTGGTTACCTTCGCCACTGAAGAAGGCGAACTCATCGACGTGACCCGTATTCATCCAAATCGCGATTACCGGCCCATAGGTGAAGGCTTCAGAGAGCCTGCACAGGTTCAGCTGTTCACGATGTCCTGACAGATTTCAGAGCACCTCCAACGAGATTCGACCTCGTATCTCCACCTTGAAAGGGAGGTAGACGTTGAATGAAGGTGGTCTCGAAAGCACTGATCAGGGATATGTTCTGACCGCAGAGACTGTCGTCAATAATGTTTTGGGCACGCTGTGGGCATTAACTGCGAAGGACACTCTTGTCGTGACAATTCGCTCGAACTCAAAAAATATCAATTGCGAGACCAGGTCTCAGCATCCGTCGAAGATGTAAACGATTGCTTACAGATTGTACTTGTTAACGCTCATATACATACTATACTTGTAAATGAATGCAGACAAGATGTGTCTGTCTCCGTACGTTTACAAAAGAGGCACCAATGAAAATCAACTCTGCCCTCGACCTGGCGGCGACGGTCAGGGGTCGCCGACACGACCTCGGACTGAGCCAAGCCGATCTGGCGGAGCGTGCCGGGGTTTCTCGAGTTTGGATTGCGACAGTCGAGGCCGGCAAGCGCTCCGTGAATTTTGGCTTGGTGCTTCGACTCTTGGGCTCCCTGGACCTAACGATGGATATCTCTTCATCTCGAAACCTAAACGATGTCTTCAAGGGAGCAGAGGGTGCCACCAATCCTCGCAATCTAAGCGACGTATTTAAGGGGCCTGTAAACCTTGACTCGCTTCTCGACGGATATCACGACTAATGACAGAAGCGCTTCACGTCATCTTGGAAGACGTCCTCGCCGGAACGATTCATAAGTTGCCGGGCGGAAGGCTTCGGTTCACTTACGACGAGACGTACAGGGCTCGTGACGGCGCGACTCCACTCTCGCTTTCCATGCCCATACAAGTACAGGTCCACTCGGACAAGGTAATCACGCCATGGCTCTGGGGACTCCTTCCAGATAACGAACAGGTTTTGGCTCGCTGGACTCGACGATTCCACGTGTCGCGCTCACCTTTCGCCCTCCTGTCGACGCAGATTGGCGAAGACTGTGCCGGTGCTGTCCGGTTCGCCCAACCAGATCAGTTGGACCGCGTTCTTCGCCGATCTGGAGGCATCGATTGGCTCACCGATGACGAGGTTGCCCTCCGTCTACGGGAGTTGCGCGAAGATTCGACCAACTGGCTTGGTCGCGAATTCACTGGCCAATTCAGCTTGGCTGGAGCGCAAGCTAAGACCGCCCTTTTGTATGTGGAAGGACGATGGGGGGAGCCTTCCGGGTCCACGCCAACTACGCACATTTTGAAGCCGACTGTTGCAGGTTTTGATGACCACGATCTCAACGAGCACCTTTGCCTAAGTGCAGCTCGTCGGGCGGGGCTCGTTGCAGTTCGCACCGCGGTGTCTCGATTCGGCGATGAATCTGCGGTTGTGGTCGATCGCTATGACCGCAGCGTCCAAGGAGAGGCGATCATCCGCGTCCACCAAGAGGATCTCTGCCAAGCGCTCGGGATTCTTCCATCCGAGAAGTATCAGAACGACGGAGGCCCGAGCCCAGCAACAATCGTCAGTCTCCTGAGGCGCGCCATGGCTCCGCGAGTGGCCGATGAAGCAGTCTGGCGTTTCGTGGACGCTCTGATCTGGAACTGGCTCATCGCTGGGACAGACGGCCACGCCAAGAATTACTCCCTTCTCCTCGCCGGTGACCAAGTCCGCTTCGCCCCTCTCTACGACATCGCCTCAGCGTTGCCCTATGGCGTTCACGAGAAAAAGCTCCGGCTTGCCATGAAGATCGGGGGCGACTACCGTCTCTTTCCTGAGCGCAACACTTGGCCCGACGCCGCAAGGGAGTTGGGCCTCGAACCGGATGCCCTTCTAGACCGAGTCCGGACGCTGGGGACCCTGCTCCCCGGAGCTTTCGCCGACGCCGCTGGGACCCCAGACGTGGTCGCCCTGGCTCGCCCGTTGCCAGACCTCCTCGTCAGCCTCGTAGCAGAACGCACGGCTCGATGTCTCCGATTAATCGGCGGCGGTTAGACCTTCCTCGTCGGGCTCCAGCGGAACGAAGACTGGGATACATCTATCGAGACATAGCGGACACCTCCCTTGATCAGTGGTGGCAAGGTTGTCGGCTTTTCCCGCCTGATCAGGGCGCTCATTCCTTGGTCCTTTCGAGCAGGGAACTCGCGGTTGACAAGGTATTGGCAATATTTGGTCGCGCAGAACCAAGGGACTTTGTTGATCTCGCTGCTCTGACGCAGTTCTTTGACATCGAGGAGCTCTTTGCGGAAGCCGTCCGAAAGGATCGGGGATTCAACCTCGCGGCGTTTGCCGAAATGACGTCTCGAGTCGGTCACCTTCCTCGTCGAGAATTTGCAATGAGCGACGTTGCCTTCGACGAGTTGAAAGTGACGACTGCCTCGTGGCGTGACATTGCGCATCGACTCGCTCGCGAGCATGATCGGGGCTTGGGGCGCTGAGCCTCTTCATTGCGAACCACTAAGTTGCTGGCGAAAGCTTATTGAGTGTCGGGCAAACGGCTGGCAAATGTTTCAATAAGTTCACGAAGTGCGATATCGGGGAACCGATACGTCTCGCCGTGAATTCCGACGGGCGTCTCGGCAAGATTCAGTGCGAACTGGAGGGGAGTGACCTCGGGATGAAGTCTCCGGATTCTGACTCATCCACATCGTCAATCAGCCGGTAAATCGTAGTCCCCACCACGGCGTTGACTTGAAGTTGACCACCGAGCGCGTGTACATATTTCGCAATCGACGACAGTTGGAGATCGTCACTTCGCTCTAGCTGTGACACGTTTGGTTGTGAGGTACCAAGAAGTTCGGCGACTTCGACCTGACTCATGCCGAGTTGTTCGCGCAGAATCGCTAAGCGCAAACGCAACCTTTCGCGCGCGACCGCCCGCTCATCAATATCGAGGCGCTTACGTACTTCGTGCCATGGAGTCGTCTTTGGCATCAGATCAAACCTTCCTTTCGGATCTCGTCGAGATATTCGTCATACAAGTCGTCAGCTAACGGGATGTTTCGGTGATACCAGCCGGCCCAGTCATTCGTCTTGTCCCCGCC
>Ga0307374_10008230_pt1 | contig 15640 bp, 15 predicted proteins | sample OX3MG_FD_202532 | JGI IMG/M metagenome (GOLD analysis project Ga0307374, IMG submission 202532) | Soil microbial communities from Risofladan, Vaasa, Finland - OX-3 | ecosystem: Environmental > Terrestrial > Soil > Coastal area > Acid sulfate soil | place: Finland: Risofladan, Vaasa | collected... | reverse complement strand
GTGATGCGCTCCGCTTTTGTGCTGATCGCAGCCTGTTTTGTGGCGTCCTGGTTCATCAACCCGCCGTACCCTTTTGCTTATGAGAACAATCTCGCCTACGCGGATTTTATCCATTTGCACCAGCAGGCGGCGGCGTGGCTTTCCTCACAACCGGATGGTCCGCGCATCCTCACCGCATGGCCCGCAACCGATGAGCTGACCCATCCCGAGCTGGGGTACGTGAAACAGCCGCTGCGCGTGGCCGGCGTGCCGGGGTTCACCGCGCAGGACTTCGGGAACGTTTCCGCCAGCTCGTTTGATCTGCTCTACCTCTATTCGCGCAAGTGGAACCCGCCGAACAACGGGTTTCTGCGCTTTCCGCTGATCGAGCGCGCAGACGAATTTACGCCCGCCATCGCTCCGGGCATTCTGGTGAAGAGATTCCATCTCCGTCTGCTCGCCGCCTTTTCCCGGCGCGGCCAGTGGGTCCGAATCTATGCCAGGCAGGAAAGTTCGCCTCCGGGATCTCCCGTAAATTTTTGAAGAAACCATTGCACATAGTGTTTGACAGGGATACACTCATGCGTTACCCACAGTGCAGGAGCATCATATCGTATTGATTATCATCACGGAGGAAACCTCAAATGGACAGTAAACGGATCTCTCGCCGCAGCTTCATGGGACAGGCCGCCGGGGTAACCGGAGGAATGCTGGCGGGCAAGGCCATTCGCCTGGAGGCCTCGGCGCCGGAAGCGGCGCCTGCGCGCCCTGCTGCGCCCAGTGACACGTTGCGTTTCGGCATTGTTGGCGTGGGCATGCGCGGCTCGGGTCTGCTGAAAAACGCCATCTCGCTGCCGGGCGTCGAGTGCGTTGCGGCGGCCGAGCTTTACACCGGCCGGCAGGAACTTGCAAAGCAGATCGTGGGCAAGCCTATCCAGGTGACCAAGCGCTACCAGGACCTGCTCGACAACAAGGAGATCGATTGCATCATCGCTCCCGTGCCCGACCACTGGCACCATCAAATCGTGCTGGATTGCTGCAAGGCCGGCAAAGATGTTTATGTCGAGAAACCGATGACCCATGAGGTGAGCCAGGGATTCTCAATGATCGAGGCTGCGAAGGCCCACAACCGCATTGTGCAGGTGGGCAGCCAGGAACCCAGTTCGGTGATTTATCAAAAAGCGCGCGAGCTGCTGAAGCAGGGCGTGATCGGCGACGTCTGCCTGGTGGAATCGTCGCTCGGCCGCAACAGTCCCTGCGGCGCCTGGAATTACACCATTCCTCCGGACCTTTCTCCCGAGACGCTTGACTGGGAGACGTGGCTGGGCCCCGCGCCCAAACGGCCGTTCTCGAAGCAGCGGTTCACCCGCTGGCGCAACTGGCAGGATTACGGCGAAGGCGCTTCCGGTGACCTGTTTATCCATTCGCTGACCGGCATCCATTGTGCGATGGATGTGACCGCGCCTCCCAAACGCGCCGCCACCATGGGCGGCCTGTTCCACTGGAAGGAGGGCCGCGACGTTCCCGACGTGATCACCACCATCTACGAATATCCCACCTTCCGCGCCACTTTGCGCGTCACGCTCAACACCAGCGAGGACGAGATTTATCGCTTTATGGGCACCCGCGGGATTATGGAGGTCCACGGCATTGAGAATCCCAGCGGATTTACCATCTGGCCGCAGGACGGCAAGAACCACAACCCCTGCGCGCCGGCCTGGCCTTCGGCAATGGAGGGCGCGTACGCCAAGAAGTGGCACGCGGAGCACGATACCGCGCCCGGCGCCGCCAGCCCCATCGAGTCCACCGGCTACTACGCTCCGCCGAACTACAATGACACGCGCGAGCATCTGTGGAACTTTTTCCAGTCCGTCAAAACGCGGCGGCCTTCGGTCGAAGGGCCTGAGTTTGGCAACAACGCCGCCATCGCCTGCCACATGGCCAACTATGCTTACTTCAACAATGCCATTGCCGTGTGGGACGCCGCAGCGGGCAAGCTCACTTCCGCCTAAGGGCTAAGCGGAAGGTTCAGTTGTGTGGAGGGGGCCCTGGTAACCGATCGTGGGCCGGGCTGCAGAAATGCTAGACGATCTGCAGCCCGGTCTGCGACGGGTACGCGGCCATGTACGCCTGACTTCCATAACAGCATCCATCCCGGTCACAGACATGCAGGAATAAGCGCGGGATGCCCGTAAGGGCCATTCCTTAATTTCCCCTTCTTCGCAATATTGTAGGCGCTCCATAGCTAAGGGTCTGCGCCAGCAACCGGAACATCCCCTACAACACCTGGTAAACGTAAACTTGTCCCGGAGTGGTTCCCTGGGGCGGAATCGTGGTGAAGAAGCGCTCCAACTGGGGCACCAGGACTGCGTTCTTCCCGCCCGGCCCTGAGGCAACATCCCCAAGGTGGGTGTAATGGTTGGGGCCGTCTTCATGGTAAACGGAGATGACGCCGCTGCCGCACGCCGCGTAAATGCGTTTGGAAGCAGGATCGAAGATCAGATCATCCACGCCCGTCCCGATAGGAAACGATTGCAATTCCTTCCCGGTTTCGCTGTCGAAGACAACGATCACTCCGCTGCGGCAGGCGATGAACAGCCGATGCGTGGACGGGTCAAAAGCCGCGGCGACATTTCGCTTGCCCAGGGTGACCGGCCAGGTGGCAACCACGGCGCGCGTCTGACGATTGATCACATCCACCAGGTTCTTTCCGGGATTGTTGAGGTAGAGCGTGGGGCTGGAAGGGGCCAGCGCCATCATTTCCACCGAATCTCCATCAATCCGGATGTCGGCCACTTTCTTGCCCGCAGTTGTGTTGACAACGCTCAGCGTGGAAAAGGATTCATGAGCGTCGTGGCCGCCGTTCGTCACGTAGAGATCGTGGGTGGCGGGGTCGTAACCAATACAGTCCGAGTCAACCTTGAGCTTGACAGCGCCCACCTGCCGGTACGTCCCGGCGTTGTAGATCCTCACCTCGCCCGCTCCGCCGTCCGTCACGTAAATCCGGTTGAGATCCTTGCGGATCAGGATCCCATGCGGGATGTCAATGCCGGTGATGGATCGAAGATATTTCCCGGTGTGAAGATTGAATACCAGAACTTCATGCGTGGTCTCCGCCGTCACATAAAGCCGGTTGCCCGGAACGTCGGCGGCAAGATGGTCAAAGTGTCCTTTCACCGCAGCCGGCATGGTGTATTTCGCGACGAGTTTCAGAGGCGCGGCGGCTTGCGCCACGGCCGTCAGTCCGGCAGCAAACACCGCCATCATGAATATTGAAATCAGCCTCTTCATCCTTATCCTCCTGCATCCAAGTCGCCAGATGAAACCGAGGCCCTTAGCATATGCCAGATTCTGCTTAAAAAGGATGCTTTGATTGCAGCTAAACAGAAGTTAATTCTATTTTCAGGTTAATGCCGCAGGCGCGGTTGTCCAGGGTGGTTCCATGGCATGGGAAGGTTCAGGCTGGACACGGCCGTCGCAGACCCTGACTTCCGGGGTCTGCGAATTCCCGAAAGGAACGGGGTGCGGCGAACACGCGATCCTGAAATGTTCGCTGCGCGAAATCGCAGATCGCAAAAATCAGCGATCTGCGCCAGCCGGCGCTTGGAAAACCGCTAACCGTGGCGGTCACAGCAGAGGCGATCCGCGAGCGCCGGCCTTTCCAGAACTTCCGGCGGTCATAGACCGCCGCTACAGGTCGCGCAAAGCCAGGATAGGCACGATGGCTTGCTGCGCTTCGCCGGTGACGCGGGCGTCGCGCTCTTCGACATAAACGTTCACTTCGCTGCGCACGCCAAAATCATCCAGATAGATTCCGGGCTCGACGGAGAAACAGGTGCGCGGCACCACTTGCCGGGAATCGTGTGTTTCCAGGTTATCCATGTTGGCTCCGTTGCCATGTACGTCTTCACCGATGGAGTGGCCGGTGCGATGAACGAAATATTCGCCGTAACCGGCACGCTCGATCACGGCGCGCGCGGCATCGTCCACCTCGTAACCGTAGAGCGGAGTTCCCTTCTGCATAGCGTCCTTCGCCAGTCCAATCGCGGCATCGCGCGCTTCCCGCAAGATATTGAAAACCTCTGAGTAGCGGCTGGGAACCGTCTCGCCCACAAAGCCTGTCCAGGTCACGTCGTAATAGACCGCGCCAGGTTTCGACTGTTTGGCCCAGACGTCGAGCAACACAAAATCGTTTTCGCGGATGGGCAGGGAGCGGTCCGCGGTGGGGAAATAGTGCGGATTGGCCGAGTTCGCGTTGACGGCCACAATGGGCGGCTCGTCCGTCATAACGCCGTGCGCCGCAAAAATACCCAGCATCTCCTGCTGCACGTCGTACTCGCTCAGGGTCTTCCCTGCCCGCACGGCCGCGCCGATGGCCGCAAAGGCGCTGTCGATGGCGTCGTGGACGGCCTTGCCTGCCTCCAGGTGCGAGGCCAGAGCGGCGCTTGACCAGCGGGCTTCAAACAACTGCACCAGGTCGGCAGAGGAGACCACTTCAACCCCAAAACTCTTGACCAACTCCACCGTTCCAGCATCCACCAGGCCCACGTAAGGAATATCGTTCAGCGGCGAATACTGCATGGCGACACGACGCTTGCCCCGCAGCATTTCGCCCAAATATTCGCGCTGTTCGCTCCAGGAAGAGTAGAGCCGGCGGCTGCCGGGAAGTCCGTCGAGATTGCCGCGCTCAATGCGATGGACCAGGCCGGAAGGCTCGCCCGCGGCCGGAATCATGTAATACCAGCGGCGCGTGCAGAGCGAAGGCGCAATCTTCAGCACGCGGTAGGCGATGGGATCGCGATGATGATGGTCATAAAACAGCCAGCCATCAAGGTTGGCGCTGCGAAGTTCGGATTGAATGGCATCCAGGTCCATGGTGGTTCTCCCTCTTCCGGCGGCCTTTCCCCCGCGCCGGTTTCCGGGTTGTCGTGGCTTCCCCAGTCAGGGCATGGCTTCAGCCATGCCGGAAAAGCCCTCACCCACCCCTTCGAGTTCCGTCTCTCCCGGCGGGAGAGAGGAAGTCATTCAGGAGGCCGCCGTTTGCAGCGGGGCTGAAGCCCCGCCCTCCTAATGGGCAACGGCAGATGGCAGCACGGTTAAAACCGTGCCCTGACGCTTATTGCCCTCGCCAAACAGATTTCATGCGGTCAATTTCACCCCTGCTCAGCGGCCTTGCGGAAGAACGGCTGCCACTGCTCGGGGCGCGGCGGCGCGGTCAGCAGGCTCACGCCGATCAGGCTCGCGAGTGAGGCGGCGAGCGCGGGAAAAATCATAGGCATGACGGGATCAAGCTGAAACACTTTCCAGATGACCGCCACCGCCGTTCCCGCCACGATCGAGCTCAGGCCTCCCGCCGTCGTGGCGCGCTTCCAGAAGAACGCCGCCACCACCACCGGCGTAATGCCGGCGCCGTAAACATCATAAGCATAAACCGCCGTGTGCAGGATGGAGGGCTGAAAGCTCTGGGCCAGCGCCAGGAGCCCCAGCGCCACCACCACGATGCGCGACATCAGCACCAGGCTGCGGTCGCTGGCGCGCTTGGTTACGAATCGCTGCAAGACGTCGTGCACCACACTGGTGGCGGGTGAAAAAAGATAGTTATTGCCGGTGGAAATCACCTTGGCGAAAATCGCCGCCAGAAAAACGGCTCCGATCAGGGGCAACACGCCGTAGCGCGCCGTGTAAGGAATCAGTCCCCAGGCGGGAAGCTGCCCGGATTCGACCCGCGCGTGGAACATCACGCCGCCCACAATCGCCAGCAGAACGATAATCGTCTCCAGCACCACGGTGCCGCAAACCCACCCCACCACGGAAAGGCGCGCGTCGCGCTCGCTGCGGGCGGAAAAGAATTTCTGGTACATGGCCTGGTTGCCGAGCATCAGGGTAAAGGTGGGCAGAAAATAGCCAAGCGCCTGGTCCCAGCTCATGGTGCCGAAGGCGGTCAGGTGGCTCGCGGGCAGCGCTGCCGTCACAGCGCTCCATCCACCCGCGTGCGAAATCATGGCGGGCAACGCAACCAGGCAGCCGGCCGTCACCACCAGGCCAATCACCAGGTCGGTATACGCCACCGAGGACATTCCCGCCAGCGCCGTGAACAGGATCACGAAAGCAGCCAGAATGATGGTTCCGGAGGTTTCGCTCATGCCGAAAGCAAGTTCCAGAATGCGCCCGCCGCCGCGAAACTGGTAGCTGACAATCGCCGTGTAGGAAACGATGATGCAGATCGTCCCCAGCACCCGCGCCATGGGACTGTAGCGCACTTCCAGAAGATCGGGAATGGTGTATTGCGCAAAGGAGCGCGCGCGGCCCGCGATGAAGTAGATCACCAGCAGCCCCGCCCAGCCGCCCGCCGGCAGCCACAACGACGCCAGGCCCTGCTTGTAGGCGAACTCGGCCCCAGCAAATAGGCTTCCGGCGCCGATCCAGGAACAGAGCAGGGTGAAGATCAGGACCCAGACGGAAAGCTGGCGGTCCGCCACCATGAAGTCCGCATGATCCTTCAGCTTGAACGACCGGACGATGCTGACCGTCAGCAGGGCCACCACAATCACAACCAGGCTGATCGCGTAAATCATCGGCTAACGACCCTTCTCCTGCGCCAGGGCGTCGAGGCGCGCGATCATTTCCTGCGCGGAATCCCCGGTGATTTGGAAAAGCTTGCGGCGCGATTTGGCACCCGTTACAATCTCAACCGATGAGCGCGGCAAGTGGAGCGACCGCGCCAGGAAATCGACGGAGGCTTCGTTCGCCTTGCCCCCCACCGGCGGCGCGGTGAGTTCCAGGCACAGGTCGCCCTCAGCGGTCCGCACCAGGCGCTGGCGCCGGGAACGAGGCTTGATCTTGAGCCAGAACCTGACCGCGTTGCCCTCGGCGGTGAAATTATTCATGGCAATTCCCTGCCGGCGTTGCGGCTCCCCCAAAACGCGCGCAGCCTGTCATTCCGAGAGCTGAAGGTGACGAGGTAATCCAGCCCGGCGTGTCATTCCGAGGAGCCGCAAGGCGACGAGGAATCTCGCCCTGGTCTTCAATTTTAGGGCAAGATTCCTCGCGGAGTTTACCCCGGGAGCAGAGCAAGATTCCTCACTTCGCGCGGAATGACACACAATCGGGGCTCGGCATGACACGATTCCAAAACGCTTTTCAGCAACCGGCTACGACTGGCGCGCGCCGAAAATCGCGGTGCCGACTCGAACGAGGGTGGCGCCTTCCTCGATGGCGATTTCGAAGTCATGGCTCATGCCCATGGAAAGCTCGCGCATCGAAACGCCGGGCAGCTTGCGGGCTTCAATGCGCGCCGCCAGTTCGCGCAAATGCCGGAAAAACGGCCGAGCGTCCTCCGGGTTATCGAAAAACGGCGGCAGCGTCATTAACCCTCGCAACTCGAGCGAAGGCAGCGCGCCCACCTGCTCCGCCAGGCGCGCCAGTTCATCTTCCTCCACCCCAAACTTGCTGGCTTCTTCTCCCAGATGAACTTCAATCAGGACGGGCAGCTTGCGGCCAAGAGCGGCGGCCGGGCGATCGATCCTTTCCGCGAGGTGCAGCGAATCGAGGGAGTGAATCCAGTCAAAAAGCTCGCAGGCCTGCTTCGCCTTGTTTGATTGCAGGTGGCCAATCAGGTGCCATACGGCGTCGAGATCCGGGAGCGCCTGGCGCTTGGACGCCGCCTCCTGCACCCGGTTCTCGCCGAATTCGCGCAGGCCCGCCGCGTAAGCCTGGCGGACGGACTCCGCGGGCATGGTTTTCGAGACGGCAATCAGCCGGACGTCTTCGACCGAGCGGCCGGAGCGATCGCAGGCCCGGCGAATCCGCTGCTGCACGCGCTCGACGTTTTCCGCTACACTCACGGCAAAATCCCCTGTTTGCAAACTTCCGAGCCTAATGGGATGGCCTGCAATAACTTAGACAAGCCCGTTATTGTATCATCGGCGAGCACCGTGTTTATGTCTTGAAGCGCCGAAACCTCCGGTGGTAGTATTGCAGACCACATCCTGGCAAAAAGGAATTTAATTCCGGCTTCCGCGGTCTTCGAAGCGTCCGGGGACATCACCGAACGTCAGGTCATTCCGGCAGCAAAGGGAGGGGGTAAGCAATGTCCCATGGAGTTTTTATCACCTTTGAAGGAGTTGACGGGACAGGCAAAAGCACGCAGGTCCGCCGTCTTGCCGGCTACCTTCGCAAACGCGGAATCCCGGTGGTGCTGACGCGCGAACCCGGCGGAACCAAAGTGGGTGAGCATATCCGGCGGCTGTTGCTGAACCCCAAGATCACAAAAATGTCCTCGCTGACGGAATTGACTTTGATGTACGCCGCCCGGGAGCAGCACCTGGAAGAGGTGGTGCGGCCGGCGCTGGCCCGGGGCCGCGTGGTGATCAGCGACCGTTACAATGACGCTTCCTTCGCCTACCAGGGCTACGGGCGGATGCTCGGCGTACAGACGGTGCGCGCTCTGGACCGCATTATCTGCGGGCGGACCCAGCCCGAACTGACGCTGCTTCTCGACCTCGATCCGCAGGCGGCGCTCGCCCGCGCCCGCAAACGGAACGTACGCCGCCGGGTCAAAGATAGCCGGTTTGAGAATCATGGGTTAAAATTCCAGAAGCGCGTCCGCGCGGGATACCTGGCGCTGGCACGCCAGCAGTCGCGGAGAATCAAGCTGATCCAGGCTGACCGGCCGGTGGCCGAGGTTGAGGCTGATATCCACAAGGCCGTCGAGAGCCTGCTGGTTCGGCGCCACATGCGCCTGGCAGCAAACGGCGGAACCCGCGAAAAGCAGAAGAGCGCCAGGGCATAAACGCCCTCAAGCGGGCCCAAAACCCGGCGTTCTGAAAAAACGAACACCGGCGCGGAACGATCGCCATGGGATTTGATTCTTTTTGGGGTAATGCCAAAGCGGTTCGGGCCGTCCGGGACCTGCTGGCCCGGGGGCACATGCCGGGTTCCCTGCTCTTCACGGGACCGGAGGGAATCGGCAAAAAGACGCTCGCCCTGATGCTGGCCAAGGCGCTGAACTGTGAGCGGCGCGGCCCGGACGGAGACGACTTCTGCGGCGAATGCAGCCGCTGCCGGAAAGCGGACGAATTCCTGGCCTCCGGCGCCGAAGACCTCGCCAGGCGGCGCGGCATCAAGGATGCTCAAAAGCGCGTGGAAGGGCTGATTTACTTTGATCTGCAACTGATTGAGCCGCTGACCCGCTACATCCTGATTGAGCAAATCCGCCAGCTCCGTGCGACGGCTTACAACCGCCCTTTCAGTTTTCCACAGCGGGTGTTGATCATCGACCAGGCCCAGTCCATCCACTGGCAGGCGGCGGACCTGTTGCTGAAGGTGCTGGAGGAACCTCCGGAAACCACCACGCTGATCCTGATCTGCCCCAACGCTTACGAGTTGCGCCCCACCATCCGGTCGCGCTGCTTTACGCTGCAGTTCGCGCCGGTTGAAGAAGCTGTGATCGAGCGGGTGCTGGCGGAGGAACGAGGGCTCGCCAAAAATGAGCTGGCGCTGGCGCTGCGCGTGGCCGGCGGAAGCATCGCGGTGGCAAAAACTTTCGACCTCAAGGAATATCTGGAGCAGCGGAAGCCCTGGCTGAACCTGCTGGATACGGTTGCCCGCCCCTCCGGCCGTTCGCTGGCGCCGGAACAATGGAAGACTCTGTTCGATGCCACAAAGCTCCTGGCCGAGAATCGCGGCAGCACCGATGAATCGCTCAAGACCGGTTCCACGCTCCTGCGCGACCTGATGCACGTTCTGCTGGGCCAGGAAAGCAGCGGCCTGACGAACGTCGACCTGCTCCCGCGCCTTGGAGCGTGGGCCCCGGCGCTGGGGCTGGAGGGGATTCAGAAACTCGAAGCGGGAATCGAAAACTCCTACCGCCTGCAAAACCGCAACGTGAACCAGCAACTCGCTTTCGACTCACTGGCCGCGGATTTACTCCACTCCTGACCCCGAATTTGACGTCCTGCGGGGATTGGGGCGGCCACCTTTGGGCCGGCCCCTTGCAGCGCTCCACGTTCCAGAAGCGGCAACGTAACCCATCCGCCACCGGGGGACGCCGCGGTGACGGGTAAAGTTGTCCTGCGGCTCCAGTTGTGTTATAAATGTGTCAGCCATAAGTCCTATTTCTTCTAATCTATTTTTCAAGAGCGAAGAAACCGGAACGAGGAATTTCTCATCTACACAAAGAGGTCTATACGCAATACATTCTTTGGCAAGTCGCTGCTGGTCGTGGAGCAGCGCGCAAGAGCACAAGGAGTATCAAGCAGTGAATCGAAAACTAATTCGTCCCTCACTTTCGGATGTTCAGGACCAGATGTCCGGGCGGATGCAACGGAAAAAGCCAGCTCCACCTGACCAAACAAACGCTGAAAACTTTTACTACCTCAAGCAGATGCAATCTCGAACACCCATGATTGTGGTCCTCGATAAAGGGGAAACAATTCATGGAGTCATCGAGTGGTATGACAAGCAATGCATCAAGGTCCACCGCGCCAACGAACCCAACCTGCTGATCATGAAAAGCTGTATCCGTTACATGTACAAAGAGCAGGATGCCAGCAGCAACGGGAACGGTTCTCACGCGCACAGCATTGAAGTGGAGTAGCTTCGCCGGCTTGGATCGTTAGTCCGGGATTGCACCTGTTCTGGCGCTCAGCAAGACTTTTGCCCGGCGCTCAAAGCCTTGCAGCAATGGAACGCCTTTTCTGAAAGCGTTGCCGCAGTACGGGGATGTGGGTTGTCTCGCGCATCAAACCGCTTGACACCGGACTCCAACTCTTTCTAGCATGAAGAGGAAGGCCATCGATTGAGTATTTCATTGAGTCATCACCCAATTTCGACGCCAATCCGACACCTGCCTGGCCAGGCTCCAGAAGGCGGCCAGTCTATCGTTGCACCCGCCGGCAGCAGGCCTCTGCTGCGGGCGCTGATGGTCCTTCTGGCTGCCGTCGTGTTTGCTTTCTCCCAGGCTGTGCCTCTTTGCGCCCAGGAGCATAAGAGCAAGGTTCCCATCGTCGGCAAATTGACTTCGGGAAGTCAGCAGCACGCTTACAGCGGCAAGGTCCAATCTCTGGATCTGAAGCAGAAAATTCTAAACGTCAATGCTCTCCATGGTCAGGACAGCGAAATTTTCCCCATCAAGAAGAACGTGCGCGTTGAAGGCCTGGACGGGCGCAAGATGAAGCTGACGGCGCTGATCCCCGGGATGACCGTGCTGATCTACTATGATCAGAAGTCCGGCGAGCGCACGGTGAAAAACATTGTTATTTTGAGTTCCGAAAAAGGCCAGGAGAAAGGCAAGCAGGCGCCTTCTTCATAGGAGTCCGGTTCGGCGGCCTCCTGCCACACTCCATGAAAATCGGCATAACCTGTTACCCTACCTACGGCGGAAGCGGTGTGGTCGCCACGGAACTCGGCCTGGAACTGGCCGCCCGCGGGCACGACATCCACTTTATCAGCTACGCGCTTCCGGTGCGCGTGAGCGAGCTTTCGGACCGCATCCACTTTCATGAAGTGGAGGTCATGAACTACCCGCTGTTTGACCATCCGCCTTACACCCTGGCCCTGGCCTCGCAGATGTACAACGTCGCCGTCAATGAGTCGCTGGACCTGCTTCACGTTCATTACGCCATCCCTCATTCGGTCAGCGCTTACCTGGCCCGTTCCATGATGGGAGCGCGCCGCATCCCGATTGTCACAACGCTGCACGGGACCGATATCACGCTGGTGGGCTCCAACCGATCCTACCTCCCGATCACGCGTTTCGCCATCGAACAGAGCGATGCCGCTACCGCCATTTCAGAATATCTCCGCCAGGTGACCCTGCGCGAATTTGGAATTACCCGCCCCATCGAGGTGATTCCCAATTTCGTCAATTGCGATGTTTTCCATCCCCAGGACAAGCAATCCCATCGCCGGGATTTTGCGGAGCACGGCGAAAAGGTGCTGGTTCACCTTTCCAATTTTCGCCCCGTCAAGCGCGTTACCGACGTCGTCGAGATTTTCGCCCGGGTCCGGAAAGAGATTCCGGCCAAGCTTCTAATGATGGGCGATGGTCCCGACCGCACCGCCGCCGAGTGGCTGGTGCGGGACAAAAACCTGCTGGGTGACGTTCTTTTCCTGGGCAAACAGAACCAGGTGCAGGATCTCCTGTGCTGCGCGGACGTTGCGCTGCTGCCGAGCGATCTGGAATCCTTCGGACTGGTGGCGCTGGAAGCGATGGCCTGCGCCGTCCCCTGCGTTTGCTCGCGCGTCGGCGGACTTCCTGAGGTGGTCCAGGACGGCGTGGAAGGGTATCTGGTGCCCCCAAGGGATGTGGATACCATGGCCGCACGCGCTCTGGATATTCTGACCGATCCCGAACGCCAGCGCCGGATGGGCGAAGCGGGCCGCCGCCGAGCCCTTAGCCAGTTCTGCTCCTCCAAAATTATCCCGCAGTACGAAGATCTGTACCGGCGCACCCTGGAAAACCTCTAGCCAGGGCTTCAGCCTCTGTGTGAAAACCGTTTTCCGCCGTGTCATTCCGAGCCCCCATTCGCTGCGCTCAGGGCAGGCTCTTCGGCTCCTCGGAATGACACGCAACGGGAGTCTTCACACAGACTATTCAGCCTCATGCCGGCAGCTCGCAACCTTCAGCGACCCCGCTGCGCAATTCCCTAGTGTAACCTGCGGAAGGCGGAAGAAACGGCAGCCCAGGAGCGATGGAAGAGACCTCACCCCATCGCCCGTCAAACACTATCGCATTAACTCGTATAGATTCGTATTTCATTGGCGATAGAAGTTGACTCATAAAGAATATTCCACCTATCATCGGATACTGTCCGCTTCGCGGAGCTGCGCGCCCAGCCGGCGGAAACGAGAAGCCTCGGCCTGGTAGCAGAGCGCATAACCGGGCGCCACGCAACCGGCAGGCGCTCCGGCAGCAACCGCGAGAGTGATCACCGGCACTTCCACCAGCGCAAGGCAAATTCAGTTCGGGTTGAAGCTGATGTGGTAAGATGCTTGACCTTGAAGACACGATCTTCAGCGGATGATTCCGACTTCTGATCCCAACAACTGTAAAGATCGAGACCCTGCGGTGAAAATTCGAAGCACAAGGTGGCGGCATCGTCTGCCCGTGGAAGTTATGCTGGCCGTCGCCGTAACGTTATTTCCTGAAGTGCTCTTTGGCCAGGCAGTGCCCCAGCCCCCGCGCCAGGACTTCCAGGCATGGACCGCCATTGAGGCCACGCATCCGGTTGGGAAAAACACCGACTTCCTGCTGAGTGCAGGACTCCGTTACGGCAATGACCAGAGACAACTGACATACCGGCGAATCGCCGCCGGCTTTGCCTTCCACTGGTCCAGGTTCTTCACCTTCGAACCCTACTACCAGTATTCAGTGAGCGATGCCTTTCCCAAAATTCTGTCGCATGAAAACCGGCTGGCTCTGGCGGCAACCGTCGGAGCTCCCTGGAAGCGCTGGGAGATCAGCGACCGGAGTGTCCTCGATTTGCGCTTCCTGCAGGATCGGCGATCGTGGCGTTATCGCAACCGCGTGGAATTCCGGCGGCCCATCGGAGTGGCCCGGAAACGGTTCAGCCTTTTTGCCTGGGATGAGGTTTATTACAGTCCGATCGCGCGCAGGTGGTACCGAAACCGGCTCGCCCTGGGGGTGGGACGAAGGTTGAGCCGGAAATTGTCAATCGACGTCTTTTTCGTTCAGCAGAATGACGGCTATTCGCGGCCGGGCGATGTGAACGCACTGGGCACGACCCTTAAGGCGCGCTTCTAACAGGTTGCTGAAAAAGCCCATCCGTCATGCTGAGCGCAGCGAAGCATCTGCTGTATCTTCTGGAAAACAAACAAAGCAGATCCTTCGCTTCGCTCAGGATGACGCCGCGCGAGGGTTTTTTCAGCAACCTGCTAAGAGAAGCATTTTGACTTCCAGGAAGGCCCGGTGAAGACATCCCAGCGCCTTGCCGCAGAAAGGCCCGGGAGGAAGTGGGCCTCGCTGCGGCAAGTTTCTCTCTTCTCCCCAACGGCTATTCGTGAATCAGACGCACCGGAATGCTGGTACCGCCGGGGGCAATCACGGGCCCGGTGCCGCCAGTCCCGTTACCTGATCCCCCGCTGCCACACGCTGTGACATTCATAATGGTCCCATAGACAGTGCCCTGGTTCTTACTATCCTGATTCTGGATGAAAAGCTGCAAGAAACCAACGACCATAACATTCGAGTTCTGTCCCGACTGTAACGGAGTGCCGTCCCAGATGGGCAGCGCAACCGTAGAACCCGAGTTTGACATGTCAATCGACTGATCAGCAGCAACCAAACCATTATTGGGACCGGCAATGGCACTAAAAGGAGGGTCAATCACCGGCGGAGGGTTGGAGGCGCAGGGGCTGGTGACACCCGACAGATGGTCCTGGCCGCAGTTGCTGGGCCAGCCTTTGCCGGACTGATGGATCAGGCAGTTCACACCTGCCTCTGTCGGACCCACCATGTTGCCGGCCGTAGTCTGAAGTGTTAAAGTATTACTCCCGCAAACAATAGGATTCTGGTTGCAGCACTCGATATTCATCCGGTAGACGGCGGCGCTTCCGACTCCACCCCCACCGGGCGCAGTCTTTGCGCAGGCTGGACATTGCGTCGGAGCCGTCGCCGTGTCCGGGATGAAGGCGGCGTAATATTGTCCAGGAGCCGCTGCACTACCGGGCGACCCGGGCTTCATCGTGAAGGGCTCCCCGACAGGTCCGTTGGGAGGCGAACCGCTGCGCGCAAGCGTAGACGACATGCCGCCGGACTGCGGGATGACAAAGTATCCGGCAGTCTGGGCACATTTGTTATTGAGGTTCGCAGCATTACCGGGATCGCAATTCGGAATAAGCCATGGCTTCACGCACGTAGCCCCCACCGGCGGGCCTGACCCTGAAGAGGTGTAGGCTTCTGCAACTGCCTTGGCGGAGACGTTCGCCGAGTGAATGCCAAAAATCTTGACAAAGAAAGTTGGCATGGGGTTGTTGTGGGTTGTATCCCGCGAGGCCACAACCTGCACTTGCGGGTCGCTGCTGCTGGTCGAAAGGAATGTAACGTCGGTATTAAGCTGGATATCGGGGCTTACCCCGGCAATCAGGTTCAGATCCCCCACAGCCTGGGCACGCTGCCTGGCGAGAATCTCGCAGTCCGCGGTAATCGTCCCACCGCCCCCGTTAACACAAGTCGGGTCATTCGCCAAAGCGTTGGCGGCTGCAAGAGCCCCGGCGTCGGCCGCGCGTTGGGCCTGGCTTCGGCCTACGTAAAGCGAGGCAAGATCAATGCCGAGACCGGCCATGCCAAGAATGAAAATCATTGAAACCGCAATCATCAGAATGCTGACTCCACGATCCCCCGGGCGCTTGCAACTGGCTTGCTGATTGGTCATCATCGTTTATCGCCCCTCCTTAGAACAGTTCGTGCACTAACGGCTCCCTATGCCCCTGGCGTGGACACACGCGAACCTCGATCGACCGTCATTACATCCGGAAGCCCCAGACTCCCGACTCGGTACCAACGGACCCTCAGCACTTTCTTTACCTGTAATTGGTAACATAATGTAGCAGAGAATATAGACCGCACAAGACCCTAGCTAGCTAATGCATGGACAGCCAAAATAAGAGTAGTCATCTACTGCTCAGTCAAGACACCCGG
>Ga0307374_10008229_pt1 | contig 15642 bp, 14 predicted proteins | sample OX3MG_FD_202532 | JGI IMG/M metagenome (GOLD analysis project Ga0307374, IMG submission 202532) | Soil microbial communities from Risofladan, Vaasa, Finland - OX-3 | ecosystem: Environmental > Terrestrial > Soil > Coastal area > Acid sulfate soil | place: Finland: Risofladan, Vaasa | collected... | reverse complement strand
GTGGTCTCACATCATCGTCGGGTCACGGGGTCGGGTCACGGGCTGGGCATATGCGCCCAGTGCCCGCACGCCCTCGCTCACGGCACGCAGCCCAGTCGGGGGCGTAGCCGAATTCTTCTCGCAAGGATACTACTCCCTGCGCGGTTGACGGGATGGCGGATACGGACGCGAAAAAGGGACCACCCCTTGTGCTGGGTTAGGCCATCACATCCGGCCTGAATTGTTGGCGGCCCTTCGATAAACGCTGCGAGACCGATTGTTTACCCGATTTCGAGAGGTAATGGCAAAATGTGGACGATTGAGCGAGGGTAAAAGATGAAGTACGAAGCGGAAGAAATGTTCGCGGAGTTTACTCTGAACGGTGTTTGGTGGATCCCTTCTAATCCTGACGGCTCGGCCTATGGCACGCTTTCGTACTCGGTCGATCGAATAAAGCTGCGACTAGACAGAGCATTGACCCCTGAACTAAATACAGCGCACGGCGTAGGCAGTGTCAAGATTCCTGTAATTCTGGGCCGCGCCAATGATCGTTCGATGATCACTGTTCTCAAGGCTTTTTACTGGGGTTCCAATGGGAATGAAATCGATTTATTGGCAAATGAAATCGTTGTTGGCGCACATTTCGACGGTGATGCACGCGCCCTCGTTCGGGAAGCGGTTGTCGGATTCTCTAACCTGGAGGAATGGACGGCATGCCAATTAGTCCACCAATCGGCAGGTGACGAGGATGTGAGGGCTCGTTTTTCCGTCTCCAAGGAGTCGAGGCTAAACCTGCAAGTTTCGGAATTACCATACTTGAAGAGACTTACCCTTTCAACGGATCTACAAGTTTCGCACAATCCTGTCGAAACAAAGTTGACGAATAAAAGCCGGTTCACTCTGGAGTTCAACCAGCCAGCTACGCTCGAAACTGTCGTTGAGTCAGTGAGATCTCTTGCAAACCTTTTGGCACTACTGATGGATGAGCCCGTCCAGCCGACGAATATCAGGCTGGTGATGCAACTTGATCCGAGTGGACCGGACGTATTTGCGAACTATGCGATTCCTCCCCGAGCCTCGCTGCCGAAGAAAATCCTTGAATTTGAAATGCTCCTGCCTTTCGGCGATTTACGACAAACAAACACAGCAGAGACTCTATTCAGCAATTGGTTTCAGAGAGAGCAGATTCTACGTCCTGTTTATGATTTGCTCTTGAGCACTGTCTATAGCCTGGGACCGTACGTGCAAAGCACTTTCTTATCACTTGCCCAGGCATTTGAAAGCTTTCATCGGAAAATCTATGAAGGGAAATACCTTTCCGACGAAGAATATTCCGGCATCAGGAATGCTTTAGTAGATGCAATACCCGTTAGTACGGACGAGAAACTCTCTGCCAAGTTGAGAGCGATGTTGCAGTACGGGAATGAACTGTCACTTAAGAGCCGCCTTGAATATCTCTTTGAGGGGGTTCGGCAGGACCATATCAATAATCTGTCTGGCACGGACGACTCTCGACGATTCATACGCATGCTCGTGGAAATCAGAAACTATTTGACCCATTACGAGAGCCAAAAGCCCTCGATTCTCGAAAGTACGATCGAAATGTACAACCTTAATAGACGCTTAAGGTCACTTTTGATGCTTTTGATTTTCAAGCATTTGGGTCTCCCCGAGGATTTCGTTTATCTTCCACTCGTAGGACACTTAAGACTATTTTGAGAGGGCCGCCATCAAAAGGCCTTTTGTTTGACGAAATCTGAAACGTGCACCCGGGCAGCAGATCCATCAGTCGTTTTCAGTAGTGCATCGTTACATAAATACCAAACGAGCCATAGCAAGGATATCCGTTCTTATTCTTATGTGACCGGAGGCTCGCGTCATACGAGGTCTTCGTAAATTGTTTTCCGCAGACACCGCATCGAAAAATGTACTTTGGACCAACAGACCGCAGCGGCGCGCCGCCCCTCCGAATGCGAGGATGTCGCATCGGCTTATTTGGATCGAAGATATACCGATCTTCCGGCATCTCGCCAGCCTTTGAAAGCTCAATTGGATATCTCGGTACGAATTGCGTCTCTGTTGCTTCGATGGCTTGCATGTGTTCAGCGATAAATCTTTTGATTCCTGGATCGCTGACACCGCCGCTGAGTTTGTACGCAAAGAAGTATTCACGCTCTACTCCATCACGGCGTTGTTGGTACTTCAAAGAATACGGCTCCACGATCCGCTCAGCACCTTTGTAGCGAATCTTTAAGAGTGTTTGCGTACGCCCAGCGTGCAGGATCGGCGCTCGCAGATTGGCGTCGAAGTAGGCGAATCGCGTGTAGCCGTTGTCAGTAAATCCTTGGAAGAGCACCTCAAGATCCCCGGAAATAACCAAGATGGCGTCTTCGACGGCGATCATGAATTGTTTCGCACACACGACCGATTTGTCCCACGTTTCCCGAAAGTAATCAAAAGCGGTTTTCAGTAAAATTCTCTTCAGCACGACCGGGTTCCGCGAGAAAATGGTTTTCTGAATTAGTGTTCGAACTACTTCGCCTTTGTTCAGTTCGCCACCAACCCGTTTAATTGCATACGCATAGTCAAAAAGGTCGGGTGCATGTTGCCTCTGCATGAGACACTTCAATTTGCCCGCAATAATCTCCTCAAGTTTCATGCATTGAATCTCACATGCCACCCCGTCGCCGTCGGAATAGGGATGAATGAGTTTTCGCGTTTGCAAGGGTAAGATAAGTCGATCAAATCGGGTGATGTCCATTGAGACGCGGATTTTGATGTGATCTGCACCACCATAAAAATCTTTGAAGTACACTCGGGCTTCGTAGACCTTAAGATCAGGAAGCGGAACGTCGCTTGCCGTGAACTTTTCTTCTACTTTATTGTTTTCTTTTACAAAGACGACTCCCGCCTTCTCCTGTATGGCGTCACACACATTGTTGATTTCAGCGAGCAATGTATCCTGCCGCACATCCCCGGGGATCCCAAAGTCGAGATCGTTTGAATAACGAGTCTGTGTAAAGTAACCTTTGCGCAAAGCGTTGCCACCCTTCAGGAAAATCGAATTCCTTAAACCGCTGACTGTAAAAATCCCGAAGAGTAACCAACCAAAGACGTAGTCACGCTGGACATTAGAGGTGTGAATCTCGAACTCTCGCGCTTTCGACTCTATTTCCTGAGTTGTGATCACGCTACAATCTTATCCGTTCGCCACGGTCAGTCAAATTCTCGACAATGTTCCGTCCGTAGACTGTGCACGATCCGTACGCTGGATTAGCTCCGTCGCAACCCACCCACCGCCTTCACAAGCGTTGCAACCTTTACCTTCCTTCCTTTGAGAATTGCTCGAACCGTCTTGCGGTCAAGTCCTGTTTCTTTCGTGGTTTTGCGCAATCCCCGTGCACTGATCTCCGCAATTAGACTTTCATTTGCGGCTACGCGTCCGCCGTCATAATGAATACACGCGTCATCGATGTTTTCGATAAAATCGTCTTTGCCCTGCTCAAACCGCGAAACCTCTTTTCCGATGCAATGCTGCAGGCCGCCTTTTATCGTCATCCGCTGTAGCAACCCCCGCGTATGCGCCTTGCATGTTTCACCGTCCGGCCCGAGCGACTTGACTTCACGGTGTTGGACATAGCCGCACAAGACATCGCCTAGAGTGATGATATCCGCTCGCGACAAGTCGTCCAGCCGGTAGCTCTGTCCGTCATGCGTGTTGATGCATGGCGACTGGGCCCACCCCGTGCGATTTTTGCTAAACGGAGTGAGCAGTGTCAGCTTCAGCTTGTCGCGCGTACGAGGATGAAAAACAAATCCGAACGGACTGGCTTTGCCTTTCAGTTGACCCAAATAATGAGGTGTTGAGATTCTCATCTTCATCATGGCCGGTAAGCCGATCCACGCGGGTTCATCATCGACAGGTGTGGATGTCTCGGAATCGATAGCGCGCCCGCCAAGCATCAGAACGTTAAAACTTGGCTCGATAATCTGCCTAAACTCAAGCGTCAAGAGAAAACGCCACAATTCCCACCACCATTTCGGCAAACCGTTCTCGCGTTCCTCGCTCGGAGCGAAAAAGATTAAACCGTGGGCTTTGGGATCAACAATCGTGACGCACTCCGAGTGGCTGCAATACGGCTGGTTACATTTCGTCGTGTAAAGCGCATACCGTTTGGCCGCTATCGACAATCCGAAGAGCTGACGTTGAACACCGTTTGCGTCATAGTTTTCATCAGTCAGCCGCAAAAGATGCGGCACGATCTCGGGATTGTACGGAGAAAGAGAATCGAATCGCTTGGTAATTCGTTCAACTTCTTTCCATGAGAGGGCTTTAATCGGGGAAGCGCCGTCAGGCATCTGGACCGATCCGCTTTGTTTGCTTGCCACGATGGTTAGCGCGTCTGTGTCGCAGCACAAATACGTCGCGCCAGCATCGCGAACGCAGCGCTCGATCATTGCTAGCAGTAGCCGTCCGCCCGATGTGATCAAAGCGCCGAGCAGAGGAAAGTAAAAACTGCCGGGGCGCTCGATGGTGTCCGGCGCGGGCTGCTCGAATACGCGTTCGCCAGAATAGATTGTGATTCTGGGACGCTTATTCGTATCAACCTTAACCGGATTCAGTTCGAGATACGTTCCGTAGGACGTGCTGTTCGCCAGTATCTTGAGGAAATATTGCAGCCGATCATTGTGCTTATTCTGCTTGCGGTACTCGATAACCCGCGTAAAGAAATCTTCCTTTGTCGGATCGATTGCAATCGCTCCGCGTAATTTAACCGGCTTGAGACCCCCCTGTTTGCCATGCGGGACGATGCGAAAAGCTTCTTGGATTTTCGGATTGTGGCTGCCCAATATCTTGGCAGCAACTAGGTCCGGTCCTGCTACCCATATGGGCTGTTTCCAATGCAATTCATTTAATCCTATGTTGCAGGTGCCAGATTTGCTGTCGTAGACCGAGCGAACAGGCAGAATGTCGCCCTCGGGTACGACGAGCGCGTAGAAGTTGAAATTTTTCCAAAACGCGGGGCGGAATAAATCATCCAGAGTGACACTTTCAAGCACCGCCCGCACATCTTCTGTCGCATCCGCTATCGTAATCCGCTCTGCTGTTAGCACGTCCCAGATGCCAAGCAGTGCGTCAACGCTCGGGTACTCGCTTGTCAGGTCAACCGGCACAACGGGGACCGGCCAGCGCCGAGTGTGGCATTCCGCCCTTCCGCCGTAATATGCGGCCATCGCGATTCCGTGGATTTTTGGATCGATGTCGTTGAACTTCCGCATCGGTTCCGCAATTCCCATTGCGCGAAGGTATGCTTTACCTAGGGACGCCGGGCTGTACGCACGGTCGGGCAGCAGGTCAATGGGATGCAGGTTGTACTCGTGTTTTAGAGCATTGAGCAGGCCGAGCGTAGCGTGCACGTCCCTTCGAGCATACGTGATCTCCTCATCGGTTACGCGCCCGGTTGGCTCATGCTCCATTTTCTGGGGCTCGGAGCCAAGCGCTTTGACTGCGCTTGCCAGCGAATAGCTTTTGTCGGTCAATGCAAACGCAAGAGTGTGCAAGTCCAACGGACGGAAACGTCGCCATTTGTGCTGCTCGCCTTTTCGATGCACGGCGGTCAATTCAATCCGTTCAGCTACGCCATTGAGAGGCGCGATTCGGACGCGCGGACGATAGCGATTCTCGACTTGTTTTTCGCTCAGTTGACTGAGAACGAAAGAGAATCCGTCATTACGCGCAGCGGTCCAGCGCAACGCAATACGCGAGATGTCGAACGAAAGATTAAAGCCGACGATCAGTGCTCCAGCGCGGACTGATTCCCAAAATACCCGTTCGACAAATTCCGCACGCGACAGTGCAATCAAATGTGGGTCTGCTCCGCGTATAAGTTCATCTGCGAGGTACTCTTTTCTATAGGCAAGAATTGTCTCTATATCCCTAGGGGCGAGTCCGTCGGCATGGAAGATTCCCTCTTGAATGGTTTCGTACTCGGTGTCTCGAAGCTGACAGAAGCGCCACACCCCGAAGTTGAGCGTTTGCTCAAGATCGAGCGTTGTTTCCGTATCCCAGACAAGAGCGTAATCAGGCCAGAGCTTTGGCCAGCGCTTTTTTGCTTGCTGTGCCTGCTTGTCTGCCCTGGCTGACGTAACAACGTGTGCCCGCAAATAAAGATCGTGGATCATTGTTTTCCCCTTTCGAGTAATGCTGCTTGCTGCCGTTTCGTTCTGGCTAACGCCTCAAAGTGCACTGCTTCCGCGCGGAGCATCATTGCGACTCGCTTAATAGGGTCAGATTCCGACCGCAGATCAACTGCCGCGTCTAGCAACCGTTCGTGCATGAGCGCATGACAGTTTCGGCACGCGTAAACGGTTAGATCGGGATCGTGGTTCTGCCCCAACGGATGATGTTCTTCGAGGGATTTACGCGGGACAGGACGCAGAAGAACAGGTTCCACACAACCGCAATACGTACAGACGGGCCGCTCACTGCCGAGCTTCTCGCAGAGTTCGATTTGCCGCCGTGCCGTGCGAGCCGGATTGTGCGACGGAAGCGCCATTGCTAGTTCCCGTATTTCCCGCCGCGTTGTTGCCGATACAGCGAATCGAGCTTGATCAAGTCCGCGTCGGCGAACTCGCGGATCCGGTCAGGATCAGTGAGCAATTCAACGCCGCCCACGCGCTTCCCGACGAACGGCTTGAGCCATTCGGCATCGCCCGTCCTCAGGAATCGGCCAACCGCGATCAGGTGGTCAGAAGCGAGCTGCGGCTGTTTAGACGAACGGACCGTGACTGGTACGTAGCCTGCAGCACCGAACACATTTATGTCGCGTCGGAGCGTGTCGCCGCTTGTGGCTGAGTAGCGGCCTGAAGTGCTGCGCCTGAGCTGTTTGCCAACTATCCTCACCACGGTCCGCGGTGTCGTATGTTCACTACGTGCGGCTTGTGTCAGTACTTCTCCCCGGTTGCGCATCCGAGCGAGAACCCTAAGTGCGCGGGGTCGTGCCGGATGGTTCACTACTTTGATTTTCCTGGGCATTGGTGTCCCCTTTCTTTCTGATTTGCAATACACCTTCACCCTAAGTCCCCACATGTGGGGTGGATGTCAGCCCTAGGTGGTAAATTCCTAAAAATGCAAGGGATAGAGTTTCTCGGTTGTTGGAGGAGACCTGCTCAAGAGACTGAAAGCGTGGGGTGCTGTGACAGCGAATCGAGAAAAGCTACTCGGGCGTGTTCTTGGCGCGGAGGGCTTTGCGCTTATCGTTTGAAAGGGTTTGCTCGATTCTTCTATTGGCAGCATTCAAGTGTTCGTATGCCGTTTTGCGGTCAAGCCCCATTCGCGCGGCAATTTCAGAGGGTTTGACTTCGAATTCATTCTTAAGCGAGAAAGCCATGTACTGCCTTTCTGTCAGACCAAGCATGTACTCAGAGAGATCCGTAACCTTAGGACCGAGCCCATCGAAACCTTTTAACCAATGCTTCGGCCTTTTAGGTCCTCCGGCTTGCGCGACGGTCGTCGACCAACGCTCCTTTAACCGTCGCAACTGCTCGTCGAATACTCCAGAGGCCAAAGCCTGGATTTGCTCAACTGTGTCGAGTGTCTTTGCTGCTGAACGAACAGCTTCGTCTTTTGCCGGGTCACCTGTATAGAAGCCTCGTTCGCGGAGCAATTCGGGTAGGGCACGATGGATGTGAACTGGCAACCGCTCGGTAACCTCAGCCATTTCCCGGGCCCAAGCCGGTGCGTCAGGAGTAACGAGATTTGCGGACGTTCCGAGTGCGCTTGATTCTTCCTCGTTGAAAGCCATTGGCGGTTCGTAACGGTCGACAAGCGTTTGGTCGATCATCTCTATGATTTTGCGCTGCGCGAGCAACTGGAAGCACATGGTGCGCTCTGGAATTGTGGTTCGGGGGGCGTCGAAAAGCTTGCGCAAGTCGGGATGCTTTACAAAGAGTTGTATTATGGCGTTAATTTCAGCGCGCAGGACCTCGGCCAAGCACGGGCTGCTTACAAACCAGAAAGGCCATGGACCGAGCCAATCTAAATCATCATAATCGGCAGACATTCTTGCATGATTTTAACCGACCTATTCCCACCATCGCCAGAATCAGATAATTTCAATGATGCACCTTTGGAAACGAATTTTTTTTGCGAGACGTGAGGATTCCCGATCAGTGAGCCTAGAACCTGATAAAATATAAGAAGCGGGCCTGCCGCCTGTTGCGAGCAGACGACAAGCCCTAACCACCACGGAGGTCTAAGCTCCAATGGCAGCTACGCAGACCGTACCTCAAGATTCCCAACACTGCAATTCCAGCCCAATTACGCCGCAGCGCGGAGTTGTCACTCTCTTCGGCTACGGCATAAAAGTTCACGTTGACCGCGGACACCTGAAGATTCAGGACGGGATCGGTCCTGTCCGGCGCGAAGCGCGATTGCCACGCATCGGACATGGGCTGCGCCGTCTCGTTGTCATTGGTTCTGACGGATTCGTTTCGCTCGCCGCCCTTCGCTGGCTGGCAGACCAAGATGCTTCCTTCGTGATGCTCGACCGCGACGGTTCTGTTCTCGCCACGACCGGCCCCGTTCGCTCGTCCGATGCTCGATTGCGGCGCGCCCAAGCCCTTGCTCACCAATCAGGCGTTGCGTTGCAGATTGCAAAAGACCTGGTCGACAAAAAGCTCATTGCGCAGGAGCAATTGGTTCGCGAGAGGCTGCAACATTCGTCAGCCGCAGATCGAGTAGCTGAAATGCATCGTGGACTCCCAACTTGCAAATCGGTTGACAGCTTACGAGTCCTCGAAGCTCTCGCAGCCAAAGCGTATTGGTCTGCATGGCGAAATGTGCGGGTCGATTTTCCGACCAAAGATCTGGGCCGTGTGCCCGAACATTGGCGCACCTTCGGGACTCGCGAATCGCCTCTAACCGCGTCGCCTCGCCTTGCCGTCAATCCGCCAAACGCAATGCTGAATTATCTCTACGCTTTGCTTGAGTCCGAGGCTCGGTTAGCCGTCACCGCGCTTGGACTCGATCCCGGTCTGGGTGTGATGCACTTTGACAGTCGAACGCGTGATAGTTTGGCCTGTGATCTTATGGAACCGATTCGACCGCGCGTTGACGCTTACGTTTTCGATTGGATCGCGCGAGGGCCCTTGCGCCGGGAATGGTTTTTCGAGCAGCGCGACGGCAACTGCCGCCTAATGGGTTCGTTTGCTGTTCAACTTTCTGAGACCGCGCAGACCTGGGGTCGCGCCCTCGCGCCGGTTGCTGAGTGTGCCTGTCGAACGTTCTCGTCCTCGATTCCTAAGAGAACTAAGCCGGTATTCCCAGCGACACGGTTAACGCAGAGTTCCCGTCGCCAAGCAAAAGGCACTTCGCCCAATCTGCCCGTCAAAGCCGCACCTCGGCCAACAACCATTTGTCGAAATTGCGGCGTACCAATCGCTCTTGGCGATAGGTTCTGCCAAGCGTGCTCCGTGGCTGTAGCTAGAAAGAATCTCATCGAGGCGGCAAAGCTGGGGCGTGCGGCGACGCATAGTCCTAAGGCGGAAGCTCTTCGCGCGGCAACGATGGGCCGACAAGAGGCGGCCAAGGGGGCGTGGAAACCATCTGATTTGCCGGAGTGGTTGACTGAGAAAGTTTATCGCGACAAGATTCAGCCGAAGTTGGCGACGTCTACGGTTTCGGCGATTTCATCCGTGCTTGGAGTCTCGAAACCTTACGCTGCGGATATCCGGTCAGGAAAGCACGTGCCGCATCCACGGCATTGGAAGTCATTGGCTCGTTTGGTAGAAATTTCACAGCATACCGAAATATAATTTCACGAAATTCTCTTCGCAAGAGCTTGTACGGTAACTGCTTTGTAATTTTCTGGCCCGACGTAGTGTTCTTTATAGAATTCTAGTTGAAACCCGCTTTGTAGAATCTCCTTAATCATTCCCGCTCTGGGCAATTCTAAATAATTTCCTCCGTGCCCGGGTACTGTCTCCAGTAAAAGGTACCCTCCAGGTATCAGTGATTTCTCAAAGAGGGGGAGTAGCCGAAATGAGAGAAAATGCACGTCAACAATGCCGCCGAGAGTGCGGTGTCCAAAAGGCCAAGGATCCGCCAGAAAATCGAGCTTCACAACGCGCAATCTGCGCCATTGATGTCCTTCGAATCGTTCTAGATTTTTGTCTGCACAAACAACATCGCAGCCAAGCTGAGAAAGAAAGATTCCGTTTCGACCTGTGCCACAGGCTACGTCTAAGATTGGCACCCGGCCTGCCGCCTCGCGGATCTTCGGTGCAAATTTCCGCACCAGTCGAGAAGGCTGTAGCAAGTTGTCAGGGCAATGGCCGCACAAACGGCTCATCCTGAAACCTCCGTGCCCAACACATATTCCCTTGCCATTTTAATATCGATGCCGTACAGTACCCGCCAAGTTAGTGGGTACCGGGATCCTTAAATGGCAATCCAACGAAGAGGAGATAACATCATGGACGAGCTTAAGCCATTTTTTAAGCGAATATCGGGAAAACTCGCGCTACTCCTCGGCGGCACGCTTGTTGTTGGAGGTGCCTCCGCCTCGGTTAGTCATCCCGCCCTCCGAACTGCATCCTTGAATGACCTACGACCACTGGACTTTGCCTTTTTCGGCAAATTGCGCTCTAAGTTAGTGCTTCAGAAATCTAACAACGCGTTAAGGCTGATTGCCCAACATTCGTCCCATTCTTCTCACGGCTCCCATGCTTCCCACGGCTCTCACGGATCCCATTCTTCTCACTCTTCACATTCTTCGCGTGCAATATGACCTCGGCATTCGAGCATGTTGAAGTTGATGCGGAGCACTCGAAAGCATTGGTTTGTATCGACAAAAAGATTTACTCGAAAGCGGCTATTCTGAGAGCCTGTTATTGGTTCAGTGGCGATCTGTGGTCTGATCTGAAGGAAAAGGACGAATGCTTTGCGTTAACAGTGGGGCTTCTCGTGACTTCTCCGACTCTTAGCCATCCGACGGTGAAGAAAATCGACGAGTGGTTGCCTCAAATCTTCAATACTTTGTCAGACTCACAGCTTCGCGTAGAGATCCAAGCCGAAACAGCGTCTATACGAGAACTGATAATCGCGAAGGCATTCGCTGAGTCGGGAATTTTGGAAGACTCTCCCCCGGGGACTTTCGCAGACCCGGTGGAGTCAACAAATCTAGTAAAGATAGCCACGACAACTTCGAAGTAGGTGGTGAATTTCATGTCGAGGCCCTTCGCACCCCAGAGCGCTTTTGTCGGCCCGTCCGATTACCAATTGCTGCCTTTTCGGTTCCACCGCTTAGATCAACAAACCGAAATTCTTGTCAACGAATGCGGAGAATTTCTCTTTGTTCCGGAGGGAACTGCACGAAAGATCATTCAGAAGGAATTCCGAGCAAACAGCGAATTGTATCCGACGCTCAAAGCAAAACATTTCATCTACGATGAATCTTCTTCTCCGCTTTTGGATGTACTCGCGGCAAAATATCGGACCAAGTTTAGTTTCATCTACGGATCGACAAAGCTGCACATTTTTGTCGTGACGCTCCGCTGCGACCACTCCTGCCAGTACTGCCAAGTGTCAAGACAGACCCTCAATCAGGGTCAGTTCGATATGAGCCGCGATGTAGCAACGTCAGCGGTTGACATGATGCTTCAGTGCCCATCCAAACACATTACCTTGGAATTTCAGGGCGGCGAGCCGCTGCTTGCCTTCGACACAATCAAGTACATCGTGTCAATTGCGAAGGATGGGGCTGTGAGGCTTGGCAAAGAATTGGACATTGTCATCACCTCAAATCTGGCGTTCCTCACGGATGACATTCTAAACTACTGCAAGGTACATGAAATTAAGCTCTCCACCTCGCTCGATGGACCGGAGTTCATTCATAATTCGAATCGCCCCCGGCCGGGGGGCGACAGCTACAAAGTCACTACAGAGGGCATCAATCGCGCTCGGCGCGCGCTCGGTAACGGTCGAGTCGCAGCCTTGATGACGACCACGCAGTTATCGCTGCAACACCCTATTGAGATCATTGACGAGTATGTCCGGCAGTCCTTTCACACAATTTTTCTTCGCCCGATTAGTCCTTATGGATTTGCGCTAAGAAGCAAACACAAAACTGGATACGAGACCGACGCTTTCTTCGAGTTCTACAAGGCAGGCCTCGATCACATCCTTGAGTTGAATCGGCGTGGCTATAATCTTGTCGAAATCTATACGCAAATTATTCTTCGAAAAATTCTGACGCCGGAAGGAACAGGATATGTCGATCTTCAAAGTCCCACCGGGGCGGGGCTGAACGTTTTGGCCTACAATTACGACGGAAGTGTTTACGCGACCGACGAGGCCCGAATGTTGGCGGAGATGAAAGATTACACCTTCAAATTGGGCAGTGTTTTAACAAATTCTCGTGCCGACATTTTTACGAGTCCCGCGTTCGTGGCGCTGTTGCAACAGGGGTGCAATCAGTCCCTGCCGGGTTGCTCAGATTGCGCATTCCAATCCTATTGTGGAGCAGATCCGGTTTATCACCATGCAACGCAAGGGGACATGACAGGTCATAGACCAACCAGCGGGTTCTGCAGGAGAAATATGAAAGTTATGGAGCACCTCTTTTCACTGCTGCGCAGCGGAGATTCTTTTATTCAAGATGTTTTCTGGGGTTGGGTCACTGATCGAAATTTGGCAGAGATGCGGGCGAGTATTCCCCAATGAGGTTACACACGACCGGAATTGGTCTGGGTTTTAGCGGACCAATCGTCGCGCGAGTGGTTACGGCTCCCGTGCCGATCGACCAGAGAAAAGATACAGCTTTGCTCGTGAGTTTCTTGGGTTTTGCTCAGGACCTGCACGGATATTCCGCCATTGTCGTAAAAGATAAAGTTGACGCTCCACTTGGCATTCCCACGATGCATTCAGTGCAACACATCGACCATCTGGCATCCGGCCACATCATTGCACTTGAACCGCTGAACGGTTTTATCAGGACTGTCTATCGACCGGAATCGAAACACAATACGCTATTTGCCACTGAAAGGTGTAACAGTAATTGTTTAATGTGCTCGCAGCCGCCAATCGACAAAGATGACATTGCGGCACTCACTGGACGCAACCTAAAGCTCATCGATTTGATGTCGCCTGATCCGGAATATCTGTGCATAACGGGCGGAGAACCGACATTGCTCGGAGATAACTTGCTGGCAATCCTGCGTAAACTCCGAGACAAAATGCCATCTACATACGTTCACATTCTGACCAACGGGCGTCGCTTCGCGTGGCCGGATTTTTCCTATAAATTTGCAGAGATCAATCACCCCAACCTTAGCGTTGGCGTTCCTCTCTATGCGGACTATCCGTCGTTACACGATTATGTCGTTCAGGCGCGTTCTGCCTTCGACCAAACTGTTCTTGGACTCCATCAACTTGCACGATATGGAATACAGATTGAAATTCGTGTCGTGTTGCATGCGTTGACGATTCCGCGATTAATCCATCTCGCGGAATACATCTGCCGGAATCTCACATTTGTTGATCACGTCGCATTCATGGGAATGGAGCATATCGGTCACGCGCCCCGGAATATGAGCGAGTTGTGGATTGATCCGGTTGATTATCAGCCAAACTTGGAAACGGCCATCACCAAGCTCACTAGATTCGGAATTGAGACTCGGATCTACAACCTTCAACTTTGCGTGCTTAAGCCGTCTTTATGGAAATACTCGAAGCAGGCAATTTCTGACTGGAAGAATGCGTACAGGCCCGTTTGTAGCGACTGCGAAGTTCAAGGTCGTTGCGGCGGCTTCTTCCAATGGACAACCGAAAGACAGAGCCGGGGAGTACATCCCATCAAATTGAATTAGTTTTGAAGTAAAGTTCAAAGAAAGTGGTCTGGAGAGAATCATTTATGAAATCTCTGCGACTTCCTGTTCTACTAATTCTTTTCACAGTTATCTCTCTATCGACTTCTGCACAGACAAAAAAGATTACCGCCGCCGCGGCCAAGAATCACATCGGCGAGCGGACGACAGTGTGTGGGAAAGTTGTTAGTGCTCGTTATGCGGACCGGAGCAAGAGCCAGCCAACTTTCCTGAATCTCGACGAGCCCTTTCCAAAACAGATATTCACTATCGTTATTTGGGGAGACGACCGATCTAAGTTTGGTGAGCCCGAGGACAAATACAGCGATAAGCGAATTTGTGTAACCGGCAAGATTACGTCTTATCGCGGGGGCCCTGAAATCGTTGCTACTGATCCAAAAGAGATTGAAATTGAAAGATAGTTTGGCAGCGGGCACTGAACGCAAGATCCTATAGGGGGGGCCGGATTGATAGAGTCATATCGCTTCATCAATGTTCCTGCTCCGCACATGCTCAGATGATTGGCCGGGGTTACGCATCCTTCGATTGAATTCCGCGATGTCGTAATATTTGAAAACCTTGCCGTGCGGTCCTAGCGCTGGAGTAAACAGTTTCACGAATCTTTCTTTCACTCGCTCATCCTTATCGGCGAGGTGCAGTTGGTTTAGAAAAGCCTTTCGTGTCCCACGTGTGCGGACTACCTCTGCTAGTAATGATTGGGCAAGGAGATCAGTTTCCGGGAGGGAATACCCGAGTATTATCAGCGTCTTGCATTTCTCAAGCCGAAGGCGAGCCGTACGCCAAAACTGTTTGTACGGATTTCTATTGATTTCCTTCTTCCAGCCGGGCGCTAGAATTAAAATCTTCTCGAACCGTGTTTTCCCGCTCCTCGTACTGACAAGGTACGGTCGCGGTTTTAATCTGATTGCCGTCCCCGTCGGGTACAATTCCCAATTCAAACTCCCATGAAGTTTCAACAAGCGAATTTTGCTGTTCGTTCCTACCTCGTATTTCCGCTCTTCTAGCCATCTCTTGGCCCAGCCCCTCGTCTTGCCGTACGTTTTGATTTTGTAGCCGTCCACAGGATTCCATAATTCTGCGGACGGGAATGATTCTTCGATGAGCAAATCGTAGTTAAAAGTAATGATGGTGTCTTTATTCCTGAGCATTTCAAGAATGTTCTTGTGAATAGTGCTTTTCTTAGGCAGCACTGTTGATTCATGCGTATCATAGACAGTCGTGTGGACGTATACTCGGCGTATTAATTCCTCCAGCTCCTTTTGGCGTCTCCGCCAATCCTTCGGCTGATTAGCCGTCTTAGCAAATTCGCCGATGATCGCACGGGTTTCCAAATCCCTATAGTACGTTTCTAACCCAACCCCGTTTGTTCTTCCGTACAGCTGCCAAACATCATTCAGAACCCTTCGAGCAAGTTTAGGTGTTCCGTGACCGGAAAGTTGATTTGCAATGTCGAAGAAATCCTTGTCGACAGGGGGCGGAACGTTTGCTGGGCCGTCTAGCCCACCGCGACTAGCGCCAGCGCCAAAAATAATTGCGACCGGACGTTTTAGTTTTGCAACAGCCTTTTCCTCATTGAGCATGCGCCTCGGATATTACTCTCCGTTGCGCAAGAATGAGAAGGGCCCATTGCAGCCGTGGGGGGTGGTCCCTTTTTCGCGTCCGTATCCGCATACCCCCTGCGCGGTTGACGCTCGCATTCGGTTCCTCTATACTGGTTTTGCTTTTGTGCTTGGCCGCTTTTCCCTGCCCTCCCGCGAAAATTTCCGAAGAGGCCCG
>Ga0307374_10008227_pt1 | contig 15644 bp, 17 predicted proteins | sample OX3MG_FD_202532 | JGI IMG/M metagenome (GOLD analysis project Ga0307374, IMG submission 202532) | Soil microbial communities from Risofladan, Vaasa, Finland - OX-3 | ecosystem: Environmental > Terrestrial > Soil > Coastal area > Acid sulfate soil | place: Finland: Risofladan, Vaasa | collected... | reverse complement strand
GCGGCAGTAGCTGCCGTGCCTGGCTGTCGGCGAACGGGAACCGGCTAGGCGCGGTGGTGGTTCCTCTCGTGGTGCCGCAGCCACAAGAAGGCGGCCAGCGCGATCAGCAGCCAGGGGAAGAAGGAGCTGAACACGAGGTGGCTGACGACAACCGCTGCCACGATGATGAGAATGAGTATGGCGATCCGGTACATGGGACTGTGGCTCCTTGGTGGCTGGTAACTGACGGGTGCGGGGGGTGTGGCGCCGGGCTCGGCCAGATCGGGCAGGTCGGTGAAGAGCCCGGCGAAGTCGCCCTGCGTTTTCGCGTTCATCGCGCGTTCCATCCGCTCGTTGAACTCGGCCTGATCGAGCCGGCCGTCGCCGTAGTGCTTGGACAGGCGATCGGCGACGTCGGTTCGCTCCGCATCGGAGACCCGCAGATCCGGGTTGGGGTGCCCGGCGCGGCGGCGGGACTGGTACCCGCCCGTCCACGACTGGCTGCTTGGCCACGGCGGGCCGTATTGTGGTGACATCTGTGTCCTCCCTAGCGCGAGCGGTTCTCGAGCGAGCTGATCAGCTCGCTGGCGATGGACTGCTCGGCGCCTTCCTCGGGGATCAGCAGCCAGCCGGCCACGTAGAGGGGCAGCGCGGCGCCGCCGAGGCAGGCGAGCACGACGAAGACGATCCGCACGATGTTCACGTCGACGTCGAGGTAGCGGGCGATGCCGGCGGCGACTCCCGCGAGCATCCGCCCGTCGGCCGGCCGGCGCAGTTCCCTCAGCCCGGCGAGCATGTCGGGGCCGGTTCCCGGCCCGGTCGGCTCGGCGTCGATGTTGGACTCTGGGTGAGAAGCTGTGGTGTTCATGCCTCCAGACTGCTGCCCGGCACGCGTCCAGACCATCGGGAAGAACCCTGATCCGACCCTGATCGGCGGCTAGGGGGATCGGGGGGCTTCCTGATAGCAGCACGGGTGAACTGGCGCGATGATAGAGAGGTGGACGAACGACCCGACAGCGCCGGGAGCAGCCAGGAGACGAGCCAGAGCGCACCGACCAGCCAGAGCCCGGACACCGGCCAGCCCGGATGCCAGGCTCCCTGGCCATCCGGGCGGCGCCGTTCCGATCGCTGGCTGGGCCGCGGCTGGGAATTCGACTGGCAGGGCAGCGCGCGCACCGGCCCGCAGCCGCGCCGCGCCGGGGTCTGGCCGCGCGACGGCGGCCCGCTGCGGCGGCAGCAGGAGGACCGCCTGGCCGGCGGGGTGGCGACCGGCATCTCGCTGCGGACCGGCATCGGCGTCAACGCCGTCCGGACCGCCTTCGTGATCACCTCGCTCATCAGCGGCTTCGGCGCCGCGGTGTACGTGCTGGCCTGGCTGTTCGTGCCCGCCGACGGCGAGAGCGGCAACATCGCCAGCCGGGCGCAGGCCGACCGGCGCGGCATCGGGCTGGCCGCCGCCGCGGCGTCGGCCCTCGCCCTGGTCCTGCTGATCGCCGCGCTGCTGCATGTCGGCTGGATCGGCTCGCTGTCCTGGCCGCCCGTGATCGCCCTGGCCGGCCTGGTCCTGATCTGGCGGAACGCGTCGCCGGCTGAGCAGGCGGTGCTCCGCCGGCTGTCCGAGCCGCTGCTCGGAGACACGTCAGCCGGCCAGCCGTCCAGGCGCGGGCTGCGGATCACGATCGCCGCGGTGCTGATCATCGCCGGCCTGGTCATCCTGCTCTCTGAGCACCTCAACCGGCTGGACCTGCGGCCGCTCGCCGGCGTGGCGCTGATGTTCGCCGCGATCGTCGTCCTGCTCGGGCCGTGGTGGCTGCGGATCGCCCGCGACCTGATGGCCGAGCGCCAGGCCAGGATCCGCGCCGAGGAACGGGCCGAGATGGCCTCGCGGGTGCACGACTCGGTACTCCAGACCCTCGCCCTGATCCAGCGCCGTGCGGACGACCCGCAGCAGGTCGTCAGCCTGGCCAGGGCACAGGAGCGTGAGCTGCGGTCGTGGCTGTTCGACGGCAGGGCGCCTGGCTCGCTCGACGGCCTGGCCACCACTCTCGCGGGCGGGGTGCGGCTGATCCAGCAGGACGTCGAGGCTCAGCACGGCATAGTCGTGGAGGCGATCAGCGTCGGGGACTGTGAGCTCGACGCCGACCTGAGCGCGCTGCTGGCCGCCGCACGGGAGGCAACGGTCAACGCGGCCAAGTGGTCCGGCGCCAGCGCCGTCACGCTGTTCGCCGAGGTCGAGCCGGACGCGGTGTCGGTCTTCGTCAGGGACCGCGGCCGGGGCTTCGACCCGGACGCCGTGCCGGAGGACCGCAAGGGTCTTGCCGAGTCGGTGCATGCCAGGATGGCGCGCCGAGGCGGCTCGGCGACGGTTCGCAGCGCCCCTGGTAAGGGAACCGAGGTGGCCCTGACGATGCCGCGCACCGCCGGCCAGCGCGAGCCGAGCCCGGCGACGTGAGCGCCCAGGCAGCCGGCCGTCGGCCGAGGGTGTTCATCGTCGACGACCACGGCCTGTTCCGGTCCGGCGTCAGGTCCGAGCTTGGCGATCAGGTCGAGGTCGTCGGCGAGGCCGATGACGTCCAGCCAGCGATCACCGGGATCGCGCGATGTGAGCCCGACGTGGTGCTGCTCGACGTCCACCTGCCGGGGGGCGGGGGGCAGGATGTCGTTTCTGAGATAACGAAATCCCACCCGCAGGTGCGGTTCCTCGCGCTGAGCGCCTCCGACGCACCCGAAGACGTGATCGCGGTGATCAGGGCAGGCGCCAGGGGCTATGTGACCAAGACGATCTCCGGAGCCGAGCTTGTCGGTGCCATCCGCAGGGTGGCTGCCGGCGACGCAGTTTTCTCGCCCAGGCTGGCCGGGTTCGTGCTCGACGCCTTCGCCTCGGCGCAGCCCGACCAGCGGCTGCGGCCGGCGTTCGACACCGAACTCGACCAGCTGACCCCGCGCGAGCGCGATGTGCTGCGACTGATCGCCCGCGGTTACACCTACAAGGAGATCGGCCGCGAGCTGTTCATCTCGGCCAAGACCGTCGAGAGCCACGTCTCGTCCGTCCTGCGTAAGCTACAGCTCTCGACCCGGCATCAGCTGACCCGCTGGGCGGCCGAGCGCCGGCTGAACTAGGAGTACACCCCGCATGGCTGAACCGACGCCTGACCTGTGCGAGAACGACGCGGTGACGCTCGCCGGGCTGATCCGTGACCGCCAGGTGTCGGCCCGCGAGGTGATCGCCGCGCACGTCAAGCGGATCGAGGAAGCCGACCCGGTCGTCAACGCGGTCGTCACCAGGACGTTCGACCAGGCGCTGGCGAAGGCCGCTGCCGCGGACGACGCGCTCGCCCGCGGCGAGCCGCCCGGCCTGCTGCACGGGCTCCCGGTCGCACACAAGGACCTCGTCGACACCGCGGGAGTGCGCACCACCTACGGGTCACCGCTGTTCGCCGATCATGTGCCGGACCGGGACGCGCTCATCGTCAGCCGGATGTCCGCGGCCGGGGCGATCAGCCTGGGCAAGACGAACACGCCCGAGTTCGGGGCCGGATCGCACACGGTCAACCGGGTGTTCGGCGCGACGAGGAACCCGTATGACCCGGGCCGCAGCGCGGGCGGCAGCAGCGGCGGCGCCGCGGCCGCGCTGGCCGCCCGGATGGTGGCCCTCGCGGACGGCAGCGACCTGGGCGGGTCGCTGCGCAATCCGGCCAGCTTCTGCAACGTGGTCGGGCTGCGCCCCTCGCCCGGCCGGGTCCCGTCCTGGCCGGTCTCCGACGTCGCCGACTGGATGGGTGTCGAGGGGCCGATGGGGCGCACGGTCGCCGACATCGCGCTGCTGCTCGCGGTCATCTCGGGGCCCGATCCGCGGGTACCGCTGGCCCTGGACGCGGCGCCGCCCGCGCTGTCCGACCCGGCGCAGGTCACCGGGCTGCTCGCGCGGGACCTGCGCGGGGTCAGGGTGGGGTGGAGCGCTGACCTCGGCCTGCCCGTCGACCCGGCCGTACGGGCGGTGCTCGCCCCGGCCAGGCAGGTACTCGCGGACCTGGGCTGCGAGATCGTCGATGCTACCCCCGACCTGGCGGGCGCGGACGAGGGCTTCAGGACCTGGCGGGCGCTGCGATACGCGACGGCGTTCGGCCGGCTGCTCGCCGAGCACCCCGACGGCCTGGGCCCGAACGTCGCCTGGAACGTCCAGCGCGGGCTTGAGCTGACCGCTGCCGACCTGAGCCGGGCGACCACGCTGCTGGCCGGGCTGGCCGAGCGGGTCAGCGCCTTCTTCGCGACCGCGGACGTGCTGGCGTGCCCGGCGACGCAGGTCACGGCGTTCGATGTCGACCTTGACTGGGTGCACGAGATCGACGGCGTGCCGCAGCACACCTACCTGGACTGGATGGCCTCGGCCTACCTGATCTCGGCGACCGGGCTGCCGGCCATCTCGGTCCCGGCCGGGTTCACGCCGCAGGGCCTGCCGGCCGGGCTCCAGCTGGTCGGCCGCCGCAGGCAGGACTGGCCGCTGCTCGCGGTGGCGCACGCGTTCGAGTCAGCGACGCAGCACGGCAGAACCGCCCCGGCGGTGAGCGGCCGCTAGCGGCCGATCCGGTTCCTGATCAGCCTCGGCAGCGCGGCCGGGAAGGTGACCGGCGTGAAGCGGCTGGACTCATCGTTCAGCGTCTGGTACTCCTCGTCGGTCAGGTCGATCTCCGCGGCGGCGACATTGCTTTCCAGCTGCGCGACGGTTGACGCGCCCGGGATCGCCACCACGACCGGATCGCGGATCAGCCAGGCCAGCGCGACCTGCGACGGGGTGGCCGAGTGCGCGTCGGCGACCTCGCGCAGGGCAGCGATCAGGCCGGCCGCCCGGATCAGGTTCTCGGGCAGGAACAGCGCGCTGTTGGCCCTGACCCGGTTCGCCGGCCGGTTGTCCTGGTCATACCGACCGGAGAGCAGCCCCTGCGCCAGCGGGCTGTAGGCGATGATGATCCGGTCGTGCGCCTGGGCGTACGGCACGAGGTCACGCTCGGGCCTGCGGTCGGCCAGGCTGTAGCGGACCTGGTTGCTCAGCACCCGGCTGCCGAGCGCGTTCTCCGCGGCGATCCAGCGCTTGAGCGAGTAGTTGCTGACGCCGACCTCGTGGACCAGGCCGGTCCGCTGCAGCGCCCGCATGCCGCGCATGATCGTGCCGTCGCGGACCGCCGGGTTCGGCTGGTGGACCTGGTACAGGTCCAGCTTGCGCGCGCCAAGGCGGGCGGCACTGGCGACGCCGCGCTGCTCGACGACCGGCGCGACCGGCATGACGGGCAGGATCTTCGTGGCCAGGAAGATCGAGGGCAGGTCGTCGCCGAGCGCCTCGCCGAGTATCCGCTCGCTGCGGCCGAAGCCGTAGATCTCGGCGGTGTCGAACAGCGTGACGCCGAGGTCGAGGGCGCGGCGGACGATGGCCCTGGCCTCCGAGCCCGCGTACGCGTCGCCGTAGCCCCATTCCCGGGAGCCGAACTGCCAGGTGCCGAGTCCGATCCTGGAAATCTTCTTCGCCGTGTCAGTATCCAGATAGCGCATGTATCCAGTGTCCGCCTTCGCGGCCTGGGTGCTTAGCCGGGGAGGCAATACGGTCTGACTAGCCGGCCAGGATTACTGGTGGGTAAAGCATGGCGTGCGCTTCTCGAGGAAGGCGCTCACGCCTTCTGGCATGTCATCGCTGGCGGCCGCGGCGGCGAAGGCCGCAACCTCAACGTCGTAGCCGTCGGGGCGGCCGGCCGCCATTATGGCCCGTTTCGCTGCTTGTACGGCGACGCTCGGACGCTGCGCAATCTCCGCGGCCCACGCGATGGCGGAAGTGGCCGCATCCCCTGACGGGACAACCCGATCCAGGAGGCCGATCGAGCTCGCTTCCCGCGCAGTGATAATGCGGCCATTGAGCACGAGGTCGAGGGCTCAGCCCATCGGGACGCTGCCCGGCACGTACTCCGTGGCCAGGGCCGGCCCGCCGAGCACCTCCTCTTCCAGCACAAGCAGGACGTGGGGCGCCGGCACAGCCGCGAGCCTCCTCCCGCAGCGGCATCAGTTCCTCGGCGCTCGGCTCCCGTCCCTCCGCCCGAGCCAGGTCCTCCAGCGGGAGAACTCGGGTGGCGATCAGCTCGGCCGACTCGTCCCACCACGTCCGCACGGCGACTGACAGTTCGCGCTCGAAGATCGGGTGCAGCAATGGCCAGGTCACGCGCCCTCCTGGTTTATGACCGACCGGTCGGTACTAGACTAACGCCTCACCAGGCAATCAGTGGTGCGTTGCCAGCTCAAGGGAGGACACGTGCGGTTCGCAGGTGCGGTGGCGCTTGTCACCGGAGGAGCGTCCGGGCTCGGCGAGGGAACGGCTCGCGCGGTGGTGGAGGCGGGCGGCAGAGCCGGCATCGCCGACCTCCCTTCGAGCCGCGGCGAGGCACTGGCCGCCACTCTCGGCGACGCGGCCGCGTTCTTCCCCACCGACGTGACCAGTCCGGAGCAGGTCAAAGCCACGGTGGATGGCGTGGTGGAGCGATTCGGCCGCCTGGACCTGACGGCCAACTGCGCCGGCGTGGCTGACGCCGCTCGCGTGCTGGCCAGGGACGGGTCCATGTTCCCGCTCGAGACCTACGCGAAGGTCGTGAACATCAACCTGGTCGGCCTCTTCGATGTTGTGCGCAACAGCGCTCGCGTGATGAGCAGGAACGATCCCGATCCCGACGGCTGCCGCGGCGTCATCGTCAACGTGGCCTCGATCGCCGGCTACGAGGGCCAGGCGGGCCAGGCCGCGTACGCGGGCTCCAAGGCGGGTGTCATCGGCATGACCCTGCCGCTCGCGCGTGACCTCTCGTCGTATGGCATCCGGGTTGCCTGCATCTGCCCCGGCATCTTCGACACCGGAATGCTGGCGGCGGCGGACGACAAGCTACGGGAGCGCCTGATCGGCATCCACGTCTTCCCCAAGCGGCTAGGTACCCCCGCCGACTTCGCCGCCATGGTACGGGCCAGCTATGAGAACCCGATGCTGAATGGCGAAGTGATCAGGCTTGACGCGGCCACCAGGCTCTCGCACGGCTGAGGATTCAGGCTCGCATGACCCGCCTGATCGCGTCGCCGACCTGTGCGCGGCCTGGTAGCCAGGCACGCTCGGCTGCTGGCGCGTAAGGGGCGGGGCTGGTCCGCGCGCCAACCCGGACAATCGGCGCGTCAAGGCTCCAGACCGCGTCGTCGGCCACCGTCGCGGCGATCTCGGCGCCGACGCCGAACTCGGTCACCGCTTCCTGGGCGATGACGAGCCGGGTGGTGCGACGTACCGAAGCGAGTATTGTCGCTCGGTCAAGCGGCGTGATCGTCCGCAGATCGATAACCTCGGCATCGATGCCTTCTGCGGCGAGCTCGTCCGCTGCGGCGAGTGCCTCATCGCACATCCGCGACCACGAGACGACGGTCACGTCCGCGCCGGGCCTGACGATCTGAGCCTGCCCGAGCGGGACCACATGGTCGGGGGCCGGGCGCCGGCCCTTGCTGCCGTACAGCAGCCTGTGCTCGATGAAGACCACGGGTCCAGGGTCCGCGATCGCGGCGCGCAGCAGCCCGTAGGCGTCCGACGGCGTGCGCGGCATGACGACCTTGAGCCCGGGAATATGAGCAAGCAGCGCCTCCAGGCTCTGCGAGTGCTGGCTGCCCGATGACCGGCCGGCCCCGAACTGGGTGCGGATGGTGAGCCCAAGCGCGGCCGCACCACCGGTCATGAAGTGCAGCTTCGCGGCCTGGTTGAGTATCTGATCCAGGCAGACGCCGATGAAATCGAGGTACATCAGCTCGACCACTGGCCGCAGGCCGGACATCGCCGAGCCGACCGCCAGGCCGATGATGGCGGTCTCCGAGATCGGAGTGTCGAGCACCCGCCGCGGCCACCTGGCCTGGAGGCCGCGGGTAACCCCGAAGACGTTGCCCCCGGCGCCGACGTCGATCCCGGCGAGGAATACCCGGTCATCGCTCTCGAGCTCGCGGGCGAGTGCATCGTGCACGGCGTCCATCATCCGGAACGTCGCAGGTTCCCCGTCGTCGTCGCCAGCGCCAGCGTCGTTGCCTGGCGCGGCGGCCAGCGGAAGGCCGGATCGCACGGCGGGCATGAGGCCGGACGCGACGTCCCAGCCGGGCTCAGGCGCCCTGCGTGCCGCGATGGTCGCCTCATCAAGGACCCGCTCGATGCCTGCCCGGATCTCATCAAGTACTGCCTGGCCGATACCAGCGGCGCCAAGCCGGGCCTCATGGATGACGATCGGGTCGTGCTGGCGCCAGGACGCGATCTCCGGCGCCGTGCGGTAGCGCTGCGGGTCGCCCTCATAGTGTCCGTGCCAGCGGTAGGTCACTGCCTCGATGACGCGCGGCCCATCGCCGCGGCGCAGTGCGCCGCACGTGGCCGTCATCAGCTCGGCCACGGCGAGGACGTCGTTGCCGTCGACCTGGTCGAAGCCGGCTCCGTAGCCGGCGGCCCGCTGCGCGAGGGTCACCGGGTGCTGGTCAGCGGCACGGGAGAACTCGGCGTAGCCGTTGTTCTCGCAGAAGAAGATCACCGGTAGCCGCCATAGGGCCGCTAGGTTCACTGCCTCGTGGAATGCGCCCTGGGCGACGGCTCCGTCACCGAAGAAGGCGACGACGACCCCGTCGCCCTCCCTGATCCGGAACGCTGCCGCAGCGCCTGCCGCGATCGGCAGGCCAGCGGCCACGATGCCGTTGGCGCCGAAGACACCCGCGGCAGGGTCCGCGATATGCATGGACCCGCCCATGCCGCGATTGGTGCCGGTCACCTTGCCCATGAGCTCGGCGAGCATCGGCCCGACGTCCATGCCCTTGGCGATGCAGTGGCCGTGCCCCCGGTGCGTCGAGGTGATCACGTCCGATTGCCGCAGTGGCCAGCACGCCCCGACCGCCGACGCTTCCTGGCCGATGGACAAGTGGAGGAAGCCGGGGATGTCACCGTCGCGATAAAGGTCACCGGCCCGCTCCTCGAACCGCCGGATCAGCAGCATGCGCCGGTACATCTCGAGCACTGCCGCCGCCGGTGGCGCTGGTGCCATCGCCCGCACGGGGCCTTCGAACGCAGGCGGGTTCGCTCGCTGCATCCTGGTAGTGTACCGACCGTTCGATTGGTAGGCGATCGGAGCATGCGGGGGCGGATATGAGAGCGGCGGTATGGCACGCGGCCGGGGACCTCAGGGTGCAGGACGTCCCCGAGCCCGGTGAGCCCGGGCCGGGGCAGGCGGTGGTCGCGGTGAGCTTCTGCGGCATCTGCGGCACCGACCTGCATGAGTTCACCGAGGGGCCGGTGCTGATCAGGCCGGCCGAGCACCCGCTGACCGGGCACGCCCCGCCGGTCGTGCTCGGGCACGAGCTGAGCGGCACGGTCGTGGCGGTTGGCCCGGGCGGTCCGGGGGAACTGGAAGGCCGCCGCGTCGCTGTTGATCCGTGCTGGCGCTGCGGCACATGCTACTGGTGCGTCCGCGGCGACTACCACATCTGCCGGCAGGGCGGCTCCGTCGGACTGGCCTCTGACGGTGCTCTCGCGCCGCTGGTCACGGTCCCGGCCGATGGCCTGGTCCCGCTGCCTGATGTCGTTGACGACCAGATGGGCGCGCTGATCGAGCCGCTCGCCGTGGCGCTGCACGCGGTGCGCCGAGGCGGCGTGGGCACCGGTGATCGCGTGCTGGTGCTCGGCGCGGGGCCGATTGGCGCCGCAGTTACGCTCGCGGCGTGCGCGGCAGGTGCGGCCGAGGTCTTCGTCAGCGACCCGGTCGAGAGCCGGCGGGCACGGGTACTGCGGCTCGGTGCGAGCGAGGTGTTCGATCCGCAGGACACCGACGTCCGCCGCGAGGTATTCCTGCGCTGTGGCCGGGTCGGGCCGGACGTCGTCTTCGAGTGCACCGGCGTCCCCCGGCTGATCGCGCAGGCGGTGGATGCCGCTCGCCGGGGCGGCACGATCGTGCCGCTTGGCATCGGGCCCGGATCGGCCGAGCTGAGGCCCATCTCGGTGACGGCATTCGAGCGCACCATCGTCGGCTCCCTCGGGTACAACCGTGACCTGCCGCGGGTCGTCGACCTGGTGGCGGCCGGGCGGATCGATCCGCGCCCGCTGATCACCTCGATCGTGCCGCTAGCTGACGTCGTGAGGTCGGCCTTCGGCCCGCTCGCGGCCGGAGCACAGGACCAGCTCAAGATCCTTGTCGACGTCAGGGACCCGATGATCACCGGCTAGCCGCGGCCGGCGCCGCCTCCATTGACCATTACTGCTGGCTCAGGCATAATTTGGACCAACCGGTCGGTCGGGAAGGTGTGCGAGTGTGACTACGTCGGCGCAGGTCAAGGACGAGCAAGCGATCCAGCAGGTCGAGCCGTGGCAAGACCTCTCGGAGGATTACCGCAACGCGGCCACCCGGATGATCGAGTTCCACATGATGAGCGAGGTCATCGGTCCGGTGCACGAGTTCCGCTGGGTGCCGCGGGCTCCGTCGCTGCACGCCAAGCTCGTCTTCGCCGCGAAGTCCCAGGACGAGGTCGGCCATGGCCTGATGCTCATGCGGGTGTGCGAGGACCTCACCGGCAGGACGCGCGCCCAGTACATCGAGCAGATACTCGACGGCCCGCCACGGTTCATGAACATCTTTCACTACCCGTGGGACGAGTGGGTCGACCCGGCGATCGTCGCGTGGCTCATCGACGGCGCGGAGATCGAGCGGCAGGCCACGTTGCTGCGGAGCAGTTACGGGCCGTACGCCCGGGCGATGCGGAAGATCCTGAAGGAGGAGGGATTCCACCATCACTGCGGCCGCTATCTGATCGAGCAGATGATGGCAGGCACGCCCGACCAGCGCGCCGCGGTGCAGCGCGGGGTCGAGCGCTGGTGGCTGCGGACCGTCGCCATGTTCGGCCCGCGCGACGAGAACTCCAAGCACGGCCCCAAGCTGATGGCCTACGGGCTCAAGCTCGCCGGCAACGAGGCGCTGCGCCAGTCGTGGCTGACGAAGTTCGTGCCGCAGATCCGCGCCATGGGCGTGGAGATTCCCGACGACAATCTCTCCCGCGATGAGGAGACCGGCCAGTGGACCTACACCGAGCCCGACTGGGCGGAGTTCTCCTCGCTGCTGCGTGGCGGCAGCCCGGTCGGCGCCGAGCTGCAGCGTGAGCTCCGCAGCGCTCGCGGGCTCAACTCCTGGCTGCTTGAGGAGGACTGACCAGATGCCGATGTTGCGAACCTTCGAGGTCTTCAGGCAGAAGGCGCCCGGCGACGCGCACGTGCATGTCGGGGAGGTCGAGGCTCCGGATGCGGCCGCAGCCATTGTGCTCGCCAAGGAGCACTTCGCGCGGCGCGAGGTGTGCTGCAGCCTGTGGGTGGCCGACCGCGCCGACGTGCTGCGCAGTCAGTGGGAGCCCGAGGTCTTCGACTCCGGCCGGGCAAAGGCTTATCGCCGGTCCCGCGGGATCCGGGCGTCGGAGGCAGTGTCGTGACGGCAGCGACGGGGACGGCCGTGCCTGAAGCGTCGCGGCACGCCAGCGCCGCGGCGGATGTCCTGATCAGGCTGGCCGATGATGACCTGCTGACCGGTCACGTGCTGACGTCGGTCGCCGGCTGGGGACCCGAGCTGGAGATCAACATCGCGCTGTCGTCGATGGGCCAGGACGAGATCGGCCATGCGCGCAGGCTCTATGCCCTGGTGACGGCTGATCCCGACGAGGCGGAGCGGCTTGTCTACGAGCGGCCAGCTGCCGATTTCCGCGCGGCTCCGCTCGCTCGAACGTATCCGGCGCGGTGGGAGCTGCTGCTAGCGCGTCAGTTCCTGTACGAGACCGCTGACGCGGCCCGAGCGGCCGTCCTGGTGCGCACGCCCCACGCAGATATCGGGGCGCTCATGTCAGAGATGGCCCATGAGGAGAGCTACCACCTCGACTTCTGGACGACGTGGCTGCGAACGACGACCACCCGCTCGGTGGCCGCACGGGACCGGGTCCAGCGCGCCTTCGGCCTGATGTGGCCGCTCGCCCTGGCCTCGTTCCTGCCCGAGTTCCCCGACGCGGCGGCGGAGGCGCTCGGCCTGCCAGGCGGCGCGCTGGCGCAGGCACAGCAGGAGTGGATCTCGGCGACGTGCGCCGCCTGCGCTGAGCTCGGGATCGCGCTCGGTGGCGGTGAGCCAGACCCCGGCCTGGACCGGCTGGACGCGATGCTCGACGAGATGCGCTACGTATACCGGACGGCACCGGGGCGGTGGTGACCGGCCGTGCGCACCGACGATGACATCAGCCGCGAGGTCGAGCAGGCGCTGACCTCGGTGGAAGATCCTGAGCTGCCGGTGAGCATCGCCGATCTCGGCATGGTGCGCGGGGTCACAGTCGCAGCGGGGGCCGCCGTCGTCGAGATGGTGCCGACGTTCCTGGCCTGTCCCGCGCTGTGGCTGGTCGAGTCCGAGGTGAGACGGCGCGTCACGCTTGTGCCTGGCGTGGCCGGCTGCCGGGTGGTCTGGCTGCCCGGCGGCTGGTCAGGCGCGGACGTGACGGAGGCGGGTCGGCGGGCGCTGGCCGGCGCCGGCCTGGCCGTGCCCGCGGGCGATGGCAGCGTCAGCTGCCCGTTCTGCGGCTCGCCTGAACTCGAGGAGACGAGCCCGTTCGGATCGGCGGTGTGCCGGACAGCCGCTTACTGCCCGTCCTGCCAGACACCTGTCGAGGTGCTGAAATCCAAGCGGCGCCCAGGCGCCAGGCTGGCCACCGCGACTGGCCGTCACCCGGCCGGGGCGGCGATCCCGTTGACGAACAGCTCGTAGAACTCGCTGGCGAGCCGCGCGACGGTGAGGCTCTTGCTCGGCTGGAACCAGATGTAGGTGTAGTTGTGCATGCCGAGCCAGGCCAGGGCGGTGATCCGCACGTCGCGTATCGCGAACTCCCCGGACTCGACGCCGTCAGAGAGTATGCGCTCGATACAGCGCTCGTAGCGCCGCCTGCTCGCCGTGAACTGCTCCGCGCGCTCGCCGGTGAGCGCCTTGTACTCGTGCAGGAACACCCAGACGTGATCGGGGTACGTGGAGATGATCGAGATCTGCTCCTGGCCAAGCAGGCGAAGCCGGTCGGCTGCTGGCTCCGCGATGTCGGCGATGCGCGTCGCGAGGTCGAGCACCTGGGTCATGACCCGGTCGTGGATGAGGTAGAGCAGGTTCTCCTTGGATTCCACGTAGTAATACAGCGAGCCCTTGCCAAGGCCTACGGCCGCGCAGAGCTCGGCGGTGCCGGTAGCGTGATAGCCGCGCTCGGCGAACAGCTTCGCCGCCGCGTCCACGATCGAGGTCCGCCGGTCATGCCAGCGCTGGCCCCGGTGTTCAGGCACGCTGCTCCTTCAGTGGATTTCCCGGCACCGGAAAAGGTATCACCGGCGCGGCTACCCCAAAGTCAGGTGAGGCCGCGTGCGATCACCAGTTGCTGGATCTCGCTGGTGCCCTCGCCGATCTCGAGAACCTTGGCGTCGCAGTAGAAGCGCGCCACGTCGGAGTCGAGCATGTAGCCGTAGCCGCCATGGATCTGCACCGCCTCGCGCACGGCGTCGACAGCGGTCCTGCTCGCCTTCAGCTTCGCCATCGCCGCGGCGTGCTCGAAAGGTCTCCCCGCGTCACGCAGCGCCGCCGCATGGTAGGTCATGAGGCGAGACGCCGCGAGCTCGGTCGCCATGTCCGCTAGCTTGAAGGCGATCGCCTGGTTCTCGATCAGCGGCCGGCCAAATTGCCGTCGCTGGCGGGCGTACGTGGTCGACATCTCAAGTACGGCAGCCGCCAGGCTGACCGACAGTGCCGCCACCGTGATCCGCCCGACGGCAAGGATGGACAGGAACTGCGACAGTCCGCGCCCGGGGCTCCCCAGCAGGTGATCATCGGGTACCCAGACGTCATCGAAGCCGAGTTCCCTGGTGTCCAGGCCCTTCCAGCCGATGCCGCGCAACTTCGGCCCGAGCGAGAAGCCCGGCGTGTCCTTTTCCACGACGAAGTTCGCGTACCGCGCCTTGCCGCTCGCCGGATCGTCGTCCAGGCGGGCTAGGAGGGTAACGCCGAAGCTCATCGAGGTGCCAGCATTGGAGATGAACATCTTCCTGCCGTTGATGACCCAGCCGTCGTCGCGGCGCACGGCCCGGGTGCGGATGGCGCTCGCGTCGCTGCCCGCGTCCGGTTCGGTCAGCCCGAAGGCTCCGAGCGCCCGGCCCTGCGCCAGCGGCCGGAGCCAGCGATCGCGCTGCTCGTCGGTGCCGAAGGCCAGCAGCGGCAGGCTCCCGATCGTGGAGTGTGCCTGCCAGGCGGCGGCGACGGACTGATCGGCCCTTCCTATCTGCTCCATGGCGGCGACGAAGCCCACCGTCGTCGCAGCGCTGCCATCCCACTCCTGCGGGATCAGCAGCCCGAGCAGGCCGGCCTGGCCCATCCGCTGCAACACTTCAACTGGGCAGCGCTCGGCGGCCCAGGCGGCTGCTGCTACGGGCGCGATCTCGCGCCGGGCTATGGTCGCGGCCAGGTCGGCGAGCGCGGCCTCGTCATCGGAGAGCTCGAAGTCCATGACGCAAGTCTTGTACCGACCGGTCGAATACGTCAACTATCGCCAGGGGCCGGCCACTGCGGCTCCCGTTTCTCCTGATGCGCCGCCAGTCCCTCCGCGAGCTCCGGCCCATCGAAGGCGATGAGCATCTCGGCGGCCTCGGTGTCCAGCGCGGGTTCCAGGAACGTGCCGGCCCCCTCCAGCCGCAGCAGCTGCCGCTTCGTCGCGGCCAGGGCAGCGGCCGGCCGGCTGGCATAGGCGGCGGCTCGGTCGCTGGCTATCTCGGTAAGCCGGTCAGGCGGAACCACGTCGTCGGCGAGGCCGAGGTCCAGTGCCTCATCTGCCCCGACCACAGCGCCGCGGGCTAGCAGGTGCCAGGCCCGGCGGGCGCCAACCCGCCGCGAGAGCAGCCAGGTCGCCGCGCTGTCTCCGCCCGGCAGCCCGAGGCTGGTGAAGATGAGCCCCAGTCGCGCGTCCTGCGCCAGCACGACCTCGTCGCAGGCCAGCGCTATGCACGCACCACCGCCGAAAGCCGCTCCCTGCACGGCGGCCACGGTCGGCTTCGGGAACAGCGCGATCCGCCGGACGGCGGACGGCGCGAGCGTCAGGGCCGTGCGCCGCTCCTCCGCCGGACCCCGCCGGATCTCCTCGATGAATTCCAGGTCGGCTCCCGCGCAGAAGGACCGGCCACGGCCACGGATCATGACGCAGCTGACGTGGCGATCCGATTCGCACCGCTCAAGGGCGTCGTGCAGGTCCCGGAGGTCCTGGCGGTCAAACGCGTTCAGCCGCGCCGGCGTGTTCAGCGTGATGACAGCGACACCGGATCCCAGTCCGCTCACGTCGACCGGCATGACAGCCCCCTCACTGGATTTTTTGACCGACCAGTCGTACGATACGCGGAATCAGGGAAGGGAGCGGCCGATGCCACACCGCTTGCTCGACCAGTGGTTCGATGACCTCACGGTCGGCGACGAGGAGATCTCTCGCGGGCGCACCGTCACGGAGACGGATGTCGTCAGCTGGTGCATGTTCACGGGGGACTGGTTCCCCATCCACTCCGACGTCGTCTACTCCGAGGAGTCCATGTTCGGCGAGCGGCTGGCCCCAGGGCTGAT